>Ga0210408_10000473_pt1 | contig 51459 bp, 55 predicted proteins | sample IncBWH4MmetaG_FD_155471 | JGI IMG/M metagenome (GOLD analysis project Ga0210408, IMG submission 155471) | Forest soil microbial communities from Barre Woods Harvard Forest LTER site, Petersham, Massachusetts, United States - Inc-BW-H-4-M | ecosystem: Environmental > Terrestrial > Soil >...
TCTCTGCTGCCGTAAAGAGATGCCAACTATCGATAGGAGTAAATCTGGTCGGATCGTTATACCGCTCGCGGATAGCAGGCATTTGAAGTCGAGGATCTTCTTTAGTCATCGATAATTCTCTGTTATCCAAAACCCCGGTGCTATAGTTAGTGACATGACTATTATGTTGGTTGACAGCATGATTTTCCACCAAAAAAGGAGAAACTTTGGTTGGAATCCCCAGTTCGGAACTAGCCCATGCCAAGCAGTTGAGCTGAGCGATTTCATTTCTTCTTCGGTTTAATGGCCTTCCACTGCTCATTGGTCAGCTTATCGCCCATAGCATTAAACGATCCTGCGCCTTGGAGCAATGCGCCGCCGTCCATGGTGATGAACTCGCCGTTGATGAATTCTGACTGGTCGCTTACCAGGAATGCAGCCAGGGTTTCAAGCTCTTCATGGGTGCCAAAGCGGCCTAGGGGGTTGCGTTTCTTGGCTCCTTCTTCCAATTCTTTGACTGGCAGCAGGCGGGAGAATGCGCCTTCCGTGGGAATCGCTCCGGGAGCAATGGCGTTGAAGCGGATACCTCTACGACCCCATTCGACAGCCAGGCTGCGGGTCATGGCCAGGACACCTGCTTTGGCAATGGCCGAGGGCACCACGTAGCCAGTGCCCAGTTCAGCATAGGTCGCGGAGATGTTGAGCACGTTGGCCTTCCGGCCTTCTTTCAACCAGCGCCTGCCACAGGACATGGTGCAATGGATGCTGCCCATCAACACGATGCCGATTACCGATTCAAAGGCGCGCGTGGAAAGATCCTCGGTGCGCGAGATGAAATTGCCGGCGGCATTGTTGACCAGGATGTCGAGCGGCCCATCGTTCCAGATACTATCAACCATGGCCTCCACCCGCTCGGCGTCCCGAACATCGCAAACGTAAGTCTTTACTGTCCCGCCGGTGGCTGTGCGAAGCTCGGTGGCGGCTTCATTGAGCACTTGCTCACGGCGCCCGCAGATGCACAGGGAAGCGCCCAGTTCAAGAAAGCGCCTGCCCATGCTCTTACCCAAGCCGGTTGCGCCGCCGGTGATCAGGATCTTCTTTCCTCGCAGTAAGTTATCTTGGAACATAGGATCTCCTGGCAGCAAAAGAATTTGGGCCTCATCGTACACAGCGCGGCAGAGCCGCAACCAAAAGAAGCACTCGGCACTCAGCAGTCGGCAATCAGCCAAAGAAAACCAAAATCATTCTTCACCGCGGAGGCGCGAAGACGCGGAGAAGACAAAATCAACTTCTCACCGCTGATAACGCTGATTCACTGATTCGCGCTGATAAACCAAAACCTTTTGTAACACGGAGAGACCCTAAAGGCGAAGAATTGGTTCTATTGCTTTGCAGATCCAGGCAACTGGGCTATTTTCATTTGTCCCTACCGGGGACTGGAGTCTCGATATTTCCACATCACCGCATTCCTTGGGCTTCTGGATTGCATTGACGGTTGAAAAATCGTTTTTTGGCTCAGGGCAAGCTCTTCGGGACTTGGTTTCCGGCGCTCGCCCTGACCTTTTTTGAATCCTGCGTTTCAAACGGGCATCTACTCCCGTGAATTTCTTTTTCGAGGAGATGAATGGAAAACAAATCACAGACATTTGCCAACCATACGAGGTATGATCCGCTGTATCACTTTTTTTTACTGCCGGTCGGGCTGGCGGCAATCATTGTCGCCATCTACCATCTTATACGGACACCGGGCATCTCCAGCGTATTGCTCTTGCTCTTGTCGCTGGCGGTTGGGGGGACCATTCCCCTCCTCCGTAGCTATCCATTGCGCGTGCAGGACAGGGTGATCCGCCTGGAAGAGCGTCTGCGGCTGGCTTCAGTATTGCCGGAGACCTTGCGTGCCCGCATTGGAGAGCTGAGTGATTCGCAACTGATTGGATTGCGCTTTGCGTCCGATGCAGAATTGCCGGGGCTGGTGGAGCGCGCCCTTACCGAGAAGCTGGGTTCTAAGGACATCAAGAAGGCGATCGTAAACTGGCGGGCCGACCATTTGCGGGTTTGAACTCCGCAACGCCGCTGCACAGTCATCGCTGATTTGCTTTGAGAATTTACTCTGCGCAGGCGGGCAGCGCCCCGCCTGCGCCAGAGGCAAGCTCGTCTATACAGGGTTGCAGGTGCCAAAACAGACACTGTGCTGGCATGTGTTGTGGGTGTCGCATGGGTTGCACGTATACGTACAAGCTGGAGTGGTAACAAACCCACCCTCAATGGCCTTCAGTTCATTGGTTGTGAGATTTCTCACAGTTTCCTGTGTCAGAGTGAGTTTATTCAGCTTTTCTTTCATATTCAGAAGACCTCCTGAGTTCCCTGATGCTTCGTTTGAAGCGTCAGATTACCGCAGATTATATTCTTTGTTAAGTTTGGCCGCAGGGCCATCCCCGAGAAATTGCGTGTTTTTCTTGCATCTATCGTAATTCGGCGGTATAGGATATCGTGTTTCAAATCAAGGGGCGGCAGGTTGCGACTCATAATGAGATTGCAACTCCGTTGTTGAGTGGCTGCTGCAACCGAGAAAGTGAAATTTAGGAGATGACCATTATGGATAAAAAGAAGGGAAAGGGTGTATCGCGAAGAGATTTCATCAAGATCGCGGGCGCTGGCGCCGTGGGGGCCGGACTCGGACCTGCTTTCCTGTTTCCCGAAAGGGCTGCAGCCCAGCAGAAGACCCTCAAGATCATGCAGTGGGCGCACTTCGTCCCCGCCTACGATAAATGGTTCGACGGGACATTTGCCAAGGAATGGGGAGACAAGCACAACACCAACGTTATTGTTGACCATGTCAATCTGACCGACCTGCCTGCGAAGGCTGCGTCTGAGGTCCAGGCCGGTAAGGGGCACGACCTCTTTATGTTTCTGTCGCCCCCAGCAGCCTACGAAAATAAGACTGTTGATATGACTCACGTCTATCAGGAAGTGGAGAAGAAGCACGGAAAGAAAATCGATCTGGCGCACAAGTCCACTTTTAATCCGAAGACCAAGAAGTATTTCGCGTTTTCAGACTCTTACGCGCCCGATCCCGGCAACTGGCACAAAGATTGGTGGACTGACGCTGGATACCCCAATGGCCCTGATACCTGGGACGATCTGCGTATCGGCGCCAAGAAGATACGCGACAAGACCGGGATTCCCTGCGGCCTGGGCCTTTCCCAGGAGCTTGATACCAGCATGGCCATGCGTGCCCTGCTATGGTCGTTCGGCGGCGCGGAGCAGGACGAGCATGGCAATGTGGCGATTAACTCTAAGCAGACGGTGGAAGCGCTCAAATTCATGAAGGCGCTTTACCAGGAGTCAGAAAATCCGCAAGTGTTCACCTGGACGCCTCCATCCAATAATCAGGCCATGCTGGCCGGCGAAGTTTCCTATGTTGCGAATGCCATCTCCATTACCCGCCAGTCCGAAAGAGAGCATAAGCCCATCGACAGCAAGATCATGATCAGTCAGGCGTTGAAGGGGCCAGTGCGCCGTATTGCAGCCGAGCACGTCATGGATTGTTACGTGATCTGGGACTTTGCGGAAAACAAAGATGGCGCTCAGCAGTTCCTGATCGATTACATGAACGTTTTCCACGATGGGTTTATTGCCGGCCAGTTTTACAATTTCCCCTGCTTTCCCAGCACAGTACCGAACCTGAAACAGGAAATTTCCAATGATCCACGGGCCAACCCTCCGGACAAGTACAAGGTGCTGGCCAACGTCCTCGATTGGGCCACCAACATTGGCTATCCGGGCTACGCTACGCCGGCAATTGACGAGGCCTTCAAAGCCTGGGTGATCCCTACAATGTTTGCCAAGGTGGCACGTGGCGACGAGACTCCGGAAAATGCAGCCAAAGCTGCGGAGGCCGAATACAAGCGTATTTGGGACAGATGGAAATAACACGAGGGACTGAATGGCGGTTGTTGAAACACGGGACCTGACCAAAGTATTTAAACAAGGAGAGCTGGGCGCTGTTAATAACGTAAATCTGGTAACTCGCGAAGGCGAGTTCCTGGTTTTCCTGGGGCCTTCGGGTTCCGGTAAGACCACTCTCCTGCGGATGATCGCCGGCCTGGAGCAGCCCACGGCCGGCGAAATTCTCATTGGCGGCAAGGTCGTAAATAATCTGAGCCCCAGAGAACGCCGCATCGCCATGGTGTTCCAGAGCTATGCTCTGTACCCACACCTTAGCGTTTACAAGAACATCGCTTTTCCTCTGAAGGCGCAGAAGGTAGCAAAGAACCTGCACAAAGAGAAGGTAGAGTGGGCGGCCTCTCTCTTGGGCATCGGGGGGCTTCTCCATCGCAAGCCGCGCGAACTTTCAGGTGGTGAGCGGCAAAGAGTGGCATTGGCCCGCGCCATTGTGCGTGAGCCTTCTGTCTTTTTGCTGGATGAGCCTCTCTCCAACCTGGATGCTAAACTTCGCCTCTCCGCCCGTGAAGAGTTAGAACGCTTTCACCGGCGAGTGGGAACTACCACCATCTATGTGACCCACGACCAAGTGGAAGCCATGGCCATGGGCGACCGCATTGTTGTGCTAAATCAAGGCGTGGTCCGTCAGTTTGGGACTCCCAAAGAAGTCTATGACGATCCCGCTGACACCTTCGTCGCCACCTTCCTCGGCTCGCCGCCCATGAACCTCGTCGAAAATGGGGATGTCATCGTCGGCTTCCGGCCCGAGCACTTCAGGCTGGCAGAGACGGTCAGCGAATCGGAGAAAGTCACATTCGACTTTCGCGTGGAGAACGTCGAGTACCTGGGAGCGGAGTATATTCTCGCCGGCTTTCTGGTTGGAGGCAGGCTTGAGGGCAAGGATGTAATTGCGAGGCTTCTCCTCGGGCATTCATTCGAAATTGGAACAACCTATCAGTTCGCAGTAGCCCAACGCCAGTTGAAGTTCTTTGATCGTGCCACTGCGAAACGGGTTGAGGCGAGGGCCCTGGCATGGACATGAATCCATCGTCTGTTGCGGGCAATGCTGAAGTTCCGGACAAGCCGGTACAGCATCAACCTAAGCGACGAAAGATCAAGCCGGCAGGTTCAGCCCATAGCCCGCTGCTCGGGGCTGCCATGTTTACCCCTGCGGCCCTTTACATTCTGCTCCTGATCGGCGCGCCGTTTGTGTTGGCGATATTCTATGCCTTCAGCGATGCCCGCATTGGCAGCGCAAGCTTGAAGTTTGTCGGGCTGGAAAACTTCCGCAGCATCTTGCAAAGCCCCAGCTTTCGCACTGCAGTGAAAAACTCGATCATCTTCACCATTGGCGCGCAGACCATCGTGATTATCTGCTCTACCATGCTCTCCACCGCTTTGGAGAGCAAATTCCGTGGTCGCGGGGTTGTCCGTTTCTTGATTCTTCTGCCCTGGGTGGCGCCCATTGCCTTGGGAGCTATTGGCTGGAAATGGATCCTCGACTCGATTTACAGTGTCATCACCTGGGTGCTAGTGGCCCTTCATCTGGTGAGGCCACACAGCGGTCCGTACTGGCTGGGCGAGCCCGGTCTTGCGATGGCCTCCGTGATCCTGGTGCATTGTTGGCGTCTTATTCCGTTTTCTACAGTGATCATGCTGGCTGGTCAGACCGCCATCCCCAAGGAAATTCCGGAAGCCGCTGCCATTGATGGCGCAGGCTTCTGGCGCACTCTTTTTCAGATCAAAATCCCTATGATGAGGTCCATCATCAGCGTAGCCGTGCTGTTTGGCACCATCTTCACCTTCACGGACATGACAGTGGTCTACATCCTGACAGACGGCGGGCCTTATAATTCCACGCAGACCCTGCCGTTGCTGGCCTTTACTACTGGAATCCAGGGCAGCGACCTCGCCGCCGGGGCCGCTATTTCCGTCTTCCTGGTACCGGTGTTGGTGGTGATTGCCTATCTCATGTTGCGCGTCGCCCACCGGACGGAGGCGGCCTGATGATTGGAGTGAAGAGACCCCTCGGCATCGCCATCGTCAGCATCTTGTTGTGGATTGCCGCTATCGTCGCTCTGCTGCCGGCTGTCGTTTCGCATCCCGGGCGATGGGCGGTTTCCGGCCGGCTACTGCTGGCTGTGATTCTTGCCGGGGTTGGCGCCGGGCTCTGGGGACGCCGTAACTGGGCCCGTGTGTTGCTCATCCTGCTGCTGGTGCTTGTCGCCGCCAGCAGTCTGTTTGCGTTGGTCTTCTACGCGCTGCTACGGCACGATTACCGCCTCGCTATCGTTGTCTTCATCCAGTTTTCCTTTTCGGTTTTCCTTATTTATTACCTTGACAGACGGCGGATGCAGCAAGATTTTGCCAGTTTAAGCGCCTGGCCAACAGCCCTCAAAACCTTGGTGCTGGCGGTCTTCACAGTACTGCTCGCCTTTCCGTTCTATTGGATGGTGATTGCTACCTTCAAGCAAAACGATGACCTTTACACCGTCGCGAATAACCCCTTTATCTTCAATGCCAAGGCGACCCTCGATAACCTGAGGCTGCTATTTGAAACCAGGTTTGTGCAGTGGCTGGAAAATACTGCTTTGGTGGGGGTGATGGTGGTGGCCATCACGCTGCTGCTGGCCGTACCCGCGGCTTATGCCCTGGCCCGCCTCACTGGACGCTGGGGGCAGCGCCTGGGGATCGCCATTTTTCTCACCTACCTTGTTCCACCCACTTTGCTGTTTATCCCGCTCTCACGAGTGGTAGCCTCGCTCGGCCTGCAGGATTCAATCTGGGCCTTGGTGCTGGTCTATCCCAGTTTTACGGTCCCTTTTTCTATCTGGCTCCTCATGGGATTTTTCAAATCCATTCCCAAGGAACTGGAAGATGCCGCCATGGTGGACGGGCTGACGCGCTTTGGGGCCTTCGTCAAGATGGTAATTCCCGTCTCCATCTCCGGAATTCTAACTGTAGTTATTTTCACCTTCACCCTGGTGACCCAGGAATTTGTATACGCCCTGACCTTTATCTCCTCGGAATCAAAGCAGATGGTCGGCGTCGGTATACCGATCTTCCTGGTGCGTGGCGACGTTTATTTCTGGGGATCGCTGATGGCTGCCTGCCTGATTGCCAGCCTGCCCATTGCGTTCTTATATAACCTCTTTCTTGACCGCTTCATCGCAGGGTTTACTGTGGGTGCGGTGAAGGGTTAAGACGTTCTTTTGAGAATGTGGGGTGAAAGTTGAAGGCCACTGAACAGCCCGGTCAAAACTCTCAAAGTAGCGACTCACAAGATCTGGAAAGACTGGGATATGCCCAGGAGCTCCTCCGTACGATAGGCGGCTTTTCCAATTTCGCCATCTCTTTCTCCATCATCTCCATCCTCACAGGTGCAGTCACGCTTTATGACTACGGGCTCTCCATGGGTGGACCGCTGGAGATGACTTTGGGTTGGCCCCTGGTCACGGTGGGGACGCTGCTGGTTGCGTTGAGCATGGCGGAGCTTTCTTCTGCGCTTCCCACCTCGGGCGCAATGTATCACTGGTCGGCTGAACTGGGCGGACCGAACTGGGCGTGGTTCACTGCCTGGTTCAACATTATCGGGCTGGTCACTGTTATCGTTGGCATCGACTATGGTTGTGCGCGCTTTCTGGTTCCGATCCTTGGGTTCCCATCAAAAAACTCCACCATCTTCCTCGTCTATGGTCTGATTCTTCTCTCACACGGATTGATCAACCACTACGGCGTGCGCTGGGTGGCACGCTTGAACGATTTCAGCGTGGCGGTCCATATTCTAGGTGTAGTCATTCTCATGGCTGCTCTATGGTTTTTTGCCCCGAAACAGCCGCTGGTCTTCCTGCTCCGGGCTTCGCCAACCGCTCCGCCCGTGCATGCACCCTATGCGTGGCTATTTGTGCTTGGACTACTGCAAGCGCAATGGACCTATACGGGATTCGATGGCTCAGCACATATTGCCGAGGAAACAGTAGATCCGCGCCGCCGCGCCCCCTGGGGCATGGTAATGGCGGTGGTGGTATCGGGCATATTCGGGTATCTGTTGGTGCTATCGCTCGCCTGGGTCATTCCTGATCTTCGGCAAGCCCTGAGCACGACGGATGCGAGCGGCAACACCATTCCAGCGGTCCTGGCGATTGTGCAGAGGACCATCGGCGCCCGCGCCGGCGCCGCCGTGCTGGGTCTGACGGTGCTGGCGATGTGGTTCTGCGGCATGGCGTCCGTGACCTCGCTCTCACGCACCTTTTACGCATTGGCGCGAGACAAGGGCATGCCATTGTGGCAGAGCTGGAGCCGCATAGGCGCGCACCAGACCCCAGCGCGGGCGATCTGGCTTTCGGTGTCGCTGGCTTTCCTGGCCCTGATTTACAGTGGCGCTTATTCCGTTGTGACCTCGATCAGCGTGGTGGGCTTTTATATCTCCTACATCATTCCTGTGTATCTTGGCTGGCGGGAAAAGCAACGATGGCTTTCGAAACGCGGTCCCTGGCATCTGGGCCAATGGAGCAATACCATCAATTTTCTGGCAATGGCCTGGACGGTCTTCATTTGCGTGATTATGGTGATGCCACCCAACACTCGCGCCGGATACACCATGGCCGCAGTGATGCTGGCTTTGTATTTGCTCCATGTCTTCAGAGGCAAGCACGAAATGCGCAAGCCAATTTGGAATCTGGCACAAAAAGAACATCAAAATCTTACCGCTGATGACACTGGTTTGACTGATGACCGCTGATCGCATCAATTACTCTGCCACGCAATCACTTTTGACGCGCGTTTAGCTTGTCGAGAGTGTGCTTCAACTGTTCCAGCTTCTGCCCAGCCTCGCCGAGCTTGCCCTCCGCCGTCAGGTGCTGGTAGTCGGCAAGGTCTTTGGCGGCTTCCGCGATTAAAGCTTTGAGATCCGCTGCAGGCTGGGTCGGTGCGGATGCTGATGCGGATGCTGGTGCGCTTTTTACCGGCTCCGCGGAAGCAGCCGCTGGGCTCATCGATGAGACTGTTCCGCCAAAAAGGGCTGTCATCGCCGCCTCGAAGGTAGGTCCGTACGCGAGGCGATCTTGCAGGGCGAGCACGACGAGACGCAACTCCGGCATCGGGCTCCGCTCAGCCTGCAGGTAGATCGACTCCGCATACAACAGCGCGCGCCCGGACGGAATCACGAGCAGGGCGCCGCGCCGCACGTGCGAGCCTTGCTGGTTCCATAGCGTCAATTGCCCCGAAAGCTGCGCGTTCTGGTCGATTCGCGCCTCAATCTGCTGCGGTCCATCGACAAGTTTGGTTTTCGGAAAGTTGTAGACCACCGATGTGCCGTAGTGCGCGCCGTCGCTCCGCCCGGCGATCCAGCCAATCAGATTATTCCGGTTGGCTGGTGTGAACGGCAGAATTTCTACAAACTCCATACCGCTTTCGCCTGGAAGCTTCATCAGCACGAAATTTGGTTCCATTGGCGATGTCGCTTGCGAGCCACTGGAGTCCACGCCGGCTTCGCTGGCGACCGTCCACAGGTCCTCACGGTTGTAGAACACTTCCGGATCTGTCATGTGATACAGACCGTACACGGCTGCCTGCAGCTTGAGCATCAACTCGGGATACCGCACGTGCTTACGCAGGTCCGGCGGCATAGCCGCTGCGTCCTTGAAAAGGCTGGGAAAGATACGGCGGTAGGCCGCAATGATCGGGTCCTCTGTGTCAAACACGTAAAACGTTGTGGTTCCGTCATAAGCGTCAATGACAACCTTAACGCTGTTCCGCATGTAATTGATGAGATTGTGGTCAACACTGTAGTGCTTCGAATACGGATAGTTCTCTGAGGTCGTGAACGCGTCCATGATCCACGACAAACGGCCATCATTGCCAATCACGATATATGGATCCGGATCGTAGGTGAGGAACGGCGCTAATGCCGATACGCGATCGCGCACGTTGCGACGCATCAGCAACCGGCTGTCCTTGCCCACATCGTCGCTGAAGGGCAGCTTCGCGAGGTCGCCGCGGTCGAAGGCGATGATGAGCCGGCGCAAGAACCCGCCCAGGACGATGCCGCCAGTGCCTTGGTACGAGGTGAGGTTGTTGGTCTGGCCTTGCGGGTAGTTAAACTCTTGCTGCCGCGTGTTCACGTACACGTCCGTGTTCGTCAACTCACCAAAATAGACCTCTGGGCGCGTTACAGTAAGACCGCGTACCGTGCTCTGGATGGGCATGTTGCTCAGAATCAGCGTCGGCAGCCCTTCCGGAGTGAAGCCATTGACAGGGTTCATGGTGATGCCGTAACCGTGTGTGTAGATTAGCTTCTCGTTGATCCAGTTGCGGCTGCTCTCCGGGAGCTTTTCGACGTTCAACTCCCGGGTGGCGAGCATCACCTGGCGAATCGTGCCGTCGATTTCATAACGATCAATGTCGATGTCGGGGAAATCATAGTAAGTGCGGATTTCCTGGATCTGGCGCAAGGTGTCTTGCAGCGCATGCCAGTCCCATAACCGGATGTTCTGAAGGGTGGCCTGGTTGTTCGCCGGGTCGGCCGCCTCGACGGTCGTCTCAGCCGGAAACTCACGCTGCAAGACCTGATGCAGCCCGTAGGCCTGCCGCGTCAACTCGATGTTGTTAGCAATGTAGGGTCGCTCACGAACAAGCTCGTTCGGTTTGACAATAAAGCTGCTGACGTACCAGCCGTATACAAGGAGGATGAGATAACAACCTATGGCCGGAAGGACTGCTGCGACAAGCCAGCGCGCACGCCTCATCGACACGGCGTTGACGACTGCGATCACCGCGCCGAGAACCAGCCCCACACAAACAGCGAGCAAGCCCGGAAGCCAGACGTGCGCATCTGTGTAGGTCACACCGGCGAAGATTGTATGATCATCGAACAATCGCTCGAACCGGCTGATATACACACGCATCGCGAGGGTCAGTAACAGGAAGGCAAAGGTAATGGAGAACCCTCGCCAAGGCACCAGGAGGTATCTGCCGCGAGGTCCAGTCAGCGCACGGGCGCCGGCGGAGATGAGGGCAAACACGAGGGCGATCACGCAGATAATCACGGCCAGCGTGATCAGCCAGCCGACAATGAGCTGCCACGCGGGAAGCGTAAACAGATAGAAGGTCAGGGACCTGCCAAAGATCGGGTCCACAGCGCCACTCGTAGCGTGCGGCGCGTGCCAATAAAGAGCAAGCGTCGTCCATTCCGCCATCATTCCGGCCCCGGTCCCTAGGGAGATGACGAGCGAGAGGCCAAGCGCGATGAGGCGCATGACAGACTCGACCGGCAGCTTCACCGGCTGCTCGCCGATCCAGATCGTTTGACTGGCCGGCAACTCAGTGAAGTGCGCGCGCTTCACGGCCAAAAACGATCCATACAGAACCAGAAATGTGGCCGAGGCGAATGCGATGAAGGCTACCCACTGAACGCCCTGTTTCTTCCAGAACACATCTCCATAGCCGAGCGACCCGAACCAGAGTGCGTCGACGTAATATGAAAGCGCTACGCGGCAGACGAGAACGGCGCCGACGAGGACGGCGAGAATAAGAAGGAAGCGGCGGCGACGACGTGGCGAACCCAGACGCGGCCAATCAATGGAACCAGACATGCTCTCTACCCCGTTTCAGTAACTCTACCAGGCATCAGCATAATACTCCCTCCGCTTTCGCAAGCAATGGGCGCAAAGGAACGTCAACACCTTACGCTGATGACGCTGATTTGATAAAGCACCCATGGCAAATAGCAATTGGCAGATAGAGATACTTTGTAAGACTTGGCTTTTCTCAAACAACTCAACGTTAGAATCAAAACATTTGAACCCGGGCTTTGGACGAAAGCTTTGTCTGGGTGGACCAGCGAACTTCATTGGGGGAAGAAATCTGCTTACGGATTGATTTTTCTCCTGTTCAAAGCAGAGACTGTAGCTTATGAAGAACCTTAATTTCTCATTAATATTCCTCAGCATTTTCTTGGCGGCCCTGATTTGCGCGGCCAAAGAACTGCCCACGCCGCGAGTCGTGGATCTGACGGCCGCGGATGGCACAAAGCTTAAGGCATCTTATTTCACCGCAGGCAAATCTGGGCCGGGAGTCCTGCTATTGCACCAGTGCGACCATGAACGCAAGATTTGGGACGGACTGGGGCAGCAACTGGCTGCGGCGGGAATCAACGTGCTGAGCTTTGATTTGCGTGGTTTTGGTGAAAGCGGCGGCGAGCCGCACAGTAAGGTTCCACCGGTGGGGCCTCCAGAACAGGTGCAGAAGTGGCCCGGCGACATTGACGTAGCCTTCCAATACCTCAAATCGCAACCGGGCGTGAAGCCGGATGTGATAGGCGTGGGTGGAGCGAGCTGTGGCGTAAACAATTCTGTGCAAACGGCAATTCGGCATCCTGAGGTGAAATCACTGGTTCTGCTCGCCGGACCAGCCGATCTGAAAAGCCGCCAATTTCTGCGGCAAGCGAAGCTGCCCGTGTTCTTTGCGGTGGCCGATGACGATCAATATCCATGGATGGTCCAGCTCACCGAGTTTCTCTACACCCTCACTGCCAATCCCGGCAAGAAATTTGCGCACTACCAGACTGGTCACCACGGAGCCGAAATCTTTTCCGTCCACCCGGATTTGCCGGCAGCAATCGTGGATTGGTACGTAACCACGTTGATCAAAACCCCAGGACGAGCGACTGCCTCCAAGGATGTTCCTGCTATTCCTAGCGAAATCCACGCCTGGAATCTGCTCGAACAACCTGGAGGGCCAGCAAAGCTGGCGCAAATGCTCTCCGAATCCCGCCAGAAAGACCCTAAAGCGCCCTTTATTTCAGAGCAGATAATGGAGGGCTTTGCGTATGAATATCTTCAAGCCGGAGACATCAAGCAAGCATTGGAGATCCTGAAGCTGAATGCCACCGTTTATCCCGATTCGCCCAACGTCTATGACGCGCTGGGTGAGGTCTATCTTGCCAACGGCCAGAAAGACCTGGCCCGCCAAAACACACAAAAGGCGCTGGAGCTTTTGCCCTCGGATACGGTCGATCCGCAGAATTTCCGCGATGCTATCAAAGCCAGCGCCGAACAGAGATTGAAGCAATTGGGTCCCGCACAATAAGCTGGCTTAAAGTTTTTGAAAACATGGTCAGGGCGAGAAGGATCTTGGCAGGCCGGGGATTTTGGCAGAAGGCTCCCTACGATCACGCCTTCTTGACGCCTCAATTTAACCTCTGATCGATGGTCGGCCCTAGCGGACGATTTTGTGGGCCCGCGGGCTGTATTTTAGTGGCGTGCGCCACGTTGGGAGGGAAGCTGATGTTGATGCGTCTTAATGTCATGTTCCTGGTGCTCGCATTTGCGATCAGTCTTGCAGCCCAGACCGCGAGCACCGAGCAGGATATCCTTGCGGCCTATAACGAATACTTTGCCGCGTTGCGCCACAAGGATGTTGAAGCTGCAATGAAATTTGTAACCTCGGGCTATACCAGCCATCTTCCAGACGGAATCGTACTCGACTTTGCCGGCCAGGCGGAAAACCTCAGGGAAGGCATCCTGTTCGATATAACAATTGGAGACGTCAAGGTCGATATCGAGCAGCTCCAGAATGAATCGGAAGATGTGATTGCCACTGTCCGGTGTGTTCTCTTCTATGCCCACGCTCCGGATTCCAAGCCTAATTCCTTCAATGACGATCATATCCGGGACACATGGACTCACACGCCCCAGGGATGGAAGCTGAAGAGCTCGGTCTACCTTCGCAACACGATCAACGGCTCTGTCATTCCGGCCAGCGCGCCTCCGGAGAGCCCGCGGCTGAGAGCCCTGGCGCAGGAATGGGGGACGGGCAACAAGGGAGCACTTGCTGCCTTCTGGAAAAGTGTTGACGGCAAGGCTCCTTTGGTGGAGGAGATCAGTGGAGCTCAGGGAAATCTTCTTGTCACCTATCTTTGGCGGAGTGAGGCGCCAAACGAGAAGGTGTCTCTGGTCGGCGGTCTCCCTTACGACAGCCCAAAGTTCCTCTCGCGGCTGGCGGATACCGATGTGTGGTATCGGACGGAACGCATGCCCAACGATTCGCGCTGTACTTATGCGTTTCAGATTGAAGGTTTTTTGAGTGGATCTCACGAACACTTTTCCGCCACTGCGCCCGACCCTTTGAATCCCCGTTCATTTGCCCAGGGGTCTTATTTTGAACTTCCGAATGCACCTGCTCAACCCTACATTAAGGAACAGGTCGACACTCCGAAGGGCACATTAACCAGGCTGAAGATCAAGAGTGTGATTCTCAACGAAGAGCGGAATTACGGTGTATACACTCCCGCCGGGTACCGCCGGGATGCAAAACCGTATGACGTTGTGCTGCTGTTCGACGGCGAAGCATGGGGCAATGGCGCTGACAATCTTGTGCCCACTCCAACCATTTTGGATAACCTGATTGCACAAAAGAAAATTCCATCTACAGTCCTGGTCATGGTGAACGCCGTTTCCCAGCCCTGGCGCAATCGGGATCTGACCTGTTCCCAACCCTTCAATGATTTCCTGGCCAAGGAACTGCTTCCGGAGGTGAGGAAAAACTACCATGTCAGCGCTGATCCCAGGCATGTAGTGGTTGGGGGTTCGAGCTTTGGCGGCCTGGCTTCGGCCTGTGCCGGACTGATGCATCCGGAGACGTTTGGCAATATTCTCTCGCTCTCAGGATCGTATTGGTATGTGCCGGGATGGGAAAAGAATTTCAAGACTCTTTATCTAGGCGATTCAGGATGGGTGATGCAGCAGTATGCAAAAAGTCCAAAACTCCCGTTACGCTTCTACATGGAGGTTGGGCGCTATGAGGGGCTGGAAAAGCAGTTACCAACAAACCGTAATCTTCGTGACATCTTACGGCTCAAGGGATACCCAGTGGCCTATTCCGAATACGATGGAGGACACGACTATCTTTGCTGGCGCGGCTCCGTGGCTGACGGATTGATCGCTCTTCTGGGCGAAAGCCGATGATGGTCAAGCCAGGGTGGCAGCAACGATTGACCCAGGTGGCTAGGCAAAATCCACATTGAGCAGTGGGTTGTAAGTGCAAAGCGTGAATCATGGGGCTTTCGCTGCAGTTGTTGAAAAGCTGTTAAGTTTTAGGGCTCTTTATGGCTTTGGCAGCTACAAAATCATCTACAGGTGTCGAGCTGTGACCTGCCCAATTCGATGTCATGACCATTTACAGGTGTAATGACCTGCGCGAATGTAAGCCCGTCAGTATGTATGTATCGACGAGACAAGGAACAACTACCATTCCCTTCCGAGTGAAACCAAAGCCACAGCTAAAGCCAGCCCAAGTGATGAAGCCCCGCAATAAGAATGGCGATTAGGAATGCGACGAACAGAATCAATTCAACAATTTCTAAAGCATAAAGTTTGATTTTGGTGAACGGTCCAAATTCAGACATTAAGTCCTCCTCTTGAACTGAATTCAAGGACTTTTCCTTAAATTCAAATCCACAAGGACGACAAACCCATACTAGCTGAGTCCTCGCATATGTCAAGAGGGTGGGGTTAAAAGCAGTCTAGATTGCTTTTCCACTCATCTCTATGAGAACAAAGAGTTTACAAATTATTTTCGATTGATGGCCCAACTAACCCGACAATAAGGGACAGACGCAAATGAATGACACTCTGCAAACCGGACATTCTCCTGCACGCATCAGCAGCTAAACAGGTTGATACACTGGCTTTTTCTGTGCGAGCATTTTTCGATGGAACTGGCGGTCGATCAATGAACACTGAGTGTTTCAGAACCGGGTCTGCTTTGGACCTTGATCTTCGGGCGAGAACATATCCGATATATCAGAAGATTGGCCACCCTTGCAGTCGTAAGAGAGAAATGGTTTCTTCAGCTTATCTGCGTTTGCAGTTATGAATGAACGGATAGCTTGGGGCAATTCAGCGTCAGTAAGATGACGCGCTGCCGCAAGTGAGGCAAGCGTAACAACAAAGTCGCGACGGTATGCATTCGGAAGAGGTTTTATTTCTAGGCCAGGAGTGTCAAATCCACCATCCCACAGTGAATACTTCGGAGCCCCGAAATAATTTACGGCTATTCCCATAGAGCTAAAGCTCTCACCTGTCATAGGCGCAAAATTGGGTGGAATAACCGCTATCGCTGATTGAGCCGCTGTCCCTGGTTGAGAAGTAGGGGCTAAGGCTTCTGGAATCACGATGAGAAAGTGTGCGGCCTTCAAGTTTGTGCCACGGAGATCGGCATTGTAGAATTCATCGCGCATATTGCCGCCGTACGTTGGATTCTGGTAAACGAGACTAAAGATAATACGGCCAGTGAAATCGGCATATGAGAGATTGGAACAAGCAAAATTCGCTCCCCACGCAGAAGCTAACTCTCCGCTGTAAATAGCGGAGCTGACACTCCACTGCTCAACATGCGTATCCGCTGAAAACTTGGCCGACTGCAGATTTGCGCTCGTAAAATTCGTGAGTATCAGATCAGCGTTGTGAAAAGAAGCAGAGCCCAGATTAGCTCCAGAAAAATCTGCTCTCCGCAGAAAAGAAGTGTCAAATCTTACACCAGCAAGATTCGACGGCGTGCTCAAATTTGAGAACTTACACTCTACGCAATAAATAGAAGAAAGATCGTCAATTCTTGCACCGGCTCGGATAAGAGCTGCTATTGCGTCCGCACTCGATTGAAGCGGCGCACGCTCTTCAGGAGACGGATTGCCTATTGGCACCTCGGTATACGACGGATCAACCAATCGTTTCTTAGCGAGGTTCTGCTGTTGCCAGAATGCATCTGTTAAACGTTTAAGGATGGCGCGATTGCGATCTCTTGCGGCTAACAGTCCTTGGTTGAGAGCTTGGTTGCTTAGCCGTGAATCTGGAAGCGAGTTAAGTAAGTCGAGGATCGCGCTTCTGACAGTCCCATCCTTTTCGATCACCGCCGCGTTGATTAAATATCGGAGAGTGCTCTCTTGACGAGAGACATCTGGAGTTTTCAAAAACTGTTGAATACCCGCTAAGCCTGTAAGCCGTTCACTTGGCTGTGAGCTTCCTAGCCTGGCAACTGACCTTTCAAACCTCTCATCGTCGCGAGACACTTGTGTCTGCTTTAGCTGCGATATACCTAGGACAAGTGTTCCGATGATACCCAAACTGGTAACAACCGGACCGATCGCTTTGAATAACTCAAGCCATTTACCAGTAGCTACATCGAACTGCAACTTTCTGATTTCGAGATCGAGCTTTCGCAGATCATTAGGCACCTCTGGCTTCCCGCCCTGCTCGTTAGGTAAAACAGGCGATGCTTTAACATTTTGTCCCATATTCTTGGGATTCTTGAGTTTCATCTTTTAAGTTAGCTCTTCCGAATTGGTCAGGCTAAAAATTGTAATCATAGCCCTTCCGCATTCCATGATATTGAAAAACAGCACCTGAATCTCACTGAATTCGGCCCCTTGATTTAATCGCTCTAAAACTGCTGCGGCCTAACCAACACCCTTCAAAATCCCTGACATTGAAACTCCCAGCACTTTGCAAAGGCTCTCAAGAGGCGAGCGTCAGATTCTGCTTACCTCGTTCAATAAGGCTCATGTGAGCGCGGCCAATCCCGCACTCGTCGGCAAAAGCCTCCTGCGACCAGCCTTTTTCCTTGCGAAGATGGTCGGGGCGAGAGGATCCCGGCAGGGACGGACACTGACTGATTGGTCGGGGCGAGAGGATTTGAACCTCCGACCCCCTGCGCCCAAGGCAGGTGCGCTACCAGGCTGCGCTACGCCCCGACAAAAGAAGTACTCTATTGATTTTAACCCACAAAAGAATTTGTAATTTTCAATTTGTAATTTAATTTGCAATGACGCTGCGGAAAGCTCCGTTTACAACGAATGCTACCTTTTACAGTGGCGGGTCGCTTTCGTTCGCTTCCCGGTTTTCTGTCGTGAAACGGATAACAGCGCTTTCATCGGTAAAAAAGCTCTTGGATGTCTTTGAGAACTCCACTGGCGTTGCTGTGATTCGGTATTTTGCTTCGTGTCCTTCTGCTATTCCGGGGTCGATCAAGGTGTAGCGGAATTCATATCCATCCTTGATGATTGGGCTGGCCATAAAAGACGGATCGAGGAGCATAGCGTGTTCGGGTGATGCCTCTTGTCCAACGGTACCCGTCAGGGCCTGAAGGTTTGGAGGCGCCCCGACCTTCGGATAGGTGGTCTCGTAGGTGATAATGCAGGTGTTCAAAGTCCTCAATGTACTGGCGGCTGCCGCGCTGTCCCGGTTCTTTGGATGAAATTTGCCGAGAAATTCTTCTGATTCAAAGTCCATCCCCTGGAGACCGCCAGCCCATGTAACACGCCATTCGCCTTCTTCAAGACGCATCGATATTCCAAACATGTTTGGGTCCCACTCTGCCTCTCTGCTGTTCTTACTATCTTTGGCATTCTTGTTATCTTTAGCTTGCAACAGGATGAAGGCATCGTTTCCAGAAAGGAACGAATTCTTGATCGTAACGCTCCCTTCCGGCTCGCCATCGCCGTTTGCATGGACGATCTCCCACACCATACCATCGTCAGACTTGTGTAGTTTCAGGCCGTCCCGTTCAAGCTTCTCCCGGAGCAGCAATTGCCCGCGAAATTCAGCCTTTTCCTTTGGAGTAAGGGCGTCCAGGGCTTGCTGAAATTTTATCGGTAAATGCTTCTCGACATCCTCAATCTTGCTCGCTGTAGCCATCTCTTCGAGAGCAGCGATAGGAGTACCGGACTGTGGCCAGCCTGCAATACAACTGCAAAGGACAAATGCTAGCGTGAGCGAACTGTTGCGAATAGCGTTCATGATTACTCCATCCTGGTAGACACCATAAAACATCCGCCGGTTCCTGCACGGAGCGGCATAGCCGCAAACAAAAAACAAAAAGCTTAACACTGATAACCTTGATTTCGGACTTGATCAACGCTGATCAAAATCATCTGCATAAACCTGAAAGCACGAAAGAAAAAGCAAAAATTCTTCGCAGCAAGAAAAGATTTTTAGAAATCGTAATACAGAGCGTTCCAGCCGTTTTGAATCGGATTCAACCCAGCGGAATCGTCCTTTTCTTATGCTGCTCTGCCTGCTCCGTTGCCGAAAATACTGAGTTAAATATTTGCGGCAGCAATTGCCGGAGAGCTGTAATTCCCGCCTCGGTCATGCCACCAGGAACTGCCACTTCACCGACTAATTTCTCGGGCACGATGCCTGAGCGCAGTAACTCTGCTGTTGCAGACAAAGTTTCAATGCACGCCATCGCCAGGTCGTGAGAGGAGAGATTGAGGCCAAATGCCGGCGCACGACGGCAGAGTTCCTCAATGCATACTGCCACAAAAGCCGGGCCACAGGAAGTAATATCCGCCAGTTTGCGCAGTTGATGCTCGCCAACCACCAAGAGCTTCCCGGTAGCCTCAACCAGTTTTTCCAGCCGGGAGGAGTGTTCGGATGCGGTCCGCTTGCCATAAGCAACCAGAACCACACCACGGTTGATCTGCTGGACCACCGTGGGAATGAGTTTTGCTACGAAGCAGGGAATTCGGTCTTCAAGTTGCTCGAACGAAAATACATTGGTGAGGAAAACACAGAGCTGATTACGGTGCAGGCAGGGCGAGATCGTCCGCAGGACCGATTCTGTGTCGCCCGGTTTAACTGCGATCAACAGAATTTGAGACTGCCGGGCAACGTGGGACGCATCCTCGCAATGAATTCCTGAAAACTCGGCGGCCAGTTGTTCCAGTTTTTGTGGACTGCGGTTCGCAATCCACACGTTCTCTGCTTGAATTCCCCCGGAGCGGATGAATGCTCGGATCAGCATGGCGCCCATGTTCCCGGTTCCGATGAAGCCCAAGTCAAAAGGCGCTGCGGGCATCGACGATTCTTCCGGAGTAACTGTCGTAAAGCCAGATCCTCGCGTTCCGATATGAAAACTCGGATTGTCGCCCTCTACTTGAAGCGGACAGCGAGTAGATTAGGGGGCGCGGCCGAGCTATCTGATTTCTTAAACGTGGTAGTTATATGCACTATGTCGGCATTGTTGATCAGATCGATGCGGTCCACGGTATTGGTTCCGGCTACACCTACCCAGAGAGTGTTTCCATCGGGCACCATTCCGCCGACCAGCGGTTCTGTTGCTCCTGCGGGCAGAGGAATCAGCACCGGCGGACCTCCCTGAAGTTCGCCGACCAGGACCTTGTTGATGCCTGCCGGAAGGACCGCTGCGCGGACCCCAAATGTGCCCACCAGCAGTTGGTGCGCGGTGAATGCCCCTAATCCAAAATCAATGAAGTTATTGCTATAGGTGGCGCTGGGAGGGCAGAACCCGCTTCCCGGAGGTGTAATGGTCACCGTCTCCACATCGAGCCCGCTGGCATTCGCGACCACGATCTTATCGGCGTTCAGCACCGGCTGCACAAACTGAGGAGCGCTGGTGGTTGCCAGGTCGGGTTGCTGGGCGTTGTTGCAGGTCGCAAAAACATTCACGGCGCTGGAGTTTGACATATAGACAAACGGATCTGACGGGAGAGCGGCTACGTCTTTCGGCGAGCCTCCGGGATTCAATGTCTGCAAGGCGAGCGCAGGCGAGAAGACATAGACGTTGCCGTTGCTGGCAGCGACGAAAGCTTTGAATCCATCATTGTCAAATGCCGCCGCGACTGCACCCGCGACAATGAAGCTCTGCAGCGAATTCGACGGCTGGTCAAAGACCCACAGCCGCTGATTGGCCGGATTCGGATCAATCGGGGTGCCTGTACTGGGATCATTTGCGGCGTTAGAGAAAATGGCTTTGGTCCCATTCGGCGAGACCGCCAGAACTTTTCCTACTAGCCCGGGCACGACAAGAGTGACGCCATTCGCCGCAGGATCAAGAGTAACCAGTCCGGCGCTTGTTCCCAGGTATCCTCGAGTTCCTCCGGCGCCAATGACAATGGAATTTGGCACACCCGGCAGAGTGATGGCTGTGCCTGCCGTATTGGCGCCGGTGTCAATAGGTATTAATGTGGGAGAAACGCCGCTCGGAGGAGCAAAGGAACTGGTCACGAAAACCGTGGTGGTCGGACTGCCTGCGCCGGGGACCGTGACGCTAAACAGATTGCTGTATACAGGCTGGTTAAGACCGTTGCCGCACACGGGAGGCGCACAGGAAGCCACGATTCCTGCACCGCCGCCGGATTGGGCTGTCAGTGTAGTCCCGCTGACGGAAGCTGTGGCAGGATTGTTGCTCACAATCAGGACCGGAGTATTGTTTATTGTCGCGCCCAGTTCATCCTGCATGTCGGCTTGCAGGGCTATGGTTTGTCCGATGGTCATGTTGGCGGAAGTCGTTGGGTTCCCTGCGGGATCGCCATTAATGTGCAACCGGATGAGTACCGGCATGCAGGTCCTGTAGGGGGCGCTTGCAGAAGTGACTCCGGAGGCGCTGGCGAATACCCCGGCGCCACCAGGATTCTTGGCAGTTAGCAGCCCGGTGTTGGGATCGATTGAGGCAACGCTAATGTCGGTTGTTCCCCAGCTAAACTGCCCAATCTGACTGGTAACATCCGTGACGCCGCTAAAGGCATGAGCAGTGAATTGTTTCGTCAGGCCATTGGAAGTGCAGCCGGCAACCGGGTCGACGGTAATGGAAGTGACCTTCGGATGGACAGCGACCGTGGCGGCGCTGCTGGTTATTCCTTGCGCAGATACTGTCAGGTTGGCAGATCCTGTAACCGGATTTCCTAAACCGTCTTTGCCGTTGCAAACGATGGGGGTAGTGAGGGAATCCCAGGTCCCCGCACAGATCAGCCCACTATTCGAGATGGTGACCACAGCGGTATTGGAAGACATGAAGGTTAAGTTGGCTACTACGCCCGCGTTAGCGGAGTTTTCGGGTGTAGCCTGAAGTTGGGCCACGTCTCCTGAGTTGAGGGAGAAAGAGGTTGGCGAAAGAATGATCTGTGTGACCTTATTACCAGTGTTGCTGGAACCTCCTCCTCCGCAGCCTGCCAGTATGGCAGAAATCATTAAAATCAAAACCGTTGTGATGGCAGACCGCCGCATGGTTCCTCCCCGCCGGGCTCCCACCCTCGCGGATTTATCGAAAAATTAATGAAAAGTGAAAGATTCAGTGTAGTTTCTCACTCTAATTTCTTCAAGGCTTTGCGTGCGCCTCGGGAATATGGAGAGATTTCAGAGTCTTCCTCTGCGACTTTTTCCCACGGTCCCCTGTGGGAACGCAGTCTATTCCATTAAGATGAACGTCTGTTTCGTGATTTCTTGCAGGATATGTATATTGGCCATGAATGCTGATTGCGCCTCGTGTTGACTACGGGATACGTCCTTGTGTTATATTCATAGAGTTCCGCGAGTACAAATTGGCTTGTCTGTAAGTGTTAAAGCTGTAAATAATTTGCCCGAGGATTTCCATCCGATAGCAGGGCATGCCTCGCTGAAATGATCTGCGCTACCTTCCAACCAGGAAGGGTATGCAGATCAGGGAAGACGAAACGGAGCCCCTCCTGATTCAGGCTCGGCGCCACCGTCGTTACCCAATCACCGATTGGTAATTTCATAACCTCCGCCTCAAAGGCGGAATTATGGCTGTGCTTGCGCAGCCAGTCCCGCAAAACGGGATCAAAGCGGCTCCAGTGTGCGAGTGCATAGCTGTGACTTGCCTGCTCATGAAAAAGGCTGAAAAAGGAACTATGCCGACATTTAATCAGTTGGTCCGTAAAGGTCGAAAGGCGCCTAACTATAAAACTGCGAGTCCGGCCCTTCAGGCTTGCCCGCAGCGGCGTGGCGTCTGTACCCGCGTTTACACCCAAACGCCTAAGAAGCCCAATTCGGCCCTGCGCAAAGTGGCCCGTGTCCGCCTGACAAATGGCATTGAGGTCACTACTTATATTCCCGGCGTGGGGCACAACCTGCAAGAGCACTCGATTGTGCTGATCCGTGGGGGGCGCGTGAAAGACCTTCCCGGAGTCCGCTATCACGTAGTGCGCGGAACGCTGGATGCTACCGGCGTGGCGAACCGCAAGCAGGGTCGCTCCAAGTACGGGGCCAAGCGGCCAAAATCCTGAGGGGCGAAGTTCCGAAGGAACTGGGGACGCTGAAGATTCTTTGAGGATGTGAGAGTTTTTGAGGATTAAGAGATATGCCAAGAAAAGGACATGTGGCGAAGCAGGATGTGGCGGCTGATCCCGTCTACAACTCAACTCTGGTGACTAAATTCGTCAACACCATGATGTGGGACGGAAAAAAATCGACCGCGCAGATCATCTTTTATAAGGCCATGGAGAACCTGCAAGCCAAAGGCGGCGATGATGCGCTCAAGTTGTTCAAGAAAGCGGTTGAAAACACTAAGCCGCTGCTGGAAGTGAAGACCCGCCGCGTGGGAGGCGCTAACTACCAGGTTCCTGTCGAGGTAAATCCCGACCGGCGTACCTCGCTGGCCATCCGCTGGATTGTGAACTATTCCCGTGACCGCGGCGAAAAGGGCATGATCGATAAGCTGACCAATGAATTGCTGGATGCCGCCAACGGCCGGGGCGCAGCCATTAAGAAGAAGGAAGATGTCCACCGCATGGCGGAGGCAAACAAGGCCTTTGCGCATTATCGGTGGTGACAGCCAGCTACTAAGCCGCTGGTCGACCAATATTTAAGACGGCAAAGCTCATCACAGGCGTGAAGTTACGCCGAAGTTGAAAGTCAGGAATTAGGGAACAAGTGCCAAGACAAGTACCATTAGAGCGTTGTAGGAACATCGGCATCATGGCGCACATTGATGCCGGCAAGACCACTACGACTGAGCGCGTCCTGTTTTATACAGGCATCACCCACCGTATTGGCGAGGTGCATGAAGGCACCGCTACCATGGATTGGATGGAGCAGGAGCAGGAGCGCGGCATTACTATTACCTCCGCAGCCACTACCTGTTTCTGGCGCGACATCCGCATCAATATTATTGATACTCCCGGCCACGTGGACTTTACCGCCGAAGTAGAGCGGTCGCTGCGGGTCCTGGATGGCGCCGTTGCCGTATTTGACGCGGTGCATGGGGTGGAGCCGCAGTCAGAAACCGTATGGCGTCAGGCCGATAAATACGGCGTCCCGCGTATTTGCTTCATTAATAAGATGGACAAGATGGGCGCCGATTTTGAACACGCCATCGATACCATCCGTAAACGCCTGAATGCCCGCCCTGTAGCAATCCAAATTCCCATCGGACAAGAAGCTGCTTTTAAAGGTGTTGTCGACCTGATCGCCATGAAGGCAATTTTGTGGAAAGACGAATCCATGGGAGCGCAGTACGTTGTGGAAGACATTCCATCCGATTTGGTCAAGAAAGCCGAGGCCTTCCGCGCCCAGTTGGTGGAGAGCGTCGCCGAAAACGACGACGAGATGCTGCATAAATTTCTGGAGGGCGAAACCATCAATCCGGAAGAGCTGCGGGCCTCTCTTCGAAAAAGCGTGATTGGTCTTAAGCTGTTCCCGGTGTTATGCGGAACGGCCTTTAAGAACAAGGGTGTGCAAACATTGCTGGACGCAGTCGTCGATTATCTGCCCTCACCCATCGATATTCTTCCCACCGAAGGTACTGATCCCAATCATCCAGACAAGAAGCTGATTCGCAAGGTCGCAGACGATGAGCCTTTTGCCGCACTGGCGTTCAAGATCATGGCGGACCCATTCGTTGGGCAGCTCGCTTTTATCCGCGTTTATTCAGGACATCTGAAAACCGGCGACAGCGTGCTGAACACCACCAAGACCAAGTCGGAGCGCATTGGCCGCCTGTTGAAGATGCACGCCAATAAGCGTGAAGAGATCAGCGAGATATTTGCCGGCGATATCTGCGCCTGTGTGGGGTTGAAGAACGTCACCACCGGCGACACTATCTGTTCTGAAAAGTTTCCGATTACTCTTGAATCCATCGAGTTTGCCGCGCCTGTTATCTCGGTTGCGGTTGAGCCCAAGACCAAAGGCGATCAGGAAAAAATGGGAATGGCGCTGGCCAGGCTGGCCCAGGAAGACCCGACTTTCAAAGTTAATACCGACCCCGATTCCGGACAAACCATCATTAGCGGCATGGGTGAGTTGCATCTGGAGATCATCGTCGATCGCATGATGCGTGAATACAAGGTAGAAGCCAACGTCGGCAAGCCGCAGGTGGCCTACCGTGAAACTATTCGCCGCCATGCTCAAGCGGAAGGCAAATACATCCGCCAGACCGGTGGTTCCGGTCAGTACGGCCATGTGAAGCTACGGGTTGAACCCAACGAAAAAGGTAAAGGGTTTGAGTTCGTCAATGAGATCGTGGGCGGATCGGTGCCCAGGGAATATATCAAGCCGGTGGAGCAGGGTATCCGCGAGGCGCTGGAAGGCGGCGTTCTGGCCGGCTATGAATTGGTAGACGTGAAAGCCACTCTTTACGACGGCAGCTACCACGAAGTCGATTCGAATGAAATGGCCTTTAAGATCGCGGCTTCCATGGGCTTCAAAGAAGCGGCACGCAAGGCTTCGCCAGTGTTGCTGGAGCCGATCATGTCCGTCGAGGTGGTGGTCCCGGAAGAGTTCATGGGTGTGATTATCGGCGACCTGAATTCGCGTCGCGGGCGCATTGAAGGCATTGATCATCGTGCAGGTTCGCAGGTGATCAAGGCCCTGGTACCGCTGGCCGAGATGTTCGGCTATGCGACCCAGATGCGTTCCAATACGCAAGGCCGCGCAACTTTCTCCATGCACTTTGCTCATTATGACGAGGCACCGCGCTCGGTGACCGAGGAAATTATTGCCAAAGTGCAAGGCCGGACCGCAGCCCGGTAAACGTGGGTTCCCAGTACGTAATAGTTTGGGAGTTTGAGGTCAGGCCCGGAGTGGAAGCTGAGTTTATTAAGAAGTATGGGTCCATAGGGGTGTGGGCCCGGTTCTTCCGCAGCAGTGAGGGTTACATAAGAACTGAACTGGTGAGGGATGTCGCCGCGCCCCGGCGATTTCTGACCTTGGACTATTGGCAGTCGGAAGAAGCATTTAACGATTTTCGCAAGCAGAATCTGGCCGAGTATGAACGGCTGGACAAAAGAACTCGAAGGATTAACCCAACAGGAGACGCGCTTAGGCGCTTTCTGGTTTAGCAAAGGTTAAGGAGCTTTCAAGCAATGGCAAAGGAAAAATTTGATCGCACCAAGCCGCATGTGAACGTAGGGACGATTGGTCACATTGACCACGGGAAGACCACGTTGACGGCGGCCATCACCAAGGTATTGTCCAAGCACAATCCCAAGATCAAGTTCCGCTCGTTTGATTCGATTGATAATGCTCCGGAAGAGCGGGAGCGCGGCATCACCATTGCCACGGCCCATGTGGAGTATGAGACCGGCAACCGCCACTATGCCCACGTGGATTGCCCGGGTCACGCCGACTACATCAAGAACATGATTACCGGGGCGGCGCAGATGGATGGCGCCATCCTGGTGGTGGCGGCCACCGATGGTCCTATGCCGCAGACCCGAGAGCACGTGCTTTTGGCCCGCCAGGTAGGGGTGCCCTGCATCGTGGTGGCGCTGAACAAGTGCGATGCGGTGGATGATCCGGAGTTGCTGGATCTGGTGGAGTTGGAAGTGCGGGAGCTGCTGAAGAGCTACAAGTTTCCTGGCGACGATGTTCCGGTGGTACGGCTGAGCGCCCTGGGAGCATTGAACGGGGAAGCCCAGTGGGAAGGCAAGATAGATGAGCTGATGGCAGCGGTGGACAAGTACGTGCCGTTGCCGGCGCGCGACATCGACAAGCCATTTCTGATGCCGATCGAAGACATCTTCTCGATCTCCGGCCGTGGCACGGTAGTGACTGGCCGCATCGAGCGTGGCAAGGTGAGGGTAGGCGAGGAAGTGGAGATTGTTGGCTTCCGCGAGACCCGCAAGACGGTGGTCACGGGCGTGGAGATGTTCAAGAAGCAGTTGGATGAAGGACTGGCGGGAGACAATGCCGGATTGCTGCTGCGCGGGATCGGCAAAGACGATGTAGAGCGCGGGATGGTGCTGGCCAAGGGCGGCTCGATCACGCCGCATACCAAGTTCAAGGCTGAGATCTACGTGCTGACCAAAGAAGAGGGCGGAAGACATACGCCATTCTTCAAGGGTTACCGGCCACAGTTCTACTTCCGCACCACCGATGTGACGGGAGTGGCGGAGCTGCCGCAGGGCACGGAGATGGTGATGCCGGGCGACAACGTGGCGTTGACCATTGAGCTGATTACGCCGGTGGCCATGGAAAAGGGCTTGCGTTTTGCCATCCGCGAAGGCGGACGGACGGTAGGCGCAGGGACCATTTCGGAGATTATTCAGTAGAGGGATTGCCAGAATTGCCATAAATGCCAGAATTGCCAAAATTAAGTAACTCCAAGAATTAAGCAATTCAGAATAGGCAATCAAAGACGTTTAGCAGTTCAATTTTGGCAATTACAAATTCTGGCAATTTTGGCAATCGAAAATAAGGCGGCGGCGCCGAAAGTTTCAATCGGGCTTGACCGCAGCGTTCTTTGAGGACAAACAAAGTGATAGGAAAAGACAGAATTCGCATACGGCTGAAAGCTTACGACTACCGCATCCTGGACCAGTCGACCGGAGAAATTGTTGACACTGCCAAGCGCACGGGCGCCCAGATTGCGGGGCCGATCCCGTTGCCGACGGTGAAAAACAAGTATTGCGTGCTGCGCTCGCCTCACGTCGATAAAAAATCACGCGAGGCCTTTGAGATTCGCACGCACAAGCGCCTGATCGACATCCTTGAGCCCACTCAGAACACGGTAGATGCGCTGATGAAGCTCGACTTGCCGGCAGGCGTGGATGTGGAGATCAAGGCGTTTGGGAAAGAGCATAAGTAGCTGCTAGCTATTGGCTTCTAGCTACTGGTAGCTAGCGGTCAGGAGCTAGAAGCCAACCTACAGTTCCTGAAGCGATGGTGGCTGGAAGACCGCTGAACTTACAGGAATGATGAGGAGAGAGAAAAAATGGTAAACGGAATTCTTGGTAAAAAAATCGGCATGACCCAGCTCTTCGATGACAACGGCGAAGTGCATCCGGTTACGGTATTGCAGGCGGGACCGTGCGTGATTACGCAAATTAAACGGGCCAGCAAAGACCGCTACGAAGCGGCGCAGATTGGCCTGGTGGAATTTGTGAAGGGCAAGAACGTCAACCGGCCCATGCAGGGCCACTTTGCCAAGCACAATCTGCCTCCAGTCAAGTTCATGCGTGAAGTTGCCGTGGATGATACGCCGGAAACAGCGGGGAAACCCGCAGAGCAAGCTGCCGAAGGCGAGTCCAGCAATGGCAGCGGCAACGGCTTGAAGGTCGGCGACAAGGTCCTGGTAGACATCTTCAACTCGGAAAAATATGTGGATGTAGTCGGGGTCAGCAAAGGCCGCGGCTTCGCCGGTGTCGTCCGGCGGCATCATTTTGGCGGCGGGCCGGCAGCCCACGGACACATGTTCCAGGTGCAAGGCTCCATCGGCGCATCCTCGTTCCCGTCGCGCACCTTTCCCGGACAGCGCATGTCGGGGCACATGGGTGTAGACCAGGTCACAGTACGTAACCTGAAAATCCGTGGCATCGATGCCGAAGAAAATCTATTGCTGGTGGAAGGCGCTGTGCCCGGTCCGAAGAATGCATACGTGGTAATTCTGAAGGCCAAAAAGCCACCGAGAGAGCGTCGTGGCTTCGCCGGGGCAACCACTTTGGATCCGTTGAAGGCTGCAAAGAAGGCAGCGGCCGGTAAGAAGAAGTAAGTATAAGGTGGAACCAGGCCCGGTGACGGCTGGAGAAAATTCAGCTAGCTAGAAGCTAGTAGCTCACGAGTTAATTATGGCAAAGATTGATGTAGTCGATCTCAACGGCAAGAAAGTAGGCACGCTGGAGCTGGCCCAAGAGGTCTTCGGCGCAGTGAATGAAGACTTGCTCTGGGAGGCGGTGAAGCACTATCGCGCCGCGCAGCGCGCCGGCACCCACGCCACCAAGAACCGCAAGCTGGTTTCAGGTTCAGGCAAGAAGTTGTGGAAGCAAAAGGGAACGGGCAGGGCCCGCGTCGGCTCGATCCGCTCGCCTCTCTGGAGGCACGGTGGCACGGTCCACGGACCCCAGCCTCGCTCTTATGACTACCAGTTTCCCAGAAAGAAACTGCTGGGGGCATTGCGCTCCGCCTTGGCGGCCAAGTTTGCCGATGGCAAGCTGACTGTAGTTGAAAGTTTTGAGCTCTCTGAGCCCAAGACCAAGGGCTTTCGCAAGGCGCTGGACACTCTCGGAGTGGAAAAAACAGCGTTGCTTGTGCATGGGGCCAAAGAGAACCATAACCTGGAGCTGAGCTCGCGCAACATTGCTGGTGTGGAGTTGGTGGCTGGGAGCCAAGTGCATCCTTACCACCTGCTGAAATATGAGACCGCCATTTTTACCCGTCCGGCGCTCGAAAAGCTTCAGGACTCGCTGAAGGCCAACGCGCCCCGGCGCAAAGCGGAGGTCGCGTAATGAAATCGGCATACCAGATTATTCGCCGTCCAGTGATCACTGAAAAGGGATTGGACGTGAAAGAAAACGAAGGCACCTTGGTTTTCGAAGTGGCGGCCAAAGCTACCAAGACAGAGGTCAAGGAAGCTGTGCAGAAGATCTTCAAGGTGAAAGTTGATTCGGTGCGCACCGCGAACTTCCAGGGAAAAGAGCGTCGCCGTGGAAAATTCGCCGGCTATCGTCCTGACTGGAAGAAGGCCTATGTGAGACTGAGGGCGGGCGAGAAAATGCCGGAGTACGCACAAAATCTTTAACTACTTAGCTTCTGGCCACTCGCTATGGGGATGAGTGCTAGAAGCTTGAATATGAAAGATGATTGCTTGGTGAAGCAGGTGAAAGAACAAAAGCTACTGGCTAGAAGCTAGCAGCTAGAGGCTGGTTTTAAATGGCTATCAAGACTTACAGACCGATTACACCATCGTTGCGGTTCCAGACCACATTGACCAACGATGAGCTTACGACCGACAGGCCGCATAAGCCGCTGACCGAGGTCAAGAAGCGCACCGGCGGGCGCCGCAATTCCGGCGACATTACTATTTGGCACCGGGGCGGCGGACATAAGCGCAAACTGCGCATCATCGACTTCAAGCGCGACAAGGTTGGCGTTCCTGGCACGGTTGTTTCCATTGAATATGATCCGAACCGCTCGGCGCGCATCGCGTTGATTTCCTACGCCGATGGCGAGAAGCGTTACATCCTTCAACCGGTAGGGCTTCAGGTAGGGCAGAAGATCGTCAGCGGACCGGAAGCCGACATTCTGGTTGGGAATGCTCTGCCGCTGCGTAATATTCCTGCCGGTACTACTGTCCACAACCTGGAACTGAAGCCGGGTAAGGGCGCCCAGATGGTGCGCTCGGCAGGCGGGGCGGCGCAGCTTGTTGCAAAAGAAGGCGATTATGCACTGGTCAAGCTGCCCTCGGGGGAAACGCGCAAGGTCTTGATTGATTGCATGGCTACTGTGGGCCAGATCGGCAATGTAGACCACGAGAACGTATCGATCGGCAAAGCCGGGCGCAAGCGCTGGATGGGACGCCGTTCGGTGAACCGTGGCGTTGCAATGAACCCGGTTGATCATCCCCATGGCGGTGGTGAAGGCAAAACTTCCGGTGGACGCCATCCAGTGACCCCCTGGGGCCAGCCAACACGCGGCTATAAAACACGTAATAACAAGCGCACCGATGAGTTCATCGTGAGCAGGAGACAGAAATAGATGGCACGCTCATTAAAAAAAGGCCCGCACATTGACGGCCACCTGTTGAAGCGGATCGAGGACATGAACAACAAGAACGACAAGAAGGTCGTTCGCACCTGGTCGCGCCGCTCTACCATTTCTCCGGAGATGGTGGGACACACCATTGCCGTGCACAACGGAAAGAAATTTATTCCGGTGTACATCAGCGAAAACATGGTCGGACACAAGCTGGGCGAGTTCTCTTTGACCCGTCAGTTCAAAGGACACTCGGTCAAAGCGGCGACAGAGGCAGCCGCCAAGCCGGCGCCAGCGGCAGCACCGGCGGCGCCGCCTCCGGCAAAGTGACCGCTACGGATATCCTGAGCAAACGTATGTGAGCGAGGGACCTCCAGCACGAGCAATTCAGAAAGTGAACAACGAGATCAAGCACAAGGTTGAGATCTTATGGAATTTATAGCAAAAGCCCGATTCATCAGAGTTTCGCCGCAGAAGGCGCGGCTGGTGCTGGACCTGATCAAAGGCAGAAGAGTGGAAGATGCGCTCACTACGCTGACTTTTACCAAGAAGCGTATTGCGCCCGACATTGCAGAGCTGCTGCGGTCCGCCGTGGAGAATGCCAACTACCTGAGCCAGGAAAAGGGCTTTGACGTCGACGTAGACAGGCTTTATGTAAAACGCGCTATTGCCAACGATGGTCCGCGCATGAAGCGCATCCGTCCAGCTCCCATGGGCCGCGCTTATCGTTATCAGCGGCGCATTTCCCACATGGAGATTGTTCTGGAGGAAAAAGGCGCCCAGAACAAGGAGCCATTGGCGACCGTAGTCGGTGAAGAAAAAACGACGGCAGTAGCTCCCGCGAAAAAGAGAGCTGCGGCCGCCCGGAAGAAGAAGTCCATCGGCCGCAAAAAGACTGCTGCGGCCCGCTAGGTTTATACACAGAGACGTAGCTTGCTACATCTCTCAAGAAGGAATCGTGAGTAGAGACGTTGCATGCAGCGGCTCTACCTTTAAAAGAGGAACTATGGGACAGAAGGTCCATCCATACGGATTTCGCCTCGGCTACACCAAGCCGTGGAGGTCACGCTGGTTCGTGGAGCGTGATTACAACAAGCTGCTTTTGGAAGATGTGAAACTAAAAGAAGAGCTGAAGGAAAAGCTCAAATCCGCGGGCGTAAGCTCCATCGAGGTGGAACGCCCCGGCAATAAGCTGCGCATCATTATCCGTACCGCCCGTCCGGGCATCATCATCGGGCGCAAAGGCGCGGAGATCGACAAGCTGAAACAGGATGTCCAGAAACGCACTTCACGAGAGGTCTTTATTGATATCCAGGAAGTGCATAAGCCGGAACTGGATGCGCAGTTGGTGTCGGAGTCGATTGCCCTCCAGTTGGAAAAGCGTGTGGGCTTCCGGCGGGCCATGCGCAAGTCCGTGGATTCGGCCTTGCGGTTCGGCTGCAAAGGCATCAAGGTCCGCGTCTCCGGCCGGCTCAACGGCAACGAAATCGCGCGTTCGGAGTGGTACCTGCAAGGCCGGTTGCCGCTGCATACCCTGCGCGCCGATATCGAATACGGGTTTTCCGAGGCACGCACCACCTACGGGGTGATTGGCGTGAAGACGTGGATTTACAAAGGCGACATTCTGCCGCAGAAAAAGAAAGCCGCGGACCAGATTGGCGCCGGAGCGTTTTGAGGCAGGGCTGTTGCTAGTAGCTAGCAGCTAGAAGCTATACGAAGGACCTTGCTAAGGTAAAACAGCCGGAGCAGAAAGAACTGCAAGTTTTGAATAAGGATTTCGACTATGTTAATGCCAAAAAAAGTTAAATACCGCAAGCAGCAGCGCGGACGCATGCGTGGCAAAGCCTGGCGCGGCGGAGAACTGGCGTTTGGCGACTACGGTTTAAAAGTAATGGAGCCCGGCTGGATCACCGACCGTCAGATCGAGGCCAGCCGCGTGGCCATGACCCGTTTTGTGAAGCGCGGCGGAAAGATCTGGATCCGTCTGTTTCCGGACAAGCCAGTGACCAAGAAACCCGCTGAAACCCGTATGGGCAAAGGTAAGGGAGCGCCGGACCACTGGGTGGCGGTTGTCCGTCCGGGGAGAATCCTGTTTGAGATGGAAGGCGTAAGCGTGACCGACGCGCAGGAAGCTATGCGTCTGGCATCGCACAAGCTGCCGCTGAGGACCAAGTTTGTGTCGCGCGCAGAAACACACTAAAGCGAAGAAGAAAATATCATGGATGCTGAAAAGATCAGAAATTTGACCGATGCTGAGCTCGAACACCAGCAGCGCGACCTCAACGACCAGCTCTTCCGCCTGAAATTCCAGCTCAAGATGGGACAGACGGAGAGCTTGAAAAAGATCCGTGGACTGCGCAAAGATGTGGCCCGGATAAAGACCATCATCCGCCAGAAAGAACTGGCTGCCAGTGGTCACGCAGGGGGCAACGGACGTCCTGCAACCGCCGCAGTCGTTACTGAGACAGCCAGCGTGGTCGCTACCAGCAAGCCGAAGACCGCGACCCCCAAGAGCAAGAGCGCCAGTGTGAAACGCTCCGGTGCTAAGACCGCCACTGCAAAGACGAGGAAGAAGTAAATGGCAGAGACAGCAGCTATGCAGCGAAAGAGCAGCCGCGCCACCAAGATTGGGCAGGTAGTGTCCACCAAGATGAATAAGACCATTGTGGTCGAGGTAACCATGCGCAAGTCACATGCGCTGTATCGGCGGGTCATCTCCAAGTCTCGCAGGTTCTATGCCCATGATGAGAACAATACCGCGCGTGTGGGCGATACGGTGGAGTTGGAAGAGACGCGGCCCATTTCGCGGCTGAAGCGCTGGCGGCTGAAGAACATCGTTCAGAAGGCCAAGCTGGTGGCGGCGGAAGAGCCGCAGCAGGCGAGCTAGGCGCGAAAGACGTTAAGTAAAGCTAAGAATGGCCCGGCAGGGCGGAACATGTACAAGCTGGCAGATAGCAGCTACGGAGATAAACCATGGCAGTGATGATGAGAAGCATTCTCGAGGTGGCCGACAACAGCGGCGCCCGCAAGTTGCAGATGATTCTGCCGCTAAGCGGACATACTGGCTTGAACGCCAGCCTGGGCGATGTTGTTACCGCCGCAGTCAAGGAAGCAGCGCCGGATGGCACCGCCAAAAAAGGCACGGTCGTGAAATGCGTGATCGTGCGGCAGCGCAAGGAGCATCGCCGGCGGGACGGCACCTATATCCGCTTTGATCAGAATGCCGCCGTGCTGATCAATGAGACAGGGGAGCCTGTGGGCACCCGCGTTTTCGGCCCGGTGGCACGCGAGCTTCGTGAAAAAAAGTTTTTGAAGATTGTCTCCCTTGCGCCGGAAGTGCTGTAAGGGCGCTGAGAAATACGGTTGAGCGCGGAGCGAGCGCCCGGGAGTAAAGAGGCTATTCATGCATACAAGAGTTGATATCAAGCACAACGACACGGTAAAGGTGATTACCGGCCGCGACAAAGGCAAGCAGGGCCGCGTGTTGCGCGTCTTCCCTGATAAAGGCAAGGTGTTGGTGGAGCACGTGATGATGGTGAAGAAGAATGTCCGTCCCAACCCGCAGCGAAACATCAAGGGCGGAATCGCGGAGCAGGAATCGCCTATCTCCCTCTCCAACGTGATGATTGTGTGCCCGACCTGTGGGCCATCGCGAATCGGACATGAAGTCCGCGGAGACAAGCGGGTGCGGACCTGTCGCAAATGCGGTACGCCGTTGGATAAATAGCTATTAGCTGCTAGCTACTAGCTGCTAGTGTTCTTCGTGGTTGCAAGTAGGCAAGATAGATCGCAAGAGGTTAAGTTGTATAACTTGGTGAGGACTGGATCTTTGCCAACTGACATGAGAAAAATGAGATAGATGGTTTTAGCTCGGGCAGTTTTAACAAGAAGCTAGCAGCCAGTAGCTAGAAGCTCTTCAAGCACCTACGAACCGGTAGCCACTCCGAAACCGTAGAGTAAGGAAACAAAAAGTAATGGCATCGGCAAAATCGACAGCAAGACTCAAGCAGAGATTTACTAAGGAAATTGCTCCGGCATTGATGAAAGAGCTGGGGTTAGAAAATCCCATGGCAGTTCCGCGCCTGCACAAGATTGTAGTCAACATGGGTGTAGGCGAAGCCACACAGAATGCCAAGGTGCTCGACCCGCTGGTCAACGATGTGGCGCAGATTGCCGGACAGAAGCCGGTAGTTACCCGGGCCAAGAAGTCGATTGCCGCTTTCAAAGTCCGTGAAGGAATGCCGATTGGCGCCATGGTGACACTGCGCGGCGACCGGATGTACGAATTTATGGACCGCTTGGTAAATATTGCGCTGCCTCGTGTGCGCGACTTTCGAGGGGTCTCTACCAAGTCCTTCGATGGCCGGGGAAATTACACCCTAGGATTGCGCGACCAGTTGATCTTTCCGGAAATCGACTATGCCAAGGTGGACAAACTAAAAGGCATGAACGTGACCATAGTGACCACCGCCCGGGACGACAATCAGGCACGCGCTTTGCTCAAACACATGGGCATGCCGTTCAAGCAGTAATTAGCAATTGTTGAATTCAAAGGAAAACATGGCTACAACCGCAAAAATTGCCAAGACAAACAAGAAACCCAAGTTCTCGACCCAGCACCGCAACCGCTGCAGCATCTGCGGACGGCCGCGCGCCTACCTGCGCAAGTTCGGCCTCTGCCGCTTGTGCTTCCGTGGACTGGCGCTCAAGGGCGAGGTACCAGGGGTTTCGAAATCGTCGTGGTAAGCAATTAGTATTTAGCTATTAGCCCTTAGCCTTGGCATGTAGGAGTTGAAAATATGATTGAGTGGACACTTGAAGCTAAGGCCCACGAAGTAAGAGCTAAGCACTAAGAACTAATGGCTAGGGGCTTTCAGTAGTACGTCACGGCAGGTTCCCCGGCAGGGCTGGGGCAAACGGGTGACGATAATTAGGAGAGAAAAGAATGAGTTTGACCGATCCGGTCGCAGATTTGCTGGCGCGTATTCGCAATTCAATCCATGCGCGGCACCAGAAGCTCGATATTCCTGCTTCCAAGCTGAAGCTGGAGATCGCGCGGATCTTGAAAGAAGAAGGCTATATCGCCAATTTTAAGGCGACGGAAGAAGAGGGCAGGAAGGTCCTGCGCATTTATCTGAAATATGGACCGGACAACAATGCCGCCATCTCCGATTTGCAGCGCATCTCCCGTCCTGGGTGCCGCGTGTACGTGGGCCGCAAGGAAATTCCCCGAGTGCTGGGCGGTCTGGGTATCAATATTCTTACCACGCCCAGGGGAGTCATGACTGGACGCCAGGCACGCAGAGAAGGCTTAGGTGGTGAGATTCTGTGTGAAGTTTGGTAATTCGCGCTTTGCGCGAATTACAGCTACTAGCCGCTAGTGGGATCGACTAAGGGCTGAAGGCTAAGTACTAAAGGCTCGGTTTTACCAGCAGCTAGTGGCCAAGAACAATCAGTTGTGGAACTTGACTGGTGAAACGGTCGAGGGACTCACTTAAAAGAAGGATTTAGACCAATGTCGCGTATCGGAAAAAAACCGATTCCACTCCCTTCGGGAGTCAAGTTTGAGGTGAAGGGGAACACCGTTGTTGTCCAGGGCCCCAAGGGCCTGGTGACTACCCATCTCCCTGCGGGGGTGAAATTGCAGTCAGCGGATGGCCATATTCACGTGAGCCGCGAAAACGACGACCGAGCGGCGGTGCATGGCTTGGCGCGTGCGCTGGTGAACAATGCCGTGGAAGGCGTGACCAAGGGCTGGAACCGGGACCTGGAAATTGTGGGCATCGGCTATCGCGCAGAGCTGAAGGGCAAAAACACCGTGGTGTTTACCTTGGGATACTCGCATCCGATAGAGTTCCCGCTGCCTACCGGCATCAGTGTAGCCATCGATCCCAAGCAGACGAAGTTGACCGTAAGCGGTATCGACCGCCAGCAGGTCGGACAAGTGGCCGCTGATATGCGCGGGCTGCGTCCGCCCGATCCCTACAAGCAGAAAGGCGTCCGCTACGCAGGGGAGAAGTTGAAGAAGAAGGTCGGAAAGACGGGAGCGAAATAGATTTGTAATTGAATAATTTGTAATTGGAAATTTATGAAGCACTGGATCGGACCAGTCAATGAGCCAATTTCAAATTACCGAATTACTCAATTCTCAATAGAAAGAGGAAGCAGATTTGATCGTGCTGCCTGGGGCTGTACGAAGCAAAGGGTAACGACATGATTCCAGAGATTTCAAAAGACAGAATTCGTAAGCGCATTCATCAACGCATTCGGCAAAGGCTGGCGGGCTCTGCTGAGCGTCCGCGCCTGAATGTCTACCGCTCGCTCAATCACATTTATGTGCAATTGATCGATGATGCCAGCGGCCAGACCATTGCCGCAGCCAGCACGGCCCAGGGCGGCAAGAAAGGCGACAAGCGCACTGGCGGCAACGTGGCCAGCGCAAAAGAAATCGGCAAGCAGATTGCCCAGCGCGCCCAGGAAAAAGGAATCAAGAAAGTAGTGTTTGACCGAGGCGGATATCTCTACCACGGACGCATTAAGGCGCTGGCCGACGCGGCCCGCGAAGCAGGTCTGGAGTTCTAATGGCGACAACAGCAATCAAGAAGAAGCTCGATGCAGGCAGCTACCAGTTGAAAGACCAGGTGGTTGCCATCAACCGTGTGACCAAGGTGGTCAAGGGTGGCAAAAACATGTCATTCGCGGCGTTGGTGGTGGTCGGTGATCCCGGCGCGGGGGTGGTTGGCTATGGTTCCGGCAAGGCCAAGGAAGTTCCGCAAGCCATCCGCAAAGGCATAGAATCGGCCAAGAAGAACCTGATGAAGGTCCACCTTACCCAAACCTCCATTCCACATGCCGTGCTCGGACGCTTCGGTTCCGGCATGGTGCTGCTTAAACCGGCGCCGGAAGGCACCGGTGTGATTGCCGGCGGCGCGGTGCGTGCGGTAATGACCTCCGCAGGCGTGCAAAATGTGTTGACCAAATCGATCGGGACCGCCAATCCGCACAACGTGATCAAGGCCACTTTTGATGCCTTGGCCAGGCTGCGCGACCGCGAAGAGGTGGCCACCATGCGCGGCAAGACCTCTCAGGAGCTGTAAATTATGACAGCAGAAAAAAAGAAAATTCGCATTCAATATGTGCGCTCCAAGATCTGTACTCCCAAAAAGCACAAGCTGGTGGTTAAAGGTTTAGGCTTTACCCGGCTGAACCAAATTGTTGAGCGGGAAGATACGCCATCAATCCGGGGGATGATTGCCAAGGTGCCGCACTTGGTTGAAGTAGTTAAGGAATCGGGTCATTGAGTAATTGGTGATTGGATAAGGTACTCAATTGCCAAGTTACACAATTCACAGATTCTTGAACTGCGCGTTGAGTTAAACAGAAAATGGAGCGGCCCGGAGATGGCTGCCAATAGAGGAAATTAAGGTGCCGACAAATCTTTCAACTTTACGACCGCCCAAGGGAGCAACAGCCAACCGCAAGCGCGTTGGCCGGGGCATGGGTAGCGGTATGGGAAAGACCTCCACCCGCGGACACAAAGGCCAGGGTTCCCGTTCAGGGTCGCGTCTGCTGCGTGGCTTTGAAGGCGGTCAGATGCCTTTGCACCGTCGTCTGCCCAAGCGCGGTTTTACCAATATCTTCCGCAAGGAATATACAGTCATTAATCTCGAGCGTCTGGTTGAGTTGGGCGAGGGCGCAATCACCTTCGAAGTGCTGTTAAAGAACGGCCTGGCGGGAAAAAATGATTTGATCAAGGTTTTAGGCGATGGTGAACTGAAGGCGCCCATTACCGTGCATGCCCACAAATTCTCCAAGTCAGCCCAGGAGAAGATCGTCAAATCAGGTGGCAAAGCTGAACTGATCGCCGGCTTTGTCCCGGCGGAAATCAAGAACGACAAAAAGAAAAAGCAAAAGAAGTCCTAAATGTTCGAGAAATTAGCAAACATCTTTCGTGTCCCTGACTTGCGCAAGCGCCTGCTCTTTACTCTGGCCATGCTAGCAGTCTATCGCCTGGGTTCTCACATCCCCACTCCCGGCATCGATGCCAAAAAGCTGGAGGATATATTTAACCGGCAGAGCGGGAGCTTGCTGGGGTTCTACGATTTGTTCAGCGGCGGCAACCTGCGCAAGCTCACGATCTTTGCTCTGGGCATCATGCCCTACATTACCTCTTCCATCATCCTGCAATTACTCCAGGTGGTGTGGCAGCCATTGGCCCGGCTGCAGAAAGAGGGCGAACTGGGACGCAGGAAAATCACCCAATGGACGCGGTATCTTACCTTCGTCCTCTCGATTCTTCAGAGCCTGGGGGTCGCCTGGACCTTGAAGGGCCTGGGATACGTGCTGAATCCCAACTTTTCGTTCATTCTCATGACCATGATCACACTCACCACTGGAAGTGTGTTCATTATGTGGCTGGGAGAACAAATCACTGAGCGCGGAGTCGGCAATGGCATGTCGTTGCTGATCTTTTCCGGCATCGTGGTTGGGCTACCGCGTGGCATTGAGGAATTGTGGATCAGGGCCAAGAACCAGACGTTGGGGGGGGCCTTAACTCCGATAACGATTGCTGTACTGCTGGTGGGAATGATCGCGGTGGTGGCCTTCATTGTGTATATGGAGCGGGGCGAGCGGCGCGTTCCTGTGCAATACGCTAAACGCGTTGTCGGACGACGAATCATGGGCGGACAGGCCACGCACCTGCCGTTGCGGGTCAATTCCGGCGGCGTGATGCCGGTGATTTTTGCCTCCTCGTTGCTGAGCATTCCGCAGATGCTGGGCTACAGTGCGTTTGTCAACAATCATAAATTCCTTAAGAGCCTCTTTGACTCGCTCAAATGGGGCGAACCGCTTTACACCATGATGTATGTGATAGGCATTATCTTCTTCGCCTATTTTTACGTCTCCATTGTCTTCAACCCTTCGGATGTTGCGGACAACATGCGCAAGTATGGCGGTTTTATTCCCGGAATTCGTCCCGGCCACCGCACCCGTGATTACATCAACGAGGTGCTGACACGCATAACCCTGGTGGGCGCCCTGTACTTGATCCTGATCTCGCTGATTCCCGAATGGATGATCACGGGCCTCCATCTCGACCACCTTCCGCGATGGTTGGGAGGAGGCTTTTTTGAAGGTTTCCCCCCTTGGTTGCTGCACGGCCTGGGCGTGAACTTCTACTTCGGCGGGACCTCGCTGTTGATCGTTGTCGGCGTGGCCATGGATACCGTCAACCAGATCGAATCGCAACTCATCATGCGCCACTATGAAGGGTTTACGCCGCGCAGTGGCCGGATTAAGGGCCGGAGGGTCTGGTAAGCGTGGTCACCAATACCGCAACGGATGCCGTGTCCAGAAGCGCAGCCGCCATTGGTCCGATCATCCTGTTGGGAGCGCCGGGAGCAGGCAAAGGCACTCAGGCCAAGCTCATCGTTGACCGGTATGGGATTCCCCAGATTTCTACCGGAGACATTCTGCGCGACAATCGCGACCGGCAAACCGAATTGGGCCGGAAAGCCGCCCCGATTATGGCCGCCGGCGGGCTGGTTCCTGACGATCTGGTTCTGGCCATGGTCGCCGACCGGCTTAGCCAGCCGGATTGCGCGCGGGGGTTCATCCTGGATGGCTTCCCGCGCACTGTGACCCAGGCCGAATGGCTCGACCGGTTTCTTTCCTCCCGCACCTTTGACGGACGCAAGATGCCCCCCGTTGTGATCAGCATTGAGGTCGGGTATAATCAATTACTGCAACGGCTTACCGGACGCCGTTCTTGTCCTGTCGACGGCAAGATTTATAACATCTATTTTCATCCGCCCAAAAAAGATGGCGTGTGTGATTTCTGCGGTTCGCGGCTGGTTCAGCGCGAAGATGACAGGGAAGAAGTTATCTCCGAGCGGCTAAAGAGTTACGAGTCCAAGACCCTGCCCCTAGTGAACTACTATCGTCAGCAGGGCCGTTTGCATGTTTTGAATGGCGCACTTCCAGTAGATCAGGTGACTGCGGAGACTTTTGCGGTGATTGAGCACAATGATTAACTGCAAGTCACAGTCGGAGCTGGAAAGAATGCGGCGCAGCGGCCACATTGTGCGCCAGGTCCTGGAAACCGTCAGGACGGAAGTTGCCCCCGGCGTCTCCACCATGGACCTGGAGCACGTGGCGGAAGAGAAGATCCGGGAATTGGGCGCTAAGCCTGCGTTCAAAGGGTACTATGACTACCCTTGTGTTCTCTGCACGTCAGTGAATAATGAGATCATCCATGGGATCCCGTCGGAAAAGAGGGTCCTGAGCGAAGGCGACATCGTTTCCATCGATTGCGGAGTGGTGCTCGATGGCTACTATGGCGACTCTGCCATTACCGTCCCGGTGGGTCAGACCCTGGCGCCGGAGTTGAAAAAGCTGCTGGAAGTTACAGAAATTTCGTTGAAACGGGCGATTGAAGAAGTCCGGCTGGGGAAGACCGTAGGTGATGTTGGCGCAGCCGTGCAGGAATATGTAGAAGCCAACGGGTTTAGCGTGGTGCGCGATTTTGTTGGACATGGCATTGGAACGCGGCTCCACGAGGACCCCCAGGTGCCCAACTATGGAACGCGCGGCCAGGGCACACGGTTGCGGGAAGGCATGGTGCTGGCGATTGAGCCCATGGTCAATATCGGCAAACCCGGCGCCCGCGTGTTGGCTGATAAATGGACGGCCGTTACTGAAGATGGCAGCTACAGCGCTCATTTTGAGCATTGTGTGGCAGTGACCAGAAATGGCCCGCTGGTGTTGACGGTGTGACTGCTCGGCTACTGGTTCTAGTAGCTAGGAGCCAGCAGCTAGAAGCTTAGATTCAAGGAGCTAGGTGAGCAAAGTTGAGCCGCAATGTGGGCGTGAGCGAAGCGGGAGCCCACAGGCGAAATCCTGAGCGAGAGCGAAGGAACTCTGGAAGAACCCGCAATTCAGGAGCTAGGTGAGCAAAGAGGACGCGATAGAGGTCATGGCGACGGTAATAGAACCGCTGCCCAATGCCATGTTCCGGGTGGAACTGGAAAACAAACATCAAGTGCTTGCCCATGTTTCCGGCAGGATGCGCAAGAACTTTATCCGCATTCTTCCGGGAGACAAGGTCGCGGTAGAACTTTCACCGTACGATCTCACGCGCGGCAGGATCGTTTATCGCTATAAATGATTTCGGCACAGAATTAGGAAACCCATGAAGGTCAGAGCTTCAGTAAAAAAGATTTGTGACAAGTGCAAGATCGTGCACCGCAAAGGCGTGGTGCGCGTGATCTGCGAAAACTCGAAACATAAACAAAGACAAGGGTAGAAGGAACTTCTAATTGATGATTTGTAATTGATAATTCAAAAGCCAAATTACAAATTGCAAATTAGAAATTCCTTGCAGTTGGGCAAAGCAGGACAAGCACGAAGACCAGTGCCCAATCGTTCTTTAGGAGAATAGAACATGGCTCGTATTGCAGGCGTTGATCTCCCGCGCAACAAGCACGTGGACATCGCGCTGACGTATATCTACGGCATCGGCAATTCTCGTTCCCGGCGGATTCTTTCCACCGCGAATGTTGAGACGATGAAGAAGGTCCAGGACCTGAATGAAGATGAGGTGAACCGCATCCGCCAGGTCATCGAGAATGAAGGGAACGTGGAGGGCGACCTGCGCAAGGACATCTCCATGCACATCAAGCGGCTGATTGAAATCGGCTCGTATCGCGGGTTCCGCCATCGCCGCAGCCTTCCCGTCCGCGGACAACGTACGCACACCAATGCGCGCACCCGCAAAGGACCGCGTAAGGGCACCGTTGCCAACAAGAAGAAAGCCGCAGCCAAGACATAAGCAGCTTCTGGCTGCTAGCTACTAGCTATTATTGGCGGCTGGTGAGTTACTTGATTAGGTGGAAGAGTGGGCCTTTAGAAGCCAGTAGCTAGCGGCTGGCCTCACTTGAGACGTTAGTTCCGGTAGAGAAAAAGAGAGATTAACACATGGCAAAAGCAGCAGCCGGCGCAGGCGCCGGCACAAAAGGCAAGAAAAAGGTTTTCAAGAAGAAGGAGCGCAAGAACGTCCCTCACGGGATTGCCCACATCCAGGCCTCCTTCAACAATACGATTGTTACCATTGCGGATGGCGAAGGCCGCACCCTGGCCTGGAAAAGCGCTGGCTCTCTGGGTTTCCGCGGGTCGCGTAAAGGTACGCCCTTTGCTGCGCAGCAGGCAGCCATGAATGCCGCCAACCAGGCGCGCGAGCACGGCATGCGCTCTTTGGATGTACGAGTCAACGGTCCGGGTTCAGGGCGCGAGTCAGCTATCCGCGCGCTGGCCGCCGCTGGACTTGAAGTCCGTTCCATTAAGGACGCGACTCCTATCCCTCATAACGGCTGCCGCCCGCCGAAGCGGAGAAGAGTCTGATTGGGAAATTTGAAATTGCAAATTTGAAATTTTAAATCTGTTGATTCGGATCGGGATGAAGGGACCACCAATCCTGTAAACCGATCGTCACTTGAAGTTAAAGGAGAATAAAAATTGGCACGATATAAAGGTCCAGTCTGCCGCCTTTGCCGTCGCGAAGGCATGAAATTGTTTTTAAAAGGGGCCAAGTGTTTTACCGACAAGTGCCCCATTGAGAAGCGCAACTTTGCCCCCGGCCAGCATGGTAAGGACCGCAAAGCCAAGGTCGTTGGATACGGGCTCCAACTTCGCGAGAAGCAGAAGACCAAGCGCATCTACTTCACCCTGGAAAACCAGTTCCGCAATTACTTTGAAAAAGCCGCGCGCAAGCCAGGTGTTACCGGCGAACTGCTCCTGCAGCAGCTTGAGCGTCGCCTGGACAACGTTGTTTTCCGGCTGGGCTTTGCCATTTCGCGCCGCCAGGCGCGGCAGATTGTCCGCCATGGCCATATCGATGTGAATGGCCGGCGCGTGAATATTCCTTCGTACCAGGTCAATACCGGGGACGAGATCCAGGTCCGGGAAAAGGCCCGCAAGTTTACGGTGGTTGAGGGCGCCCGCGAGTATGCCAGCCATCAGCCGGTGGCCAACTGGCTGGAAGTAGACCGCGACAACTTGAAAGGTCGCGTGTTGAACCTGCCCAAGCGTGAAGATATCAACCTCCCGGTCAACGAGCAACTGATCGTGGAACTGTATTCGAAGTAAGTTGTTGCACCACATCCCGAGCGTAGCGAAGGATTTCTGCTCGGCAGGTATGACTTTATGCTAGAAGCTAAGAGCTAAAGGCTAATTGCTAACTGCTATTTGCTAATTGCTCTTCGCGCCAATTGCCCGCGCCAAACCAGCCTTGGGTTTCACGACCCTTTGCGCCAAACGGAGCGGAATTGAAAGGAAAAAACGAAAATGGTTCTTTGGAGAGGGTTTCAGAAACCTAAGCGTCTCGCGACTGATACCGAGACATTAACCGATAAATATGGCCGCTTTTACGCCCAGCCCTTTGAGCGTGGATTCGGCACGACTATCGGTAACGCATTGCGTCGCGTGCTGCTGTCTTCGATCGAAGGCGCGGCCGTTACCGCAGTCAAGATTGAGGGAGTGTTGCACGAGTTCCAATCCATCCCGGGCGTGGTTGAGGATGCTACCGACATTATCCTTAACCTCAAACAGATTCCCTTCAAGCTCAACGGCGATGGTCCTAAAGCAATCTACCTCAAAGTTGATCAGCCTGGAGTCATCACTTCCGGAATGGTGGAGGCCGATGGCGACGTTGAAGTGCTGGATAAGAACGTTTACATCGCTACTGTCTCCGAGGGCGGTAAGCTTGACATGGAGATGCGCCTCAAGCGCGGACGCGGCTATGTCTCCGCCGACAAGAACTTTGATGACGACCTGGGCCTGGGTTTTATTCCTATCGACTCCGTTCACTCGCCCGTACGCAAGGTGAATTACACGGTCGAGGCGGCGCGCCTGGGCCAGATCACAGATTACGACAAGCTCGACATCGAAATCTGGACCAACGGCTCCATTGCTCCAGCCGATGCCCTGGGTCTGGCAGCCAAGCTGCTGAAAGACCACATGACCATCTTCATCAACTTTGAAGAGGAGCTTGAGAGCGAGGCCAGCCGCGAAGAAAAACCGCTCATCAAGAATGAGAACCTCAACCGCTCGGTGGAAGAGCTGGAGCTCTCTGTGCGCAGCTACAACTGCCTAAAGAACGCCAATATCCAGACCATCGGCGAGTTAGTGCAGAAGACCGAGGCTGAGATGCTTAAGACCAAGAACTTTGGCCGCAAGTCGCTCAATGAGATCAAGGAAATCCTTGCCACCATGGGACTGTCGCTGGGCATGAAGATCGATGAGCAGGGCAACGCTGTTCCTGGCCCAACCAGCCAGATGCCCTCGGCGACCGTGGCTCCGGTCGGCGGCGATGCCAACGAGTTCTAACCCAATCGGCTGATCTTGTGATCGGGAGACCGGATGATCGAATCATCCGGCTCCCGGTCCGAACCGATTGAACACCATTGATGAGATGGCTTCCAGTCTAGTAGCTAGAAGCTAGTAGCTGTATCAAATACGCAATCACTAAGGATCTCCGTCATGCGTCACCGCAAAGTAACCAAGAAGTTAGGACGTAACACCAGCCATCGCCGCGCCCTGCTGCGCAACCTGGTGACCTCACTCATCATGGAAGAGCGGCTTGAGACCACCCCGGCCAAGGCCAAAGCCATGCGTCCGCACGTGGAAAAGATGATCACGCTGGGCAAGCGTGGCGACCTTTCTGCCCGCCGTCTGGCCGGCGCTTACCTGATGACCCGTGAATCGGTTGACCGTCTGTTTGATACTGTGGCCCCGCGTTTTGGCGACCGCAGTGGCGGTTATCTGCGCATCATCCATAAGGGCTGGCGACAGGGCGACGGCGCTGACACCGTCTTTATTGAACTGCTGGGCAGCGAAAAGTTTATCGAGAAGAAGCGCGCCAAGCGGGCTGAAGTCCGCACCAAGCGCCAGGAAAAGCTGCGCAAGCAGATGGAAGAAGAACAAACCGCTGCCGCTGCCGAAAAGGGCGGCGCTGAAGAAGAAAAGTAGCTCTGAGTTTTTCTTTTCCAGAGAAGGAATGCTTTTTTCTTTGTCCCGAGCGAGGGAACCCTATGTGCTTTAACGCTGGTGGCGCTGGTTCCAATGACTACACTAATTCCTAAACTGCTCTAGCCGTTGGTTCTTAGCAGCTATTTAAGATTCATGTTTATCTCGCGTGATCGCCGCTGCATTAGTATGTTCTTTCGATAAGCTTATTCAACTCAAAAACTAAGGACTAACGGCTAACGACTTCATAGCTACCTCTTTTCCACACCCTGCACACATATCCACAGACTTGCACTCTTCTGGGGCATTGACCCTGATATACCGAGCGCGTAGAGTCGAGTCATCTGCCGTTCCAGCCTTTGAAGCAATTAGCCCTTTGCCATAATTCTTATCCGCGTGTATCCGCGCAAATCCGCGGTAAGGGGTTTTGGTTTCCAAGTTTGGCCAATTGCTATTTGCCAGTTGCTGTGTTTGCTGGTGTTACGAGTACTAAGTATGTGGAAAACACGGCAATTACTCGGAGAAAATCGGAGATATACCCGTAAGACACGGAAAAAACGTGAGTTACCAAAGCCGCTGGGACTTAATAAAAGAGGTACAATATATAGTGTTTTGTTCTTGACAGACGCTATATACGGGAGTAACTTCCCATTCACCGAGTAGTAGCGGCCCCGACTGCAATGAGTCGGGGGCAGGAAACAGCGACATAAGCGGCGCTGAGGTGGCGCTGCCAGACCCCGGTAATCGCGGTGATATTCGCGCTTCAAAACTGATCGTTTCCCACAGTGGTGCGGTAGTAAAGCGCCACTGTGGCTCATCTGGGGGTATTTATGGAATTGAATTGGTCGCGATGGTTCCGATGCGAATCCAGCTTTGGGCTTCTGCTGGTGCCGCACCAGCCCGGGATCTTTGCCTTGGCGGAAGAGATGGTGCAGCCTGCAGGAGGAAGTTCACGCCGCCTGTTGGCGGTTTTTGAGATTGACGAATCTGAGGACGTTGCCCGTGCTTTGAGCCGTTTGTTTCTGCCTTCCAGCCCCTGGCGCAGCCGATTGGCCGATTCGCGCTGCTACCTGCGCTATGCCGTAGTGGCGGATGACAAGGAGCGCCAGACCTCTGCTGCCACTCTTAGGAAGTGGCTGACCTCGCAGATGGATGCTGCCGCTCAGATCTTTGAGCAGCCCAGGACGGGGGCGGCAGAAGCGGCTGGTGAAATACGCAGCGAGCGCCGTATGGCGCGAGCGGAGCGTGAGGGCGAAGCAGCAGAGCGTTGTGGAGTCCCTGAAGTTCATGAAATGCGTGGCGAACGCCTGCTCGGACAAAAGACAGTGGCCGAGCGCGCAGTCGACAAAGTAATGGCCATGAGTAGCTAGAGTATTCCACAGTTAGCATAGATAAGATTTGTATCAAGGCATAAATCGCTGCGCTTTTTTCATGATATTGATACGCCAACTTTGAGACTGCCATAGCGGTTTTAGCCGTGAATGAGCGCGAAAAAACAAGAATAGGATCGCAACCATAGATTTACGGAAGTATATGTTTTCGGTGATAGGGCAGGCCTTCGGGCCTGCCCTTTATCCCGCAGTGAAGAAGGAACCAGCTTGGAGCCTGACTCTTGTTTGTTAAGGGCTAAAGGCTAAGAACCAGAGCTATTTGCTAACTGCTGTTTACTAGAGCCAGGAGCCAGCAGCGAGGAGACTAAATCATGTCCGAAATGACAGTAAAAACAACCTCGACACAGGCCGCAAAGTCTGCAACCCAGCACAAGAAGGCTGCCGGACTCAAGTTTTCGCGTCTTTTTACCCGGTCCGGCGTCTCACCTTACAACGAAGTGGAATGGGAGCTTCGCACCGCCAGCATCACCGATGCCAAAGGCAACACTATCTTCGAGCAGAAAGATGTGGAGTCACCCAAAGACTGGTCCATGACGGCCGTCAACATCGTGGCCAGCAAATATCTGCATGGCCAGGTGGGCACGCCCCAGCGTGAGAGCGGTGTGCGCCAGTTGGTGCGTCGGGTGGCTGAGACCATTCGCGACTGGGGCTGGGAGCAGGGCTATTTCGCCTCTGCTGAAGACCGCGATACCTTCCATGACGAGCTGGTGCACATCCTGGTGCAACAGAAGGCCTCATTTAATTCTCCTGTATGGTTCAACGTGGGTTGCGACCGCCTGGAGCCGGAATCAGATGCTCAGAACTGGCACTGGAACATGGAGAAGGGTCAGGTGGAATTCTCTACCAGCGGCTATCGTAATCCACAGTGCTCGGCCTGCTTCATCAACTCGGTGAAGGACTCACTCGACTCCATTCTCACTTTAGCCAAGACCGAAGGCATGTTGTTCAAGTGGGGCAGCGGCACTGGGACGAATCTTTCCCCGCTGCGCGGCTCCAATGAAGAACTCTCCGGTGGCGGACAGGCCTCCGGCCCCCTGAGCTTCATGAAGGGCTTCGATGCCTTTGCCGGCGTGATCAAATCAGGCGGCAAGACCCGTCGTGCTGCCAAGATGGTGATCCTCAATATCGATCATCCGGACATTGAAGAATTTATTGATTGCAAGGCCAAGGAAGAAGCCAAGGCCTGGGCGCTGATCGAGATGGGTTATGACGGCTCCTCGCCCGACTCCGAAGCCTACAGCTCCATCTTCTTTCAGAACGCCAACAACTCGGTGCGCGTGACCGATGAGTTCATGAACGCCGTGGAACGTGACGGCGAGTTTTCCACCCGCGCAGTCAAAGGTGGGCGCGTGATCAAAGTTCATAAGGCCCGCAATCTGCTGCGCAAGATTGCCGAGGCCACTTGGCAGTGTGGCGACCCTGGCATGCAGTACGACACCACTACCAACAAGTGGCATACGTCGAAGAACACCGACCGCATCAATGCTTCCAATCCCTGCTCGGAGTACATGTTCCTCGATGATTCGGCCTGCAACCTTGCCTCGCTCAACCTGATGAAATTTCTGGGCGGCAGCGGGGCCTTTGATGTTGCTGCCTATCGCCACGCCGTGGACATCATGATCACCGCCCAGGAGATCCTGGTCGATAATGCCGGCTATCCTACTGAGGCCATCAACCGCAACTCGCATGAATACCGCCCGCTGGGACTAGGCTATGCCAACTTGGGCGCGCTGCTTATGGCTTCCGGCCTGCCCTATGACTCCGATGCTGGCCGCGATTACGCCGCTTGCGTTACCGCGATCATGTGTGGCGAGGCCTACCTTCAATCGGCGCGGATTGCCGAGCACTGCCCATCTCTCGTTCCGGCCACCTCGCGCGTCGAGCCCCGAGACGTTACCGGCGGCGCCTGCCCCGGCTGGTATATCAACCGTGAGCCGTTTCTGGATGTGGTCCGCATGCACCGGGCCTCCGTCAACAAGATCAGCAAAGAGAATGTTCCTGCCAATCTTCATGAAGGTAGTAAAGACGCGTGGGACCAGGCCCTCGCCCTGGGTGAGAAGGTCGGCTATCGCAATTCGCAGCTCACCGTGCTGGCTCCCACCGGGACCATCGGCTTCATGATGGACTGCGACACCACTGGCATTGAGCCTGATCTGGCCCTTATCAAGTACAAGAAGCTGGTAGGCGGCGGCATGATCAAGATCGTGAATAACACCGTGCCCCAGGCGCTCTTCAAGCTGGGCTACAAGGAAGACCAGATCAATACCATCGTTAGTTACATCGATGCCACTGGGACTATCGAGGGCGCGCCCGGCGTCAAAGATGAACACCTGCCGGTCTTCGATTGCAGCTTCAAGCCGCAGAAAGGGACCCGCAGCATTCAGTACATGGGCCACGTCAAGATGATGGCTGCTGCTCAGCCTTTCATCTCCGGCGCCATCTCCAAGACCGTCAACCTGCCCGAAAGTGCCACCGTGGACGAGATCATGGAGGCCTATATCCAGAGCTGGAAGCTGGGACTCAAAGCTGTTGCCATTTACCGCGACGGCTCCAAGAAGGCGCAGCCGCTCATGGCTGCCTCCAGCAGGGATGAGGCTGCCCGCCGTGGCACGCGTGGCGAGAAGACCGTTCCTGCGACTACAGAAGAGGCAACATTCGCTAAATTGACGCCCGAGCAGCAAGCCGTTGCCTTGGCCGCCGTCCGTGTGCCGACCACCGAAGAACAGGAGTCGGCGCCGCCTCGCGCTATCCGTCATCGCCTGCCCGCCGAGCGTCTTTCTGTGACCCACAAGTTCCAGATCGCCGACCACGAGGGCTACATCACTGTGGGCCTCTACAGAGACGGTAAGCCGGGCGAGCTCTTCATCCGTATGGCCAAGGAGGGTTCCACCGTCTCCGGCCTGATGGACTCCTTTGCCACCGCCGTTTCGCTGGCCTTGCAGCATGGCGTGCCCTTGAAGCTGCTGTGCGACAAGTTTTCCCATACCCGCTTCGAGCCCAGCGGCTGGTCCGGCAACCCCGACATCGGTTTCTCCAAGTCCATCATGGACTACATCTTCCGCTGGCTCCAGTTGCGTTTCTTGACCGGCCAGCAGTACCTGTTGTTCAAGGACATGAAAATGCCCGGAGCAGCAACACAGCTGCCGGAAGAAAATGGAGCGCAGCCATCCTCGGCTGCGAAAGGCATGGGCTACACCACCCCGCCCCAAGGAGGCTTGCCGCCTTCGGCTGTGGGAACCCACCAAGTGGAAGCCAACAGCTCAGTCGGCATGGCCGACCGAGGCATCTACCACGCCGCCGATGCTATGAAAGACCTGGTTGACATGGGCGACGCCCCATCTTGCCACGTCTGCGGCGCCATCATGACCAGGAATGGAAGCTGCTATCGGTGCATGAGCTGTGGGAGTACGAGTGGGTGTAGCTAGATAAGAAACCTGTGATTGAACAGCAGGACCGATATCAGGCACAAAAAGGCAGGACTTGTAAGACCTGCCTTTGTTTATGAACAGCCCATTTGATTGCGAAGAGCGAAAACTCTTGCAGTTTAGGTCTTTCGATGGCGGATTCAATCAACGCGAATCTGATCAAATTCGCCCGTTTCGGGGTCGTAAGTCATGAGGCTTGTCGTATACAATCCGGCGCTCACGTGTCTTAACTCTTCTAATGTCAGATCACGAGCGCCATTACGTCCGAGCACCCTATTACTGTGTTGCTGGTTCTGCATGTTCTTTCTCCTATCAGGACAGGCTCGCGCCGGTCCACGTGGTTCAGAATAATCGTTCATAGGCAGAAAAGTAGGTTATTTGCATGAAATTCTCGGGCGAGATTCCCATTATGGGAAGTTTGGTCCGCTCGGCGAAATCAAAGCCCGAAGGGCGAAATTATTGAGCCCAGCACGTGAGTGCTGGGCAGGCAAAAAGCACCGAAAAGCCCCGCCAGGGGCGACACATTTACCCCAAGACATATTTCGGATCGTATTCAATTCCATGCTTCCTGAGAAGGGCCAAAAGAAGGGCCAAATATTCATCCTCGAAACTGATTTTCTGGTTCCTGCAAATTCCAGCCATATAGGACCAAAGCCGTGGTTGAATCTCTTTGGAAATAGTTTTGCGCCGGTCTTTGGTGCTGAAGATTACATGCAAATGATTCTTGGCAAATGTGTGAGACACCTTGGTGTCGCCCTCCCAGGGCTCCACATTATATCTTCATCATTACCCAGGGCTTACGCGCCTGGGCTCAATAATCAGGGCCGACGCATCTAAATTCCGAGTACTTTGAGCAGGTAGTCGTTGTCCCAACCAGCTTTGAGACGTTTGCCTTTCATCCCAAGCTTGGAAGTTTTGTTTTGCTTGAGCAGGTTGAGAGCGATGCGATTGATAAGCGCGAAGTTATGGGCGGCA
>Ga0210408_10000474_pt1 | contig 51297 bp, 43 predicted proteins | sample IncBWH4MmetaG_FD_155471 | JGI IMG/M metagenome (GOLD analysis project Ga0210408, IMG submission 155471) | Forest soil microbial communities from Barre Woods Harvard Forest LTER site, Petersham, Massachusetts, United States - Inc-BW-H-4-M | ecosystem: Environmental > Terrestrial > Soil >...
AGAATCAGCGATCTGAAAACGCCCGCTGAAGTCGGAAGGGCCGGCCGCGGGCGACCGCAGCTCCGGGCGGTCAGGAAACGTCGTGAACTGCCGCGCGTCCGCCTGCGCGGCCAGCAGGAAAGCGATTGCCCTTTGCATGATTCGACCGCAATCGCCCCCCGCACGCTGTGAGGCAGCTCACACCGGCACGTAACGATGGGGCAACCGCCGCAGGTTCCCCTGGGGAATCAAGGGTGAATCCTCATCTACCCCGATGATTCTGGCCACAAGGTTCGCGTGGTACACTGCGCTCACCCGAGGTCACACTCGGGTGCCCGAACGGGCGCTTCCCCAAAAGCCGCCAGGACGCAACCAGTCGTTGCATCACATGGCGGCTTTCTATGTTTTCCGAGAAGGACTAGTCGGCGGAGGTCGCCAGCTGCAGCTTCACCAACTGCGATGCCGGTGGTTCCAGGATGGCGAACCGAGGCAGTTCGCCGCGGAACATGGCGACCTCGTCACAGCTGTTCAGCCGCGGGCATCGTAGACAATCCTTGTAGAGCTTGTCGGGGATATCTTCGCGCACGGCCACTGTGAATCCCATGCGCGCGAAGAAACTTGGGATTCTCGTGAACAAGCACACGCAGGTGACTTCCTGCCGCGCCGCCTGTTCCAGCAGTGCGTCGATCAGCAAGCGCCCGGCACCGTTTCCCTTCACTTCAGGGAACACCGCAATTGAGCGGACTTCGGCCAGATGCGGACCGTAAAGATGCAGCGCACCGCAGCCGAGGATGCGCCCATCGTCCTCGACGACTACGAAGTCGCGAATGTTTTCGCAGATCTCGGGCAGGGTGCGCGGCAGCAGCGTGCCGTCCCCGGAGTAACTCGCAATCAAGTCATGGATCTGCGTTGCATCGCGCAGCAGAGCTTCACGCGTGTGCATGAACTTCACCTCTTAAGTGAGCAATGCGCTGTTCCGCCCGTTGAATCGCTTGCTCGACCGCCTTTCGCGCTGTCCCACCTTCTACCTCGTGAATGGAGAGTACCGCCTCAAGTTTCAAAGATTGGTACACGCCCTGATCAAAGGCCGGGCTGATCTGCTGGAGATCCGCCAGCCCCAGGTCCTGCAATTCGCATTCTCGCTCCAGGCAGAGTTTGACTGCCTTGCCCACCGCCTCGTGCGCCAGCCGCGACGGCACACCACGCTCCACCAGGTACGTGGCCGCCGCCCACGCATTCATGAAGCCCGCCTGCGCGGCCTCCTGCATCTCTGCATGCTCAAACTCCACGTCTTTCATCCAGCCCGTCACCAGGGGCAGTATAGAAAGCGCGGTCTGGGTGGCGTCGAAAAGCGGCTCTTGCGTCTCCTGCATGTCCTTGTTGTAGGCGAGCGGCAGGCCCTTGACCGTGATCAACAACGTGGTCGCTGCGCCCACAACCCTTCCTGCTTTTCCACGCACCAGTTCGAGCAGGTCAGGATTCTTCTTCTGGGGCATGGCGCTGCTGCCGGTGGAATATGACTCAGGCAGCGAAATGAAACCGTACTCCTGGGTCGAGAGCAGGATCATCTCCTCCGCCCAGCGGCTGAGATGCAAAGCCAGCAAAGAAAGCGCCTGCACAAACTCCAGCACGAAATCGCGATCGCTGGTCGCGTCCAGGCTGTTCGCCGTCGGCGCGTCGAACCCGAGGTCCGCCGCCATCGCTCGGCGATCTAACGCTAAGGTAGCCCCGGCCACTGCGCCCGATCCCAGCGGACACAGATTCAGCCGCGCACGGCAATCGGCCAGCCGCTGTGTATCCCGCAAGAACATTTCAAGGTACGCCAGGAGCCAGTGCGCTACCAGCACCGGCTCTGCGCGTTGCAGGTGTGTATACGCGGGCATGGCCGCGTCGCCAGCCTTCTCCGCCCGCGCCAGCAGGATGCTCATCCAATCCGCCAGCAGCGCCTGCAATTGGTCAATCGCACCGCGCGCATACAGGCGAAGATCGGTGGCGATCTGCTCGTTCCGGCTGCGACCGCTATGCAGTTTGTAGCCGGTGTCTCCGATCAACGCCGCCAACTGCTTTTCGACGAAGTGGTGGACATCCTCCGCCTCTTCGTCATCTAAGAACCTGGCGTCCGCCCGCGCCTTTTCCCCAATCTGTTCCAACCCGCGTACGATCTCCGCCAACTCCTCCGAGGAAAGCACGCCCGCGTGTTCGAGCGCGCGCGCGTGAGCGCGGCTCGCTTCCAGTTCGAAGGGTAGCAGGATCTGATCAAAGGGAAACGACCGCTGCCAGCGCTCGAACGCCGGATCGAGCGGCTGCCGGAAGCGGCCCGACCACATCTTCACTTTGCCACCTCCTGGTGAAGTTGTGCCCGTGAACGCGAAGGCAGCCCGAGAATCCGGATGAAGCCCTCCGCGTCCTTCTGGTCGTAGCTGTCACCCATGGTGAACGAGGAAAGATCGGTGCGATACAGCGAGTTCTCTGACTTGCGACTCGCCACCGAGACATTGCCCTTGTAGAGCGACAGCGTCACCTTACCCGTCACGTCCTTCTGCGTGCTTTCGACGAATGCGTCGAGCGCCTCGCGCAGCGGAGTGAACCAGAGCCCAAAGTAGACCAGCTCCGCGTACTTCAGGCCGACATGCTGCTTGTAGTGCATCAGGTCGCGATCGAGACACAGGGCTTCCAGTTCGCGATGGGCCGTCAGCAACAAAGTTCCGCCGGGCGTTTCGTAGCAGCCGCGCGATTTGATCCCCACAAACCGGTTCTCGACCAGGTCGATGCGCCCGATGGCATTGCGCCCGCCAATCTCGTTCAACAACTCGACCAGCGACACCGGATCCATATTCATGCCGTTCACCGAAAGCGGCACGCCCTTGTCGAAACCGATCTCCACTTGCTCTTCGCGATCAGGAGCTTCCTGCGGAGATTGCGTTAGCTGCCAGGTACTGTCGCAGGGCGCGTTTCCCGCGTCTTCCAGTTCCCCGCCCTCATGGCTGATGTGCCAGAGATTGCGGTCACGGCTGTGGATCTTTTCCCGGCTCTGCGCAACCGGAATTCCGCGGGCTTCCGCGTAGTCCAGGCAATCCTCGCGCGACTTCAGATTCCATTCCCGCCACGGAGCGATCACCTTCAACTCGGGCGCCAGCGCCTGGTAGGTCAGCTCAAACCGGACCTGGTCGTTGCCCTTGCCCGTGCAGCCGTGCGCCACCGCGGTCGCGCCTTCGCGCAGCGCAACTTCCACCTGGTGCTTGGCGATCACCGGCCGCGCCAGCGACGTCCCCAGCAGATACTTGTGCTCGTACACCGCGCCCGCCTTCAGCGCAGGAAACACATACCCGGTCAGGAATTCTTCCCGCATGTCTTCGACGATCACGTTGCTGGCTCCGGTGGCGTATGCCTTCTTGACCACCGCCTCGATGTCATCTCCCTGGCCGACATCGCCGACCATCGCGATCACGTCGTAGTCGTAGTTCTCCTTCAGCCACGGAATGATGATCGAAGTATCGAGTCCACCGGAATAAGCAAGAACAACTTTCTTAGGCATGAGCACTCCTTACCGGGAACCGGCTCGCACCGCCCCAGAGCAATAGCATGAGAATGGCTTTCTGCACGTGCAGGCGGCCTTCGGCTTGATCAAATACCACGGACTGCGGAGAATCCATGACCGCGTCAGTCACTTCCTGTCCCCGGTGTGCCGGCAGGCAGTGCATGAACACGGCGTGCGGCGACGCTTCCGACATCAACTCGTCGTTCACCTGGTAAGGCTGGAAGATCACAGCGCGCGCTGCCGACTCATGTTCCTGCCCCATGCTGGCCCAAGCGTCGGTGTAGACGGCGTCCGCTCCCGCCACCGCCCGGTGGGGATCCGAAAGCAACTCGATCGTCGCGCCCGTTTCCCGCGCGACTTCCTGCGCTGCTTCGACGATTTCGGACTTCGGCTCATACCTGGCTGGCGTCGCCACCCGTACGTTGGATCCCAGCAGCGCACCCGTCAGCAGCAGGGAGTGCGCCACATTGTTTCCGTCGCCGACGTAGGCCAGGGTCACGTTCTTCAGATTTCCAAACCTCTCTTGCAACACGGAATAGTCGGCGAGCGCCTGGCAAGGATGTTCAAGGTCGCTGAGCGCATTAATCACCGGGATCGACGCATGCGCCGCCATGTCTTCCACCGTGGAATGGGCAAATGTCCGCAGCACGATCACATCTACCCAGCGGGAAACGTTGTGCGCGATGTCGTGCAGGCTCTCGCGCGCGTCAATGCGACCGCCGGTCTGGTCCATGAAGAACGCCGTACCGCCCAGACTCGACATCCCCGCTTCAAAGGTAAGACGGGTTCGCAGCGACGGCTTCTCGAAGAACATGACCAACTGCTTCCCTTCGAGCGTGCGCCGGAAATCCGCCGGGCGGGCTTTTACGACCGCTGCCAAGTCCAGGATCGAGCGAACCTCGGTCGGGCTCAGATCGCGTGACGACACCAGGTCGCGCATTCCGGGTTTGCTTACCCCAGCCACCGGTGTGATCGACGTTCTTTCGAGTGCGTGACTTCTCATCTCTTGCTTGGCTCCTTCAAATCTTTGTGCCGCGAAAACGCCACACCGCTGCCACCAACGCGCCGGTTTCAGGCGACTCGCACTTCCGTCCCCAACTGCAATTTCGAGAAATAGAATTCAGGAAGGACATCCGCTTCCGACGCCGGCAGAATCCGCACCCGGCCGACGCCCTTGCTCAACGCATGCCGGCACGCTTCCAGCTTTGGCAACATGCCACCCTGTACAACCGCGGTCTCTACCAGTTCTGCCACCTGGCTCAGATCCAGCCATCGAATCACCGCGCCGTCTGCGCCCTTCACCCCGGGGACGTCCGTCAGAAAGATCAAAGCGCTCGCCTGGCAGGCCACGGCGCAAGCCGCCGCCATCTGATCTGCATTCACGTTGTAGTATTCCCCAACCGCGCCAACCGCAAGGCTCGCAATCACCGGAATTCCACCGTGCGCCCAGATGGCCTCGATCCAGCGCGGTTCCACCGCGCAGATTTCCCCAACAAAGCCCAGATCCAAACCCACGCTTTCTTTCTTGCGGGCGCGCACGCTCATGCCGTCGCCGCCACTCAGGCCGATCGCCGGCTTGCCCGCTGCGCCAATGGCCGCGACCAGCTTCTTATTCACCATCCCAGCCAGCACCATAAGCGCCATATCGCGCGTTTCCGCATCCGTGACACGCAGTCCATTCACAAACTGGCTCTCTTTGCCCAGTCGCTTCATGGTTCGCGTCAACGCGCCACCACCGCCGTGAACCACGGCGATGTGATGACCGTCTCCCGCCAGCTGGACGATGGCGTGCGCACATTTGCGCAGCACCGATTCGTCATCCAGTGCCGCGCCGCCGATTTTCACAACGACTTTCAATTCAGTCCCTCCGCTTCATCCCAGCCGTACATCAGGTTCATGTTCTGCACCGCTTGCCCGGCCGCGCCCTTCAGCAGGTTGTCCACACACGAAACCACCACCAACCGCCGCCCGTCGTCCGCCAGGCAGAACCCGATGTCGCAGTAATTCGAGTGCAGCGAAAACTGGATCTCGGGCAGCCGTGGCGGCGAAAACACCCGCACCCAGCGTTTGCCGGCGTAAAACCCGCGGTAGCAACGTTCCACATCGGCCGCGCTCACCGCTCGCGAAAGGTGCACGTAAATCGTCGACAGGATCCCGCGGGGAATTGGCAGCAGGTGCGGCGTAAAGATCAACTCCTCTTGCGCCAGGCCTAGCTGCTCTAGCATTTCACCCAGGTGCCGATGCTTGAACACTCCATACGCCGAGAGGTTGTCCGCCACCGACACAAAATGGGTGCGCGCCGTCGCTTCCTTCCCTGCTCCCGAAACCCCCGATTTCGAATCGGATATGACGCCGCGGCTCCGGTCGACCAGTTCAGCCTCTACCAGCGGCGCCAGCCCGAGAATCACCGACGTCGCGTAGCAACCTGGGTTTGCTACCAGCGGCGCAACCGCAATTTCTGGCCCATGCAACTCGGGTAGACCGTAAACCGCCTGCTTCATGACTTCGACCGCCGCCTTTGTGTCCGCATCGGTAAACCCGTAAACCGCGCGATGTCGCTCGTCTCGCAGCCTCCACGCCCCACTCAAATCCACCACGCGGATTCCCTGGCGCACAACTTCCGGAACCAGGCTGCGCGAGAGTTCATGCGGGGTAGCCAGAAACAACAAGTCCACTCCCGCCTGTTTCACCCGCTCAATCGAGAACGGTTCCAGCGCATAACCGCCATTCCCGCTCAGGGCCGGAAATGACTCCACCAGATCCTGCGCCTTCCCTTCCTCGCGCCGCAGCAGCAAAGGCTTCTGCAGCCGCGGATGGCGCAGCAGTATCCGGGTCAGCTCAAAACCGGAATAGCCGGTCGCGCCCAGTACCGCAGTTTTCAACGGCGCCGTCATTACTCCAGCATCCCGTGAATCCGGCGCACCAGTTGCTGCGCTGTCCGATTGTCCGGCGAAATCACCAGGATCGTGTCGTCCCCACCGATGGTCCCCACAACTTCCGGCCAATCTTCCGAATCCATAGCCGCGGCTACCGGCTGTGCGCTCCCCACGCTTGTCTTTAAAACCAGCAGGTTCTGCGCCAGCCGCACGTCGACTACGAACTCGCGTACCAGCCGCGCCACCGAAGGCAGTACCGGTTCCGTCACCGCCCCTGCTCTCGCCGCCGTGTACCCGTCGGGGGTCTTGACCAGGCCCAGTTCCCGGATGTCGCGGGAAAGCGTGGCCTGCCCCGCCTCGAACCCGCGTTTGGCCAGGAACCCCTGCAGTTCCTCCTGGCTTTCGACCGGGCCCCGGTGCAGGAGTTCGAGTATGGCGCGCTGTCTGGCTACCTTGGACATGATGAATATTTATTCAAGTTACTGAATAATTATGCATATATATTTCCTTTACTGTCAAGCACATAATTCGTAACCACCCTGATTCCATCGACCTGCCCTGCTCCTCCCGGCAGCGCTCGTAACGCTTCCCAAAGGTAACCAACCCGCCTCATAACAATTCCTGATGAGCCGCATAAATAGTTTAGATTTCCGGCTGCTGCCCCCTGCGGGTAGATTGAGGTCTGGGAAGCGGGGTCCGCGCGTTCAAAACGATTTCAGGCAGAGTAACGATCCGGAAAGGCGAACAGGAGTTTCGCGTCCATCCGCATGACGAAGATTGAAGCCATCATTCAGACCTCAAAGCTGGATGCCGTGAAAGACGCCCTGCACGAGATCGGGGTCGAAGGCATGACCGTTCTCGAGGTGCGGGGTCACGGCCGCCAGAAGGGTCACACCGAGTTCTACCGCGGGCGCGAGTACACCGTGGAACTCATCCCCAAGCTCAAACTAGAAATCGTGGTTCCCGACGGCATCGTGGAGAAAGCCGTCCAGGCCATCGTGGCGTCGGCGCGCACCGGCCAAATCGGGGATGGCAAGATTTTTCTGACGAAGATGGCGGACGCAATCCGCATCCGCAACGACGAACGGGGCGAAGGCGCACTTTAGCGCCGCATGGAGCGCAGTCCATGACCAGCGGATTCTGATCCCCTATCCGCGATCTGCCGGCGGGCGTGAGGTCTACGGGAGCCAGATGACGACAGCCTCACTGAGCGGCGAGTTGCGCGACCTGTACACCGAGGAATCCGCCCGAATTCAGCAGCAGTTCGCCGCCACTGGGAACGGCCGTTCCGCCGTCCAGCAACGCACCCGCCTGATCGAAACCATCGCGCTCCGCCTGTGGCAGGAAGCCATTTCGCCCGATCCGGCCGGTCCCGTCGGATTTGCCCTGGTCGCACTCGGCGGCTTCGGCCGCGGCTGGCTCTTCCCTCACTCCGACGTCGACATCCTCTTTCTGCACGCCGGCAACGACGGTGATGCCGCTTACCGCGATGCCGTTCGCGGTTTTTCGCAGAACCTGTGGGACCTCCACCTGAAGGTCAGCCCCGCCACTCGCACCCTCGCGGAGTGTGACCACTTCGATGCCGCCAACGTAGAATTCACCATTTCTCTGCTCGACTGCCGCTATCTGGCCGGCGACCGACCCCTCTTCGATCGCTTGCATGACAAAGTCATTCTCAAGCTCGTAATGCGCGAAGCGCAAAGCCTGAGCCAGAGCCTGGCCGACCTTGCCCGCGCGCGTCACGCCAAGTACGGCAATACCGTCTTCCACCTCGAACCCAACGTCAAAGACGGCCCCGGGGGCCTGCGCGACTACAACGTCGCCTGCTGGCTCTCGCTGATCTCGGCCATCGATAATCTGCGCGATTGGCCGGACGAGAAGGCCCTCCTGCCAGTCTCCACCCGCAAGCAGTTCGACTCAGCCCTCGACTTCCTCATGTCGGTGCGCTGCTTCCTCCACCTGCGCCAGGGGCGCGACGACAATCTTCTGCTGTGGGAATCCCAGGATGAAGCTGCCGCGCGCAAAATCGGAGCGCAGGATCTTGACGTCGGCGACGCCGCCGGCTGGATGCGTCTCTACTTTGGACAGGCGCGCTCGGTACATCGCGTCTGCGCGCAATTGCTGGAAGAGATTCCTGCGGCCTGGTCGTCCCTCTACCGCCAGTTCCAGAACTGGCGCTCGCGCGTCTCCAACTCAGATTTCTCCGTCGTGGACGGCTTGATCTTCCTGCAGCAGCCCCATGCCCTGCACGATCCAGAGATGCTGCTGCGCCTGTTCCACTTCATGGCCGCGCACGGCCTTCGCCTCAGCACGACCACTGAATACCGGATCGAGCAGGTTCTGCCTTCCCTGGCCGCCACTCCTCCCCGCGGCGCCGAACTCTGGCTTTACCTGGGCGAGATCCTCGCCCAGCCCCATGCCGCCGACGCGCTGCGCTCCATGCACGCGCTCAAGCTGCTCACCCTCTTGCTGCCAGAGCTCAAGGCCATCGACGCCCTGGTCGTCCGCGACTTCTACCACCGCTTTACCGTCGACGAGCATTCCTTCGTCGCCATCGAGAGCCTGCACCGCCTGCAGCAATCCCAATCGGAATGGGACCGCCGCTACGCCGAACTCCTGAGTGAGCTCGAGCGCCCCGAACTTCTCTACCTCTCACTGCTGCTACACGACGTCGGCAAGGGCACCCCCAACGTCAACCACGTCGACGCCAGCCTCGAGATTGCCCAGCGCTGCATGAATCGCCTGGACCTCGAGCCCTCCGAGCGCGAGACGGTCCTGTTTCTGATCGCCAGCCACCTGGACATTTCCTTCACCCTGCGCCGCGACATCTTCGACCCAGAGACCATCCGGGTCTTCGCCGAAAAGGTGGAGACCTCCGAGCACCTGAAGATGCTCACGCTCCTCACCTACGCCGACATCAAGGCGGTCAACCCCGACGCGCTCACACCCTGGAAGGCTGAGAATGTCTTCCAGCTCTACATCGCGACCTTCAACTATCTCAATCACAGCGTTGACGAACGTTTGCGCGCCGACGCAGAAGACACTCATCTCGCCCACATCCGCACCTTGGTACCCACGGCCGGCAGGAGACTTAAAACGTTTCTTGAAGGACTGCCCAAGCGTTACCTGACCACCTACTCCGCTACCGATGTGCTGGCCCACATGGAAATGGCGGGCCGCCTGGGCGGCGATCCTATCCAGCTCCTGCTCGAGCGCGGCCGCCACTGGTTCGAGCTAACCCTGGTCACCAACGACCGGCCTGCATTGTTTGCCGCCGTCACCGGCGTGCTGGCCGCCTGGGGCATGAACATCGTCAAAGCCAACGCCTTTTCCAACCAGGCCGGCACCGTGGTTGACGCCTTCTACTTCACCGACCGCTTCCGCACGCTCGAGCTCAACCTGCAGGAGTGGGAGCGCTTCAAGCGCAGCATCATCGGCGTCCTGATGGGCGAGATCGATCTCAACCGCATGCTGCAAGACCGCTTGCGGGCCGAGAAACCCGGCTCCGCCAAAATAAAAGTGGATACCAAAATCGAATTCGACGACTCTTGCTCCGCGCGCAGCACCCTCGCGCAGGTCATCGCCCAGGACCGCCCCGGCCTTCTGCACCGGATCGGTTCTTGTCTTTCGGAAGAGAAATGTAATATCGAGATCGCCCTGATCGACACCGAAGGCCAGGTGGCCATCGACGTGTTCTATCTCACCTCGAACGGCGAGAAGCTGCGGCCGGAGCACCAGAAGCGCGTCGAGAACGCGCTGCTCGAATCCCTGCAGAGTGATTGATTTTCGAGAGCAGGTAGGAATCTCGGCCCGGGCTCAGTCCGCGGTTCCGTAAGAACTCTCAACCCCGACCCGCGCTTGAAACCGCAAATACGCCATGTACAACACCACCGCCACGTTCACCACAAAGACGACCAGGGGAATCCAGTCGGGACGTCGCACCAGCTCGTAAATTTCAAAGGGCAGGTAAATGGCGCCGGAAATCAGCGCCAACCACTCCGCCCAGGCTCGTTCCCGCCACAGCCCGTAGGATTCTGCAAAGCGCAGTGCAGAATAACCGAGGGCAAGAATCGCCACTCCCCAAAGCTTGGCATCGGTTACCTGGTCGGCCAGGTTCAGAAAGACCTGGGCGTAATGGGCATCGGGGCTGATGTGCAGCCATTCCAGGAAGCTCTCCGCCACGTCCCAGGCGTCCCGGTGGACTAACGACAGCACACCGAATCCGGCCAGCAGAACGATCAGCCCCTTGAAGAACTCAATCGAGGCAACTGCGCGCAGCGCTTTCAGCTGGCGGGAGTGTGGGTCGTGCGGGTGTGCAAAACGGCGCAGGTAATCCCCCAAGGCAAAGTACTTCTCTAAATCATACCTGCCCCGCTGCAAACTGGGGAGATTAAAAACTCGTCTTTGCCTCTCAAGCTACCGGTGCCACTCGACTCGCATCCAGCTTACATACAGGATGACTGCCATCGAGAGCAGCAACCTCAGAGAGCCTCCATCAGTGCCGGCCATCTTCGGCCTCCCTGTGGACCTGATTGTAATGTTAGTCGCCTTTCGCCGGTTGTTCTGTGACCACAGTCAAACGGGGGAGTGACTGGCGTCGGCGCGAGTCTCGCACACCTACGCATTTGACAAGTACGCTGACCCAGCGTACAGTGTACGCTGTTATGGCGTACAAGGCACTGACCGTCGACGAACTCCTGGGCCTGATGAAAAAGATCCAGGGAGAAAAGACGAACACGCAATTCGCGGCCGATCTCGGCATTTCCAAGCAGTATCTTTGCGACATCTACAACGGCCGCAAAGTACCGAGCGACACCGTGTCTGCTTCGTTGGGTTACACCCCGAAGGTGGAAACGCGCTACGTCCCGTCAGCGACCGCCGCCAGTGAGGAGATGTCCCGTGCACCAGCATCTGCAAAGCCAAAAGCAACGCGTTCTCGTAAACGTGATTCTCGATAAGTCCGGCTCGATGGCCAGCAAACTCAACGACGTGATCGAAGGCTTCAACGCCTACGTCGACGGCCTCGCCAAGGAAGACCAGGTCGACTACCTTTTCTCCCTGACCCTGTTCGACACGATGGTAGCCTACCGCGACGTCGCCATCCCGCTCTCCAAGGTCAGCAAGCTAGACAACAGGTCTTATGTCCCCGGCGGCAACACCGCCCTGAACGACGCCATCGGAATCACCGTGCGCAAGGTGGACGGCGATTGTCCGCCGGTGGGAAAAGTCATTACCGTCATCATGACCGATGGCGAGGAAAACTCCTCCCGCGAGTGGACTCATGACGCGGTCAAAGCCCTGATCGAACAGAAAGAAAAAGACGGCACCTGGACGTTCGTGTTTCTGGGAGCCGCGCCCGATGCCTGGGTGCAAGGGCGTTCCCTGGGCATTCCCGCGGCCAACGTCGCGCAATACCGCGCGGATCAATACCGAGACGTCTTCCGGGTCACGGCCGCCGCCACCAACCAGGTCGCAGCCAGTCCCATGCGCCAATCCGCAAACCTGTTCGCGTCGCTATCGAAGACCATCCTCGAAAAGGCCGGCCTGCGACAGGCGCCCCCTAAGTAGCGCCGGCGTCTTGCGGCTGCCCGAGTTAGCCTGCCCTGAGCGAAGTCGAAAGGTCCTCGCCCTCAGCACCGCAAGCGATGCCACCGTTCCCCGATCCTGCGGCCTACTGTCCCGGCCGCAGGATCAGCTGTTCTGCCGGCGACATCACGCGTGTCCGGATCAACAACGTGCTGACCAGCGAAGTCAAACCTGACGCCGCAAAGATCATCGCCAGCACCACAAACTGGTAGATCGCCGCATAAACCGGCCGCGCGCCCGAGAGCAGCATTCCCGCCATCAGCCCCGGAATCCAAACAATCCCGAGCGAGCGCAGCGAATCAATCGCCGGGATCAGGCTCGCTTCACACGATCCCTGCACGTAAGGCGCAACGCTGCTGTTCCCGTCCGCTCCCAGCGCCAACGCCGTTTCGATCTCGCCTACATGTGCGAGCACGTCCGCTCGAAAGCGGTTTAACGCGAGACCGTTCGTGTTCATCGCATTCGCAATCAGCATGCTCCCGACCGGCACCAGCACCGTAATGGGAGTGTCGATCACTCCCAGCAGGGTCATCACCGCAATCACCGACCCAGCGCCGCATGCGATCGCCCAGGTGGAAACCTGGAACGCCTGGGGCATCCCCTTGGCGCGCCGCGCTGAAGTCGCCCCTGCCGCCACGATCATCGCCGCCAGCAGAAACACGCTGGTCCAGCTCGGTCCGCGCAGCAGCAGAAGCAGAATGGATCCGACCGCGACAATCTGCACCAGTCCTCGAGCCATCGCGACCGTGAGCTCCTTCTCGAGCCGAATCCCTCGACTCCGCGCCACCAGCACAACCGCCAACGCGGCCAACGCGGCCGCGGTCGCCTGGGCTAGTCCCAACTGCAATTGTCCGTGAAAGAGTGCTTTAAGCACGAAGTACCTCCGCGATCGCTCCGCTGCGAATGATCCGTCCCGCCTCCAGAATCAAGGCGCGTTGTGCGAGCCGGGCTGCCTGCGCCACATCGTGAGTTACGAGCACGCCTGGAATTCCCTGCTCCCGCCCAATTTCGAGAATCACCGTCTCCACCTCGCGCTTCGACTCCTCATCCAACGCGGAGGTTGGTTCGTCCAGCAATAGCACCTCCGGAGAGTTTGCTAGCGCCCGCGCAAAAGAAACTCGCTGCGCTTCGCCCCCCGAGAGATTCGCGACGTCCCGCGAGCCGTAGCCCGCGAGCCCGACCCCTGCCAGCAACTCCTCGATCCCGCTGTCGCTCAGAGTTTCTCCTCGTTGCCGCGGCCCAAACCGCAGGTTCTCCGCCACCGTCCCCATAAACAGAAAAGCTCGCTGCGTGACCATCCCCACGCGCCGCCGCAGTTCCCGCGGCGCGATCTGCCTGTAGTCAACGCCATCTAAATACACCGTCCCGCCGGTCGGCTCGTCCAGTCGGTTGAGTAGTCGAAGCAAGGATGACTTCCCCGACCCGCTCGGCCCCACGATAGCGAGCATCTCTCCCCGGCGAACCTCGAAGGTCGCATCTGCCACCAAGACTTTTGTGGACACACCGCGGCCAAGCTTCTCCGCCCTCAACACCAAACCCTCGGCGGGCTGTTTCTGTGTCTTCATCGATTGATCGGATACCTGGGTGAGCTACGATGGATGCGTGCGATAAGAGAGACCAGACCGAAGCACGAATTCACTCGCGTGGTCCCTTCCCACGAAGGACGAAACGTCTGGCTCGCCACATCTGGCGGCTAGTTCGCTTTGGTCGCACGGTCTTCTCCGCGTCCTCTGCGATAGTTCTCTGCGACAGTTCTCTGCGATCTCTGCGGTGAAAAGGCTTTTCTCCGTGACTCCGTGTCTGCGTGCTGAAAAGCCCCGCGTGGGGAATTTCCCTTACCCCTGTCCCCGTACACTAGCCCGCAACTCTTCGACAATCTCAAACGCCGCCCGTCGCGCCTCATCCGCCTTCATGACGTCGAACGAAATCGCACCCACGCGCGCGTGACCGCCCCCACCATAGCGTTCGCACACTTTCGCCAGATTCACCGTCGGTTCTGCAGGCGCCCATGGATTCGACCCCACCGACACCTTGACCCGAAAGCTGCTTTTGCTTAAACCAACACTGTAAATACTCTCCGGATGTAAATAATAAGGAACGAACTTGTTATACCCCTCCAATTCCTGGTCCGTGACGTCAAAGAAGATGGTCGCGTCCTTGCATTCCGTGCGTTCCTTCAGGATTCCGATCGAAAGTTCGTGGCGTTTCAGCAGCGGAGGCAACAGCGGCGCCACGAACGGCGCTTCCAGAATCTCCGCCAGCGACCGATTCGCCAGCAGTGGAATCAGCTGCGGCACGAACTTCGAATCCGGCGCCGACTCGATCACCATGGTCAGTTTCATCGCCGGCGCCTTCATCTCCACCGCTGTTTTGGCATCTTCGTACAGAGCTCCATCGATGATGTCGGTCCAGTGCACAAGTTCCGCGACCGGCTTGGTGTTGAAGCCGAAGCGCTGCTCTGCCACCACGGCGATGAAGCTGGTGCACGACTTGAAGGCCGGGTCGTAGAACTTGCGATTCCCCTGGTCCTGCTCGAAGTGAGCCGCGTCCTCCGCGCTCAGGAAAGCGCTCTCGTGGTGATCGAACCACCAGGTGATGTTGGGCGAGCTCGAGTATTTGAAGTCGACGATCGCGTTCTCGTCGCCGTCAAACTGCTTCTCGTCGAACAGCGCTCCGGCCCGGTGGAGCAAGCCGGTAAACTCGAAGTCCACGTCGTTGCGGATACGCTCCCGGTAGAAGCGCGAAAACAGCGCCGCCGAAGAAGCCCCATCGAAGCACTTGTCGTGATAGAACACCCGGACTTTCAAGCGAAATTCCTTCCCAAGCTCAGCCACCGCCCAACCCAGCACGGCGTCCGACTTCCTGCTAACCAAAAGCGTATAGGATTACGTCCGGCGAGACTTCTGTCAAGCGGCGAAAAAGCGGTCATCGGAAGCCACGCCCGATAACGGCTTCGTGACTGTGTGACCAACTGGGGTGAAACCCGTCTAAGATCGTTTTGGAGGATTCATGTCGAAATCCCGCAGGCAATTTCTGGCCGCAACCTCGCTGGGTGTGCTCGGCGCGGCCGCTATGTATGGCAGCCATGCTCAGAACCCGGCAGACCTGCCCCCCGGGGAGCCGTCGGCCTTCGGCACCGGACCCTCCGTTGGACCCGAAGTCTCCGCCACCACCTTCGCCGAAGCCGAGAAGCTCGTTCAATTCGAGTTGACCGACGCCGAGCGCTCGATGGCTGCCACGAGTTGGCGCAAGACGATGGCTTCCCTCTACGAGCGCCGCACCGGACCGCGCAAGCTAGCTCTGGAAACAACCGTCGCGCCCGCGACGCAATGGAATCCCACGTTGCCCGGCCTGAAACTCGTCCCTGCGCGCGATCGATTCATCCGCAGCACCACCGATCCCGGCCCCTTGCCCGCGAATGACGCCGACATTGCCTTTGCTTCTCTGGCCCGGCTCGCGCGCTGGATCGAACAACGCAAACTGACTTCCGAACGCCTGACCAACATCTATCTGAGGCGGATCGAACAGTTTGATCTGAAGCTCCATTGTGTCATCACCCTCACTCGCGACCTTGCGCTCCGCCAGGCCAAGAAAGCAGATCAGGAAATTGCCGCCGGCAAGTACCGCGGGCCGCTGCATGGCATCCCGTGGGGAGGAAAAGATCTGCTCGACACCGCCGGCATTCCCACTACCTACGGCGCCGAGCCTTTCCGCGATCGCGTACCCAGTGAAGACGCCGCCGTCGTAAAGCGTCTTCACGCTGCTGGCGCCGTGCTGCTCGCCAAGCTGAGCCTGGGTGCGCTCGCGCTCAACGACATTTGGTTTGGCGGCCAGACCATGAACCCCTGGCTGCTCGAGGAAGCTTCTTCCGGCTCCAGTGCCGGACCCGGCGCCGCCACCGCCGCAGGCCTGGTCGGTTTCGCCATAGGCAGCGAGACCGGCGGCAGCATCGTCAGCCCGTCCATGCGTTGCGGAGTTACCGGACTGCGCCCCACTTACGGCCGAGTCCCGCGCACCGGTGCTATGACCCTGTGCTGGTCTCTCGACAAGCTTGGCCCGATGACCCGTTACGTCGAGGACGCCATCCTCGTGTTGCACGCCATCTCCGGCCCAGACCCCGGCGACGTCGCCAGCGTTCCCAGCCATCTCGACTACAACGCCGCTGCAAGCGTCCAAGGCCTGCGCGTAGGATATTTTCCCAAGTGGATGAGCGAGAACCCCGCCACCGCCGTGGATCGCGGCGCGCTCGAAACGGTGAAGAAGTTGGGCATGGTCCCGGTCGAAGTAGACATCCCCAACTGGCCGTATGGTTGCCTCAACCTGATTCTTTTCGCCGAGGGTGCCGCTGCCTTCGAAGAACTTACGCTTAGCGGCGGATTGAACCAGCTCAAAGCGCAGGTTCCCGATGCCTGGCCCAACATCTTCCGCGAAGCCCGTTTCCTCTCCGCTGTCGACTTCGTGCAGGCCGACCGCCTGCGCCGCAAAGTCGCGCAAGCAATGGCGCGCCTGTTCTCTGAGGTTGACCTTCTCCTCGTGCCCTCGCTCCGCGACGAAATGCTTACCATCACCAACTTCACCGGGCATCCCTCGCTCACCCTGCGCGCCGGTTTTGTCGAAGTCGCGAAGGCCCGCAGCGACTGGGCGCCCGATCCCAACAACCCGATGCCGACGTTCTCTCCCCCGCGGCGGGTGCCCCATGGCGTCACCGTGATCGGCCGCCTCTTTGACGAAGGAACGTTGGCCAGTGCAGGCCTCGCCTTGGAACACGCTTTCGGGGTCGTGGACGAACGTCCGCCGGGGTTCTGACTCCTTGGTTATCTGCGCCCATCTGTTGCCGACTGTCGCTGTATAATTCTGGCGATGGCCTTCGCTCCAGGTCAAAAGATAGGGCCGTACCAAATTTTGGGACAGATCGGTGCGGGAGGCATGGGCGAAGTGTATCGCGCCCACGACGCGCGCCTGGGACGCGATGTGGCCATCAAAGTTCTCCCCGCCTCATTTTCTTCCGATCTCGATCGCTTGAGCCGGTTCGCACAGGAAGCACGCGCTGCGGCCGCCCTCAACCACCCCAACATTCTCGCCATCCACGATATCGGCGACTGGCAAGGCGCGCCCTACATTGTGTCAGAGTTGCTGGTCGGCGAAACCTTACGGGATCGCCTGAAAGCTGGAGCCGTGCCCGCACGCAAGGCCATCGACTATGCCCTGCAAGTCACGCGCGGCCTGGCAGCCGCCCACGACAAGGGCATCGTGCATCGCGACCTGAAACCGGAAAACATTTTCCTCACCGAAGCCGGCCACGCCAAAATCCTCGACTTCGGCCTCGCCAAACTTTCTCATCCCGAGCAGGACGACGCCTCCTCCGAGGCCGCCACCGTGCAAGTCGTCACCGACGCGGGACTGGTAATGGGCACCGCCGGCTACATGTCTCCCGAGCAGGTGCGTGGGAAAGTCGCCGATCAACGCTCCGACCTGTTCTCCTTTGGAGCGATCCTTTACGAGATGATCTCCGGCAAACGCGCCTTCCATGGCGATTCCCCCGCCGACACCATGAGCGCAATCCTCAAAGAGGAGCCGCCGGAACTCTCCGAAGTGGCGCGCAACGCCCCTCCCGCCCTCGAGCGCATCGTGCGCCACTGCCTGGAGAAAAATCTGGCGCAGCGCTTCCGCTCCGCCGGTGATGTCGCCTTCAGTCTCGAAGCCCTGACTGAAATCTCGACTGCGAGCAAGAGCGGGGCGCAGGCCTTGCCCACGGTTCGGCCCACAAGTGGTCGCTGGCTGGCTACCGCTCTCGGTACGCTTCTGGTGGCCACCCTCTGTCTCGGCTTTTACTGGATGGGCAAGCGGTCCAGCGCTACGGCGACTCCCTCGTTTCATCGCCTGACCTTCCGGCGGGGCACCATCCCGGCAGCTCGCTTTTCCCCCGACGGCCAAACCATCGTGTATGGCGCGGCCCTCGAGGGCCGCCCGGTCGAACTATTCACCACTCGGTTCGACAGTACGGACTCGCGCTCTCTGGGACTGACGAAGACCCAACTGCTCGGCATCTCCTCCACCGGCGAACTCGCCGTCAACCTTGACTCCTTCCATTTCTCCCCATTCGTCGAAGGCGGAACGCTCGGCCGAGTGCCCCTCGCGGGCGGAGCTCCCCGCCAAGTTGTCGAAAGAGTTGCGTGGGCCGACTGGACCCCGGACGGCTCCGATCTGGCTGCGGTTCGTTTTGTCGAGGGTCGATTCCGCCTCGAGTTTCCCCTGGGCCGCATCCTCTATCAGCCGCGCGGCTGGGTCAGTCACGTTCGCTTCTCGCCCAAGGGAGACCTGCTCGCTTTCGAGGACCACGTGCAAACCGGTGACGACGGCCGTGTCATCGTCATCGATCGCGAAGGCAACGTGAAAGCCACTTCGCGCTTCTTCACCACCGCGCAAGGTCTCGCCTGGTCGCGCGACGGCAAGGAAGTCTGGTTTACCGCCTCTCCGGAAGGCGCCGCGCGCGCCATCTACGCTCTCGATCTGTCGGGAAAAGAGCGACTCCTGCTTCGCATGCCTGGCACACTCACGTTGCACGACGTCACTCGCGACGGCCGCGTCCTGCTCACCGTGGATAACGCTCAATTCGGCATCCTCGCCCAGCGCGCGGGCGAAACCAACGAGCGCAATCTCTCCTGGTTCGACTGGTCCTCGACCGCCGACCTCTCTCCCGACGGCAGCAACCTGCTGTTCTTCGAAAGCGGCGAAGGCGTGGGCGCGAATTACTCCATCTTCATGCGAGGGATGGATGGATCTCCCGCGGTTCGTCTGGGCAGCGGCGCATTCCCGTCTCTCTCGCCCGACGGCAAGTGGGCGGTAGCGATCGATAACGGTTCTCCGAACCAGGTCGAGCTCTTACCCACCGGAACCGGCCAGCACCGCCAGCTCACCCACGACTCTATGGAACACATCCGCGTGCGCTGGGTTCCCGACGGCAAGGCAGTGGTCTTCAACGCCGCTGAAGCCAACCGCCCCCCACGCAGCTTTTGGATGAGTGTTGCCGACGGGAAAACCCGCGCCATCACTCCCGAAGGAACCACAGGATTCTTGGTTTCTCCCGACGGCAGATACCTCCTGGCCATCGACCGCGATAGCAAACGCTGGCTGTATCCCCTCGATGGCGGAGACCCTCAGCCTGTCACCGCTGCCTTCCAGGAGGGAGACAGCGCCATGGACTGGGAGGCCGACGGCAAAAGCCTGCTGGTGGCCGTGCGAGGAATTCCCCTCAAAGTCGTCCGCGTCTATCTGAATTCCACTCGCCGTGAGGATCTGCGTTCCTTTTCTCCGTCGGATGCGGCCGGTGTTGTCGCCGTCGATGGCATCCGTTTCAGCGCGGACCGCAAGACCTACGCCTACTCCTACTACCGCATCCTGTCGGACCTCTACGTGATCGACGGTCTCCGATAAGCAGTCTTTGCATCAAAAAGAAACGGGACAAGCTCTCAAGCCTGCCCCGCTTCACCCCCTAAAGCCGCGGGGATCCGAAGATCCGCCGCAGTCGAGCTCGCGTTAGTCCGCCGCACCGACGTGCTCTTCTACAAGCGCCTTCACATCCCGGCCTAGCCCCTTCGCCACGCCCTCTCCGTACGCCGGATCGGCTTTGTAGAAGTGCTGGATCTGCAGCTCCTGTATGCGCTTCGGCGCGTTGCCCAGGCTCCCCACGATGTTGCTGATCAGACGCTTCTTCGCGTCGGCCGGCATCAGCCGGAACAGCGCCCCGGGCTGGCTGAAGTAGTCGCTGTCGCTCCGATGGTCATGCCGCGCCACCGTACCGCTCACCTGCTTCGGACGTTCCACGTAACGCTTGTCCTGCACCGGTCCGCCAAAACTGTTCGGCTCGTAGTTCACCGCCGGGCCGCCGTTTCCGTCGAAACGCATCATCCCGTCGCGATGATAAGTCGCGTAGGGGCACTGCGGCTGGTTGACCGGCAGCGAATCGTAGTTCACCCCCAGGCGATAGCGATGCGCGTCCGGGTAGGAGATCAACCTCGCCTGCAACATCTTGTCCGGCGAAAAGCCCATACCCGGCACGATATTGCGCGGCTCGAACGCAGCCTGTTCCACTTCCGCAAAATAATTCTTCGGGTTGCGGTCCAGCACCAGTTCGCCCACTTCCTGCGGTGGATAATCGCCGTGCGGCCAAACCTTGGTCAGATCGAACGGGTTGATATGGTACGTCTCAGCTTCCTTCTCAGGCATGATCTGTACGCTAACCCGCCAGCTCGGGAAGTCGCCCTTGGCAATCGCATTGAACAAATCGCGCTGCGAGTAGTCGGGATCCTTACCCCGCAACTCCTCCGCTTGCTCGGCGTTGAAGTTCTTGATCCCTTGCTTGGTCTTGAAGTGATACTTCACGTAGAACAGTTCGTTCTTTTCGTTGATCAGACTGAACGTATGGCTGCTGAAGCCGTCCATGTGCCGGTAGCCGTCAGGCGTGCCACGGTCGGAAAACAGGATCGTCACCTGGTGCAGCGATTCTGGCGAGAGTGACCAGAAATCCCACATCATGGTCGGCGACTTCAGGTTGGTCTGCGGATCGCGCTTCTGGGTGTGAATAAAGTCTCCGAACTTCAGCGGATCGCGGATAAAAAACACCGGCGTGTTGTTGCCGGTCATGTCCCAGTTGCCTTCTTCCGTATAGAACTTCAGCGCGAAGCCGCGCGGATCGCGTTCCGTGTCGGCCGATCCTTTTTCGCCGCCCACCGTTGAGAAGCGGATGAACGTCGGCGTCTTCTTGCCCACCTGCGAGAACAGTCTGGCGGTCGTGTACTTCGCGATGTCCTTGCTCGTGCACTCGAAGTAGCCGTGCGCGCCCGATCCCTTGGCGTGCACCACGCGCTCCGGAATGCGCTCCCGGTTAAAATGTGCCATTTTTTCGAATAGTAGAAAATCCTCGAACACGACCGGCCCGCGCGGCCCGACCGTAAGTGAGTTCTGGTTGTCGCCGACCGGACGACCCGCGTCCGTAGTCATCGTCTTCTTCTTATCTTCCGCCATGAAATACCTCCCTGAGAAAAGTACGGATGAAATTGTTTTACCCTGCCTTCAGCTGCAATCGGCAGAGCAATACGACGGGCGTAGATGACACTAGCACTTCTGGATTTTTCTCGCAGTGAGGCTAGGATAACCGCGGCGCCCCTATACTTCCAATATATAGTTCGCATACGATAAATAGGCAGGGCCTATGGAACTCCACCAGCTACGCTATTTTTGCGCCGTCGCCGAAACCGGCTCCTTCAGCCGCGCGGCCGAGCAATCTCATGTCTCGCAGCCTTCCCTGTCGCAACAAATCCTGAAGCTGGAAGGCGAACTCGGCGCCCGCCTTTTCGACCGCCTGGGCCGTTCGGTTCGCCTCACCGATCTCGGCAAGACCCTCCTTCCTCGGGCACGCGCTGTTCTGCGCGACCTGGAAGCGGCCAAGGGCGAGGTCCTCGAGCGCAAAGAGTCCATTGGTGGTTCGGTGACGGTGGGCGTCATCCCCACCATCGCGCCCTACTTTCTTCCTCCCGTGCTCACCTCGTTTGCAAAAGGCTTTCCCCAGGCCCGCCTCACCGTAGTGGAGGAAATCACGCCCATTCTTCTCGACCGGCTCCGCGCCAGCACCATCGATGTTGCCGTCCTCGCTCTGCCAGTTCGCGGCCACGAGTTTGATTCCTGGCCGCTGCTAACCGAGCCTCTGTTCGCGGCCCTCCCCAAAGAGCACGCTCTGGCGCAACGCCGCACGCTTTCCTTACGCGATCTCCGCAAAGAACCGTTCCTGCTCCTGCGCGATGGACATTGTTTCCGCGACACGGTGGTGGGAGCCTGCGAGCGAGCGCGCCTCAGTCCTCAAATCATTTTTGAAAGCGGCCAGTTCAGCAGCCTGCTGAGTTTGGTGGGAACCGGCATGGGCGTCTCGATCGTGCCGGAGATGGCCGTGAAAGAAAATTCTTCCTGCCGCTACATCCGCCTCGCCGATGAAGCTGCCACGCGTACGATCGGCGCAGTCGTGCTCCGCGGCCGATCCCTGAGCCGCGCACACAGAGGGTTCCTCGCGCTCGTTCAGCACGGCCAGGTAAAGACCAAACCAACCGCCGGGTAGAGACGCGGCTGGCCGCGTCTGAGCCGGGGGGACAAGCCCCGGCTCCACCACTGATCGGCTCCCAGCCCCTACGACCCGCCCGGTCCCGCCAACTTCGTCCTGGCCTTCACGTTCCGCCGGTCGCAAGTGTTCCCCAGGCAGCCCAGGTGCCAACTGTTCTGAATCGCGCCAGCATCGAGTAGTGATTCAAGGCCTGGCGGGAGAGGCGCGCAATAGCAGAGTTGATGAACGGAGCGTTTGGATTTCCGATCAAAGTGTCGTAGCCCGTGTTCTCCATCATGATGCTGAACACGTTTCAAAACCCCTTCCGTCGTCGCCGCCGCTCGCCGACATTCTCAGCGGCGACGCCACCACGATCAGGGTCAAAATCACAGCACAGACAAATATCCTCTCAGAGACGGGTCGGATTTTCATCTGCTGCTGCTTCGTTAATTTGGTTGGTCGAGCCGAGTTATCCCCGCGCGGCACACCCCATGCCGATCACGCGGAGAAATGAGTGCCGCGATTCTTCGTTCTCGGATCTTTCGTTGTCAAGGAAGATCTCGCCGAAAAACGCTGCCAGGCGCAGCATCCCAGATGTTCAGAAGAAAGTTGTGAGAAAGATCGCTACCGCCCCGACCGCTGTCCCGCCAGTGCTCCCAACCACGGCAACTCGAACCACTCCCCCTGCAGGGCCTTGACCGAAAGAACCACCCAAATGAAGAAAAGCGCCACCAGCACCAGCGCCCCGATCAGCAGCCACACAAACAACCATCCCAACCGGGACAACAGCAACCCAATCAGCAGCAGCGCCACCACCCCGGCCCAGAAGAACACGCTCTGAAAAGCGTGAAAGCGTACAAACTTCCGCTGCTGGTATTGCTTCAGAAAAATAAAGAAGAGCGCGGGCACAAACGTCAGGTAAGCGAGCGCCCCCACCGCCCGGTCACTCCACGCCACCGGCGGCACCATCGCAGGTGGTGCCCCTCCGTCCGCGGCTTCGTCCGCCAGCACCTGCGGATCCGGTGCCAAAACATTTCCCTCCCGCACCGGACGCCCGCACGACGGGCAGAACTCCGAAATGTCGGGCATCGACGCCCCGCAGTATCCACAAACAATCGGCATGATTGCTCCTACACCAGGCGTGCGTTTTTCTTGCGGCAGTCCTCGCAGACCCCGTAAATCTGGAAGGTGTGGCGGGTGGTCATGTAGTGGTACTTGTGGCCAATCTCCTGCTCCAGCTTCTCCACTTCATTGGAGAAAAACTCCACCGAACTGCCGCACTCGGTGCAGACCATGTGGTGGTGGCTGCGCCGGTTGTACTGGTGCTCGTAGCGCGCGATGCCGTCGTGGAACGCCACCTCGCTGGCCAGCCCGCACTCGGCCAGTAACTTCAGCGTGCGGTACACGGTGGTATACCCGATTTTTACGTCCTTTTTCTTAACCAGCCGGTGCAGTTCTTCCGTCGAGAGGTGTTCTCGCGTCTCCAGAAACGTGTGCAGGATCACGTCCCGCTGCGCCGTCTGCTTCAACCCCACGCGTTTCAGATGCTTATGCAGAATCCCCTGCGCTTCCCGCACCATCTCGGCTGAGATGCTCGGTTGATCATCGATACGTTTCTGCAGCATGCGTGGAGTCAGGTGGACGCTCCGGACGGGCACGGGACGCTGGGCGCTCCCGCAATCCAACCCGTCAAAGAAGCGGTTCGACCGCCTCAGGATACCATTCGCTTCTTGAAAATGAAATTCAAGTTCAACCCGCCGCTTCCACCACCCGAATCTCACCTTGTCATCCTGAGCGCAGCGAAGGGCCGTGCGGTCTCTGTCTGCCCATCACTCCGCTGGGCCCCCGACAACGCTGCGAGCTGATGGCTGACAGCTGACGGCCTTTCCCCCTACAATCGATTTCTAGATGGCTACCACTCCCGCCGACGTCGTAACTGCACCTCCGAAAACGCGCCCTTGGTGGCCCTGGTGGTTGCTCGCTTGCGCTCTTGCCATCCTGTTCATTCTCCTCGGCGCGGTTGCCTACTACTACTCGGTGGCCCGCTCCGCCTTGCCGCAACTCGATGGCACCATCAATGTGCGAGGCGTTTCCGCCCCGGTCACAGTCATCCGCGATCCACAGGGCGTGCCGGCCATTGAAGCCCAGACCTTCACCGACCTTTTCTTCGCGCAAGGTTACGTCACCGCCCAGGACCGCCTCTGGCAGATGGACGTCCTGCGCCGTTTCGCCGCCGGCGAAATGTCTGAGATTGCCGGTCCCGCTCTGATCGGCCACGACCGCGAGCAGCGCATCCTGGGCCTGCGCGACGCTGCCCGAAAAGCCGCCGCCGCGCTCTCCCCGCGCGACCGCTCCTTCTTTGAAGCCTACGCCCGCGGCGTCAATGCCTTCATCGACTCCCACCGGAATCGCCTGCCCATCGAGTTCCGCCTCATGGGCTACAAGCCAACCCCATGGTCCCCAGAAGACTCACTGGTTGTCGGTGCGCGCCTGATTCAGAATCTGAACCACGGCACCTACAAGAGCTCGCTCGCGCGCGAGAAGGTTCTGGCCCGCCTCGGTCCCGAGCTCACCGCCGATCTGTACGTGAATTCCTCCTGGCACGACCGTCCGCCGTCCGCCAAAGCCCATCGCCTGGAGGAGTTGAAACCGCAAGATCAGGACGAAGACGACGATGACGACGAAATGGACTCCGGCGCCGACAGCAACATCGCCACTCTGTTCCCGCCGTTTCCCTCCTTGCCTCCACCGTCACGCCCCGTCGTGATCCCGGGCTCGAACAATTGGGTCGTGTCCGGCGAGCACACCGTCACCGGCAAACCCATGCTCTCGAACGATATGCACCTCAATCACCAGATGCCCAACCTCTGGTACGAGGCCCATCTCCACGGCGGCGATTACGAAGTCGTCGGCGTCACCCTCCCCGGCCTGCCCTTCGTCATCGTCGGCCACAATCGTCGTATCGCCTGGGGCTTCACCAACGTCGGTCCCACTGTCGAAGACCTCTACGTCGAAAACCTCAACGATCAGGGCGCGTTTCAAACTCCCGCCGGATGGCTACCCGCACAGCATCGCGCTGAAGTCATCCATGTGAAAGGCAAGCCCGACGTCACCATCGACGTGGTCCTCACCCGCCACGGCCCCATCATCACCGACCTGATTCCCGGAGAGACCCGCAAGATCGCCCTCAAGTGGACGCTGTACGACTCCCTGCACAATCCCTTCTTCGACCTCGACTCCGCCCAGAACTGGGACGAATTCCTGAAAGCTCTCGCCACCTGGGACTCGCCTTCGCAGAACGCCGTCTACGCCGACGTCGACGGCCACATCGGCTACCACGCCACCGCCCACGTTCCCATCCGGAAGTCCGGGGACGGCAGCCTGCCCCTCAGCGGCGCCGACGACGCCCATGAATGGACCGGCTACATCCCCTTCGAAAAGCTCCCTAGCGTCTACGATCCTCCGGAAGGCATCCTCGCCACTGCCAACGGCCGCATCGCGCCCAACAAGTATCCTTATAGCATCAGCGCTGAATGGGGTTCACCCTGGCGCACCGAGCGCATTTACCGCGTGCTCGAGTCGGGCAAAAAGTTCTCTGCCGCCGACATGCTGGAACTGCAGACCGACATCTACTCCGCATTTGACCGTTTCTGTGCCGAGCGCTTGGTCTACGCTCTCGACCAAGTAAAGAATCTTTCCCCTCGCGCCCGCCAGGCCCGTGACCTGATGCGCGACTGGGACGGCCGCCTGACCTCCAACTCCGCCGCCGCCACCATTGAGAACCGCGCCCAGTACGAACTCGCTCGCTTGCTGCTCGAACCCAAGCTCGCCCAGCCGCCCAATCCACCGTCAACCAATGCAGGATCGTCGCCCGCGTCCTCCATCCTCGGCGACGTCAGCTGGAAGGACTATGAATGGTTCATGTCTTCGGTCTGGATGGAGAACGTCCTCTCGAAGCAGCCTCCACGCTGGCTACCCGCGGGCTATCCGACTTACGAAGCGCTGCTCGCCGCTGCGGTCGAAGCCGCCGTCGCCAGCCCCGAGGCTCCTCACGACCTCACGCAGTGGCACTGGGGAAGATTCTCGCCAGTGGAAATTGAAAACCCCGTTCTCAGCCGCCTGCCCTTGATCGGCCGCTGGACCGGTCCCGGCCTCAACGAGCAGTCCGGCGGCAGCTACACCGTGAAGCAGGTGACCCGCGTCCTCGGTCCCTCCGAACGCTTCACCGCCGATCTGTCCGACCTCGATCACTCCACCCTGAACACCGTAACCGGCCAAGCCGGAAACTTCCTCAGCCCCCACTACATGGACCAGTGGAAAGCCTGGTACGAAGGCACCACGTTCCGGCTCCCCTTCTCGAAACAGTCCGTCGAGCAATCGAAGCGGCACGAACTGGTGCTAAAGCCTGGGTCTTAGGTCTTGGGTGTCAGCTCTTGGGATTCACCAAACGCTTGCGCTGTAAACGACCGTCACCACCATCAGCGAACACGTGCCGTAAGTTCACCTGCAGCATGACTGGAAACGGTGGAAGCTATCGAGATCTGGTGGTGGCAACGTGCCCCGGAATTGATGGTCGAGCTGTATCGCTGCACCAAGGGTTTTCCGAGGGAAGAGATGTTTGGGCTCGTGGCGCAAATGCAACGCGCTGCGATCTCGGTTCCCAGCAATATTGCCGAAGGCAAAGGGTACTCCCACAAAGTACTAGTCCAATTGCTTTTCCATGCCAGGGGATGGTTGCTGGAACTGCAGACCCAATCACGGTTGCGGAGCACCTCGGCTATTTGTCCGAATCCGATGTGACGGATCTTGAGGGTCGATCTGCCATGGTAGGTCGGCTCTTGCACGGGTTAATCCACCGCTTCAAGCCATTTCTACCGTCAGACGAACGCAGCGCCTCATAGGACAACTCCTCAGACCTAAGACGAACACCCAACACCTGCCGCTAGAAATCTACTTGCTTCACATCGATCGCCTGCCCGAACACATCGATCGAAGTCACGGTATAAATCTTGTCCGTCGTCGTGTCGTAGATGCGTAGTTCCCCGCCTTCCACCACGTAGAACACCGTGCGGTTCGTAATCGGCGTCATGCCGGTCACATCGCCGTTGTCGGGCGGGAAGATCACGGCGCCACTGGCGGCGAGTGAAACCAGGGTATTCACAATCGTCAGGCAGCCTCGCTGTTCCCCGGTCGCCGGCGCCGGCGGAGGCACCACATTCGAGCACAGTCGCGATCCGATAAACAGCTGCCCGTTTCCCATGTTCATGTTCGTGTGATAACCGTCGGTGATCACCGCCGTGCCGTTCGGCACCACCGACAGCGAAGGCATATCCAGCACCGTCAGCCTTCCGCACGTCGGCGCGGCGGTTGTAATACCCGCGCAAGTGTTATTGGGTGGCGCCGGGTTGCCGGCCACATACAGGGTCTGGTTCTGAACGAATCCCACCGTCGCTCCCCCGGGCACCGGCACCAGCGCGCCCGCCACGCCGTTCACCAGGTCGATCACCTGCACACTCGCCTGTGTCCCACCGCATTCCGGCCCGCAGTTCAGCACCCACGCTTGCGTTCCGTCACTGCTGAAGAAGGCATAGACCGGCCGGTCGAATCCGTGCACGACCTGGCAAGTCGGTGTCGTCCCGCCTGTCGGACAAATGGAACTCTGCCCCGCCACGATGTTGAACGGGTACACGATCGTGACGTCGTTCGAGTTGTCGCTGAACACCAGCAACTTGCTTCCGTCCCCACTCTCCAACACGTGGTGCGCGCCGGGGATCGGTACCGTGCCACTGAGCCCGGGGGAACTACCACTTAGAGTCAGCACTTCAATACCACCCGGAGGCCCCAAAGGAATCGAAATGTTGGGCGCCGCGGCATACGCCGTGTTTCCGTCCACCGAGATCGCCAGGCTCTCCGTCGCCCCCGGCGCCGGCAAGTTAATGGTGCTGGTTACGGTCTCGGTCCGGTTGTTCACGATCGTAATCGCGGTGCCGACGCTGTTGATCGCCAGAGTCGTCCCCCGGTTATTCGACAGGAACATCTTGCCCGGGAAAAACGACGCCGTGAGCCCCCCGCTGATCAGGCTGGCTCGCAAATCCTTGTTGGCGTCAATCACCAGCAGTCCCGAGTTCAGCACGGTTCCCAGCGTCACATCCTGCGACACATAGGCGCGGAACTTCAGCCCGCTCGAGGCGCTGGGCGCCGGATTCGACTTGCCGCCGCACGAAACCAGCCCCAAACCGGTCAGCAGCAGAACCACCAGAACGACGCCCACTCTCTTCAAACGCAAGGCTCCCAAGAGCATGATGGATAAAGATTTGGATGCGAAATTTCGAATTATAGCAGAGCCCTTCTTCCGTCCCCCCGCCCCGCCCAGGTCACCACGTTCCCAGAAGTTCCGATCCCAAACTGCTGGTCATCATGAGCGCAGTGAGGGCGCCAGCCGAACGCAGTCGAGGGACCCCATGTCCCACGGCGGTACGTAAGCCCATACAATCTCTCTCCCAAGGACCGCCAAGGCCACTGCCACAAGGGGAAGGGACCGCTCCTCCCCGCCTGTGCAAAACCCAACCCATCTTGTATTCTCAAACTCAGCATGGCCTCTGACTTCCTCCCCCGGCTCAGCAAATCTCCCATCCTGTGCGACGGCGCCATGGGCACGCTGCTCTACGCCAAAGGCATCTTCATCAACCGGTCCTACGACGAACTCAACCTCTCGCAGCCCGAGATGATTCGCTCCGTGCATCAGGATTACTTGCAGGCTGGCGCAGAAATCATTGAAACCAATACGTTTGGCGCGAATAGCTTTCGACTCGCCCGCCACAGCATCGCCGACAAAGTCCGCGACATCAATTGCGCCGGGGCGCACCTCGCCCGCGAAGCTGCCAAGAGCTTCGATGTATGGGTTGCCGGTTCGGTTGGCCCGCTGGGCATTCGCATTGAGCCCCTCGGCAAAACTTCGTTCGCCGAAGCCCGCGCCGCTTTCCGTGAACAGATCGCAGCCCTCGCCGAAGGTGGCGTCGACCTGCTCATACTCGAAACCTTCGGCTACCTCGAAGAACTTCACCAGGCCATGCTGGCCGCTCGTGACGTCAATCCAAAACTGCCCATCGTCGCCTCCGTCACGGTTGACGAGGATTCCAACTGCCTCGACGGTTCCGATCCCGAGACCTTCGCCGCCAAGCTCACCGACTGGGGTGCCGACGTCATCGGCTGCAACTGCAGCATCGGCCCCGTCGCCATGCTCGACGCCATCGAGCGCGTCCGCGCGGTCACTTCCCTGCCGCTCGCCGCGCAACCCAACGCCGGAATGCCACGCTCGGTTGAAGGCCGAAATATTTACCTCTGTTCGCCCGAATACATGGCGAGTTACGCGCGCAAGTTCGTCGCCGCCGGCGTGCGCCTGGTCGGTGGCTGCTGCGGCACCACGCCCGACCACATCCGCACGATGAAGTCCGCCTTGCGCGCCGGAGAAGCCAAGACCGTCCGCACCCAGGTGGCGACGCCGCATCCGTCCCTGGCCGCCGCCCTGACCGAGCCGATCGAGAAGCGATCCGCCCTCGGCAGGAAGATCGCCGCCGGCGAGTTCGTGACCATGGTCGAAATCGTTCCGCCCAAAGGCACCGACATTCGGAAAGAAGTCGAAGGCGCGCGTTTTCTGAAGTCCGTCGGCGTCGACGCTATCAACATTCCCGACAGTCCGCGCGCCTCGGCCCGCATCTCGAACCAGGCGTTGTCGCTGATCGTGCAGCGCGACGTTGGCATCGAAGCCATCCTGCATTACACCTGCCGCGACCGTAACGTCCTGTGCATTCAGTCGGACTTGCTGGGCGCCGCCGCCACCGGAATTCGCAACCTGATCTGCATCACAGGCGATCCGCCCAAGATGGGCAACTACCCCGACGCCACCGCCGTCTTCGACGTCGACGCGATCGGCCTCGTCAACATCGTCCACAACCTGAATCGCGGCCTCGACATCGGCGGCAACCCCATCGGTTCCGGCACCGGCTTTGTCATCGGCATCGGCGCCAACCCCGGCCTGCCCAACATCGACGAAGAAATCCGCCGCTTTGAATACAAAGTCGAGGCCGGCGCCGAGTACGCCGTAACCCAGCCGGTATTCGATCTGGCGCTGCTCGAAAATTTCCTCAAGCACATCGACCATTGCCGCATCCCAGTGGTTGCGGGCATCTGGCCCCTGGTGAGTGTCCGCAACGCAGAGTTCATGAAGAACGAGTTGCGCGTCTCGGTCCCTGACTCGATTCTCGACCGCATGGCCAAGGCTCCCACTCCCGAAGCCGCCCGCCACGAAGGCATCGCCATTGCCCGCGAAATGCTGATTGCCGTCCGCGACCTGGTGCAAGGCGCCCAGATCAGCGCCCCCAACGGCAAATACTCCGCCGCGGTGGACGTTCTGGAAGCGCTGGGTGTCAACGCAAAGCCCACGGCGTAGGCGCAACCGCCCTTAGGCAAGACAAGCCTGCATGGAACAGCACCACCCGCGCGGGTATGGGCGCCCCCGCGTGTGCGGCCGCGGCGGTTCCCTGCCGCGGCAGGGTTTTCGCTACAGCAACAGAATGCTGGGCCTGCCTGAGAAGCGACAGCGCCCGGCGTCTCGCCGGCTGTCGCGAGGGCGTCCCCGCCCTCGCCTCGGTGATTCGTCGCCCCTAGAACCGAGAGCCTAGGCCTCCCAGCCGCTATAATCGCCAAGCGGCATGTCCCTTCCCACGCGCACCAAACTCGGACCCTACGAAATCCTCGCTCCCGTCGGTGCCGGCGGCATGGGAGAGGTTTATCGTGCCACCGACACGCGCCTGAATCGTACCGTCGCCGTCAAGATTCTTCCCCCTCATCTCGCCGAAAAGCCGGAAGCCCGTGAACGTTTCGAGCGCGAGGCCCGCGCCATCTCCCAGCTCAGCCACGCCAACATCTGCCAGCTCTACGACCTCGGCCAGCAGGACGGCGTTCACTACATTGTCATGGAATACCTGGAAGGCGAGACGCTCGCGACCCGTCTCGCTAAGGGCCGCCTGCCGCTCGAACAGGTATTGCGCTACGGCGCGGAAATCGCCGAAGGCCTCGACGCCGCCCACCGTTCCGGCGTCGTGCATCGCGACCTCAAGCCCGGCAACATCATGCTGACCCGTTCGGGCGCCAAGCTCATGGACTTCGGCCTGGCCAAGCAGGTCTCTCCCCCCGGAGCGCAATCCGCCGGTCTCTCCGCCACCTTGACCTCTGCCGACGCCAGTCATCCCCTCACCGCCGAGGGCACCGTGCTCGGCACCTACCAGTACATGTCGCCCGAGCAGGTCGAGGGCAAGGAAGCCGACGCCCGCAGTGACATCTTCAGCTTCGGCGCGGTGCTTTATGAGATGGCTGCCGGTAAGCGCGCCTTCGACGGCAAGAGCCAGATCTCCGTCGCATCCGCGATCCTGGAGCGCGAACCGGAACCGGTGTCAGCGCTCCAGCCGAAGGCACCACCCGCCCTGCAACACGTGGTGCAAGGCGCGCTGATGAAAGACCCCGAGTCGCGCTGGCAGAGCGCCGCTGACATTGCCCGCCAGATGCGCTGGATCAGTTCGCCCGAGTCTTCCTCCGGAGCCGCGCGGGTTGCGTTGCCTCACCCCCAGCACGCGCGCGAACGGATCTGGTGGGCCGCCGCCGTCATAGCCTTGCTGGGTGTTGTGCTCTGGCTTGCAATCTTCGAGCGTTCACACCCGCGCGTGGTGCGCGCCTACCTCACGCCACCACCGAATGCAGCGTTCGACTTCACGGGAGATTTCTCCGGCCCGCCCGTGCTTTCTCCTGACGGTACGCGAGTGGCCTTCGCCGCCCGCACTCCGAAAGATCGAAACTCGATCTGGGTGCGCAGCCTCGATGGCACGACTGCGGAAAGGCTGGCTGGCACCGACGGCGTATACGCGCAGTTCTGGTCGGCCGATGGAAAATGGCTCGGTTTTTTTGCTGACGGCAAACTCAGAAAGATATCCGCGACCGGAGGCCCCGTCACGATCCTGGCCGACGCGCCCAACGCGCGCGGCGGCACCTGGAACGCTGACAACCTTATCGTCTACACCCCCGACTATCGCGACTGTCTCTGGAAAATCAGCGCCAATGGCGGCACCCCAGCGCGCGCCACCAAACTCGATCCCGGCAAGCACAGCACTCATCGCTGGCCCAGCTTCCTTCCCGACGGTAAGCACTTCTTGTTCTTCGCCACCAATCACTCCGGCGGACATCGCGAGGACAACGGCATTTATCTCGGCTCCGTCGATAGTGACGCCAGCCAATTGGTTCTGGCGACCGATGCAGCGGGACTGTATTCGTCCGGCTACCTGCTGTTTCATCAGCAAGGCACGTTGATGGCGCAGAAGCTCGATCCCGCGCGCGGCACGCTTTCGGGCGAGCCCGTCGCCCTCGCGAACAGCGTGCAAAACGACGGCGGTACCTTTCACACGGTGTTCTCAGTGGCCGACAGCGGCGTCCTGCTGTATGAACCTGGTTCCACCGCCAGCAAGGATACCGCTGCGCTCTGGATGGATCGCAATGGCAAAGTCCTGGGACCCGTCGCGGAACCTTCCAGCTACCTAGGCGGGCAATTGTCCCCGGACGGCAAGCGGCTGGCGATTTCGCTGGGCGATCCCAGAGCGGACATCTGGATTTTTGATCTGGAACTTGGTTCGCGTGCTCGCCTCACCTTCGACGATGCCACCCACCTGATGCCGTCGTGGTCGGCGAACGGCGAACGAGTGGCCTTCATGTCGCAGTCGGGAGCCACCGTGATGTCGGGCACCAGCCTACACGCAAGACTTGCGAATGGCGGTGGTCAGGACCAGTTGCTGCTTACCATGAAGGACCCGAATGGAGCGCCGGTCACCTTGTCCTGGCCGCGCTGGTCGCCCGACGGACGCTACCTGACGTACTTGCAACAGGCCGGACCGACCGGCGCCTCGGTGTGGGCCATGCCGACATCCGGCGAGGCCAAGCCGCAAGTGTTGGTCAAACCAGAATCGGCTGCCGGCAAAGTGACCTTCGCCCGCATCTCCCCCGACAGCCGATGGTTGACCTATTCCGCGAACGAGGGCGGGCGCGAAGAGATTTACGTCACCTCCTTCCCCAGCGGCAACGGGCGCTGGCAAGTCTCGCGCGAAGGCGGCACCTTCCCGGTGTGGGGACACGACGGCAAGGAGATCTACTTTATCGGACTGAACGCTCATCTCAACGCGGTGGACGTGAGCGCCCGCGAAGGCCAGTTCGAGGTGGGGAATTCCCATGTGCTCTTCGAATTGCGCAACACATTCGCTTTGGGCGCGCCCTTCGACGTTACTCCCGACGGCAAACGCTTCCTGGTGCTGACGCAGCCCGAAGAGTCCGCCGCACCGATGATGCTGGTGCTGAACTGGACGGCGGAACTGAAGTGAAGCAGGCTTTGAGCTCGGAGCCGGGAGCCCAACCTCGACCGTTCTGATGGCATTAACTAGGAGATAACATTGGCTCGGTAAAGCGATTTAACGGCGTGCCGGCGCCTCCGGCGACCCAGAGGGGGGGGGGCGTCACCCAGCCCCCAGCTGTCGCGCTACGAGCCTCTGGTGGCCGTTTAGATAGCGTCCTACGCGACGATGGCAATCATGTTTTCGGCTTCAGAAACCGCTTCGACGAACCTGCAACACCTTAGCTCATAGCGAATCAAATTGAGACTGTCGAGGGCGACCTGCGGGATGCATGGCGAGGAGGCAATCGTCGGAGTCGCGTTGTAGTAGAGACGCGGCTTGCTGCGTCTGACACGGGGGCAAGCCCCTTCTCTACCCGCCAAGGTACCTCGAATCGGACCCAGCACTCCCATTCCACCCGGCCCTCAACGCGCAAGAGCCCCAACGCCAGGGCCTGGTTCTTTTCACTTCTTCCTCTCGACCAGATACCGCGCCAAGTCTTTCAACGTCTCTGCGCGAGCGCCGAAGGCATCGAGTTCGGCGAACGCGCCTTCAACCAGCGCGTCCGCCTTCTTGAGCGACTCGTCGATGCCAAACAGCGCCGGATACGTAGCTTTTTCGGCGGCCGTATCTTTCCCGGCGGTCTTGCCGAGTTGTTCGGAAGTTTGGGTGACATCGAGTACGTCGTCGACAATCTGGAACGCGAGGCCGATCTGCTGCCCGAAACGGCGTAGGTGATTGATCTGAGTGTCGCTTCCGCCGGCATAGAGTCCGCCGCTGACCAAGCTGGCTGTAATCAGCGCGGCGGTTTTTGCGCGGTGAATGTACTCAAGCATCTTGAGATCGGGTTTCGAGTGTTCGGCTTCAAGATCAACCACCTGGCCGCCGATCATGCCGTCGACGGTTCCGGTGCCGTGGGCGATTTCTTCGACGATGCGAACGCGCGCTTCCGCAGGGCAGCGCAGACGGGCAAGCCCCTCGTATGCCTGGGTTTGCAGCGCATCGCCGGCAAGAATCGCGAGCGCTTCGCCGAACACCACATGGCACGTGGGACGTCCACGACGCAGGTCGTCGTTGTCGAGCGCGGGCAAGTCGTCGTGAATCAACGAGTACGTGTGCAACATTTCGAGCGCGGCGCCGAGTTCGTCGATGCCATCGGGCAGCGAGCCCGCGACCATGCGTCCGGCTTCAAAGCACAGGATGGGCCGAAGCCGCTTACCGCCGGCAAACACGCTGTGCCGCATCGCTTTATGAATCGACACCGGATGCTGCGTGGTGAGAGGAATCAGGCGTTCCAGCGCCCGATCGGCCGCTGCGCGGCCTTGTTCGAGGGTTTCTTGGAGCATCGAGGTTGAGTATAGGGGATTGGCCCGAAGGCGTCAGCTGTCAGTCGTCCGCGAGAAGCACTCAGCAAAACGCCCATCAGCACTTTGGCACTTGGTGGTTCGCCAAGACATGACACGTCGCAAGCTGGCCAAATGCTAAGGGCTAATTGCCAACTGCGCGGTTTCTGAATGCTGAGTGCACAAAACGGGACGCCCGAGGGCGTCCCGAAAATGCAAGGCCCAGAAACTACGCAGCCGGACGCGTGACCAGCGCGTTGCGCTCCGCCGACAGCACGATCCCTTTCGTGTCGAAGGCAGGACACATGTCGCTGGCTCCGGCGTTCAGCGCGGCGGCCCACATCTCTTCGTCGGCCACGCGATGCGTGCAGACGATGGAGAGGCCGGGAAACTCGCGATGCAAACGCTGAACTTCGGACAGTGACGAGGTTTCGACATCGAGGATCGCGACTTCGGCGCCGTGACGCCGAATCGCCATCCGCAATTCGTCGAGCGAGTCGGCGGCGTGGACTGCGTGGTAGTGAAGACTGAGGGTTGCGGCCAGCGCCTGAGCCAAGCGAGGTTCACTCTGGAATACAACAATCGACAGGGCTTGCATACCCCCCCCGTTTCAACCGTCGTCAACGGTGGAAGAGGCTGCAGCTTCCGCCCTCAAACATGGGGGAGAGGCGGACGCCGCAGGCATTCATACTGCGAGCGACGACGATGCGGGCCAGCGGGCCGTCTAGCGGCTCGCCGGGGCCCGTTCGGTCTGGGGCTCGAACGCAACTGCCTGGAGTTTCCCGTTCTGTTTCAGCAGGATCTCCACTTTCCCCTCGGCCTGCTCGAGTTCCTTGCGACACGTGGTGGAAAGCTGCATCCCCTCTTCGAACAGGGTAAGCGACTTTTCCAGCGGCGCATCGCCTTTCTCCAGTTCCTGAACGATCTTTTCCAGGCGCTGGAGGCACTCTTCAAATTTGCTCAAGGGGTTCGGCTCCTGGTTTCATTTTACTGCAATCATTTGCCCGCGGCGTCTGTAAATTTCTGGTTACAGAGCGGCGAAATGATCGTCATAGGATAGTGAGTAAATCGGCACCGCCCTGGCCGAGGACGTGCGCCAGGTCTGGAGCATCGACGTTTCATTTCTGCTACCCTCTTGGGCGAACAAACCTATGAAAAATCGGTTTTGCATTCCTCGTATCGGCGGATTGATGTTGTTTCTCGCGCTCAACGCGGCGGTGGCTAGCGCGCAGTCAACCAATGACGTTCCGGCGTCTTCGGCTGCGGCTCCCAAGACACCAGCGTTGCCCTACCACCCCAGCCTCGATCTCAGCTCGATGGACAAGTCGGTGGATCCTTGCGTCGACTTCTATCGGTATTCGTGTGGAAGTTGGCAGAAGGCGAACCCCATTCCACCAGATCGCACCTCGTGGTCGGTGTACTCCAAGCTTTACGAGGACAACCTGAACCTCTTGCGGGGCATTCTGGAGCAGGCCGCGATCGCGAGACAACGCGATGCCGCGACCCAGAAGATCGGGGACTTCTATGGCGCGTGCGTGGACGAGGCGACGGTGAATCGCCGGGGGCTAGCGGCGATCCAGCTGGAACTGGACGCAATCGCCGGGATGAAATCGACACATGACCTGCCCGCGGTTGTCGGCCGCCTCCAGTTGGCGGCGGAGCGCAGCCCGATCCTATTCGGGGTGGGTTCGATGCAGGATCCGGACAGCTCCGAACAGGAGATCGCTGATCTCGACCAGGGCGGCCTGGGCCTGCCCGACCGCGATTACTACACCAAGGAAGACGCGAAATCGAAAGAGATCCGCGAGCGCTACGTGCAGCACGTGCAGAAGATATTTGTGTTGCTGGGAGACTCCGGCGCGGCAGCGCAGCAGCATGCGGACACGATCATGCGGATCGAGACATCGCTCGCGCAGGCGTCACAGACCCGGGTGGAGCGACGCGACCCGCACAAGCTAGTGCACAAGATGACGGTGGCCGAACTGAGCAAGATCGCTCCCAACTTCGACTGGAGCGCCTACCTCAACGCAATCAAGTCACCGGCCTTCACGATTCTGAACGTGACATCGCCTGATTTCTTCAAAGAAGTGAATACACGCCTGGCGAGCGAATCGATCGAAGACTGGAAAAACTATCTGCGTTACCACGCCGCCAATGCGTACTCGCCCTATCTCTCGGACGATTTTTCCAACGAGAATTTCGAGTTCTACCGGAAGTATCTGCGCGGAGCCCAGCAGCAGGAACCGCGCTGGAAGCGCTGCGTGGAATTCGTCGACCGCGATCTCAGCGAGGCGCTGGGGCAGGTGTATGTGAGCATGGTTTTTTCCGGCGAGCTGAAGGCCAGCACGCTGAAGATGGTCGTGGGCATCGAAGAGGCGATGGAGCAGCGCATCAACCAGCTGGACTGGATGAGTCCGGAGACCAAGCAGCAGGCCCTGACCAAGCTGCACGGCATCCGCAACAAGATCGGGTATCCCAACAAGTGGCGCGACTATGGCGCAGTAGAGATTACCGCGCATGATTTTGCGGGGAACGTGCGCAACTCGGTGGTGTTCGAATCGCGGCGGCAGCTGGGCAAGATCGGCCGGCCGGTGGATCACGGAGAGTGGGGGATCAGCCCACCTACGGTTGACGCCTATTACGATCCGCAGATGAATGACATCAACTTTCCGGCGGGGGTGCTCCAGCCTCCATTGTACGACGCGAAGATGGATGAGGCGCCCAACTATGGCGACACCGGCGGCACCATCGGGCACGAATTGACGCACGCCTTCGACGATGAAGGCAGCCAGTTCGACGCGAAGGGCAACCTGAGGAACTGGTGGACAGCCGACGACGCAAAAAAGTTTGCCGCGCGCACCCAGTGCGTGGATGACCAATACTCACAGTACGTGAGCGTGGACGACATCCACCTGAATGGCAAGCTGACGCTGGGTGAAAACGTAGCGGACCTGGGCGGCGAAATTCTCGGCTACATCGCGTGGAAGGACGCGAATAAGGACAAAGATCTGGAGCCGATCGATGGACTCACGCCGGAGGAGCGTTTCTTTATCGGGTTCGCGCAGTGGGACTGCTCCAACGAACGTCCGGAGCAGTTGCGCGAGTGGGCGATCACGAACCCACATTCGCCCGCGGCTTACCGGATTAACGGTGTGGTGGTGAACATGCCGGAGTTCGCGGCGGCATTCTCGTGCAAGGCGGGGCAACCGATGGTGGCGGCGAAGGACAAACTGTGCAAGGTGTGGTGAAGGCAGTCGTTGGTCGTCGGCCGATTGACTTTGCCAGTGCCATGGGCCCAGAGCCTGATCCAGATCCAAGTGACGGATCCCTCTTCCCTGTGATAAAAACATGGAACGGCGATGGAGTTCGCCATAACCGCCCGCAAGGCTGATAACTCCTACCAGACCCTTGTCGGGAGAACTCCATCTTGTTCGACTTCCTCGCGATATCCCTCGGAGCTGTGGCCGGTGCCAACCTACGCTACTGGATGAGCCGCTACGCGGTTCGGCTGTTCGGACCGGTCTTCCCTTACGGGACACTCACCATCAACGTGCTGGGCAGTTTTGTGCTCGGCTTTTTTCTGGTGTGGACGACGGAGCGGGCTGTAGTCGATCCGCGCTGGCGACTGCTGATCGCGGTGGGATTCTGCGGTGGGTACACCACGTTTTCCAGCTACGCCTACGAGACCATGGCGTTTTTCGAGCAGGGACAGTGGATGCTGATGACGGCGAATTTCGTCTCCAATAACCTGCTAGCCTGTGTGGCGATTGTGGCGGGCATGGCGCTGGCGCGGGTGCTGTAGAATGGCGAACGCAATGGCGGTCCAAGTCACGATTTACCTCAACGATGCCGACCAGTGGCGCCACCGGCCGTTGCACATGGAAATCCTCAACTATCTGCGCAAGGAAGACGTGTACGCGGCGACGGCCGTTCACGCGGTCGCGGGATTCCTGGGGAGGCATAAGGTTGAGACTGCGCACCTGGTGGATGCGGGCGGCAAGTTGCCCGTGATCGTCGTCTTCGTCGATACCGATGAGCACGTGAACCGCGTGTTGCCGACGCTGAAAGCGATGGCCGCGCACCGGCTGATCGTGCGCGAGAACGTGGTGCTGGAGCAGGGGAATCTGGAGTGAGGAGAGTCGAACGAGCAGCCCGCGCCTGAACACGCTCTTCTTAAGAGGGCAGTTACGGCATGCCTGAAGGCATGCCCGGATACAAAAAGCGTGCCCTGACACAAGCAACGCCATGAGCCGCGTCGAGGGTGAGGAGGCTCGTCGCCATCGCGAATTAGTAGAGTGCGGTTTTGTCCACAGCGGAACGACAAATGACATCCCTCGACATCCTGGCCATCGCGGCGCATCGCGACGACGTGGAGCAGACCTGCGGCGGGGCGCTGCTGAAGATGGCACAGCGCGGGTATCGCACCGGCATTCTCGACCTGACCCGCGGCGAGATGGGTACTCGGGGGTCAGCGGAAGATCGCGAACGCGAGGCGGCTGAAGCGGCGCGGATTCTGAAAGCGTCGTGGCGCGGCGCGCTGGATATTCCCGACGGGCGCGTCGAGAACACCTGGGAGAACAAGTTGAAGGTCGGCCGCGTGTTGCGCGAGTTGCGGCCACGGGTGGTGATTCTGCCTTACTGGAAGGGACGGCATCCGGATCACTACACCGCGTCGACGCTGGGATATGAGGCGTGCTTTCTGGCGGGACTGGGGAAATTAGCGATCAGCTCTCAGCCTGCAGCTGTCAGCGCGGGGGAGGCCCCGCCGCTGAGGGCGGGACCCTTCGACTTCGCTCAGGGCAGACTAACTCAGGACAGCCGGCAGGATGCCGGCGCTACGGATCTCGCTCCGCATCGGCCATTCAAGATCATTTACGCGACGTTGTATTACGATGTGCGGCCGACCTTTGTGGTCGACATCACGGAGCAGTTTGAGGTGCGCTTCGCGTCTCTGATGGCGTATAAGACGCAGTTTTCCGATCAGGAAGCGGGCAGAGACCTGTTTCCTGCCCACAAAGAAATTCGCGCACGAGTCGAGGCCATGGCGCGGTTTTACGGAATGCTCGGCGGCGTGGAGTTTGCGGAACCGTTCGTACAGAAGGAAGTCGGTCTGGTGGATGACCTGCTGATGATTCCGGTGAAGTCGGTATAGGAAATTGTCGTCGGTCGTTGGTTAAACCTACCGGGCGCAGCATCATCGGTCAGGTCTCTGGTAGAACAAGGTAACCCTCGGTTGAGCCTGAGCTAACGGCGGGCACGAGACTCTTGTGGGGGTGGCTGGCGTCCTCTGCATCGGATGAAGTTCTTCCCTGTCTGAACCCTTTCCAACAAAACGCCGCTCCTTTCTGATAGGAGATAAATCAGACGTGACAGCGACGATCAGTGTTCTGCAGTTGAAACAACTCGCCGGTCCGGCTCGGGGCCAATGGATCGATGTGCGGTCGGCTTCCGAGCACGCTACCAGCCATATCCCGTCCGCGGTCAATATACCCATGGAGCAGATCGAATCGCGGACGCATCGAGCCAAGAGGCATGTCGCCCTCAGGAAGGGTCTCGCGCAATCTCACACTGTCCAGCCCTTCTGGCATAGCGGTTTGAAAGGTCTAAAGACGAACAGCTATTTTCTCACCGCCACTGCTACTCCGTCGCGAATCGGCAGGATCGTGGTGTAGAAGTCCGGCGACTTGTAGAGTTGGCGGTTGAATTCGAGGATCGCCTTGGTCGAGGCTTCCGTCGGATTCGGTTGCGCGACTCGGCCGCTCCAAAGAACGTTGTCGGTCACGAACAGGCCGCCTTTTTTCAGGCGCGGGGGCACCAGGCGCAGGACGCGCGGGTATTCTTCCTTGTCGATGTCGTTGAAGACGATATCAAATTCTGCTTTTTGTTCGGCGAGCAGTTCGATGGCGTCGCCGATGTGGACCTTGATGCGCTCGGCGACTCCGGCCCGCTGGAAGTAGCGGCGGGCTTGTTCAGCGTTCTTGGGGTCGCTGTCGGTGTAGTGAACTTTCCCGCCTTCGCCGACGGCGCGCGCCCACCAGATGGTCGAGTAGCCGACGGCGGAACCCATCTCAAAAATGTTCTTCGCGCTGGTCATCATCACCAACTGCTGGAAAAATCGCGCGACCGCGGGGCCGACGATGGGGATCTTACGACGCGTGGCTTCGGCTTCGATCTCGGCCAGCACTTCATCACGAGGCGGGAGGAGCGCGTAGAGATAGCTGTCGACCGGGCCGCGCGTGATGGAGTCGTGATGGCGCCAGCTGGCGCTGTCGTCGATTGGTTGAGTGGCCATTTTGCTCCTCCAGTAGACGGGGTTGCTACTGTGCTGGGGTGAAAAAGCTCAAGTGAACGTGACACCGGGCTTCATTTCGACGACTTCTACGTCGGGGGCGAGCTTCTGCAACTGCTCGGGAGTGCCGGTCAGGAGCGGGAAAGTCGCGAAGTGCATGGGGATGACGGTATTCGCGCGCAGCAGACGGCAGGCGTAGGCGGCTTCGCGCGGCGACATGGTGAAGCGGTCGCCTATGGGCAGTATGCAGATGTCGGGCGCGTACAGGTCGTGGATGATCTTCATGTCGCCGAAAACGTTGGTGTCGCCAGCGTGATAGATCTTGATGCCATTTTCAAATTCGATGACGTAGCCGACGGCTTCGCCGCCATAGATGATCTGGTCGCCGTCGAGGATTCCGCAGGAGTGGTCGGCGTGCACCATGGTGACTTTGATGTCGCCCACCTCGAAGGTACCGCCCTTGTTCATAGGAGCTGCCTGCTTGACGCCCTTCTTCTCAAGCCACATGTACAGTTCGTAGATGGCGACCGTGACCGGGTTGTGTTTCTTGCCGATCTCGACCGCGTCGCCAATGTGGTCCATGTGAGCATGGGTGCAGAGCATCACGTCGACGTGCTGGACGGTCTTGTCTTTTTCGGGGCAGGCGGGATTGCCCATAATCCAGGGGTCGACGATGATCGTCTTGCCCGCCGGGGTCTGGATGCGGAAGGTGCCGTGGCCGAGCCAGGTGAGTTGGATTCCTTTGAGATGCATAGGGGCAGTCGCGAGTCTCTAGTCGTTTGTCTTCAGGTTGAGTCGTCGGTCGTCTTGTCGGGTCCGTGACGGTTCCCCGGTCGGTTGTCCCTGACACGGTCGGTCGTAACCACCGGCCCGGTTGCGCGCTGATCGGGAGCGACCTTAGGGACTCACTGGGGTCTTTAGCGAACGACTGACGACTGATGTTTGATTTTAAGAGATTTTTTGGTCTCGTGGTGAAATTCAAGTCACGCGCGCTGCGGCCCGATACACCTGGGCTGCGGACAGCCGAGGGCGGTTGTCCCTACGTGGACCGTGGAAATCCGCCGTGGCGGAGCTTGAGCTGCGCTTTTTTCTGTTTCGGCGGGCGGGATTTCTGTTACAAAGTTTGCCGTGTCGGACCTGAAGATTCTTATCACGCGCGAACAGATTGCCCAGAAGGTGACAGAGCTGGCGGCGCAGATTTCGCGGGACTTCGCGGGGCAACCGGTGATCCTGGTGGGTGTGCTCAAGGGTGCTGCCATTTTTCTCGGGGACCTGGCGCGGCAGCTCGATCTGGATGCGTCGTTTGATTTTATCGGCGTGTCGAGCTACGGCAACCGGCCGAGCCCGACGCACGAACTGAAGCATGGCTGGGATTCGACGGGAGAGGTACGCGTCACCAAGGATGTCGACCAGTCCATGGAGGGGAAGAACGTCATCCTGGTGGAAGACATTCTTGATACGGGGCTGACGCTGACGTTCCTGAAAAAGCTGTTCCTGGCACACAAGCCGAAGGCGTTCAAGATCGCAGCGCTGCTGGATAAACCCTCGCGGCGGAAGATGCCGATTGAGGGGGACTACGTCGGGTTCAAGATTCCGGATGAGTTCGTGGTCGGCTACGGGCTGGACTACGCGGAGAAGTACCGGAATCTGCCAGATGTTTGCGTGGTGCCGCGGGAGTAGGGTGGCGATTCGGCCGCATTTCGACAGCTAAGCTCGATGCACCCTAGACGCTTGAAGACCACCTTATGGTAGCGATCACGGCCTCCATGGCCTTTCGAGTCTCTCGTATCCGGCGGAAGCAACATCGTGTCGTCTATGGGATTCTCTCGAAGGTTCTTTATCTGGTATGTCGCGTCGCCGATTTCGCAAACGGAGGGTAATCTCCAACTTTCTCATCCGTCCAGCAATACACATGAAAGCGCCGGGGATTCCAGACCTCCCATTTGTTGGCAGTTCGCCCGTCTATTTCCTCTTTACCCACCAGTTTGCGCAGACGGCACTCCGATGTATAGGGATAACGAACCCTTCGTCATCTCGGGCGCATATGTAGACAGGTCCTTGTCGGCAAGATCCGTGTAGGTCTTCATTGCGGCAAGAATCCGCCCAGGCTCTCCTCAGCCTCAGATCGAACAGGTCCGCAAACACGCCCCAATCGGCGCGAAGGTGGCCGGTGCACAAGTAAAGCGTTCCAGTGAGCCTGAGCGCACCGGGAATGTGTCCGTCCATAGCAAATGTCAGCGGGAAACGGTCCGTTCGCATCGACCGGCTTCCGATCGCAACCCGTCACGAAAAGCAGGGGAGTAGGACTAAGACCTTGGTTCTGCGCCTGTCGGAATGCCGCTTCTGTACCTCTGCAGAACGTCGCGGCAAGTCATAGTTCTCGATCGTTGGCGAAAACCGATTTCATCCACGACGGCCCAACCGCACGATGGTTAGCACGCCTCCTACGCGAGACCGCTCTGCCTTGCCAAACTCAGCGCTTCTAACGCCGCGCCGCGTGCGCCGGCGGTGTCACCGTTTGGCATTACGTGGATTGGGAGGTTCACCTGCTCCTCGCGCTGGGCGGGCATGCCTGCGCGGATCTCGGCCAGGAACCAGCGCTGGAATTGCTGGCTGGTTTCGAGGACGCCGCCACCGACGATCAGGGCGTCGGGGTCGAAGGTGTTGATCATTTCGTCGAAGAACAGGCCCAGGGCGTGGGCCTGCACCCGGAAGATTTCTTTGCACATCGCGTCGCCTTGATCGGCGAGGCCGCGGACCAGCTTGGCGGCCTGGTGCGGGTCTTGTCTCCCCAGGGCATGGCCGGGGTAGCGCGGCAGAAAATAGGGCAGGATCGTTTTCTCGATCGCGGTCAGGGAGCAGAGCGACTCGAGGTCACCGATTCGTCCGCAATTGCATTGTGGGTGGATTCCGTCGATTCCTCGAATGCTCTGGTACGGAATCAGCACGTGGCCGAGTTCTCCGCCGAATCCATTTTTGCCTTTCACGACGTTGCCGTCGAGGATGATGCCTCCGCCGTTGCCGGTGCCGACCACGTCGGAAATCGAGGTCTCGCGGCTGTTGCCACCAAAGATGGCGTAGTGTCCCCAGAGCGCGGCGGCGTTGGCGTCGTTCAAGTACGAGACGGGCTTGCCGAATTTGTGGGCCAGGCCCTCGCGGATATCGAATCCGGCCCACTTGGGATGCACGAAGTTGGTGGAGCCGCGCGCGCTGAGTTGGCCCGCGGCGCTGGCAGGGCCGGGCGTGTCGAGGCCGATGGCAACGACGTCGTCAAGGGCGACGGCGGCCTGGTCGGTGGCAATCTTGAGGCCGTCGGCGATCTGCTGCAGGCAGACGTCGGGGCCTTGCTGGGAGAGGGCGGGATGCTCGCACAGTCCCTCGATGAGGAATCTGCCTTGCGGGTTGACCAAGGTGTAGTTGATGGCGGTTCCGCCGAGATCGACTCCGGCTACGACTGGCACGGGTTGCTCCTATCGTTTTCGAATTGAGGGCCCGCAGCGCCTAAAGGCGCGTCGATTCCTCCGGATGTTGCGGCACGCCTGAAGCCGTGCCCTTCCCGTTGTCCGATCGAGATTTGCGAATCGGTCCAGACCGCGGCTGAAGCCGGTTTCGTTTCGCGCTCTTACGGCGCGCCTGAAGGCGCGCCTTGATACGAACCCTCTGTTTTTCGCGGGCTGTTGCGCCGCTAGCTTAGCAGAATTGGAACGATCGGCTCACGATCTGCCCTTATGCTTTCGCGGTTCTAGTAAGAAGCGATCGTCTACACCGGTAGTGGACGTACCAAACCACGAACCAGCAACCGCCCCACAAAAGGAGATGGACGCCCAGAACGAGAAGGAGTTCGCCGGCCCGGCGAATCTCGATTGACGCGGAACGATCTGTTGCGGTCGATCCTCATAAATGCTTCGCTATTTACCTAGCATCGAGCGGAACGATCGTTGAGGGCGACTCTTGCAGTCTTTTCCGCCCCGGACAACGTGGTTCTTCTTCTGGCGTGGCTCTGGCAACGTAAAGTCCGGGGATAACGAGACACAACAGATCGTTACACACCGGCTGCTATCATATCCCCGGTGGATTCAGTCATAACCAAATCTGAGCTCCAGGCAAAGGTTGAGCCTTTGCTGCTGGAAGTGGCCGACGTGGTCAATACCACGCTCGACCTCGATACCACCTTGCGGCGGGTGGCGGAACTGGTGCGCAAGGTCATCGACTACGAGATTTTTGCCATTCTTTTGCTGAACGAGCGCTCGCAGGAGTTGCGCTTCCGGTTCCAGGTCGGCTATCCGCGGGAGTACGCGGATCGGGCGCGCATCAAGGTGGGGCAAGGAGTCACGGGGCGGGCGGCGCAGACCCGGCAGGCAATTCTTGTTGAGGACACGTGCAAGGACAAGGACGCTGGTTACATCGAAGCCATCCCGAACGTGCGCTCGGAGCTGGCGGTGCCGCTGATCGTCAAGAATCGCGTGATCGGGGTAATCGACCTGGAGGCGCGCGAGCCGGGCTACTTCACCGACGAGCACCGTCGGCTGCTGACGCTGATCGCGTCGCGCATGGCAGTCGGGATCGAGAATGCGCAGCTCTACACGCGGACCACGCGGCAGGCGCGCACGCTGCTCTTGCTGAACGAGATCGCGCGCGAGCTGTCGTCGATTCTGAATGTCGATGAGCTGCTGAAGCGCATCGCGGAGTTGCTGAACCGGATCATCGACTACCAGATGTTCAGCATCCTGCTGCTCGATGAGAGCGGGGAGAGGCTGAGCCACCGGTTCTCGCTCCGGTTTCAGGAAAACATCCATCTGAAGCACGACATTCCGATCGGCAAGGGACTGGTGGGGGCCGCGGCGGAGGAGAAAACGGCTGTGCTGGTGCCGGACGTGAGCAAGGACCCGCGCTATGTGATGGCGAATCCGGAAACGAAGTCGGAGCTGGCGGTACCGTTGATTTACAAGGACAAAGTGATCGGGGTGCTCGATTTGGAGCATACGCGAAGGGGCTTCTTCACCGAGGACCACAAGCGGACCATCACAACGCTGGCGGCGCAGGTGGCGATTGCGCTGGAGAATGCGCGTTTGTATGAGGAGATTGCGCGCCAGGAGCGGCGGCTGGAGCGCGACCTGGCGCTGGCGCGCGAACTGCAATTCCGGCTGCTGCCCCAGGCCATGCCGAAGGTGGGACACCTGGAGTTGGCCGCGCGATTCTCGCCGGCGCGCGCGATTGGCGGAGATCTCTACGATTTTGTGCCCTACTCGTTGTCCCGGATGGGGATCGTCATTGGCGACGTCAGCGGGAAAGGGGCACCGGCGGCGATTTACGCGGCTCTGGTCAACGGAATTTTGCGTTCTCATGCGCCCATCGAGCCGGGGCCGGCGGAGATGCTTTCGGCCGTGAATTTTTCGCTGGCGGAGCGGCGCATCGAAGCGCAATACATCTGCCTGCTGTACGCGGTGTGGGACGACCAGCGCCGGACGCTGCAGATTGCAAACTCGGGAATTCCCCGCCCGATCTATGTGCACGACGGCAAGACGGAGATCGTCGAGGCCACTGGGCTTCCACTGGGACTGTTCGATGAGGCGGAGCACGACGAACTGACGTTCAAGACGAAGCCGGGCGACCTGTTCGTCTTCTTCAGCGACGGGATTCTCGACGCCCGCAATAAGGCCGGTGACATGTTCGGGCGCAGCGGGGTGGAACGGGTGATCGCGGGGTGCACCGATCAGTCGCCGGACTGCGTGGTGAACTCGCTGTTCACCGCGGTGGCCGAACACGCGGCCGGGGAAGATACGTTTGACGACCAGACGGTGCTGGCGATCCGCGTCAAAGGGAGTGCCTCGAGGCGCAAGTGAGCCACGACCCGGCGATTTCGGCAGGACGTCCACCGGCATTTTCCTACCTGAAGGTGCGCAAGGGACTGCTGCGCCGCTCGGCGGGAGCGGTGCTGTGCTGCGAAGATATTCCACTGACCACCCTGGCGGCGCGCTATGGGACACCCCTCTACGTGTATTCGGCGACCACGATCCGGGAGCGGATGCAAGCGTTTCAACACGCGTTCCGAAAAAGCCGGCACACGGTTTGTTATTCGATCAAAGCGAATTCGAACCTCGGGGTCATGCGCCTGCTGGCCGGCGAGGGCTGCGGCTTTGACGTGGTATCCGGGGGCGAACTGGCCCGGGTGCTGGCGGTGGATGCGCGCACGGCGCGGAAGGTAGTGTTTTCGGGGGTGGGTAAGACGCGCGAGGAGATGCAGGCGGCGCTGAAAGCCGGCATTCTGCTCTTCAATGTGGAAAGCGAGTCGGAACTGTGGGCTTTGGCGGAGTGCGCGGGCCGCATGCGCAAGACGGCCCGGATTGCGTTCCGGGTAAACCCGGATGTGCCGGCGAACACGCATCCCTACATTTCGACGGGGTTGCACAAGCACAAATTTGGCGTGCCGATCGGCGAGGCGCGGGAGCTGTATGCGAAGGCTTCGGGCACGCGGCATCTGAAGGTGGCCGGGGTGAGCGTACATATCGGGTCGCAGATCACCGATGTGGAACCGTTCGCGGCGACCATGGAGCGGGTCGCCGCACTGGTGCGTGAACTGCGCAATGACGGTCACGAAATCGAGTACGTGGATGCGGGCGGCGGGCTGGGCATCGCGTACGAGAAAGCAAATCTGCCGGAATTCGCGGAGTACGTGGCCGAATATGCCGAGGCTTTGCTAAAACCTCTGCGCGGGTTGAAGCTTCACCTGCTGCTCGAACCGGGACGGTCGATTGTGGGACCGGCCGGGGCGCTGGTCACTTCGGTGGTGTACCGGAAGACGAATAACAGCAAGAAATTTCTGATTGTCGATGCGGGGATGAACGACCTGCTGCGGCCGTCGTTGTACAGCGCCTTTCATGAGATCGTACCGGTCACGCTACGGAACTCAGACGATGGTGCGCGCGAGACGGCGGACGTGGTTGGCCCCGTGTGTGAGACGGGAGACTTTTTCGCGCGGGATCGCGAGTTGCCGATCGTAAACGAAGGCGAGTTGCTGGCGATCCTGGATGCGGGAGCCTATGGGATGGCGCTCACGTCAAACTACAACACCCGGCCGCGGGCGGCCGAAGTGCTGGTGGCGAGCAAGTCGGCGAGGGTGGTGCGGAGGCGGGAAACTGTGAAGGAGATGTTGAGTCTGGAAAAATGAGGGATAGGTTTCAAGAACTCAGGTTGCAAGGTTTCAGGGTTTCAAGCTTCACGGTCTCAGCGATGGGGAGAACTCCGGCAAGGCCTGTGGAGGTAATGGCAAAACGCAGGGTCCCTTGACTCCGTTTCGGCCACTACCTCACTTCGCTCGGGACGACTGGGGGGGAAGTCTTAACGACTTCGGTTTTTTCTTCAACGACTCGGCTTCCAGGTTCTAGAGTTTCAAGGTCCAAGATACGAATGCCGCGTAGGTCTCCACTTTGAAACCTGCGAGACCTTGAAACTTTGAAACCTTCTTACCTTTGTCCCCACTTCAATTTTGTTCTTAGCACTTCAAAAAACGCCTTCCGGATACGCAGCAGCTGGACCTGGTATTCCGCTTTGCGGCAGACGATGCGGTCGCCATCGCGGACGGGCATGCCGACCTGGCCGTCGAGGCTCAGATAGGCCTGCTCTTCGCCTGTTTTCACGACAATTTCAATCTCGACCGAATCGCGCACCACCAGGGGACGGTGGGTGAGCGAGTGCGGAGAGACGGGCGTGATCACAAAGGCGTCGACCGATGGGGTCAGGATGGGGCCGCCGGCGGCCATCGAATAGGCCGTGGAGCCTGTGGGGGTGGAGAGAATGAGGCCGTCGGCTTTGTATTCGGTGACGAACACCTTGTCGATGTAGAGGTCGTAGTCATTTAAGCGGGCGATCGCGCTCTTGTTGACGATCACGTCGTTGAGAGCGGCATAGCTCATCAGGCAGTTCCCTTCCCGCATGAGCTGGCACTGCACCAGGGATCGAGACTCGACGCTGGCGCGCTTCTGGTCGACCTCTTCGAGCGCGTCGTAGAGTTCTGGCAACGGTACCTCGGTCAGAAAGCCGAGGGAGCCCAGATTCACGCCGAGCACTGGGATACCGGCCTTGGCGACGGCGCGGGACGTCGAGAGCAGGGTGCCGTCTCCGCCGAGGACGATGACAAAGTCGAGGGGGCGGGAACCTAGGTCTGGGCGTGCTACCACTTCGGGGCCGGTCGCGTAGACGGCAGTCTCACTGTCAATGACCACTGCGTATCCGTGGTTGCGCAGCCAGGCATAGAGCGCGGGCAGGATCTGGGCGAGCTCCGGCTTTTCCGGCTTCGAGATGATAGCGACGGATTTGGCACGGCTGGAGGGCGCGGTCCCGGCTGGCATGGTGAAGGATGCATTGTACTTGGTCAGGTGCCGGGTGTCAGGTCTCGAGTTTCAGGTGTCGAGGGTCAGGTTTCAGGCTTTAGGATTCGAGTGGCCGAGCTTGTTTCGATGCGGGTTTAGTTGAGACCCGAAACCTGAAACTCGAAACTGCTTTCAGAATGTTGCGTACAGCAGAAACTCTCGATTGCCTTCCGCGCCGAGGATGGGGGAGTCGATGGAGTCGGTGCGGCTCGCTCCGAGTTGCAGCACGCACTCGCGCACTTTTTCAACGGCTGCCCGTTGCGCGCTCTCGTCGCGGACGATGCCGCCTTTGCCGACAGAGGTGCGGCCGGCCTCAAACTGCGGCTTGACCAAGACAACCAGCTGCCTGCCTCGACGTTGGGCTTCGTCTTTGGGAAAGGCTGAGCGAATTACAGGGGGCAAGACCAGGGTGGCGGAGATGAACGAGACGTCCATCACGATGACGTCGACGAACTGGCCGAGGGCCTCGTGAGTCAGGTAGCGGGCGTTGGTCTTCTCCAGCAGGCGGACGAGAGGGTCCTGGCGGAGACGGAAATCCAACTGGCCGTACCCGGTGTCGACGGCGATCACGTGGGCGGCGCCGTGCTGGAGAAGGCAATCCGTGAATCCGCCCGTCGAGGCGCCAACGTCGAGACAGGCGAGACCGGCGACGTTGATCTGCCAGCGTTCGAGGGCCTTCTCCAACTTGATGCCGCCGCGGCCGACATATTTCAGGTCCTCGCCGAGCAGGCGTAGCGTGGCGCCGGGATCGACCGAGGCTCCCGATTTCTCAACCTTCTGGTCGTTGACCAGCACTTTTCCGGCGAGGATGAGGGCTTGGGCGCGCTCGCGGGACGGAACCAGGCCGCGTTCCACGAGAAGTTTGTCGAGCCGTGATTTCATTTCGTGCGAATGGCGAAATCCTGTAACGAGGCAAAGCAGTTCTACCACGAAAGTGGTGGCACTCGGTTTGGCGCTGATATGGCTGAGAAGTTGTACCCTAAACGTGCCAGCCCTCGTCTCTGTGCAAGGTGTTAAACCGACTGTGCCTGAATGACTTGCGTGAGTAGGTCCTCCCTTTTCCACAGAATTTTCCACCGGGGTGTTGAAAAGTGCCGCTGTAGGTCGAATGAGAGGCGAACAGAAAGAAAAGGCCGCCCGCGAAGGCGGCCTGAAAAGTGGATTTCGGCTTCTCGAACTAGCCCGCGACTTCTTCCAACAGCTTCTGATCGATGTCGAAGTTGGCGTGGACATTCTGCACGTCGTCCTGCTCTTCCAGGGCTTCGAGCAGGCGAATCATTTGGCTGGCGGCCGCGCCTTCCAGCTTGATGTAGTTTTGCGGAATCATCGAGACACTGGAAGAAGAGGGAGTGATGCCGGCTTTTTTCACCGCTTCGAGCACGGCTTCGTAAGCGGAGGGCTCGGTCAGGATCTCCCAGTTGTCGCCATCGTCGCGGAGATCTTCCCCGCCGGCCTCGAGCACGATGGACATGAGGTCGTCTTCCTTGGCGGCGGTCTTCGGAATCACAATGTCGCCTTTTTTGTGGAACATCCAGGAGACGGCACCGGCTTCGGCCATGTTGCCGTTGTTCTTGCCGAAGACGTGACGGATTTCGCTGACGGTGCGGTTGCGGTTGTCGGTATTGATCTCGGCCAGGATGGCGACGCCGCCGGGACCGTAGCCTTCCAGCGTGAATTCTTCGTAGGTGGCACCAGGAAGTTCGCCGGTACCGCGCTGGATGGCGCGCTTGATATTGTCGGCGGGCATGTTCTCAGCCTTGGCGGCAAGGATCGCGGTGCGCAAACGCGGGTTGCTGTCGGG
>Ga0210408_10000475_pt1 | contig 51293 bp, 48 predicted proteins | sample IncBWH4MmetaG_FD_155471 | JGI IMG/M metagenome (GOLD analysis project Ga0210408, IMG submission 155471) | Forest soil microbial communities from Barre Woods Harvard Forest LTER site, Petersham, Massachusetts, United States - Inc-BW-H-4-M | ecosystem: Environmental > Terrestrial > Soil >...
TGAGGAACGGGCTTATCAGCCCTCGGATGACACGGGCTCCCATCCGCCACCGCACCGGTGTTTCTAACCGATTCGGCAAAGCCAGACTTACAAGGATGACGGCGGAGTTTGTTGCCCGCACCAAAGACTCACTGCCGCAACGGCCAACCTTCTGCACCTTGCACTCGTCCTTCACGTCCGGGAAGGTCGCGATCACCTTCACGCCGAGCTTGCCGTCGGGCTTCTTTATCACTTGTTCCGCGTGTTCGGCCTGCACCACGTCGCGGGTCTGCGGATCGATCGCGATGTGGCCGCGCGGCCCGTCGGTCGACCAGCCTTTGAGCGTGTCGACCACCTTGGCGCCGTCGTCGAGATTGCCGTTGAGCGCCTTCACCACGTGAAAGATCGCCGCCATGGTGTCCCAGCCGGCCGCCGACATGAAGTCGGGATAGGAGTCGGGCCCATAGGCCGCGTGCCAGTCCTTCACGAATTGGGCGTTCGCCGGATTGTCGTAGTCGTCGGCGTAGTGACCCATGACGATCAGGCCGACGGCGGCGTCGCTCATGCGCGCCAGTTCATAATCGGGGATCAGGTCCATCGGCCCGATCAGCTTCACGCCGGCCTCGCGCATTTTCAGTTCCCCGTAGGTCTTCATCACGCCGGCAGCATGCGCGCCGGAGGGAACGAACACGTAGAAACAATCGGGATGCGCGTCCTTCACCCGCTGGAAGAAGGGCGTGAAGTCCGGCACCTGGGCGGGATTGCCCATGCGTATTTCGTCGACCACCTTGTCGCCGGCTTTCTCATAGGCGGTCTTGAAGGCCAGCACGCTGTCCTGACCGGGCGGGAAGTCGGTGTAGCCGGCGGCCGTGGTCTTACAGCCGAGATCCTTCGCCGCGTAGGTGCCCATCGGGTAGGCCGGGCTCCACATGCTGAACGAGAAGCGCACGATGTAGGGCGACAGATTGGTGATCCATGCCGTGCCGGCATTGGCGATCAGCATCGGCACCTTGGCCTGCGTTGCGAGCGGCGCTGTCGCGATCGCCGACGGCGAGAACACGAAGCCGGTGACGATCTTCGCCTTGTCGTTGGTGACAAGCTCGGTGACGACGGTGCGCGCGTTGGCGCCGGACGGCGGGCCTTCGTCGCGCTTGACCAGCTCGATCTTGTGTTCGCCGAGGTCCTTGGCGTGGAGCTTGAGATAGAGGTCGAATGCCTTGTCGATCTGGTTGCCGAGCGCCGCGTTGACGCCGGAATAGGGCAGCACCACGCCGATTTTGACGGTGTCGGCCGAGGCCGATGCGGTGAAACCGAGCGCGAGCGCCGCGGCAAGTGCCGCCGATGCCTTCATGACGTTCTCCCTGGAACGGGTTCCTACTTCTGTTTTTCCAGCCCCCACTACGTTTTTCGCAGCTAGTGTCCCGATTCCGAAGTTCGCCCGAGTTTGCCGCACGCTCCGAAGCGAACTTCGGAATCGTAGGACACTAGCAACTCTATGATTCTAGTGCCGCTTTGAACCCGAAGTTCGCAACCGGACTTGCCGCAATTGTGGTGCGAACTTCGGGTTCGCGGCACTAGTGTCCGGCTGACGCCGCGCGCGCGACCGCCTATATGGGCGTCATGACCGACAAGCCGATGCCGCCCGAGCGGCCGAAAGTCGAGCCCGAGATCATCCCGCCCGGCGAGCGCGGACCGCAGCCGCGCGGCGAAAGTTGGATGTGGACTTCCTCCGGCCGCGGCTATGGCCGCACGGTGCGGTTCGAGACGCGCGGAGCGCTGACGCTTTTTACCGCGCTGCTGATGCTCGGGCTCGGCGCGGCGGTCGTACTCGTGCTGCTGCTTGGGCTCGTGCTGCTGTGGATTCCCGTGAGCATCGCGATCGCGGTTGCGATTCTTTGGTCGTTTCTCCGACGCCGGTAGGGCATTTGGAACAACTGGCAACCTAATCCCCGAAATTCGGCTATTCGGATCAACTCGGCGGCCTGCTGAACGACGCGGCCGTTTGCCGCCTCTCCCCCTATTAAAATACTAGTTTCGCGTGCAAAAATCGGCTATCCGCCAGTGCCCCACACCCAGGCGCTGCGACCCGCGCCGTAACGAAAAATTAGCCATGATGGCGGCACAATGAAGGTCGACGTCCGCACCTACCTCGGCGTCCATGATGGGGTGGTGCACGCTATTCTGATTGACGTCAACGAGGCTCATAAGAGAGCTGGTGAGCTTGGAGATCGCGACGGGCAGGAAGCAATACTTCGCCTTTGGTTGGAGCATTTCAATGATTATCTGGGGAACATGCCGGCCCGCAAGCTACTTGAATATGTGGAGACTCGGCCAGTTTGGCGTCGCCATGAGGATCGCAAAGTGATTAAGAATCCCGATGAGCCGGCCATGGCGTATACGGCCCAAGTAAATGCCGCGGGTGATGTTACCCTGATCCTACTTGGGATTTGCTACCGCTTTACGAATGGCAGCGAAGAAGACTGGTGGAGGAATGTCATTCTCCCCCGGCTACGGAGACTACAATGACTGCAATCCGCATTCTGACCACGAGCCACGCGGATCTGATCCCTGCTTCGGCAACAGGCCGGGAGCAAGTTGCTCGGCGCGAAAATCCGCCCAAAAATACGATTTCCAATGTGGAAGTCGGCAAGTTGATAGGGTCCCAGGTTTTTTCGCGGGAGTCAGTCAGCAAGGGCCTTCTTCGCGAGATGACCTTACGTATCTTTAGAAAGAAGAGCACCTGAGGCAGCAGAACGCTAGCGCGGCGCGGCGATGCAGGGGTTCCTTTCCTACTGCGATCTGATCGGAGGCATTTTTGGCATCGTAGGATCGATTGTTCTAGGTTATCCGCTGATTACGGAAATTACCGATCGACGGCAATGGGACCTACTCAGGCAGTACAGAAGTCGCCAAGCCAGCACGCTGAGTAAACAGGAGATCGAGGCATATCGAGATCTAAGAGATCGACTGATTGATGAAAGGCTTGGTCAGCACGACCGATATCGACGCTTCACCATCATTGGTCTTCTTTTACTGTTAGGAGCTTTTGCGTTCACCACAGTGGCGTCTTTCGAGCGCGCGTGGTCAGCGCCAATCGCTCACAAACCGGACTCTCCTGGGAACTGACCGTTTCGGTAGTAGGGCCCTACGCCCGCAACAAATCCTTCGCCAGCATAACGTGGATGCCCTTCGAACCGTTGACGGTCTGCGTCACGCGCAGGTCGGCGGCAAGGCTGCACAGCGTATAGGCGTCCTCGGCGGAGAGGTTGGTGCGTTCGCGGATCAAACGGATCATGTCGCGCAGCGCCATCACGGCGCATTGATCGAGGTCCGGGTCCATGCCCATGGTGATGTAGTGGCTCGGCGTCTCCGCGCGCGGATAGGTGAAGGAGAGATCGTCGCGCACGATCAGCTCGAACGTGCCTTGCAGCGCCGTCTCGATCGCGGTGACGCACACCTCCCCGTCGCCCTGCACGCCGTGGCCGTCGCCGCAGGAGAATAACGCGCCCTCATTGAAGACCGGCAGATAGAGCGTCGCGCCGGGCACCAATTCTTTGTTGTCGAGATTGCCGCCGTGGGCGCGCGGCACGATCGACGTGATGCGCCCCCACGACTTCGGCGGCGCCACCGCCAGGATGCCGTAGAACGGCGCGAGTTTCAGCTCGAGCCCCCACGGCAGCTTACCGACGTTGCGTTTGCGATCGAGCGGGATGTTGATGAGCCGCGACTCGGGAAAGTCGTCGGGAAGGGTGCCGGCGAGCGGACGGATCAGATTGAAGCCCCAGTCCTGACGCAGCTGAATGTCGATGATGCGCAGCTCGAGCACCTGGCCGGGCTTCGCGCCTTCGACCGCCACCGGCCCGGTCAGGATGTGCGGCCCGAGCTGATAGCCGGGATTGGCTTTGTGAATCTCCAAAAGCTCCGGCGGCACGTGGAAGCCGGACTTGGGATAGAAGCCGGGCGCACCCGAGACCGTGTCGATCGTGACGCGATCGCCGCTCTTGATCGTGAGCACGGGAGCGCGCGTCGCGTCGAAATAGCCCCAGTGGCAGTTCTCCACGCTGGCGGCGAGATGATGATGGGTCATGGCGGTTCGCTGAGGTGAGGGAGGCGGGACCGGCGGATGTCCGGAGCCGCACCTTACGCCGGAACGGGACTGCGCGGGCGCTCACTCTTTGGGCAACGCGAGGGAAGAAATGGGCACGAAGGGCGGGCACGGCCTCTGGGTTCCCCTCCCCCGCGAGCGCAGCGAGCGCGGGGAGGGGTCAGGGGTGGGGGGCGATTGTGCTCACCGTGCGCCGGTCGAAAGAAGCAAAAAGAACAGAGCCCCCACCCGGCTCCGCCCGCTTACGCGGGCGTCGCCACCCTCCCCCGCTACGCGGGGGAGGGATGATGAGCCTCACTTGGCACCGCCCTTGCACTCCTGAACGCGCCGGGTCGCACGCGGAGGACGTCGCATGCCGATCCCAACTCGGAAATTTCTGCGCGCCGCGGGTCTCGCGCTCCTGCTGGGCGCGCTGCCCGTAACCGCCGCGCACGCCGAGTCGGTGCTGCGCGTGGCGATGACGGCCGGCGACATTCCCGACTGGACCGGCCAGCCCGACCAGGGGTTCGAAGGCCTGCGCTTCGTCGGCTGGTCGCTGCACGACTCGCTGATCAACTGGGATCTCACCCACAGCGACCGCGAGGCGACGCTCAAGCCCGGGCTCGCGACCAAGTGGTACGTCGACGAGGGCGACAAGACGAAATGGATATTCGAGCTGCGCCAGGGCGTGAAGTTCCACGACGGCTGCCCGTGGAACGCGGACGCGGCAATCTGGAACATCGAGCGGCTGACCAACGACAAGGTGCCGCAGTTCCATCCGTTGCACTTCGCGCGCCAGCGCGCGCGCTCAAACACGATCGTCAAAGCGGAAAAAATCGACGACTATAAGATCGCAATCCAGACCAAGGCGCCCGAGGCCATGTTCTTTTACAGCATGGCCTACTGGATGATGATCTCGAAGTGCGCGGTCGAGGCGGTCAATTACGATTACAAAGCCTACGCCAAGGCGCCGGCCGGCACCGGTCCCTACAAATTCGACAAGGTGGTGCCGCGCGAGCGGCTCGATCTGGTTAAGAACGCGGACTATTGGGACAAGGACCGCATTCCCAAGCACGACCGTCTGGTGCTGATCCCGATGCCGGAGGCGACGACTCGCGCGGCCGCGCTGCTCTCGGGGCAAGTGGATTTCGTCGAGGCGCCCTCGCCCGACACGATTCCGCGCCTGCGCGACGCCGGCATGACCATCGTCACGCTGCAGTATCCGCACAACTGGACCTATCAGCTCAACTTCGTGAAAGGCCCGTTCAAGGATGCGCGCGTGCGCCACGCGGCCAACTACGCGATCAACCGCGCCGAGATGGTCGACATGCTGGGCGGCGTCGCCATGGAAGGCTACGGCGTATTCATTCCGTCGCAGGCTTTCTACGGCAACCCGAAGAAATACACCTACGATCCCAAGAAGGCCGAGGCGCTGCTCAAGGAAGCCGGCTGCTATCCGTGCAGCATCACCATCGGCATCTCGACCTCGGGCTCCGGCCAGATGCAGCCGCTGCCGATGAACGAACTCGCCAAGGCCCAGCTCGAGGCGGCGGGATTCAAGGTCAAGCTCGAAGTAATGGACTGGAATACGCTGCTCGAGTCGTTCTTCCGTGGCTGGGAGAAGCTGCCCAACGTCGACGCCCTCAACGTCAGCCTGCAGGTGGGCGATCCCGTCTCCGGCTTCGTCAAGCATTTCACCACGGCGAACCGCGGCCCGGTCGGGCTCAACTGGGGCTGGTACGAGAACAAGGAAGTCGATCGCCTCGCGGAGGAAGCGCAGGCGACTTTCGACGAGGCGGCGCGCACGAAAATCCTGCAGCGCATGCATGAGATCGTGGTCGAGGACGGCGGCCGCGTGTTCATCGTGCATGACTTGAACCCGCGCGCTCTCTCCCCGCGCGTAAAGGGCTTCGTCCAGGCGCAGAGCTGGTTCCAGGATCTCACGCCGATCACGATCGCCGGCCCGACGAATTGATCGCAACGCGAGGGGTGCACCGATGACGCTCCGAAATATGAAAGTCGCGTCGCTACACTCGGACTCGTCATGCCCCGCGAAAGCGGGGCATCCAGTAAACACTGACGTCACATTATCGCTAGGCCGGTGGTTACTGGATCGCCCGCTTTCGCGGGCGATGACGAGACCAGGGCGTTGGCGCAAATTGCGCGTCGCCGCAACCGCGGTGGTTCTCGCCTCCGTGACAGTCGCGCTGCCGGCGAAGGGAGAAACGGTGCTGCGCGTGGCGATGACCGCCGGCGACATTCCCGATTGGACCGGCCAGCCGGACCAGGGCTTCGAGGGTTATCGCTTCGTCGGCTGGTCGCTCTACGACGCGCTGATCAACTGGGATCTGTCCCGTTCCGACCGCGAGGCCGGGCTCATGCCGGGCCTCGCGGTCAAGTGGGGCATCGATCCGGCAAACAACAAACGCTGGGTATTCGAGCTGCGCAAGGACGTGAAGTTCCACGACGGCTGCAAGTTCGACGCGGACGTAGCGGCCTGGAACATCCAGCGTTTGATCGACGACAAGACGCCCGGGTTCAATCCGGTGCAATACAGCCGCCATCGCTCGCGCTCGATCAACGTCGAGCGTGCCGAGAAAATCGACGACGCTTCGATCGCGATCTACACCAAGACGCCGGACTCGTTCCTGCCGTACAACGTCAGCGTCTGGTACATGCTTTCGAAGTGCGCCATGGAGAAGGCGAACTTCGACAACGCGACTTATGCCAAGGCGCCGGCCGGCACCGGTCCCTACAAATTCGACAAGGTGGTGCCGCGCGAGCGCCTCGAGCTGACGAAGAATTCCGATTACTGGAATCCCAAGCGCGTGCCGAAGCACGACCGGCTGGTGCTCATTCCCATGCCGGAAGCGACCACGCGCGCGGCGGCGCTGCTCGCCGGCCAGGTCGATTTCATCGAGGCGCCGTCGCCCGACACCATCCCGCGGCTCAAGAGCTCGGGGATGCGGGTGATCACGCTGCCCTATCCGCACAATTGGCACTATCAGCTCAATTTCGTCGAGCCGCCGTTCAACGACGTGCGCGTGCGGCGCGCCGCCAATCACGCGCTCAACCGCGCCGAGATGGTCGAGATGCTCGGCGGCATCGCCCAGGAAGGTTACGCAACCTATCCGCCCAACGCCAAACTCTACGGAAACCCGGTCAAATACGAATACGACCCGGCCAAGGCGACCGCACTGCTCAAGGAGGCCGGCTGTTACCCGTGTGCGATCACCTTCGCGATCTCCACCTCGGGCTCGGGGCAGATGCAGCCGCTCCCGATGAACGAGCTGGTCAAGGCACAGCTCGAAGCGGTCGGCTTCAAGGTGAAACTCGACGTGATGGACTGGAACACGCTGCTCGACGTGAGCTTCAAGGGCCGCGAGAAATATCCCCAATACAACGGCATCAACATCAGCCGCGCGACGCAAGATCCGCCCAACGGCCTGCTGCGCTTCGTGATGAAGCAGCAGTGGTCGCCCAACGGCGGCAATTGGGGCTGGTACTCCAATCAGGAAATCGAAGAGATCGTCGCCGAGGCGATGAGCACGTTCGACGACGAAGTGCGCGACATCCTGATGACCAAGGTGCACGAGATCGCGAGTCGCGAGGCGATCATGCTGTTCGTCACGCACGACTTGAACCCGCGCGCGCTCTCTCCGCGCGTGCAGGGCTTCGTGCAGGCGCAGAGTTGGTTCCAGGACCTCACCCCGATCACGATTGTGGAGGGGAAGTGATGAAGCTGTCATTGCGAGGAGCCGCGAAGCGGCGACGAAGCAATCCAGGCCAGCGCGCACAGTCCCTGGATTGCTTCGTCGCTTCGCTCCTCGCAATGACGAGCGCAGCGCACCCGGGGAACGGGTGACCCATGTGGGCGTATGCCGGGCGGCGAATTCTCTACGCGGTGCCGATCGCAATCGGCGTCACGGTGATCTGCTTCGGCTTGGTGTTCCTGGCGCCGGGCGATCCGATGGTGAACCTGCTGCCGCCCGACGCCTCGCCCGCCGACGCTGCCTACCTGCGCAAGCTCTACGGCTTCGACCAGCCGGTGCCGATCCAATATGCCAAGTGGCTCTTGCGCGCAGTCACCGGCGACCTCGGTACCTCGCTGCAAACCGGCCGGCCGGTGATCAGCGAAGTCGGCCGTGCGCTGTCCAACACCATCGTGATTTCGCTCGGCGCGGTGCTGCTCGCCTTCTCGCTCGCTTTCGTGCTCGGCACCGCCGCCGGCTACTACGCCGGCCGCCCCACCGACCGCGCGCTCACCGCGGTGTCGGTCGTCGGCGTGAGCGTGCCCAACTACTGGCTCGGCATGGTGCTGATCATCGTGTTCTCGGTGCAGCTCGGCCTGCTGCCGGCGACCGGCATGGGCTCGGCCGGCTCCGACACGTTCAGTTTGTTCAACTGGGAGCAGGTGAAATACGCGATCCTGCCGGTGATCACGCTGTCGATGGTGCCGCTCGGCATCATCATGCGCAACACGCGCGCGGCGATCGCCGAAGTGCTGGCGAATGATTTCGTGCAGACCCTGCGTGCCAAGGGTCTTCCCGAGACGATGGTGATCCGCCACGCGGTACGCAACGCCTTTCCGCAGGTCCTCGCCGTCATGGGCCTGCAGTTCGGCTATCTGGTCGGCGGCTCCATCCTGATCGAAACCATCTTCACCTGGCCGGGCACCGGCTTTCTGCTCAGCAAGGCGATCCTCACGCGCGACATCCCGGTGCTGCAAGGCGCGATCCTGGTGCTCGCCATGTGTTTCGTCGCCACCAACCTTGCGGTCGATTTGCTGCAAACCGCGATCGATCCGCGGATAAGACGCGCATGACCGACACCGCGCTCAGTCCCGTCTTCGCCACCGCCGCGCCGGCGGCGCGCGTGCGCGGCTACTGGGGCACGGTCGGCCGTCGCCTGCGCTACGACTACGTCACCCTGTTCTTCCTCGCAGTCATTCTCCTGATCGTGCTTGCCGCAATTGCCGCGCCGCTGATCGCGCCGTTCGACCCGCTCAAGACCAGCATGGCGTTCCGGCTCAAGCCGATTGGCTTCCGTGATTTTCGACTCGGCACCGACGAACTCGGGCGCGACATGCTCTCGCGCCTGATCTGGGGCGGCCGCATGTCGCTCTTGATGGGGTTGGTGCCGGTCGTCGTCGCCACTACGGTCGGCGGCACCTTGGGCGTGATCGCCGGCTTCGTCGGCGGCAAGCTCAACATGCTGATCATGCGGACGATGGATATCTTCTACGCGTTCCCCTCGGTTCTGCTCGCGATCGCCATCTCCGGCATGATGGGCGGCGGCATGTACAATGGGCTGATCGCACTGAGCATGGTGTTCATCCCGCCGCTCTGCCGCATCGCCGAGACCGCGACCACGCAGGTGCGTCACCTCGATTTCGTCGAAGCCGCGCGGGCAAGCGGTGCGTCGAGCGGTTCGATCATTCTGCACCACGTGGTCGGCAACGTGCTGGCGCCGGTGCTCATCTACGCCTCGAGCCTCATCTCCGTGTCGATTCTGCTCTCGGCCGGCCTTTCGTTCCTCGGCCTCGGCGTCGAGCCGCCCACGCCGGACTGGGGCCTGATGCTCTCGACCTTGCGACAGGCGATCTACGTGCAGCCGCTGGTGTGTGCGCTGCCGGGCGCGGCGATCTTCATCACCTCGCTCTCGTTCAACCTGGTGAGCGACGGCCTGCGCCACGCCATGGACGTGCGGATATGAGCCACTGGGATCTCATGGCCGAGCACGCGCCGGCCGCGCGGCCGAAGCTCGGAACGGTGCCGCCGGGCGATCCGCGCGACCGCGGCGGCAAGGCGCAGCCCATGCTGATCGCCACCGGGGTCACCAAACATTTCGACATTCTCGGGGGCGTGCTCAACCGGCCGGTCGCCAAGGTGCGGGCGGTCGATGACGTTTCCTTCTGCGTGCTCAAGGGCGAGACGCTGGGCATCGTCGGCGAGTCGGGTTGCGGCAAGTCCACCTTGGCGCGGTTGCTGATGCATCTGCTCCCGATGGACTCCGGCGAACTGATTTTCGACGGCGACGGGGTTGGCGAAAGCGGCGGTCTGTCGCTACGCGACCTGCGCCGCAATTTGCAGATGGTGTTCCAGGACAGCTATTCCTCGCTCAATCCGCGGCTGCCGGTACAGGACTCGATCGCCTACGGCCCGCGCGTGCACGGCATGCCGCGGGCGGAGGCGCGCGCTGTCGCGCGCGAGCTGCTCGACAAGGTCGGGCTCGATCCCGACCTGTTCGGCGCGCGCTATCCGCATGAGCTGTCCGGCGGACAGAAGCAGCGCGTCAACGTGGCGCGCGCGCTCGCGCTGCACCCGCGCATGCTCATTCTCGACGAAGCGGTGTCGGCGCTCGACAAATCGGTCGAGGCGCAGGTGCTCAACCTGCTGCGCCAGCTCAAGCGCCACTTCAATCTCACCTATGTTTTCATCTCCCACGATCTCAACGTGGTGCAGTACATTTCCGACCGCGTGCTGGTGATGTACCTCGGCCAGATCGTCGAGATCGGCCCGGTGGAAGAAATCTACCGCGGTCCGCGTCATCCCTACACGCGCGCGCTGCTCGACTCGCGCTTGACGATGGATCCGAACGATCGTGTCGAGGAGGCGCCGATCACCGGCGATCCGCCCAACCCGATCAATCCGCCGTCGGGCTGCCGCTTCCGCACCCGCTGCCCGTTCGCGGAGGAGGTCTGCGCCGCCAAGGCGCCCGCGCTCGGTGCGTGGGCCGATCGTGACTCGCATCTTGCCGCCTGCCACATGGAAGACGCCGCCTCCGGTCACAGCCGCGCCGGCCGCTCGCCGCTCGCGTGTGAGGCGGCCGGCGCAACGATGGGGGCCGCATGAGCGCGAACGGCGAGGCCGCGCGGCCGCTCGTCGAGGTCGAAGACCTGCGGGTGAAATTCGTCAGCCGAGAGGCGACCGTGCAGGCGGTCAACGGCGTGTCCTTCGCCATGAAGTCCGGCGAGGTGCTGTGCATCATCGGCGAGTCGGGCTCGGGCAAGTCGGTCAGCATGCGGGCGCTCATCCGGTTGCTGCCGCGCCGCCGCGCAGTGATCTCCGGGCGCATGCGCGTCGGCGAGCACGACATCATGGCGCTGACCGAGCGCCAGCTCACCGACATCCGCGGCTCGCAGATCGCGATGATCTTCCAGGAACCGATGACCGCGCTCGATCCGGTCTACACCATCGGCGAGCAGATCGCCGAGACGGTGATGCGGCACGAAGGCTGCTCGCGCCAGGCGGCGCTCGAGCGCGCGCTTTATCTGCTCCAGCGGGTCAAGGTGCCGTCGCCCGAGCGGCGGCTCAAGGCGTACCCGCACGAACTCTCCGGCGGCCTGCGCCAGCGCGCCATGATCGCGGTCGCGCTCTCGTGCCGGCCGGCGCTGCTGCTCGCCGACGAGCCGACCACCGCGCTCGACGCTACCGTCCAGATCCAGGTGCTCATTTTGCTGCGCGAGCTGCAGAAGGAGTTCGGCACCAGTGTCATTTTCGTCACCCACGACCTCGGGGTCGCCGCCCAGGTCGCCGACACCATCGCGGTGATGTACGCCGGGCGCATCGTCGAATACGGCAGCGCGCGCGACGTGCTGCTCGCGCCGCGGCATCCCTATACGATCGGTATGTTGGCCTCGACGGTGCATGGGGAAATGCGCGATAAGGATATCGAGGCGATCCCGGGAAGCCCGCCGGATTTGCGCAGGCTGCCGCCCGGGTGCAGTTTTGCGCCGCGCTGCCGGTACGCGGTCGCGGCCTGTACGGCGGGGGTGCCGGAGTCGGTCGCCGTGGCGCCCGGCCATTTCGCCGCCTGCATCCGGGCCGGCGAGATCGTCGCGGGCGCGGCGGCGGGACTGCCGCACGACGCGGCGCGGCCGCCGCTCGATCGGCCGCAGGCGATGCTCGCGTGAGTTTTGTTTTCCGATCGAAGGAGAGGCGCATGCACAAGCTCGAAATGCCCGACTGGGCGGTCAACGTCGCGCTCGACCGGCGCGGCAAGGCGCACGTCTATGACAACCTCGATCCGCGCAAGACCGCGCTGATCGTGGTCGACCTGCAGAACGGTTTCATGGACGAGGAGGTGGCAATCGCCTACGTGCCGACTGCGGTCGAGATCGTGCCGAACGTCAACAAGCTCGCGGCGGCGGTGCGGCGTACCGGCGGCAAGGTCGTGTGGATCAAGATGGCGTTCGACGAGGCTACCGTCACGTCATGGTCCGAGTATTTCAACATCCTCACGCCGGCAAAGCGCGCTCGCGCGCTCGCCAACATGGCGCCGGGCGCGCGCGGGCACGACCTTTACCCGACGCTCGAGGTCAAGCCCGAGGACGCTATCGTCGACAAGCATCGGTTCAGCGCGTTCGTGCAGGGTTCCTCCGAATTGCCGGAACTGCTGCGCGCGCAGGGCTACGACACGGTGTTGATCACCGGCACGGTCACCAACGTGTGCTGCGAATCCTCGGCGCGTGACGCGATGATGCTCAACTTCAAGACCATCATGGTGAGCGACGGCAATGCCGCGCGCACCGACGCCGAGCACAACGCGACCTTGGCGAGCTTCTACTCGGTGTTCGGCGACGTGATGGATACGGATCATCTGATCCGCTGCCTGGAGGCGAATGCGCAAGCGCGCCCCGCCGCGGCTTAAGAAAATCGAACGGTCGTGCCGCTGCTTACCTCTCCTCGCTTGCGGGGAGAGGTCGACCGCGCATCAGCGCGGCGGGTGAGGGGCCCGCGGATGGAACGTAGAATTACATAGAAAATACTGGCATGATGGATTGCACGAGGGAGTGACCCATGTGCACCTTCTGTCTGCAGTTGACCCACCGTCCAAGCTTCCTGCTGAGGTTTGGCGAGACACTGCGGTCAGTGGCGGCCCGCCGACCGCACGCGCGTTCGCTCATGCCGAGGCCGCTGCTCGCGACACCGGCGGAGATTCTCGGCATACGCATCCCCGACACCGACGTGGCCGTTGCGGCGACGGACTTGGCGAAAAAGGCGATGTCCCCGTCTCCGGCACTTTTCAACCATTGCCGGAGAACCTTCGTGCTCGGCATGCTCAATGCGCGAAAGCACTACCTGCAGGTCGACGAGGAAGCCTGCTATGTCGCGTCGATCCTGCACGACATTGCGCTCATGCCGAAGCACGCAGGCGACTTGACCAAGACCTTCGAGGACAACGGCGCGCAGTTGGCCCAAGCTTTCGTGCTGAAGCACGGGTTCTCAGCCGACCGGGCAGACAAGGTCAAGGACGCCATTCTGCTGCATGCGGGTCAGGCGGGCGGCAAGGGGCCCGATATCGAATTCGTCATGCAGGGCGCGGGTCAGGACGTTCTCGGCCCGGAGCCTGACCAGCTTAAGGACGAACAACTAACTGCCCTCGAGTATGCGATTCCTCGCCTTCGCTTCAAGGAGGAATTCCTCGCTTTGATGAAGGATCACGTCAGGCGAACAAAGAATCCGGGTTGGACCGACGACTTCGTCCGTTGGCAGAGATTTTTGCTCAATCGCTGGTCGGAGTGATAAACTTCATCATCGTCAGTCAACGCTTGTTAGCAACCGCCCGTATCCCGTAATCGGCGCGCGCACGCCGGCGAGGTGGAGCGCGCGCCACATCATGGCGGAAGCGGCGGAGATCGCCGGCTTGCCGAGGTCGCGCTCCAGCGTTTCCAAAATCGAGATCGTCGGCATGCCGGTGCCGCCTAGGAACACGGCCTCGACGTCGTCCGTGTCGAGAGAACGGCCGAGCCGATAGGCGCGCTCCGGCGTCTCGTCGTAAATGTTGCGCACGCCCTCGAGCCGGCCGTGGCTCACCACGGCAAAGCCGTGCTGCTCCAGCAGCGCCTTGCCCTTAAGCGTCGTCTCCTCGCCGTACGGCGTGCCGAGCGCGACCTTGCGCACGCCGAGCACGCGCAGGGCTTCGAGCACGCTCGCGAACGCGGTCTCGACGATGGTGCCGCATTGCTCGGAGAGCCGCGCGATCAGCTCCGCCTCCTTCTGCGGGCCGAGCGTGTAGCTCGTCGCCGTGTGCGTGAGCATGATCACGTCCGGCTTGACCATGGCGAGCAACGCGGCGCTCTCGGCGGCGTGCGCGACCATCGTTTGGTTGCGCTCCTCCTGGCCGGCGTGGCTGCCGGTGGCCCCGTGCGCGACGAGGCGCGTGAAATGCACCGTGACGCCGGGTGGCGCGAGCGTGATCATCTCGGTCTCGACCGTCGGGTTTCCCGGCGGCACCAGGAAGCCTAACCGCGCGCGCCATCCGGTCATGTTCCTCTCCTTTTCTCGCGGCGAACTATAGGCGTTCCCCGGGCGCATCGCAGCACGCAGTGCTGCGATGCTGACCCGGGGTCCAGGGCGATATGATAAAACGTGGACCCCGGGTCTGCGCTGCGGCACTACGCGCCGCAGCGCGCCCGGGGAATGTTGAGGGAGGCGCCCATGAACGAACAAACCCAGGAAAAATCGACCGTCGCCAGCCGCTCGGGCATCAGGGAGGAATGGCTCGCGCTCCATCGCGAGGACATTCTCGAGCCGGAGTTGGAGATCGTCGACCCGCATCATCACCTGTGGGACTTCGCGCGCCATCGTTATCTGCTGCACGATTTGCTCGCCGACACCGGCAGCGGCCACAACATCACCCAGACCGTCTTCATCGAATGCACCGCCTGCTACCGCGCCGACGGGCTGCCGGCGCTCAAACCCGTCGGCGAGACCGAGTTCGTCAACGGCATCGCGGCGATGGCGGCGAGCGGCGCCTACGGCCCCATCCGCGTCGCCGCCGGCATCATCGGCTTTGCCGATCTCACTCTGGGCGCCAAGGTCGAGGAGGTGCTCGCCGCGCATCTCATCGCCGGCGGCGGACGCTTCCGCGGCATCCGCCATGCCGCCGGCTGGCAGGACAAGGCGCCCGAGGTGCACAACTCCCACACCGATCCGCCGCCGCATCTCTACCGCGACCACGCCAAGTTCCGCGAAGGCTTCGCGGTGCTCGGCCGCATGGGCCTCGTGTTCGACGCCTGGCTCTATCACCCACAGCTTGAGGATCTGATCGACCTCGCGCGCGCGTTCCCGGACCAGCCGATCGTGCTCGATCACGTGGGCGGGCCGCTCGGGCTCGGCTGGTACGCCGACAAGCGTGCGGAAATCTTCGCCGAGTGGCGCCGCCGCATCGCCGAACTGGCGCGGGCGCCGAATGTTTATGTGAAACTCGGCGGGATCGGCATGCGCATCAACGGCTTCGCGTTCCACCACCGCGAACGCCCGCCGTCGTCGCAGGAGCTGGCCGATGCGTGGCGGCCCTACATCGAGACCTGCCTCGCCGCGTTCGGGCCCGAGCGCTGCATGTTCGAGAGCAATTTTCCGGTCGACAAGCTTTCCGGCAGCTACGCGACCTATTGGAACACGTTCAAGCGCCTCGCCGCTCGCGCTTCGGCGCACGAGAAGGCGCTGTTGTTCCGCGATACGGCACGGAGGTTTTATAAGTTGCCGTGATATGCCAAAAACGCGGATGGCCGGGGCATTGCCCCGGCCATCTACGCCCCATCCTCCGCGCCGGATGCGCGGGTCCAGTCCCCCGCCGGTCCCAAGTCCCCCGCTCACAGCATGGTCCGAAGTCTGTGTCCCACCCCGAACGGACCACGCCGTAACTAAAACTATTCGTATCGGCCGCTGTGCTTCTCCAGCCACTTCGGGCCGGGGCCGCGCATGTAGTGCAGCTCGGGCCGATACGGATGCAGCATGTTATGCGCGCGCGCCTTGATCTTCACCGTCGCGGCGCCGACATGCTGCCCCATGCGCTTGTGCAGAACGACGAGCGCCGCAGCGGCGCTGATCGCTGCCATCAAAGTATCCATCGCCATGTTGTCCCCCCGATGTTTGGACAATTCAGGCGAGCGGAAGGCTACTCCGGTTGCCGCCGGAATGCTGTGACATTGGCGCCACAGTTGGGAAAAACCGGAGGCTGTGACATCTGAGCAACAGAGTCATTGCGAGCGAAGCGAAGCAATCCAGCGAATGGCAAATGGCGAGCTCGGGGGCGGGCTTGCTTTTCCCTATTCGCTATTCGCTACTCACTATTCGCCTGTATGCTGATCGCAATGAACGAAACACCCTCACAGCCGACCTCGCTCGCTTCCGCCATTGCGGCCGGGCGCTTCGCGCTCACGGCGGAAATCGCGCCGCCGCTTTCGGGCGACGCGGATGACGTGATCCGGCTGGCGCGGCCGCTCAAGGGCCTTGCCGACGCCGTCAACGTCACCGACGGCGCGGGCGCGCGCGCCCACATGGGCGCGGCCGCGGCGGCCGCGCTCCTCGCGCGCGAAGGCATCGAGCCGATTCAGCAGTTCACCTGCCGCGACCGCAACCGCATCGCGCTGCAGGGCGATCTGTTGGCGGCGGCGGCGCTCGGCGTGCGCAACCTGCTGCTGCTGCGCGGCGACGATCCCACCGCCGGCGACCAGCCGGACGCGAAGCCGGTGTTCGATCTCGACACGGTCGGCCTGCTCACCACCGCGGCGGGCCTGCGCGACCGCGGCGCGCTGCCGTCCGGCCGCAAGCTCAAGCAGCGGCCGGCGTTCTTCCTCGGCGTCGCCGATGTGCCGATCGATCCGCCCGCCGGCTGGGCGCCGCACTCACTTAAAGCGAAGGCCGACGCGGGCGCGCAATTCGTGCAGACGCAGTTCTGCATGGATGCCGGCATCGCGCGGCGCTATCTCGCGCCGCTCGCCGAACACGGGCTCGTGCCGCGGCTCGCGATCCTCATCGGCGTGGTGCCGCTCAGGTCGGCGCGCTCGGCGCGCTGGATGCGCAAACATTTGCCCGGCACGATCATTCCCGACGCAATCATCGCGCGGCTCGAAGGCGCGGCCGATCCGGCGGCGGAAGGGCGGCGCGTTTGTTTGGAGTTGATGCAGGAACTCGCGGAAATTCCCGGCGTCGCCGGCGCCCACGTGATGGCGCCCGCCAATCCCGAGGCGATCCCGGAGGTGCTGGCCGAGGCAGCAAATATCAGGCGGAAGGGCTGAACATGCCACGCGATTTCTCGAAGCGGCGCAAGCCGCGGTTCCGGCTGCCGCCGGGCGCGTGCGATGCGCATAACCACGTGTTCGGGCCGGCGGCGAAATTTCCCTATGCGCCGGAACGGCGCTACACGCCCGAAGACGCGCCCAAGGAGGCGCTGAGCGCATTGCATGCGCTGCTCGGCATCGAGCGCGCCGTGATCGTGCAGGCGAGCTGCCACGGCAAGGATAACCGCGCCATGCTCGACGCCATTGCCGACGCGCCCGCCCGGCGGCGCGGCGTCGCGATGGTGGATGACGACTTCACCGACAAGGATTTGGCGGCGCTCGATCGCGGCGGCGTCCGCGCCGTGCGCTTCAACTTCGTGCGCCATCTCGGCGGCACGCCCGACATGGACCTGTTCGCCCGCGTGATCGACCGCATCAAGGTCCTCGGTTGGCACGTGGTGCTGCACATGGATGCCCCCGACATCGTTCCGCTCGGCGACATGATGAGAAAACTGCCGCTGCCGTTCGTGATCGACCACATGGGGCGGGTCGACGCCGCGGCGGGAACCGGGCAACCGGCCTTCCGCGCACTGCTGGAGCTGGCCAAGCGCGAGAACTGCTGGATTAAAGTGTGCGGCGCCGAGCGCATTTCGTTGCCGCCCTACGCGGCCGCGGTGCCGATCGCGCGGGCGATTCTCGAGGCGATCCCTGATCGCGTGCTGTGGGGCACCGACTTCCCGCATCCGAATCTGAAGCACGAAGCGGACGAAGCGGATCTCGTGGATCTGATTCCGCAGTTCGCGGTGACCGCCGAGGCGCAGCGCAAGCTGCTGGTCGATAATCCGGCGAGACTCTACGGGTTTGTTTGATCTAACCACGCGTGCGGTTCACCTCTCCCCGCTTGCGGGGAGAGGTCGACGCGCGAAGCGCGTCGGGTGAGGGGGGCCTTCCACTGGCGTCGCGCTACTGAAGCTCCCCCTCACCCCGACCCTCTCCCCGCAAGCGGGGAGAGGGGGCGCTGTGGCGCTTGCTGTGTGGGCATTGATCACCGATGATGGTTGCAACAAACATCCGGGGAGGAAACAGGTGAAACCGGCGCCGTTCGATTACGCCAGGGCGCGCTCGGTCGAGCATGCGCTCGAATTGCTCGGCCGCGAGGGCGCGCGCGTGCTGGCGGGCGGGCAAAGCCTGATCGCCACGCTCAACATGCGGCTCTCGCACCCGAGCCTGCTGGTCGACATCAACGAGGTCGCCGGCCTCGACCGCATCGCGCGCCGCAACGGGCATATCGAGATCGGCGCGCTGGTGCGCCACGCGCAGGCGGAGCGCTCGGCGGAACTCGGGCAGGCGGCGCCGCTCGTCGCCCGCGCGCTGCCGCATATCGGCCATCCGGCGATCCGCAACCGCGGCACTGTCGGCGGCTCGATCGCCTTCGCCGATCCGGCGGCGGAACTGCCAGCGTGCCTGCTCGCGCTCCAAGGCGAGGTCGACATCGCCGGGCCGGCGGGCAAGCGCACGGTGAAAGCCGACGATTTCTTTCACGGCCTGTTCGAGACTGCGCTCGGCGCGTGCGGCGTGCTCACCGCGATCCGCGTACCGGCGGCGACGAGCGCAACGCGCGTCGGCTTTGCCGAACTCGCGCGCCGGCACGGCGACTACGCCATGGTCGGGCTCGCCGCGGCCGCACGCGCGAACGGGAAGAATCTCACGGACGTACGCCTCGCGTTCTTCGGCGTGGGCGCGACGCCAGTGCGCGCGCGCAACGCGGAGGCGGCGCTCGCGGCGGGCGACGTCGAGGCTGCCGTCAATGCGCTCGGGCACGATCTCGATCCACCGGACGACGTGCAGGCAACGGGCGCGGTGAAGAAACATCTCGCCGGCGTGCTGCTGCGCCGCGTCGCGCGGCAACTCAACGAGGCGCCGCAATGAGCGCGCACGAGATCACCCTCACGGTCAACGGCGAGGAGGTGCGCGAAGCGGTCGACGCGCGCACCACCTTGGTCGATTTCCTGCGCGAGACGCTCGGGCTCACCGGCAGCCACGTGGGCTGCGAGCACGGCGTGTGCGGCGCCTGCTCGGTGCGGCTCGACGGCGTCGTGGTTCGCGGCTGTCTCACGCTCGCCGTGCAGTGCGAGGGCCACACGGTCGAAACCATCGAGGGCGCTTCGGACTCCGGCGCGCTGGCCGACCTGCAGGAGGAATTCCGCACCCGCAACGCGCTCCAATGCGGCTACTGCACGCCGGCGATGCTGCTCACGGCGGCCGAGTTGCTCGCCGGCAGCGGCGTGCCGAGCCGCGCCGCGATCCGCGAACACCTGTCGGGCAATTACTGCCGCTGCACCGGCTATCACGCCATCGTGGACGCGGTCGAAGCGGTGGCGCGCGCCCGCGCGGGAGCAACGTCATGAACGACCGCGACCAGCCAACGGGCCTGACCGCGCTCGACCGGCCCAATTCCTACATCGGCCGCTCGGTGCCGCGGCCGAACCTCGCGCGCCTCACCCAGGGGCGAGGACAATATGTCAGCGACGTGAGCCTGCCGCGCATGGCGCACGTGGCGTTCGTGCGTTCGCCCCATTCCCACGCGCGCATCCAACAAATAGAGACGGCCGCGGCGAAGCGCGCGCCCGGCGTGATCGCGGTCGTCAGCGGTGAGGACCTGGCGAAGGTGTGCACGCCGTGGGTGGGCGTGCTCACGCATCTCAAAGGCCTCAAATCGGCGCCGCAGCATGCGATCGCGGTGGAGCGCGCGTGCTGGCAGGGCGAAGCGGTGGTGGCCGTGGTCGCGCGCACGCGCGCACTCGCCGAGGATGCGGCCGAGCTGGTCGAAATCGAATATCAGGAACTGCCGGCCGTCACCGACGCTGAGACCGCGCTCGACAAGGCAACCCCGGTGATCCATCCCGAGTTGGGCGACAATCTCACCTTCGAGCGCACGCTCGACGCAGGCGAGGTCGACAAGGCATTCAAGGAGTCCGACACGGTCGTCGAGACGACGTTCCTGTTCGGCCGCCACACCGGTGTCACCAACGAGCCGCGCGCGGTGGTGGCCGATTGGAACGAGGGCGCGCAGCGCCTCACGGTTCATCACGGCACCCAGGCGCCGCATATGATGCAGAATATTTTCGCCAAGCATCTCGGCTTGGCCGAGCATCAGGTGCGCGTCATCACCGACGACGTGGGCGGCTCGTTCGGCATCAAGGTGCACGTCTACGCCGACGAGATGGCGACGGTTGCGCTGTCGAAGCTGCTCAGGCGGCCGGTGAAATATGTCGCGGACCGCATCGAGAGTTTCGTCACGGACATCCATGCGCGCGATCACCGGGTGAAGGCGCGCATCGGCGTCACTAAAGACGGCCGCATCACCGCGTTCGAAATCGACGACCTCACTGGCATCGGGCCCTACTCGGTCTATCCGCGCACCAGCGGCATCGAGGCGAACCAGATCGTCAACTTGGTGGGCGGGCCCTACGGATGTCCGAATTATCGCGCCCGCGCCCGTGTCGTGTTTCAGAACAAGAACGTGATGTGCCAGTACCGCGCGGTCGGCCATCCGATCGCGACCGCGGTCACCGAAGGTTTGGTCGACCTGGCGGCGGCCAAGCTCGGCATGGATCCGGTCGCGTTGCGGCGGAAGAATCTGATTCCCGACGACGCCTACCCGTGCGGCTCGGCGTCGGGCCTCAAGTTCGAGAAGCTGTCGCACCACGCGTCGCTCGATAAGCTGATCGCGATGATGGACTACGAGCGCCTGCGCAAAGAGCAGGCGGGGGTACGCGCGCGTGGCGTCCATCGCGGCATCGGCTTTGCGGCCTTCATCGAAGTTACGAATCCGAGCGCGGCGTTCTACGGCGTCGGCGGCGCCCGCATTTCCTCGCAGGACGGCGCGACGGTGCGGCTCGACGCGCAGGGCGCCGTCATTTGTCACACCGGCGTCACCGAGCAGGGCCAGGGCGCCGAGGCGGTGATCGCGCAGGTGGTAGCTACCTCGTTCGGCGTGCCGATCGAGCGCGTGCGGGTGATCACCGGCGACACCGACAATACGCCGTACGGGGGCGGCACCTGGGCCTCGCGCGCAGCCGGCATCGGCGGCGAGGCGGCGTGGCAGGCCGGCAAGGCGCTGCGCGCGAACGTGCTCGCGGTCGCGGCGAGCATTCTGCAGGCGGAGCCGAAGGCGCTCGACATCCGCAACGCCGCGGTAGTCGATGCCGAGACCGGGCGCGAGCGCCTCGGTCTCGATGAGGTCGCGCGCATCGCCTACTTCCGCCCCGACACCCTGCCGCCCGGCTTCCAGGCCGAGCTGATGGCAACGCGCCACTATGTGCCGCGCGCGTGGCCGTTCGCCTTCACCAACGGCATCCAGGCCTCGCATCTCGAAGTCGACGTCGACACCGGCTTCGTCACCTTGCTCGACCATTGGGTGGTCGAGGACTGCGGCACGGTGATCAACCCGCAGCTCGTCGACGAGCAGGTCCGCGGCGGCGTGGTGCAGGGGATCGGCGCCGCGTTGTTCGAGCACTGCCTTTACGACGCGCAGGGGCAGCTCCTCAACGGCAACATGGCGGATTATCTGGTGCCGATGGCGGCGGAGATGCCGGACATCCAAGTCGGACACGTGGTAACGCCCACGGCCGACAGCGAGCTCGGCGCCAAGGGCGCTGGCGAAGCGGGCACCGCCGGCGCGCCCGGCGCGGTGATGAACGCGGTCAATGACGCGCTGCGCCCGCTCGGGGCGGCGCCCATCACGCAGATGCCGATCACGCCGGGCGTGGTGCTCGCAGCATTGGGGAAAATCTAGCTATCCCTCCCCCGCGAAGCGGGGGAGGGTGGCGACGCCCGCGAAAGCGGGCGGAGCCGGGTGGGGGCTCGCTCCGTGGGACAGGAGTTCGTAACTTGCGCCCCACCCGGCCGCGCGCTGCGCGCGCGTCCACCCTCCCCGCTACGCGGGGAGGGATAAGAAAGGGAGGAGAAAACGCAATGGCCAAGGGCAACAAGGTCGTCATCACCTGCGCGGTGACGGGGTCGATCCATACGCCGACGATGTCGCCGCACATTCCGATCACGGCGCAGGAGATCGCCGACGCGGCGATCGGCGCGTCGGAGGCGGGCGCGGCGATTGTGCACCTGCACGCGCGCGACCCGAAGGACGGCCGCCCGGACCAGTCGCCCGACGCGTTCGCGCCGTTCCTCAAAGTGATCAAGCAGCGCGCCAACGTGGTGATCAACATCACGACCGGCGGCGCGCCCACCATGGCGATCGAGGAGCGGGTGCGGCCCGCGGCGACCTTCAAGCCCGAGGTCGCCTCGCTCAACATGGGCTCGATGAACTTCGGCCTCTACCCGATGCTCGCGCGTTACAAACAGTTCAAATATGACTGGGAGAAGCCCTATCTCGAAGGCTCGCGCGAGCGCATCTTTCGCAACACCTTCGCGGACATCGAATACATTCTCACCACGTGCGCCGAGAACGGCACCCGCTTCGAGATCGAGTGCTACGACATCGGCCATCTGTACACGCTCGCCCACTTCGCCGACCGCGGCGTGGTCAAGCCGCCGTTCTTCATCCAGTCGGTGTTCGGCATCCTCGGCGGCATCGGCCCGCATCCGGAGGACGTGATGCACATGCGCCGCACGGCCGACCGGCTGTTCGGGCGCGACAAATATCATTGGTCCGTGCTCGGCGCCGGGCGCAATCAGATGGCGGTCGCCGCCATGTCGGTCGCGATGGGCGGCAACGTGCGGGTCGGGCTCGAGGACTCGCTGTGGATCGGCCCCGGCAAGCTCGCCGAATCGAATGCCGCCCAGGTGACCCAGGCGCGCCAGATCATCGAGGGGCTCGGCTACGCGATCGCCTCGCCGGACGAGGCGCGCGAGATCCTCGGGCTCAAGGGCGGGGACAAGGTCGCGTTTTGATTTATCGCGCAACAAACACCGCCGTCATCCTGAGGAGCTCGGCGCGCAGCGCCGAGCGTCTCGAAGGATGGCAGCAAACTCGGTGCATGTGGCCATCCTTCGAGACGCGCCCTTCGGGCGCTCCTCAGGATGACGGCGGAGAATAGGAGAGCCAGACAAAATGAACATCACGGTCGGGCGCAAGGCGATCGAGGAGGCGAGCAAAAAATTGTCGAACTGGGGCCGCTGGGGCAAGGGCGACATGATCGGCACGCTCAACTTCGTCACTCCGGAGGACATCGTCAACGCCGCCAAGCTGATAAAGAAGGGCAAGGCGTTCGCGCTCGGCATCCCGCTCGACGGCAACGGCCCGCAGACCGGGCTGTTCGGCGGCCGCTTCAATCCGATCCATCAGATGCTCGCGACCGGCACCGACGCCATCGCCGGCCGGCACGACTGGAACAAGCTGCGCTACGCCGACGACACGCTGAACCTGTGCGTCCAGGGCGCGACCCATTGGGACGCGCTCGGTCACATTTTCTATGAGGACAAGGCCTACAACGGCCACGACCCGCGCATGATCGATTCCAAGGGGCTCAACGTGCTCGGTATCGAGCACTCGAAGGACAAGATGAACGGGCGCGGCGTGCTGCTCGACATCGCGCGCTTCCGCGGCGTTGACTGGCTTGCCGACGGCGAGGGCATCGGCAACGACGAGCTCGACGCCTGCGCCAAGGCACAGGGCGTGACGATCGGGCGCGCCGATTTCGTGATCGTTCGCACCGGCCAGATGGAGCGCTGCCTGAAAGAAAAGAAATGGGGCGGCTATGCGGGCGGCGACGCGCCGGGCGTGAAATTCGAGAATTGCTACTGGTGTCACGAAAAGGAGATCGCGGCGATCTGCACCGACACCTGGGGGGTCGAGGTGCGGCCGAACGAAACCACCGAGGCGAACCAGCCGTGGCACTGGGTGGTGATCCCGTCGATGGGCCTGTGCATGGGCGAGATCTTTTATCTCAAAGAGCTTGCCGAGGACTGCGCGCGCGACAAGGTCTATGAGTTCTTCTTCTGTGGCCCGCCGCTCGCGATCACCGGCGGCACCGGCTCGCCGATCAACCCGCAGGCGATTAAGTAGCCCGCATGGAGCGAAGCGAAATGCGGGGCAGCCGTTCCCGGATTACGCTTCGCTCCATCCGGGCTACGCACTGAGCGCATGGAGTAACCAATGCCCCAATATTTGAAGCGCGGACTCGACGCGAGCGCCATCAAGGCAGCCGACGCCAAGGTGCGCGAGACCGTCGAGACGATCCTCGCCGATGTGGAAGCGCGCGGCGACGCCGCGGTGCGCGAGCTGTCGCAGAAATTCGACAATTGGGCGCCGGCGAACTTTAAGCTCACCGAGGATGAGATCGAGCGCGCGATCGGCGAGATGCCCAAGCGCGACCTCGACGACATCCGCTTCGCCCAGGCGCAGGTAAGGAACTTCGCGCAGAAACAAAAAGACACGCTGAAGGACCTCGAGGTCGAGACCCTGCCGGGCGTCGTGCTCGGGCACCGGCACATCCCGGTCAACAGCATCGGCTGCTACGTCCCAGGCGGCCGTTATCCGATGGTCGCCTCGGCGCACATGTCGATCGTCACCGCGCGGGTCGCCGGCGTCAAACGCATCGCCGCCTGCGCGCCGCCGTTCAAGGGCGGGCCGCATCCGGCGATCGTCGCCGCCATGCACTTCGGCGGCGCCGACGACATCTTCGTGCTCGGCGGCGTGCAGGCGGTTGCCGCCATGGCGCTCGGCACCGCCTCGTTCCCGCCGGTCGATATGATCGTCGGGCCGGGCAACGCCTACGTGGCGGAAGCAAAGCGTCAGCTGTTCGGCCGCGTCGGCATCGATCTGCTCGCCGGGCCGACCGAAACGATGATCATCGCGGACGACAGCGTCGACGGGGAAATCTGCGCCACCGACCTGCTCGGCCAGGCCGAGCACGGGCCGACCTCGCCGGCAGTTATGATCACAAATTCGGAGAGACTTGCCCGCGACACCATGCGGGAGGTCGAGCGGCTGCTCGCCATCATGCCGACTGCCGACGCCGCCGGCAAAGCGTGGGCCGACTACGGCGAGGTGATCGTCTGCGCCGATTATGACGAGATGGTGCGCGAGGCCGACCGGGTCGCCTCCGAGCACGTGCAGGTCATGACGCGCGATCCGGATTATTTTCTCGAGCGCATGCGCAACTTCGGCTCGCTGTTCCTGGGTCCGCGCACCAACGTCGCCTACGGCGACAAGGTGATCGGCACCAACCACACGCTGCCGACCAAAAAGGCGGCGCGCTACACCGGCGGCCTGTGGGTCGGTAAGTTTTTGAAGACCTGCACCTATCAGAAAGTGCTCACCGACCAGGCAAGCGCGCAGATCGGCGAATACTGCTCGCGCCTGTGCGTGCTCGAAGGCTTTCTCGGCCACGCCGAGCAGGCAAATGTGCGCGTGCGCCGCTATGGCGGACGCAACATCGGCTACGCCCAGCCGGCGACGTGAGCATGGACCTGCCGGCCGCTCCTTCGTTCCGTCTCGACGGCAGGCGTGCGCTCGTCACCGGCGCCGGCCGCGGCATCGGACTCGCGGCAGCCGCGGCGCTGGCGCAAGCGGGCGCGCACGTGACCTTGGCGGCGCGCACGCTGGCGCAGATCGAGGAGGCGGCGGCAACGATCCGCTCGCGCGGCCAGTACGCCGAGGCGCTCATGCTCGACGTGACCGACGTCGCGGCAGCGCGACGCGCGATTGCGGGCGCGGCGCCGTTTCAGATACTCGTCAACAACGCCGGCATGAACCGGCCGGCGCCGCTCTCGGACGTGACAGTCGAGGATTTCGACGCGATCTTTGCGCTCAACGTGCGCGCCGCCTACTTCATCGCGCAGGCGGTAGCGCTGCGGCTGGTCGAGACCAAGCTTCCCGGCTCGATCATCAATATTTCCTCGCAAATGGGGCACGTGGGCGCCGCGCGTCGCACCGTCTATTGCGCTTCGAAGCATGCCATGGAGGGCTTCACCAAGGCGATGGCGATCGAGCTTGCGCCGCACTCAATTCGCGTCAACACGCTCGGGCCGACGTTCGTCGAGACGCCGCTGACGCGCCCGTTCTTCCAGAACGAGACCTTCCGCAAGGAGGTGCTGAGCAAGATCAAGCTCGGCCGCCTCGGTCAGGTGGAGGACCTCACCGGCGCGATCGTGTTCCTCGCCTCCGACGCCTCGGCGCTGATGACCGGCTCCTCCCTCGTGGTCGACGGCGGCTGGACGGCGGAGTAATCCCTTTTCTTTCATACCCTCCCCCGCTTGCGCGGGAGGGTAGGGTGGGGGCACTCTCCACATACGCAAGGGAGCAAACAAAATGACCGCTCAACCCATATCCGCCCCTGCCCGCCTGCGCGCGCTCCTGAAGCAGGACGGCATGATCGTCGCGCCGGGCGCCTACGATTGCATCAGCGCGCGGGTGATCGCCCAGGCGGGCTTCCCGGCGGTCTACATGACCGGCGCCGGCACCGCCGCGATGCTCGGCTATCCCGACTTCGGCCTCGTCACCATGAGCGAGATGGCGGAGAACGCCGGGCGGCTCGCCGCGGCGGTGAGCGTACCGGTGGTCGCCGACGCCGATACGGGCTACGGCAACGAGCTCAACGTCACCCGCACTGTGCGTGAATACGAGAAGCGCGGCGTCGCCGGGCTGCACATCGAGGACCAGGGCTTCCCGAAGAAGTGCGGCCACCTCGACGACAAGACGGTGATCCCGCTCGACGAATATCTTGCCAAGATCCGGGCAGCCGCGGCCGCGCGCAGCAATCCCGACTTTTTGTTGATCGCGCGCACCGACTCGCGCGCGGTGATCGGCTTCGAGGAGGCGGTCACGCGCATGAACGCCGCGCTCAAGGCCGGCGCCGATATGGCGTTCCTGGAGGCGCCGCAGACGTCCGAGGAGGTCGCGGCGGTGCCGCGGCTCGTGAAGGGACCGTGCCTGCTCAACGTGGTCTCGGGCGGCAAGACGCCGGTGCTCGACTTGGCCGACGCGCAGAAGCTCGGCTTCAAGCTCGCGATCCTGCCGGGGTTGCTGTTTCAGACCGCGGTGCCGGCGTTCGACGCAGTGCTCGCTGAGGTCAAGGCCACGCAACGCCATCCCGACATGAAAGTGAGCATCAAGGAAAAATTCCGCCGCATGGGCTCGGACGAATGGGACGCGCTACGCACGCGATTCCGCGAAGAGGGTGGCGCGGACGGCAGCGGCGTGAAGACCGCGGCAGAGTAAATCCCTCCCCCGCAGGGGGAGGGTGGCGCCGCGCGTACGCGCGGCGACGGGTGGGGGTGCCGAAATACAAGACCCCACCCGGCTCGCTTCGCTCGCCACCCTCCCCGCTTCGCGGGGAGGGATTAACGCACTGGGTACACCGGCTTATCGCCGCTGAGCACGCGGGCGACGTCGCTCGCGCATTTCGTTTGCAGTTCCTCGAGCGCCTCGACGGAATAGAACGCGGTGTGCGGCGTGAGAATCACGTTGGCGCGGCCGAGGAGGGCCGAGTCTTTCGCCAGCGGCTCGGTCGCCACCACGTCGAGGGCGGCGCCGCCGAGTCGACCGGAATCGAGCGCGGCGATCAGCGCCGGCTCGTCCACCAGCGGCCCGCGCGCCGTGTTGATGAGGCAGGCGCCGCGTTTCATTTTGGCGAACGCCGAGCCGTCGAACAGGCCGCGGGTCTCCGGCAACAGCGGCGCGTGAATCGAGACGAAATCCGAGCGTGCGAGGAGCTCGTCGAAGCTCACGTTCTCGACCCGCGCGTGCGCGAGCGCGGTGGGCGGCACGAACGGATCATGCGTGATCACCCGAAGCCCGAACGCCTGCGCCTTGGGGGCGAGCTGGCGCGGGATGTTGCCGAAGCCGACGAGGCCGAGCGTTTGCCCTTCGAGTCTGCGGATCGGCACCACCGCCGGCATCTCCCAGCGGCTCGCCTGCACCAGATTGTTGGAGAAGACCACCTTGCGGGCGAGCGCGAGCAGCAGTGCCATGGCGTGGTCGGAGACTTCGCGCATGCAGTAGTCCGGAACATACGTGACCGTGATGCCGCATGCGACCGCCGACGGCACGTCGATGTTGTCGACGCCGAGGCCAAAGCGGCCGATCGCCTTGCAGCGCTTGAGCTGGCGCAGCAGGTCACCCGGCAGCTTGGCGTAGGTGACGAGGATCGCGTCGGCGTCGCGCGCGACCGCGAGGATGTCGTCCGCCGACGCGCTCTTCGCCATCACCAGCTCGGGATCGATGCGCTTGAGCGCGGCGATCGCAGGATCGAGCGAGGGAAACACGCTGTCGGTGACGGCGATGAGAGGACGGGGCATCGGATACTCCAGTGACCAGTGATCAGTAGCCAGTGACCAGAAGATAGCACTCCATTTGGGGGCTTGATCTGATCACCGGTCACCGGTCACCGATCACCGGTCGAAGACCTGAGGATTAACGCAATTGGGCGGCGGCTTGCCGTCGATGAGCGCGACGACGTTGTCGACCACGATGTTGGCCATGACCTCGCGCAACGACGCGACCGCGCTGCCCATGTGCGGCGTGAGCACCACGTTGTCCATCTTGCGCAGCGCCGTCGCGACCTTGGGCTCGTGCTCGTAAACGTCGAGGCCGGCGCCGGCGATGCGCTTCTTCGTCAACGCGCGGATCAGTGCCGCCTCGTCGACGATCGGCCCGCGCGCGGTGTTGATCAGGAACGCGGTCGGCTTCATCAGCGCGAACTCGCGGTCGCTGATCATGTGGCGGGTTTCGCCGTTGAGCGGCGGATGCAGCGAGACGAAGTCGGAGCGCTTGAGCAGTTCGTCGAACGGCACATAGGTGATGGCGAAATCCTTCTCGTCGCGCTCCGGCTTGCGCCGCGGCCCCCAGTAGAGCACTTCCATCGAAAAGCCGTGCGCGCGTTTGGCGACGGCGCGGCCGATGCGGCCGCCCCCGCCGACGAGCCCCAGCACCTTGCCGGACACCGCGCTGCCGGCGAGATGGTTCGACTGACCGCCGGGAAAGCCGCCCTTGCGCAGCAGGCGGTCGCCCTCGCGCATGCGCCGCGCCACCGCGATCATCAGGCCGAAGTTGAGATCGGCGGTGGCTTCGCCGACGATCGGCGGCACCACCGTCACCGGAATGCCGCGCGCAGTCGCTTCGGCAACGTCGATCGCGTCCGGCGTGATCGCCATGGAACAGACGGCGCGCAGCTTCGGGTTGGCGGCAAGCACATCGCGGTCGACCCGATCGTGCAGCAGCGGGAACAAAATGTCGGCCTTCTTCACGGCCGCGATCAGATTCTTCTTCGCCAAAGGCCGGCTGCTGTCGGGGTTCATGGTCACGCGCGCGGCTTGGCGCAGGCGCTTCGCCGCGCTGGCGGCGATCGGCTGGGTGACGAAGATGCGCGCGCGCATCAGCGCATCCACCGCACGACGCCGGCGACGCCGTCGACCGCGACCGGCACGCCGTCGGGAATCTGGCGCGTCGCATCGAGCACGCCCAACACCATGGGGATGCCGCGCTCGCGCGCGAGCGACGCAAGGTGCGAGGTCGAGCCGCCGAGTTCTGCCACCACGCCGGCAACGCGCGGCAGCACGTAGGACAGCGAGGGACCGGCCACTTTGGTGACCAGCACGTCGCCGGGCGCGACGCGGGAAAGCTCGCATTCGCAATTGATCACGCAGGCGCGTCCGGTGCCCCAGCCGATGCCGGCGGGGTGGCCGTTGAGGCCGGGATGGCGCAGCCAGATTTCGTCGGGCACGGTCGCGGGTTCGACGTGCAGCGGTCGCGCCTGCAGCAATTTGAAGCCGCTGTCGTCGAGCGCCCATTCGATCTCGACCGGGATGCCGAGCACGTCCTCGGCCTTGCGCAGCATGCGGCCGAGCTGCGTCGCCTGCCCGTGTCCGAGGCACGGCTTCGCGACGAGCGCCTGATCGACCGGCGCAGCGACTTCGCCGTGGCCGCGTACGCAGCCAGCGCTGTGGGCTTTGCGGCCGGGCTCGATCTTGCGCACGAAAGCCTGGCGGCTGAGCAGGATGCGGTCGGGCACCACTTCGCCCTGGGCGATGGCGGAGCCGAGCCCCCAGGTGGCGCTGAGCAGCATCTGGTCCTCCCCGGTGCGGCTCAAGCCGCCGCCCGACGCGCGCGCTTCGACCAGCGGCTGGATCAGCACCGCCATCGCGGTTTCGCCCGCGTCGACCTCGTGCGTTTCCATGTAGCGGCGCGCGTTGGTGGTCCACAGCGCCGCCCAGCAGGCGCGCACGGCGGTGAGGAAATCCGTTTCGCTGGCGAGGCCGAGGAAACTTTCGAATTGCCCGGCGAAGGTGGCGCCGGCCCGGTCTTCAACCAGCGCCGACGAGCGTACGACGGCGAGCCCCTGTGCCGAGACGGCGCGCCACGCCGTGAGCAAAGCGTCGAGCACCGGCGGTGCGATCTTGCCCTGATAAAGCGCAAGCCTGATCTCGACCGCAAGCCGCCGCGCTTCCGGGAGATCGGCAATGGCGACCTGCTCCGCCTTCTCGGCGAGGCCGAGTTCGGCAAGCTGGATGCGGTAGGCTTCCGCATCGAGGCAGAAGCCGCCGGGCGTCGGCAGGCCGGCGCGGTTAAGCGCCGCGAGGTTCGCCGCCTTGGGCCCGAACCGGTCCGGGTCCGCCGCCTGCGGATCGTCGAGGGGAACTAACAGAGTCATGCCGTCCTGTGCTGTGCAAACAAAACGTAGGGTGGGCTAAGCGCCCGAAGGGCGCGTGCCCACGCGTTTTTATGAACTCTCCGCGTGGGCACGGCGCTTCGCGCCTTAGCCCACTCTCCATCGCCCACCCGCGCGGGCGATAACGAGGGCGGAGACGAACTCACTTCACGTGATCGCCGTAACCCGGGATGGGATCGACGACGGTGATCTGTTTGACCGGGAAGTTGGAGATGATTTCCGTGCGGTCCTCGTGCACGATCAGCATCTCTTCGATGCGCACGCCCCAGCGGAACTTCTTCCCGTGCTGGGTTTCGAGCGCGAACACCATGCCGGGCTTGATTTCGATCGGATGGTCGAGCGACCAGATGCGCGAGATCACCGGCTGGTCGTACTGCGCAAGCCCGAGGCCGTGGCCCCACAGGTTGGCGGCCGCCTGGTCCTCTTCCGCGTAACCCCAGGCTTCCTGGGCGGACGGCCATTTCGACGCGATCTCGCGCGTGGTGGTGCCGACCCGCACGGCCTCGATCGAATCGTAGAGCCACTCGAGCGCGGTGGCGTAGACATCCTTCTGCTCCTGAGTGGGCTCCTTGCCGACGCAATAGGTGCGGTAATAGCAGGATTTGTAGCCGTTCCAGGTGAGCGCGGCGAGATCCATGAACACGATGTCGCCCGGCAGGATGATGCGGTCGGAGAAGTTGCGCCAGTTCGGCCATGTGTTGGGACCGGAGGAAACAATCACGTCCTCGACGTCCTCCATGCCGGGGATCGAATAGAGAAACTCCATCAGGTGCGCGGTCACCTGATTCTCGGTGATGCCCGGGCGCAGGAATCTCATGCACTCCCAATGGGTGGCGTCGCCGATCGCGCCGACCACGCGCAGCGCCTCCTGCTCATCCTCGTTCTTGATCGCGCGCGCTTCCATCATCGGCGTCATGCCGTCGGCCCAGTTGATGTTCTTCTCCTGGAACAGGCGCAGCATGTTGATGTCGATGAAGTCGACGCCGAGCTTCTGGCCGGCGACGCCGTGCCGTTTCATCTCGTCGAGGATGGCGTTGGTGAATTTGGTGACCTGCTGGGTCGATGCCGCGCCGGCCGCGCCCTTGATCCAGGCGTAGGACCAACGGATGTTTTCTTTCGGGATCCACGGCACGTGGCGTTCGATTTGAAATCCGATGTCGCCCTGCTCGAACAGCACCGGCGCGCCGTCGCCGCACAACAGCGCGTAACGCAGGCCGGGCTTGAGCCGGTTCCAGCCGGGCGTGAGCGTGCCGGTCACGTAGCGGACGTTCTCGTCGTACATCAGCAGCATGGCGCCGAGTCCATGCGCCTTCATGCGCTCGCGTGCGCGCTCGAGCCGGTATTTGCGCAGCCGGTCCCAGTTGATGCGCTGCTGCCAATCGAGGCCGACGATCCCAGCATTAGCCATCGTTATCTCCCATAAAGCCCCACGATGCAGGCGAGCCTAGCATAAGAAACATTCAATCAGCGCGTGTATATCGGGCGCATTGCGACGCCCTCGTCCCCTGCTTCCCCGCCGAATCGGCCGCATCCGGGTTGTGGAAAAATTTACCTGGACCCGGGGTGCAGCTGAAATAATATGTTCTGCGAAAGGGCATCAGGTTTTCTAATGTCGGAAGTCAGCCTGCGGCAGATCCGGGCGGTGGTGGCGGTGTGCGAGGAGGGCTCGTTCACCCGGGCGGCCGCGCGCGAAAACGCCACCCAATCGGGCATCTCGCAGCACATCGCGGCGCTCGAACGCTCGCTCGGGGTGCGCCTGTTCGAGCGCTCCACCGCCGGGGTGCGGGCGACGCCGGCCGGCCTGCGCTACTACCGCCGTTGCATCGAGGCGCTCGGCACCATCAAGACCGGCGCCGAGGAGATGCGCGCCCTCGCCGATCGCGTCACCGGGACGTTGCGCGTCGGCCTGATGCCGACCTTCACCCGGGCGTGCCTGGCGCACACGCTACGCGACTACGTGCGCGACCATCCGGACGTGAAGCTGCGCATCGTCGAGGGCTACAGCGGCGTGCTCACCGAGCAGGTGCTCGCCGAGGAACTCGACTTGGCGATCGTGCCGACGTTCGAGGGGCGCGTGGGCTTGCGCTCGCGCCTCCTCGCGCGCGACCGTGAGATGCTGCTGTCCGGTCCGGCGCGCGGATTTGCCCCGCTCGAGCCGCTGCGCCTTGCCGACTGCGCGTCGCTCAAGATCGTGGTGCCGGGCCTGCCCAACATCCGCCGGCGCAACATCGAGACCTATTTTCAAACAAACGGCGTCGTGGTCGAGGACATGATCGAGATGGACGCCATGATCGGCACACTCGAGTTCGTGACCGCGACCGACTGGGTAGCGGTGCTGCCTGCACTCATCTGCGTCAACGACATCGGCCGCAACGATCTCATCATCAACCCGATCGTCGATCCGCCGCTCTACTGCGAATTTGTGATCATCGAGCCGGCGCGGCGCGCGCTCAGCGTGCAGGCGCGGCTGTTCCTGCAGCGGCTCGAGGCCGAGGTCGCGCGCGTGCGCGGCGTGTGGCGCCGCACGCTCGCGCCGGCGGAGCTGGTGGAGGCGTGACGCTTTATCCCTCCCCCGCGGAGCGGGGGAGGGTGGCGAGCGAAGCGAGCCGGGTGGGGGCTCTTCAACAAATTCCGTCTTCAACCTGTCCCCCACCCGTCCGCGCGCTGACGCGCGCGGCCTCCCTCCCCCTGTGGGGGAGGGAGGGGAAGGCGGCCTAGGGAAATTCCCCTAGGTGATCGTCCGCATATATTTCGTACGGCCTTTAGCTAACGTCGCGATTGGAGGCGCTTTCGATGGAGGCGTTTCCGTTTCGTGCTTGGGAAGGGGCCATTGTCCCTGGCCCCTTCCTTTTTTTCAAATTAATGCGTCACGGCCGCAGGCGCGCCCGGCTGTTTGAGCGGATGGGCGGCCGCGAACGCTTCGATCTGCATGCAGGCGTCGACCACGCGCGCGAACGTCGGATAGGGCTTGAGGTCGACCTGGAAGAACCCCGCGCCGGCCGCTTGGCTGGCGAGGCAAATGTCGCCGATTGACGGCTGATCGCCGCAGCAGAAACGGCCGGTCATCCCGTCGTTCGCCAGGTGGCTCTCAATCGCGTTGAGTGCCTCGCCGACCCAGTGGCGGATCCATTTCAGCACCCCCGCTTCGTCGAGCTTCAATTCACCGGTCAAATAATTGCGTATGCGCGGCACCAGCAGAGGATGCGAATCGCAGGCGACGATCTGGGCGATGCCGCGCACGAAAGCGCGCGCCCGCGGATCGGTGGGCAGCAGCGGCGGATGCGGATGGACCTCATCCAAATATTCCATGATGGCGAGCGACTCGAACAGCACCGGGCCCTCGCCGTCGACCAGCGCCGGAATGACCATCTGCGGGTTGACCGCCTTGAACTCCGGCTGCCGCTGGTCGCCCTTCATGAGGTCGATAGTGACAACCTCGGGCTTGAGGCCCTTGAGGTTGAGCGCGATGCGCACCCGATAGGTGGCGAGCGAGCGCCAGAACGAGAACAGCTTCATCTGAAAATCCTCCCTAATTTGTTGAAAGCATAAGGGGGCGGGTATCCCGGAGTCCATGCGCGATGCTTTTCCGCGCGGTCACGATCGCGTAAGGGAAACCGCCCGTTATCCGTGGAGCATGATCTTTTCCGAAAACCGGTACCCACTTTTCGGGATCATGCTCTGAAACATAAGGACCCGCCATGACCCGCACGCCCGAAATCGTCTACGCCGAACTCGACGCCGATCAGCGCCGCGTCTACGACGCGATCGTCGCCGGGCCGCGCGGCCAGGTGCAGGGGCCGCTCAAGGTGTGGCTGCAGAGCGCCGACCTTGCCGACCGCGCCCAGGCGCTCGGCGCGTTCTGCCGCTTCGGCACCAGCCTGCCGCCGCGCCTCTCGGAACTCGCGATCATCACGATGGGCGCGCATTGGCGGGCGGGCTTCGAATGGTTCGCGCACGCGCCGCTCGCGATCAAGGCCGGCGTCGATCCCGCCGCGGTCGAGGCGATCCGTATCGGTAAGCCGCCAAAGTTCGCGCAGCCGGATGAAGCGGCGGTCTATGCCTTCGCGCACGAATTGCTGACGACGCGGGAAGTGTCGGACGCGACCTATCAGCAAGCGCTGGCGCGGCTCGGCAAGAAAGGCGTGGTCGAGCTGACCGGCATCCTCGGCTATTACGGCCTGATCTCGATGACCATCAAGGCGTTCGAAGTGCCGTTGCCGTCGGGGACACCGGATCCGTTTAAGGATGTTTGATATCCCTCCCCCGCGCAGCGGGGAGGGATTACCGCTGCGCCCAATAAACCGAATGCGCGCCGGCGTCGCGCGCGCCCCAGCCGGCGCGGCTGGCCTCGTCGAAGCAGGCGAGCGTGTGCTCGACGAGCGGCATGGCGATGCCGCGCGCCCGGCCCTCCGCCAGCATGGTGCGCAAATCCTTGCGGCAGGAGTCGATGTCGAAGGTCGCGGTGCCGCCGCTGCCGCCCTTGAGCATGTCGGCAATCGCGCCGCCGCGCACTTTGAGCACGTTCGGGCCGCCGGAAGTGTCGGCAAACAAATCCATCAGGCGCGCCGGATCGATGCTCACATCCCGACACAAGGCGAGCGTCTCGCCCAGCGCCTGCCAGTAGATCATCAGCGGCATGTTGATCGCGAGCTTCATCACGGCGCCGGCGCCGACCGGGCCGGCGTGCTCGAGCCGGCGGCACAACTGCTCGAGTAGCGGCCGCGCGCGCACGGCGTCGGGCTCCTCGGCGCCCATGAGGCCGATCAGCTTGCCGGTGCGCGCCGGGCCGACGGTGCCGCCCACTGGACATTCGACGAAGGCCGCGCCTTTTGCGCGCACCTTGGCGGCGAGCGCGATCTCGACGGCCGGGGCCACCGTGCTCATCTCGATGAACAGGCGTCCGTCGACCGGGGCGGACAGGAGGCCGTCTCGCCCGCCGTAGACCGCATCGATGGCGGCCGCGTCGGTGAGGCTGGTGATGATCGTGTCAGCACCGGCCGCGAGTGCCGCGGGCGTTTTCACGATCTTCACACCGGCATCGGCGAGCGGCTTCGCCTTCTCGGCCGAGCGGTTCCAGCCGCTCACCTGATAACCGACCTCGCCGAGCCGCGCCGCCATGGCGGCGCCCATGCGGCCCAACCCTGCGACTCCGACGTGCATGCATTCACCTCATATTTATTACAGCGAGCGTTATCACGCAGACCCGTCGCTGCCAACGCGTGCTGGTTTTCGTGCGCGCGAATCGGCATGGTAGCGTCCGCGCCGCGCCCGCGTCGCGACCTTACGTAAGGAGAGAATGCAAACATGAGCGCAGCAAGCGCGAAAGGAACCGTGGGAGTGGTCGGGCTCGGCATCATGGGCGGCGCGATCGCGAAGAACCTCGCGGCGGCCGGCTGGCGCGTCGTCGGCTACGACATCGACGCCGCGCGCACCGCCGAGGCCAAGGCGGCCGGCGTCGAGACCGTTGTTAACGCGGCGGCCGTCGCGTCGGCGGCGGAAACGATCATGACCAGCCTGCCGACGCCGGCGGCGCTCGACATCACCGTGCAGGCGATCGCGGGCGCCAAGGTGCCGCGTCGCGTCGTCGCCGAGTGCAGCACGTTTTCCCTCGACGACAAGGCGCGCGCGGAATCGGTGCTGCGCGGCGCCGGCCACGTGTTGCTCGATTGCCCGCTCAGCGGCACCGGCGCGCAGGCGCGCACCAAAGACCTGGTGATCTATGCGAGCGGGGACAAGGCAAGCATCGCCGCGCTTGAGCCGCTGTTCGCCGATTTCTCGCGCCAGGCCTACGACCTCGGTGCGTTCGGCAACGGCAGCAAGATGAAATTCGTCGCCAACCTGCTGGTCGCGATCCACAACGTGGCGAGCGCGGAAGCCTTCGTGCTCGGCATGAAGGCAGGCTTGGACCCGCGCCAGATCTACGATCTGATCAAAAACGGTGCGGGCAACTCGCGGGTGTTCGAATTGCGCGGGCCGTTCATGGCGCAGGATCGTTACGGCGGCGAGAACGTCACCATGAAGGTCGGCATGTGGCAAAAGGACATGAGCGTGATCGGCGACTTCGCGCGCAAGTCGGGCGTCCCGACGCCGCTGTTCTCCGCCACCGAACCGATCTACGCAGCGGCGATGTCGACCGGCCACGCGGGCGACGACACCGCCTCGGTGTGTGCGGTGCTGGAAGCCATGGCGGGTATCAAACGTTAGCAGTAGCAACGTCATGCCCGGCCTTGTGCCGGGCATCCACGTCTTGAAGAGGCAACAAACTCTAAGACGTGGATGGCCGGGCCAAGCCCGGCCATGACGCGGTGGAGGATAGGTCAAATAGCGTGATTGACCGGGCCGACGCGGAGCCGCACATTAAGCTCAATAATCGGGGGCGATAATCCCGAAAACCAGGGAGGGACTACGCATGCGCATCCATCGCCGAACTTTGTTGAAAGGGGCCGCCGCCGCCGGGCTTGCGGTCGCGGCGCCCGCCGTGCTGCGGGCGCAAGGCGCGCCGTTCAAACTTGGTCTGCTGACAGTGAAGACCGGCCCGCTCGCCCAGGGCGGCATCCAGATGGAACAGGGCGCGCTCACGTTCCTGAAGGAGCGGAACTACATGATGGGCGGCCGCAAGGTCGACTTCGTCTCGGCCGACACCGGTGGCAATCCAGCCGGCACCAAGACCAAGGCGCAGGAACTGGTTGAACGCGACAAGGTCGACGTCATCATCGGGCCGCTCGCGGCCTTCGAGCTCTATGCCATCAGCGATTACGTCCGCGAACAAAAGATGCCGACCCTGAGTCTGGCCGCCGCGGACAATCTCACCCAGCGCCAGCCGAACCCGTTTCTGCTGCGCGCGTCGGCCACCTCGTCGCAGTCGATGCAGCCGATGGGGCATTACACGGCGACCGAACTCAAGCTCAAACGGGCGTTTTGCATCACCGAGGACTTCGCCTTCGGCTACGAGCAGATGGGCGGGTTCCAGGCAGCCTTTCAGAAGGACGGCGGCTGCGTCGTCAACAAATTGTGGCCGCCATTGTCGACGCCCGACTACACGCCGTACGTCGCGCAGATCGCCGATTGCGACGTGGTCTGCCAGGGGTTTGCCGGCTCGAATCCGCTGCGTTTCATGAAGGCTTATGCCAGCGCGGGCCTCAAATACCCGGTGGTGACGGGCTCGACCGGCGGCGACGACGCGTTGCTCAAGAGTTACGGCGAGGAGGCGATCGGCCTCATCTCGACCTCCCCGTACACGCTCGACCTCGAGACCGACAGCAACAAGCGTTTCGTCGACGGCATGCTGAAGAACTACAATATCGTTCCCGGCTTTTATGCTGCCGGGATCTATGTGAATTGCCAGGTGGTGGATGCCGGGCTCAAGGCGGCAAACGGCCAGAGTGACGACAAGGAAAAATTCATGGCGGCCCTCAAAGCTGTCTCCCTTACAGATACGCCGCGCGGACCGATCAAATTCGATCATCTCAACAACGTCATCGGAACGTTCTACGTCCGGCGCCTCGGAACGGAGGGGGCCAAATACGGCCTCAAGCTCTGGAACAAAACCATCAAAACCTATGAGAACGTCGGCCAATTCTGGACTTGGCCCGAGCAGGAATTCCTCGCGCACCCGGTCTACTCGCGCGATTATCCGCCGCTGACGAAGTGCTGAATAAGCAGAGGACGGACGACAGAGGACGGACGACGGAATAGCCGCCGTGTCAGTTATACTCCTCCGTCCTCCGTCCTCTGTCATCTGATCGGCCGCGGTCATGACCTTTTGGGTGCTGCTGACCGTCAACAGCGTGACGTTCGGCGGCCTGCTGTTTCTGTTGTCCGCCGGGTTTTCCCTGATTTTCGGGTTGATGCGGATTCCCAATCTGACGCACGGCTCGATGTTCATGGGCGGTGCGTATCTGGGCGCCACCCTGCTCGCCGGCGAACTCGGCTTCCAGCTGAATTTCTGGCTCGCCGCCGTCGCCGCCGCGCTGGCAGTGGCGGCCCTGAGCGCCCTGATGGAGCGCTTCCTGTTGCGCCGGCTCGTCGGCCAGCAAATGGCGCAGGTGCTGGTGACGCTCGGCGTCTCGCTCATGGTCGCCGATCTCTGCCTGATGATCTGGGGCGGCGATCCCATCTCGGTAGCGAACCCGGCCGGGCTCGGCGGTTTCGTGCGCATCGGCGCGGCGGCGCTTCCGCTCTACCGCATGGCGGTCATCGCCATCGCCGGGGTGTTTGCGGTCGCGCTGTGGCTGATGCTCGAACGCACGCGGCTCGGCGCCATGATCCGTGCCGGTGTCGACGACCCGGACATGGCCCGCGTGGTCGGCATCCGCGTCTCCCGGCTGTTCACCATCGTGTTCGCGCTCGGCGCCGGACTTGCGGCCTTCGCCGGCATGATCGGCGGCCCAATTCTGTCGGTCTATCCCGGGCTCGATCAGGACATGCTGCCGCTTGCCTTGGTGGTCGTCATCCTCGGCGGTACCGGCAGCCTGCTCGGCTCGTTCGTCGGCAGCATCATCATCGGCTTTATTTATAATTTCGGTCAGGCATTGCTGCCGGAGCTTGCCTATTTCGTTCTGTTCCTGCCGATGGTGCTGGTGCTGGTGCTGCGCCCGCAGGGCCTGTTCGGAGGGCAGATCCTGTGAGTGGCCGCACCGTCGCCGTGGTCGTGGCGGTCCTCGCCCTCGTCGCCGTGCCCTACGCGACCACGGAGATCTATTACGTCAACATCGCGAGTCAGATCCTGCTCTATGCCGTGTTCGCGTTGGGGCTGGGCGTATTGGTGGGTTATGCCGGCCTGGTCTCGCTCGGCCACGCCGGCCTGTTCGGCGTGGCGAGCTACGCGGTCGCCTATCTGCTCGCCGCCGGACATGGTCACGCCGTCGCCATTCTCGCCGGGCTCGCGATCGCGCTCGTCGTCACGGCCGGGTTCGCCGCCCTCTCGCTGCGCGCCACCGGCATCAGTTTCATCATGATCACCCTCGCGCTCGGCGAAATCATCTGGGGGCTCGCCTATCGCTGGATCAGCGTGACCAACGGCGACAACGGCATCAACGTGGCGACACGCCCGGCGCCGTTCGGGATTTCGTTGGGCTCGGCACGCGGCTTCTACGATGCCACACTCATCGTCTTTCTCCTCGCCGTCGCCGCGGTGGCGATCTTCGTGCGCTCGCCGTTCGGCGCCGCGCTGTGTGGCACCCGCGACCAGCCGCGCCGGATGACCGCGCTCGGCTATCACGTCTGGATGATCCGGTTCTGGGCCTTCATGTTCTCCGGGCTTCTCACCTCGGTCGCCGGCATCCTGTTCGTCTATTACAATCAGTTCATCAGCCCGCAGGCGGTGGCGCTCGCCGCCTCGGCGGAAGGCTTGCTGATGGTGATCTCGGGCGGCGCCGGAACGCTGCTCGGGCCGATCGTCGGAGCGGCGCTGGTCGTCATCATCAAGAACGTGGCGAGCGCCTATGTCGAGCGCTGGAATTTCCTGCTTGGCGCGATCTTCGTCGCCATCGTCGTGTTCATGCCGGAAGGGCTGGTGCCCGGCGCCGTGCGCCTCGCGCGCACCGCCTGGCGCGCCGTCGGACGGGCGAAACTCGCGGCGCCGGCATCGCTCGCGGGACCGAAACCATGACCGCGCTCGCCGTCACCACGTTGAGCAAATCATTCGGCGGCTTGCACGTCACTTCCAACGTCAACCTCGCGGTGGAGCCCGGAGAACGCCGGTTGATCATCGGCCCGAACGGCGCCGGCAAGACCACGTTGTTCAACCTGATCACCGGCGAACTTCCGCCCGACAGCGGATCGGTTCTATTGTTCGGCCGCGACATTACCCGCGCGGCCTGCCGCACCCGAGCGCATCTCGGCCTGGCGCGCACCTATCAGATCATCACGCTGTTTGCGCGCGATACGATCCTGCGCAACGTGACCTTGGCGCTGCTCGGCCTTTCGCCGCTGCGCTGGAACCCGTTGATTGCGCTGCATCGTCAGGAACACTTGCTGACGGCGGGCCGCGCCGCACTCGATCGCGTCGGGCTTGCCCACATCGCCGACCGGCCGTTGGCGGAGACTTCGTACGGCGAAAAGCGACGGGTCGAAATCGCCATGGCGCTGGCGCAGAATCCGAAGGTTCTCCTGCTCGACGAGCCGTTCGCCGGCCTCTCGATCGACGAGCGCAGCGACGTGCGAAAGCTGCTCGTCGCCATCCCGCGCGACGTGACCATCGTGATGATCGAGCACGATATGGACACCGCGCTCGATCTTGCCGACCGCATCACCTTGATGCACTTCGGCGAAGTGATCGTCGAAGGCACCCGCGCCGAAGTGGTGGCCGATCCGCGCACGCGGGAGGTCTATCTTGGCGAATAGCGCGCTGCGGCTCGCCGACGTCGACGCTTTCTACGGCGACAGCCACGTCCTGCAGAAGGTGTCGTTCGAACTCGGCGAAGGCCGGCTGCTCGGCCTGCTCGGCCGCAACGGCGCCGGCAAATCGACCTGCATGAACGTCAGCGTCGGCCTGCTGCCGCCGCGCGCCGGCAGCGTCGAAGTGTTCGGCGCGCCGGTGACGCGGCTGCCGCCGGAAACCATCGCCATGCGCGGCGTTGCGCTGGTGCCGCAAGGCCGCCGCGTGTTCAAAAGCCTCACCGTGCGCGAGAACCTCATCGTCGCCGCGCGCGGCGTGCTTCCCGGGACGCGGCACGCGCCGTGGACCGAAGACACGGTGTTCGCCATGTTCCCGCGGCTCGCGGAGCGCCGCACGCAGTTCGCCGGCTACCTCTCCGGCGGCGAGCAGCAGATGCTGGCGATCGGCCGCGCGCTGATGTCCAATCCGCGCGTGTTGTTGATGGACGAGCCGTCGGAGGGCCTCGCGCCGCAGATCGTCGCCGAAGTCATGGCGACCATTCGCCGGCTCAAGGAGAGCGGACTATCGATCGTGCTGGTGGAGCAGAGCCCGAAGCTCGTGTTCGACATCGCCGACGACATGGTCATTCTCAACAGCGGCAAGGTCGCGGTGGCATCGACCGCGGCCAAGTTGCGTAGCGATAAGGTCGATCTGCACCAGCACCTCGGCATATTTTGACAGTCCTGAACAAAAGGAGCGGACCTTGGATCCAACCAACCACTACGGGCCGACGGCGGCGCGCAAGCACGGCAAGCCGGGTCGTGAGGTGCGGCCGAAATCGATCACCATCGACATCCACTCGCACGTAGCGGTGCCGGCGGCGGCCGAGTTCATCAAGCCGCATCTCGACCTTGCGACCATCCCGCTCGCGCATTTTGCCACCCCGGAAACAAAGGCGCTCAACCAGAAACAGGAGACGGACCGCCGCTCGCGCATCAGCCAATACGACGAGCGCCTCCAGGACATGGACGTGCAGGGGGTCGACATGCAGCTGATCATGCCGCCGCCGCCGCAATGTTATTTCACCGTGCCGGCCGAATACGCCGTGCCGGCGATCCGCATGGTCAACGACGGCATCGCCCAGTACGTCGCCGGCAAGCCCGACCGTTTCGTCGCGCTCGGCACCGTGCCGCTGCAGGACGGCGCTGAGGCGGCGAAGGAACTCGAGCGCGGCATGAAAACGCTCGGCTTCAAGGGCGCGCAAATTCTCACCAACGTGGGCGGCAAGGAGTTGTCCGATCCGGCGTTCGCGCCGTTCTGGGCCAAGGCGGAGGCGCTCGGCGCGCTGGTCGTCATTCACCCGAATGGATTTACACAAGCCCAGCGCCTGACGCGGTTCTATTTCAACAACGTCATCGGCAATCCGTTCGACACGACGGTGGCGCTGCACTATCTGATTTTCGACGGCGTGCTTGAGCGCCATCCCAATCTGAAGATCCTCGCCGTGCACGGCGGAGGTTACCTGGCGGGTTACTCAGGGCGCATCGATCACGCCTGGGGCGCGCGGTCGGACGCGCGCGGCAGTCTGCCCAAGCCGCCGACCGAATATCTCAAGCGCGTCTACGTCGACACGGTCGTGTTCACGCCGCATCAACTCAGATATCTGATCGAAGTGTTTGGCGCCGACCACGTGCTGATGGGCACGGACTATCCGTTCGACATGGCGGATTCCGATCCGATCGGCCATCTTGGTTCGGCCGCGCTCGACGCCTCCACCATGGCGGCGGTCGCGGGCGGGAATGCGAAGAAATTGTTGGGGCTGTGACGGTTTCACCTCTCCCCGCTTGCGGAGAGAGGTCGACGCGCGAAGCGCGTCGGGTGAGGGGGGATCTCCACTGGCGTCGCGCTACTGAGAGTCCCCCTCACCCCGACCCTCTCCCCGCAAGCGGGGAGAGGGGGCTCATTCTTCCAAAAAATCCAGCACCGCCGTCTCCGCCATGACGGCGGCCGGGGCGCGGTGTTTCTCGGCGCGCAGACGTTCTTCGGGGCTGCGCGCGCGCGACTGCAAATAGGCGCCGAGATGGCGCGCCCGTTCGATGACGCGGCGGCCGACGCCGATGCGTAATTCTTCGAACCGGGCAACGCCGCGTTCGACCTCGCCGCATTCCTCGATCGCGCGCGCGAGCGTCCCGGCGTCCTCGGCCGCCTTGGCGACGCCGACCGCCACGTGCGGGCGCGCCACGAAGGCGGCGTCCCCCAGAATGGCGACGCGGCCGAACGCCATCTTAGTCGCGGCAACGTCGTAGATCGGCTGGATGAACGGCTGCGCCGCGACGCGCACCACCTCGCGGAATTGCGGCGCCAGCAGACGCTCGGCCGCCGCGCGCATCGCCTCGATCACTTCGGCGCGGATCAGCGGCGGCGGAATCGAAACCGAATGCGTGGTGCCGGCCGCGTCGGTGAGCAGGTCTGGCAGTTCGCTTTCTTCGTCCGCCGGCCGGTACCAGACGAGATTGTAGCTGCGATGCCCGGGGCGCAGGTCGTTGTCGGGCCCGGCGACCGGATAACCGAGCATCTGTTCTCCCGGCGGATGGCAGAACGCCAAGTAGCCGAAGAGATCGCGATGGGTCGCGGGCGAAAGCGCCGCCTCGGGAACGAGCGCGCGCCACGCGATATAGCCGGCGTAGAGCGGCACGATTTCGGGAAGCAGCTGCGCGCGCACCGTCGAGCGCAGGCCGTCGGCGCCGACCAGAAGCTCGCCTTCGGCGCTTTCGCCGTCGGCAAAATGGGCGGTCACCGACCGGGCTCGCAGTTCGATGCGCGCGAGCGTTTTGCCGCGGTGATAGCGCGCGGAAGGGAACGCCTCGCGCAGGAGCCGGTAGATGCGGTCCCACGAGGTGAGCGTCTGCGGGCAGCGGATTTCGCCCATCAGCCGGCCGTCGACATCGTAGGACCGGCGGAACTCGACCGGCACGCCCAGCTCGAGGGTCGGATCGATGCCGACGTCGCGGAACACCTCGCGCAGCTGCGGCTGCGCCACGATGCCGGCGCCGCGCCCGGCGAGTTCGGTCTCGACGCGCTCGAACACGTCAACGTCCCAGCCGCGGCGCGCGAGCGCGAGCCCGGCCAGCAGGCCGCTCATCGAGCCGCCGATGACGAGCGCGCGCTGCTTCCCCCTCACTGACAAACTCCCGCGGCCGTCTTTGCTCCGGCCCGCGCGCACTATACATTAGGGCGACCTGATTAGCGGACGCCCGAATCGGAGGACTGCGATGGCGCTTACCATGAAAGACAAGGCGACGACCAAGGCCGACACAACGGCGTGGCCGGACGCGCTCAAGCAGGAGTTCGAGCGCGAGGCGCGCGCGCCCAACGGCTGCGTCGGCAACGCCCTCGTCTCCGAGACCGATCGGCTGCGGGTGTGGACGATCCGGCTCAAGCCGGGCGAACGCTTCGGCTTCCACCGTCACGTGCTCAATTATTTCTGGACCTCGGTGAGCGGCGGGCGCGGCCGCCAGCACCTGATGGACGGCACCACGGTGGAATATTTGTATTCGCCGGGCGAGACGCGCCACGAGACCTACGGGCCGGGCGAGTTCAAGGTGCACGACCTGGAGAACATCGGCGACGCCGAGCTGATGTTCATGACGGTCGAGTCGATCGATTCAAGCGCCAACAAACCGCTGGCGGTCCCGCAGGCGACCCGGCAAGCCAGAGCGGCGTAATCCTACGCCAACACTGCACCCATGATCCGCTCCCGCGTCAGCGGCAGGTTGCGGATGCGCGCGCCGAGCGCGTGCGCGACCGCGTTGCCGATCGCCGCGGCGGTCGGGCCATGCACCACCTCGCCTAAACCCAGCGGCGGCTCGTCCTGCCCGTCGATCAGCTCGATTTCGACCGCCGGCACTTCCGAGAAACGCAGGATCGGATAGTCATCCCAGGTGATCGACGCGACGCGGCCGTCCTCGAAGCGCGCGCCTTCTTTGAGCGTCCAGCTGGTCGCCTGGATGGCGCCGCCCTCGATCTGGTTGCGCGCGCCGTCCGGACTGATGATGAGCCCGCCGTCGACTGCGCACCAGATTTGTTTGACCCGCACGGCTTCATCGACCTCGACCTCGGCGACCACGGCGGCATACCCGGCCTTGTTCTTGTAGCGCGCGACGCCCATGCCGCGCGCGGTGCCGCTGCCGCGTTCGCCCCGGCCGGACCAGGCGCAGAGGCGCGCGACGGCCTCGATCACGCGCCGCGCGCGCGGCTCCGTCATCAGCGAGAGGCGATAGCTCAAGGGGTCTTCGCCCGCCGCATCGGCCAGCTCGTCCATGAACGATTCCGCCGCGAACACGTTGGCAAAGCCGCCGAGCGTGCGCAGCGACGAAGTGCGCACCGGCATTTGCATGAGCAGATGGTGCACGACGCGCTGGTGCGGAAAATCGTACAGCGTGAAGGCATTGCGCACGCCGCCGCCCCCGCCGGCGTCGGGCACGTCGACCGGCTCGGGTGCCGGCGGCGCGTCGGGTAGCGCGGCGGCGGACAGCAAATTGATGTTGCCGGCCATGCCCGGACGCTGGCCGTGCACCGCGCTCCACAATTCGTGCGTCCATCCGAGCGGCCGCCCGCGGGCGTCGAGCGTCGCTTGCATGCGGATCGTCATGGCCGAGCCGAACGGTGCCGCCGACAACTCGTCCTCGCGGCTCCACTGCAGGCGCACGGTGCGGCCGGGCAGGCGACGGGCCACCAGCGCCGCGTCGAAGCCCGCGTCGTCGGCGCCGTTGTGGCCGTAGCAGCCGGCGCCCTGCCGGTGCAGCACCGTCACATCGTCCGGTGCCATTCCGAGCGCGCGCGCGACCGCGTTGCGCAGCTGATAAACGCCTTGCGCATGCGACCACACGGTGAGCTTGCCGTCGGCAAACTGCGCGAGCGCGCAGGACGGCGCGAGCGACGCATGGGCGATGAATGGGCGCGAGTAGGTCGCCTCCAGCGTGCGCACGGGCGTGCCCGAGGGCGCCGTGCCGCTCTCCAGCACGCGGTCCTTGGTCGGCTGGCTCATCATATACGCGGGCTCGCCCGTGTCGGTCGGAATGGCGATGCCGCCCTCCCACACAGTATGACGGTGCACCACGTCGACCGCCTGCATGGCGACGGTCTCATCGTCGGCAACGACCGCGAGGAAATTGCCGTCGCGCACCAACTCGACTTTGTCGCGGGTGACGCGTCGGATCGCCACCTCGTCGACCGACTTGAGCTGCGCGCCGCGGCGCGGCTGGCGCACCACGCGCGCGTGCTTGACGCCCGCCGGCGCCACGTCGTGCACGAAAGCGGCGCCGGCGATTTTCGCCGGCAGGTCCAGGCGCGCGAGGTCGTGGCCGATGAAACGGAACTCGGCCGGCCGCTTCACCGGGGCCGCCCCGGTCGCCGGCCGCGCCAGATCTATTTTCTCGTTGAGCGACCAGTAGTCGAAGCCGGTCGGCACGCCGTTGCGCAGCACGGCGCCGTCCTGGATCGCCAGCTCGGCGCGCGGGCAATCGAGCACGCCGGCGATGTGATCGAGAAACAATCCCCGCACCTCGGCGCACACGAGCCGGATCGAACCGCCGGATTCCTCGATCGAGCGGCTGCCGGCCGTGTAGCCTTCGTTGGGCGATTGCGCGGTGACGCCGGACACGAGGCAAATGCGCGCGGGCGGCACGTCCAACTCCTCGGCGGCGATCTGCACCAGCGCGGTGAGGACGCCCTGGCCGAGCTCGACCTTGCCGGTCGCGATGCGCACCGTGCGGTCCGACTCGAAACCGACCCAGCGGTCGATGCGCGGGTTGTCGGTGAGGCTCTGCGTCAGCGCGGTCATGACGCGCTCCCGGCGGCGCGCTCGACCGCACGTATGATGCGGTTATGAGCGCCGCAGCGGCATAGATGTTTGTCCAGCGCCGCGACAATGTCGGCGCGGCTCGGGCGCGGATTGCGGTCGAGCAGCGCCTTGGCGGAAATCAGAATCCCCGAGAGGCAATAGCCGCATTGGCCGGCTTGCTCGGCGAGCACGGCTTCCTGGAGCGGGTGCAGCTTCTCGCCGTTCGCCAAGCCTTCGACCGTGGTGACGGTCTTGCCCGCGACGGTCGCGATCTCGCGTGTGCAGGCGTAGATCGGCTCGCCGTCAACCAGCACCATGCAGGCGCCGCACTGCTCGAGGCCGCAGCCGAAGCGGCTGCCGCTGAGGCCGAGCGTATTTCGCAGCACCGCCAGGAGCGGCGTCGTCGGCTCGACACTGACGCCGACCTTGCGGCCGTTCACGATGAAATCGACGGGTTCGGGCATGGGGGATTCCTCGTAAAGCGCGCGCCACCGTATTGACCGGGCGACGAATGTCCATGGCTCCGACGGCAATGATGGTGCGGGCTGCATCGTCGCTGGAGGTCATCGCGAGGCTTGCGGCACCGTTGGATATGGACCTCGTAGGCCCCATCTCGGTATAAGTTATACCAACGCGGCGCAGAAGCGCAGCGACACATAACGAAGGGGATGGAAATGGCCACCACCTCTGGAGCGGCGGATGCCCGCGCCACCGCATCAGAAGCGACCCGCTGGGGTCAGCTGATCTTCGGCATCATCTGCATGGTGATGATCGCCAACCTGCAATACGGTTGGACGCTGTTCGTCAATCCGATCGACCAGAAATATCACTGGGGCCGGGCGGGCATCCAGGTCGCCTTCACCATTTTCGTACTGGCCGAAACCTGGCTGGTGCCGATCGAGGGCTATCTGATCGACCGCTACGGTCCGAAGGTGATGATTTGCGGCAGCGGCGTGCTCGTCGCGATCGCCTGGGTGATCAATTCGTTCGCCGACTCGCTCACCCTGCTCTATATCGGCGCGGCGATCGGCGGCATCGGCGCCGGCGTGATCTACGGCGGCTCGGTCGGCAATGCGCTCAAGTGGTTCCCGGATCGGCGCGGCCTTGCCGCCGGTCTGACGGCCGCCGGGTTCGGTGCGGGTTCCGCGCTCACCGTGATCCCGATCTACAACATGATTCAATCGAGCGGCTACGAGGCCGCGTTCCTCTGGTTCGGCATCATCCAGGGCGTGGTGGTCGCGCTGGTCGGGCTGCTGCTGCGCGCCCCGCAGCCGGGAGAGGCTCCGGTTCCGCCGGCTCCGGTGGTGCAGCAGACCCGGCGCGACTACGGCCCGGGCGAAGTCGTCAAGAGCGCGCCCTTCTGGCTGATGTATGCGATGTTCGTGATGGTCGGCGCCGGCGGCCTGATGGCCACCGCTCAGCTCGCACCGATCGCCAAGGACTTCAAGATCGACACGATTCCCGTGTCGATCCTGGGCCTGACCCTGCCGGCGCTGACCTTCGCGCTGTCGATCGACCGGGTCCTCAACGGCTTCACGCGGCCGTTCTTCGGCTGGGTGTCCGACCACATCGGCCGCGAGAACACCATGTTCATCGCGTTCATGCTCGAGGGCATCGGCATCTACGTGCTGCTGCTGGCCGCAAGCAATCCGTTCTGGTTCGTGATCCTGTCGGGCGTGGTGTTCTTCGCCTGGGGCGAGATCTATTCGTTGTTCCCGGCCACCTGCACCGACCTGTACGGCCGCAAGTTCGCGACCACCAACTACGGCTTGCTCTACACCGCAAAGGGCACGGCGTCGCTGCTGGTGCCGTTGGCGAACGTGCTCACGAGCGCCACCGGCAGCTGGACGGCGGTGTTTATCGTGGCAGCGGCGCTCAACATCGTGGCGGCCATCCTGGCACTGGTGGCCTTGAAGCCGCTGCGCGTCCGCGCCATGGCGCAAGGCTGAGAAAACTCCGGCCGGCGCCCCGCGCGGCTCGCTGGCCGGTCATGCTCCGATAAATATCAGCTGCCGATCAGGGCGCTGATCAGTTTGACAGCGTCGTCGCTCGCCCATTCGGCGGGGCCGGCCAAAGTGCCGACCTCGCAGCCGTTGGCGTCGACCAGCAAGGTCGTCGGCATGCCGAACGCGCGATCGGCTAGCTTGAGATCCTGAAACACCTTGGCGCTCGGGTCGGCGTAATAGGTCAACCGGTTTATTCCGACGTCCTTGAGCCACGCCTTCGGCTTCTCCGGGTTGCGCGTGTCGATATTGACCGCGACCACGTCGAAACGCTCCCCGCCGAGCCGCGCCTGCAACGCATCGAGCGCCGGCATCTCCTTGCGGCATGGGACGCACCAGGTAGCCCAAAGATTGAACAGCACGGCGCGGCCGCGCCAATCGGCGAGCGTCTTGGTCGCGCCGGACGCGTCCTTGAATGCAAGATCGGGGATGCGGCGCGGTTCGTCGCTGGTCGAAACAGCGGCGACCTCGCCGTGCACGAATGGCGCGATTCGCTGTGCCGCGGCGGCGCCGGCGCTGCACGTCATGGCTGCGTTGCGCCCAAAGCGGCCGATCCCGTATACCGCCGCGAGCCCCGCAGCCGCGCCGACAATCGCCGCCAGCGCGATCCTGGCGGTCCGGGGCGCACGTCGAGCGCGCGGTTCGGTCTCGGACCCGATCGTCATCGTCGGCGATACCTTGGTGAAGCCATGAGCAGCGACATCGGCAACAAGATGTGGGGCGGGCGGTTCGGATCAAGCCCGGCCGCCATCATGGAGGAGATCAACGCCTCGATCGATTTCGACCGCCGGCTTTATCGCCAGGACATTGCGGCCAGCAAGGCCCACGTGGCCATGCTGGGCAAGCAAGGCATCATCACCGCGGACGATGCCGCGAAGATCGCTCACGGTCTAGACACGATTTTGTCACAGATCGAAGGCGGCAATTTCAAGTTCGACCGCGCGCTCGAAGACATTCACATGCATGTCGAGGCGCGGCTCGGAGAACTGATCGGTCCTGCCGCCGGCAGGCTGCACACCGCGCGCTCGCGCAACGATCAGGTGGCGACCGATTTCAAATTGTGGGTCCGCGACGCCATCGATGAGCTCGACGCCGCGCTCGCCGACTATCAGCAGGCTCTGGCGGAGAAAGCATTGGCGCATGCCGGCACCGTGATGCCGGGCTTTACCCATTTGCAAATCGCACAGCCGGTCACGTTCGGGCATCATTTGCTCGCCTATGTGGAAATGGCGGCGCGCGACCGCGGCCGGCTTAAGGACGCGCGTGCCCGGCTCAACGAATCCCCCCTCGGCGCTGCCGCGCTCGCCGGGACTTCGTTTCCGCTCGATCGCGACATGACCGCGAACGCGCTCGGCTTCGATCGGCCGATGGCGAATTCGCTCGACGCCGTGGCCGATCGCGATTTCGTGCTCGAGACGCTCGCGGCGTGCGCGATCGCGGCCGTGCACCTGTCACGCTTTGCCGAAGAGATCGTGCTGTGGACGTCGCCGGCGCTCGGACTTCTCAAACTGTCTGATAAATTCACCACCGGCTCGTCCATCATGCCGCAGAAGCGCAATCCGGACGCGGCCGAGCTGGTGCGCGCCAAGACCGGCCGCATCGCCGGCGCGCTCACCGCCCTGCTGATGGTGATGAAAGGCCTGCCGCTCGCCTATCAGAAGGACATGCAGGAGGACAAGGAAGGCGCCATGGAGGCCGTCGCGGCGCTGGCGCTGTCGATCGCCGCCATGACCGGCATGGTGCGCGACATGGAGCCCGATGCGGCGCGGATGAAAAAGGCGGCCGGTGCCGGCTACGCCACGGCGACCGATCTCGCCGATTGGCTGGTGCAGAAGCTCGGGTTGCCGTTTCGCGAGGCGCATCACGTCACCGGCCGCATTGTCGCGGCAGCCGAACAAGAGGGCGTGACGCTGAGCCGTCTTTCGCTCGCCGCCATGCAGGCGATCGAGCCGCGCATTACCGAAGAAGCGCGATCGGTGTTGTCGCCCGAGCGCTCGGTGAAAAACCGCACCAGCTACGGTGGCACCGCACCCGCGAACGTCCGGCGCGAGGCGCGCAAGTGGCTCAAGCGCCTGGAGAAAGCCCGCCCGCCCGCCGATCGCGCGGGGGCGTGACGGCGGCCATGAAAAGGTCGCGGGAAGCGGGCATTCTGCTATGGTCCGCGCCAGGAGTTCGAATCGTGCCGCGCCCGTCGGTGAACCTCTTCCTCCGCTGCGTCCTCGCGGCCACGGTTGCGCTTGCGCTCGGGCTTGGCGGCTGCGGGCGCAAGGGCGCGCTCGATCCTCCGCCCGGCGGATTGGCGGAGCCGACGGTGATCGGGGCGCAACCGGCGCCCGCGCCGGGCCCGGACGGCCAGGTCGCCGCGGCCCCTTCGGCGCCGCAGCCCGCGAAAAAAACGACCCCGCTCGATTGGCTCCTCAACTAGGC
>Ga0210408_10000476_pt1 | contig 51283 bp, 44 predicted proteins | sample IncBWH4MmetaG_FD_155471 | JGI IMG/M metagenome (GOLD analysis project Ga0210408, IMG submission 155471) | Forest soil microbial communities from Barre Woods Harvard Forest LTER site, Petersham, Massachusetts, United States - Inc-BW-H-4-M | ecosystem: Environmental > Terrestrial > Soil >...
GTTGGGGGTGAGAATTACGCCGGCGCCGGCTATGATCAGGATGGTGTAGAGCCAATAGAAAACGGGGGCCTCCCCGAACTTCATGCCAACTCCCGATTCAAATCCCAGCCCTTCGCAGACGGTGTAGGCGGTCGAGAGGGGCAAGATCGAAGCGGCAAACAACGACGCATTAAACAGCCCCATCGAGAACAAAATGTAAGCGTAGTCTCCGGCGAGGGGGCGCAGGGCCTGGGCCGCATCCTTGGCGTCGGCGACGTTGCGGTAACCGTGGGCATACAGGGTGGCGGCGCAGGCCACAATGATGAACCAAGCCACGACGTCCGTGAAGATGCAGCCCGTTATTACGTCGATCTGGGAGGCCTTGAACTGGCGCTTGGTCACGCCTTTCTCGACGATCGATGATTGCAGGTAAAACTGCATCCAGGGTGCAATCGTCGTTCCCACCAGGCCGATGACCATGTACACGTACCCTGATTGCAACCACGCGGAACGGGCCGGCGGTTTGATGGTTGCGATGAGTGCATCGCCCCAGACAGGTCTCGCGAGAACTCCGGCGACAATGTAGGTGATGTAAAAGAACGACGCTGCGAGAAACACCTTTTCGACGCTCTTGTATTGCCCCTTTACCACGATCAGCCAGACGATCACAGCGCAAACGGGAACGGTGTAATACTTGGAGAGCCCGAAAAGCTCCAGGCTGCCCGCGATCCCTGCGAATTCGGCGATCACGTTTCCAAAATTCGTGATCAAGATCCCGATCATCATGAAGAACGTGATGCGGAACCCGAATTCTTCGCGGATTAAGTCGCTCAGGCCTTTGCCGGTGACCGCGCCCATCCGCGCGGTCATTTCCTGGACCACAATCAAGGCCAGGGTGATGGGAATCATCGTCCATAGCATGAGGTGGCCGAACTGAGCGCCCGCGGACGAGTAGGTCCAGATGCCGCCGGCATCATTATCGACGTTCGCGGTGATGAACCCGGGGCCGACTACCGCGAAGAACAGCAGGATCCGGGTCTTCCAGCGTCTCAGGAACCTCATGGGCACAGTTCACAAACATGGGAGGAGCAAACGACCAGACAGAATAAACGGAGAGGAGACAATCTGGGTAGGTGAAATCTGAGATTCCGAGGTCGATCATTGCCGCCCCAGGAGGCTGGTCGAGCTGCACGCTCGGGTCGTTTGGAACAACCAGAAATCGAGGGTCCTGGCTGAAGATCACTCCCCGCCCACGATTTCGGAAACCGGGGGTGAGACCTAGAGTTTTTGCTGCAGGAAGCTGATCACGTCGTCGGCGGTGATGACGCCGGTGAGTTTGTTCTGATCGTCCACGACTGGAAGGGTGAGGAGGTTGTACTTGTCGAACAGCTCGGCGACCTCCTTGTCAGAGGCGTCGGCGTGACAGGAGATTAGCGGTTCCTGGGTCAAGGCCAGCAACGGAGTCGCCGGCGAAGCGAGCACCAGCTTAGAAAGGGGAACCATACCCGCGAGCGTGTTGTGTGAATCCACCAGAAAGATCGTGCTGACCGTCTCGATCCCGCCTTCAAAGTGCCGAAGGGTCTCGACCGCGTCATAGGAACTGGCAGAAACAGACAAGGCGATGTACTCGGTCGTCATGCGGCCCGCGGCCGAGTCTTCCTTGAATTCGAGCAGCCCCGAGAGTTCGTCGCGCTCGGCCGGAGCCATTTCTTCCAGGATCTTCTCGGTTTTCTCCTCCGGCAGATCGCCCAGCAGGTCAGCCGCCGCATCGGGCTGCATTTCCTCGACGATTTCGGCGACACGGTCGGAGTCCAGCGACTCTACGATCGCCTTCTGAACCTTGGGCTCAACCTCGCCCAGCGCCCCGGCAGCTACCCCTTGGTCGAGGGTCTCAAAGACCGCTTCACGTTCGTTCGGGGCAAGTTCCTCCACGATGTCGGCGATGTCGGCGGGGTGCAATTTGGCCAGGCGTTCGTGGGAAATCTTCAGCTTTACGCGGCGCGCGGGATCGGTCTCGATCAGATCGACGAAGTCCCAAGGAATGCTGCGTGGGGGAATCTGGGTCAGGAGGAGGTGAAGAGCGCCCATGGGAACGACTCCCTTCAGCAGACGCCGCACCGCACCGCGCGCCCCCACATCAACCGACCCGACCTTCAGGACCGGCCGGCCTCCGACTGACTCCTGCTGCAAGTCCACATCGTTCACCCGAACGACCTTGCGGCCATGCACGTCGATCACCTGCTGGTCCAGGAGATCGCGCTCCATCAGGAACAGCCCTTCCGTCCCGTTGGTGGGGATCCAATCGGCCAACACCGTCGAAGCCCGTACACCCCCATTGATCGAAGCGACCGACTGGAGTGGCAGCACCCGGTCGCCGGCTTTGGTTACGACGATTAGTACGGAAATTCGAACGCGGTCTTCCTGAGGAGCCAGGGCCACTTCTCGCACCCGCCCACAGGCCCTTCCCGCTGAGTCGGTCACCGGCGCGCCCAGCAATTCCGTGAGTGCGAGAACGGACATGCCAGCGAGAATACTCAACTGCCGATGGAGAATCCAGATGGCGAGCGAACTTTTTGTTACTGGTGGTGTCCAAAGGAGCGGGAGACTCCCAAAACAGTACTGGTATAGTTCCTTAGCAGGGCCGCGTTGACAATTGCTCGGGGGAAGGGCAAACTACCGGATTCGCTGCCAGGCCGCTTCCCTTCTTGTCTTGCACCGGGGGCCAGGGCCACGAAGGGATTCGCATCCGCAGGGGTTCATAGCCGACTCGCCATCATGAGCGCACACCGGGTTTCGTACACGCTCGATTCGACGCTGGAGACGGTTAACAGTGCCGAAGAGACCGCCAGCCAGATTGCAACGGAAGCCGGTTTTGACGACGAAGAGGTCATGAAGATCGCTATGGCGGTGCGGGAAGCGGCGGTGAATGCCGTACTACACGGCAACGCTTACGATCCGGACAAGAAAGTCATGGTCGACTTTGAGCGGACAGCCCACCATCTGGTCATCACCATCCGGGACCAGGGCAAGGGGCTCGACTTGAACAAGGTCCCGGACCCTTTGGCTCCTGAGAATCTGTTGAAGACTTCCGGGCGCGGCATTTTTCTCATCCGCTCGTTCATGGATGAGGTGGAAATACACCCGTCCCAGACGGGCACAGAAATCAAACTCATCAAGCACGTCCACGGCACGGCCGTGGACGGCAAGGAGGCTTCCCAGTGAGCATGAAGACCAGCAACCGCCAGGTCGATGGCGTAACCATCGTGGATTGCAGCGGCCGGATCACCCTCGGTGAGGGCAGCGTAATTCTGCGCGATACGGTGCGTGACCTGCTAGGCAAGGGCAACAAGAAGATCCTGCTCAACCTCGGCGACGTGAACTACATCGACAGCTCCGGCATCGGCGAACTCGTCAGCGCCTATACGACGGTGAAGAACCAAGGTGGCGAACTGAAGCTGCTCAACCTGACCAAGAAAGTGCACGACCTGCTGCAGATCACGAAACTGTACACCGTGTTCGACGTGAAGGACGACGAAGCGACCGCGGTAAAAGCGTTCGGGAAGTAGCTGTCTGCCAGCGTTATGTCTCCGTGGGCCGGCGCCTGGCGTCGGCCCAGCCCGTTCGTCCAATTTCCCATTCGGGACGATTGTCTTAAATTCCAGCAAGCGGGTCACTGCTCGATCTGCGCTCCCCACCCTACAATTGGATTGTTTTCCGTCTCCTGCACAACCCTGGGGCAGCTTTCGCCTCTCCTGCGTCCCATCGTCCTCATGATTGTTCTGCAGTCTGCGGGCTTCGGGCAGTGCGTTCCTTTCTTTGAGGCTCGCGACCACATCGGCGCGACGCGATGTATCAGCGGGAGAGTCGTTCGCGTGTAGCAGGGCAGCAACGGCGGCGTGCCCTTGGTCGATGTCTGCCAAGATTTTCGGATCTGTCCTTTACCGTAGTCGTCTTCCCGACCGATCTGAAGCAAGTTGGGGACATCCGCCAGCTAGCGGGACGGCAAATCGAAATCGAGGGAGAGGTCAAGGGATACGACGGCCGAGCCGAGATCGGGCTCAAGCGAATCAGCCAACTCGGCGGCGACGCGAAAATTCCTCCCTGGTCGAGAGGGTATGACGTCGAGCGTCACGGGAATTACAGCGCGGGCCAGTTTCATACGTTTAAGGCAAACAAGCGGCCCACGCACAAGAAACAGTCGGCTCCGGTCAGCATCGAGGACCCAAGTCAACCCAGGTCACCGACCGACTAGCCGACTTGTTTCAGACCAGGCCTTTGCGCAGTTCCTCCAGCGGATACTTCGTGCCACGCCAGGTCACGCCGCCATTCCACAAGGTCAAGAACGTCGAGCGCAGCAAAGTGTAAGCGAAAAGCGCGGTGCTCACCGGATGCAGGAAAAAGTAGTATGGCGGAATCGAGGACTTGAACGACATGCCCACATACATCAGGAACATGGAACCAAGGGCGAGCGCGTACGGAACCCGTGCCCATCCTGGCGCCAGCCATAGTCCGAGAAAGGGGCCCAGGTTGAGAAACAGCAGACCGAAGACCGAGGCGAGCGCCCGCCACCATTGAAACGACAAGACGGCAAAGAAATTCTTGGTCAGGTTGTTAACCACGCCCATTGCCCCGATGGCCCAGCGAATCGTGATCAAATCCTCCCCGAAGACGTTGCGCTGGGCGAAGCGGGCATTCTTAATCACTTTGCCGAGCTTCATATCATCCACCACTTCCATGCGCAGGGCCTTGTAGGTGTGCACTGCCTCGTATGCCTTGCGACTCACCATATTGAAAGCACCGACTCCCATGTGATCCTTGGTGTTTGGGTCCGCCACCCTCCAAGGTCGGTGCCCGAAGGTGAACAGGGTCTGGAAGAACGCGATCATCATGCGTTCACCCGGGCTTTTCATGATCATGCGCGGGAAGACCACGACGTGGTCAGCATTTTCCGCCTCTGCATAGACCAGCGCACGGCGCAGTACTTCGGGTTTGAACAGCACGTCGGCATCGGTGAAGAGCAGCCATTCTCCCGTGGCATGTTCCGCAGCCATCCACATGGCGTGTGTCTTGCCAAGCCACCCGGGAGGAAGGTCGGCAACGTGGAAAGTCCTCAGGCAGCCATGCGACTCGGGACTGGCCGCGACGCGCTCGATGATCTCGCCAGTGCGATCGGTGGACCGGTCATTGACCACGATCACCTCGTAGTTGTCATAATCCAGGTCGAGCAGGAGGCTAAGGCCCTGCTCGAGGGATTGCTCCTCGTTGCGGGCTGGCACGATGATGCTGACGCGTGGATGGGTGCAGGGTTGCTTGTCCCAGGACGGCAGCGAGATGTCGGCAACCTTGGGAACGCCGATGGCGGCTTCGACGATGCGGGAAAACCAGGCGAGGCCCAGAATCGACCCTGCTACCCAATACAGATAGCTCATCCTTTAATGGGCTCCGGCGCCCGGGGGGCCGGGTGCACTGACGGGCGGGGCAAACCTCATGCCGTAAAACAGTATCGCAGAAGAGAGTGCGATGGCGATCACGGGAGCAATGAACGCTGTCCGCATGGAAAAATGGTCCGACATGTACCCGATGAATGGAGCCGACGGAACATCGCCCAGAAGGTGGAATACGAAGATGTTGGCCGCCAGTGCCATCGCGCGCACGTGCGGCCCAACCGAGTTGATGATGGCGGCGTTGAGCGGCCCGGTGTTGAGCAGGAGGAAGAATTCTGCCGTGAACATGCCCGCGATCATCACCTTCCCGCTCCCGAAGATCGCGAAACACATGGCCGGGATGCCCCACGAGAGACTCACCGCCGAAACGATGTAGTGCGCCGCCTGGGTTCGTCGCAACAGCCAGTCCGAGATCCACCCGCCTGCCAGGGAGGCGACAATCCCGTTCACGATCGTGCTGGCTCCGAACAGGATGTTGGCCTGCGTCAGCGTGTAGCTGTGAACCCGGTGCAGGAAGGTCGGGAACCACACCTGCAGTCCCCCCAGGGCAAAAGTCATCATGGCCATGCCGAGCGTGGCGGTGACGAATGCGGGGTTGCGAATCAAGCTCTGCAGTAACGTCCACGTCCACTTCCAGCCACGAATCAGGAAACCGATGATCCCGGGTGGAGCTTCCGCGCTCGCCTGCGATGGCTCGGGAATTTTTCCCGGCACATCGAATTGTCCCAACGGCGGCTCGGGAACGAACAGCAGCAGAAACGCCAGCAGCAAACTGGGCGCGGCCCCCACGTAAAAGGGCACTCGCCAGCCGTACTTGGGACCGAGCACGCCGCCGACCAGGAAACCCAACGCGCTGCCCACCGGAATCGCCAGATAGAAAATGCCCATCACGCGGCCGCGCTTTTCTTCGGAAAACATGTCGGCTACGAAGGTGGGCGACAGGATCACGAAGCTCGCCTCTCCGATTCCGACTAGGGTATGGCGGAGCAGCAGTTCGTCGAAGTTCTTGGTGAAAGCGGTAAGCAGCGTGGCGCCGCTCCAAATCACGGCCCCTACGATGATGACGCTCTTGCGGGAGAACCTCACCGACAGCGGGCCCATGAAGGGCGCCGCGATCATGTAAAAGATAAAGAAAACGCTGGTCAGCAGCCCGTAAGCGGCGTCACTGCGCGGAAACTCCCCCTTAATCAGATCTTGCACCGCAAATAACACATTGCGATCGATGTAGTTCAGCAGGTTTAGCGCAGTAAGCAGCGCAAGCGCGGTTTTCGGGTAGAGCTTCTTGTCGGGCACGGATCGAGCGAATCTAACACGGCGCGGCGCGCGTGGGCTACTTGGCTATTTTGGGTCGCGGCCGCCATTGCGGCCGCTGGTCTAGACAACCAACAGCTCCGGATTCTCGGTCGGCCCATCCAAATGTCCTACCAACTTGTGCTCAAGTCCTTCCCGAGAAGGAGAGAGTTCCTGCCGAAGACGTTCCATCTCCTGCTGGCTGAGCGGAGCAAAGCTTCGTGCCGTCTCGGTATTGTGCTCGAGCATCTCCAGGCGCGGCATGCCCACTACCGCCGTTGTCACGGGCAGGCTCATGGAATAGTGCAGCAACGAATTCATCTCCGCCTTCCCGTCCCCCGTGCCCAGCAGAAATTCCTGCCCGGTCACCTTCATGGCAATCACGCCCAGGTTCTTCTTGTTCGCAGCCGGCAGCGCCAGTTCTTCAAAGCGTCCGTTGCGAGATGCGTTCAGCGCCATCTGCACGCAATCAAGATCGTGGCGCTCGATCGCCGTGGCCAGCACTTCCCCGTTGGTGTGGCTGGTCATACCGATGGCGCGCGTCATCTTTTGCTCGCGCGACTCGAGCAAGCCCTTGAGGGCGCCATCGGGCGCTTCTATCTTCGCCAGGTCCTCGGGTTGGCCCAGACTGTGGATGTGAAGCAGGTCAACCTGATCCACGCGCAGCCGCTTGAGACTACCCTCCAGTCGCCGCATGAATCCGTCACGCGTGCGATCTGGAATCTTCGTAGCCAACCAGACGCCTTTCCGCCGCGACGCCATCACCTGCCCGACCCGGCTTTCGCTCTTGCCGTCTCCGTAGGCATAGGCGGTGTCCACGTAGGTGATGCCAAGGTCAATGGCGTGATTCAGAGCGGCCAATGCCTGGCCTTCATCGGGGTACATCAGAAATCGGCTGCCGCATCCGAACGCCAGGATCGAGACCTTGGCGCCCGTTCGCCCCAGGGTTCGCGATGGGAGAGGACCCGGTGTCGGTTGCGCGCGAGCTACGTCTTTGAGCAGCCAGAAACCGGTGCCGGCTGTCGTTCCGAGGCCGATCTTCTCCAGAAATTTTCTCCGCGAGAGGTCTTTGCTCATGGTCTCCTCCTGAGAGTGGAGCGATAGTTATTTCCTGCCCTTGGGCCGCGGCCAACGGGCGATCACCACCGTCGAGATGCCTCCGCGCGGCCGGAAATCACCCTTCACTTCCGCCCACACCGGTTTCGCCCAGTGCACCACGTCGTCGAGCACACGGTTCACGATGTTCTCCTGAAAGATGCCCAGGTTGCGGTAGCTTTGCAGGTACTCCTTCAGGGACTTCAATTCGAGGCACAATTTCCGGGGCATGTAGCGGATCGTAATCACCCCGAAGTCGGGCAGTGCCGTCTTAGGACAGACCGAGGTAAACTCCGGATCGTCGATCACGATTTCGTACCCGGGGAACTGATTGGGCCAGGTTTCGATCTCGGGAAACTTCGCGTCGAGCCCGGCGGCGGCATGGTCCGCCGTGTAGCGCGGCTGCTTGGGCATGAGGGATATTGTAACGGGTGTGCTTTAACGAACATCAAACCCCCAGGTTTGAGTCAGCCCAAATGGCCCGGCCTGCATCTAAACGGGCTATATCACACTTCGGATTGCAGTGCTCGGGAGGGTCCGGGGTGGTAAATTGTTGCTTGTAAAACTCTCTTCATGACATTGCTGGACAGGGACAAATCCGGGTTCTTCGGAAGGCATCGCTGGTTGGTCATCTCGCTGGGGGCAGGGCTGGCGGTCATCCTGCTCGCTTCGTTCAACTCGATGCGCGATGACGTGATTCCTGTGCGCGCGGCCTCGGTAGAGCGCAGTTCCATCCGTAGCGTGATTTCGACCAACGGCAAGATTGAACCCTCCCAGAATTTCGAAGCGCATTCGCCTGTGAACACCACGGTTCGCCGTCTGTTCGTGAAAGAAGGCGATCACGTGCGGAAAGGACAACCGCTGCTCCAGCTCGACGATGCTGGCGCTCGCAGTGAGGCCGCCCGGGCGCAGGCTCAACTCAAGGGCGCGCAAGCCCAGGTGCAGGCGGTCCAGCACGGCGGATCGCAGGAGGAGGTTCTCACCCTGCAGGCCCAGCTCATCAAGGCCCGCACTGACCGCGATGCGGCGCAACGCAGCCTGGAAGCCTTCCGGCGGCTGCAGCAAAAAAGTGCAGCCTCGGCGGGAGAAGTGAAAGAAGCCGAGAGTGTGCTGCAACGCGCACAGGCCGACCTCGATCTTCAGGAGCAGAAACAGAGGGAACGCTTCTCCGCGCCCGAGGTCGAGCATGTGGATGCGGAGAAATCCGAGGCGCAGGCGGCTTACTCTGCCGCGCAGGATATCCTGCAAAAATCAAACGTCGTCGCTCCTTTCGACGGCGTGGTCTATTCCCTTCCCGTGAAGCTTGGCGGCTACGTGCAGGCGGGCGATTTGCTACTGCAGGAAGCAGATCTTTCGAAGGTCATCGTGCGCGCTTACGTCGACGAACCCGACATCGGCCGGTTGGTCCACGGTCAGAAGACTGAAGTCACGTGGGACGCTCTGCCGGGGCGCCTCTGGGGGGGCTCGGTCGCAACCCTTCCCTCCGCAGTCAAGTTACGCGGCACGCGCAACGTGGGAGAGACAACCATCGTGCTTGACAACCACGACTTCAAGCTGCTGCCCAACACGAACGTCAGTGTCACCATCGTTACCGCGCAACACGACAACGTCCTGACCATTCCGCGCGAAGCCCTCCGGCAGGACGATTCCAAACCCTACGTCTACCAGGTGGTCGACGAAAAATTACGCCGCCGCGATGTCTCCGTGGTTGCATCTAATCTGACGAAGGTCGAGGTCAGCAACGGGCTTTCCGATAAAGACCTGGTGGCCTTGAACTCCATGTTGAGCACAAAGCCGCTCCACGATGGAAGCCCGGTGAAGGTGGTGCAGTAAGTGATGAAGTGGATGGCAAGATTTCTGGCCGTGGCAGTGCTGGCTTTATCGGCTCTCGCTTTAGACGCCAACGCACCGTCGGAGCTGTTGGCCGCGGGCCGCGTCGATGACGCGATCACGACCCTGAGTTCGCGGATCAGTTCCGCCCCCGACGATGCGGCCTCGTACAATTTCCTGTGCCGGGCTCACTTCGCCGTGAGCAACTGGGATCGCGCCATTTCGGCTTGCGAGAAAGCCGTCGCGCTCGAGCCGAACAATAGCGAATATCACCTGTGGCTGGGCCGTACCTACGGCGAGAAGGCGAATGCCGCCAATTTCTTTACGGCTGCCGGACTGGCCAAGAAGGTGCGCACTGAGTTCGAGCGCTCTGTCGCGCTGGACCCCAACAGCGCCGTTGCCCGCACCGATCTCGCGGAGTTTTATCTGGAGGCGCCGGGCATCGTTGGCGGCGGGCAGGACAAGGCGCGCGCGCAGGCCGACGTGCTATTGAAGCTGAGTCCAGCCAAAGCGCACTGGGTGATCGGAAGAATGGCCGAGAAAAACAAGGACACGGCCACCGCCGAGAAGGAATATCGAGCGGCCGTGGAGGCCAGCCACGGTGGAGGAAACGCGTGGCTCAACCTGGCGTCGTTCTATCGCAAGACGGGCCGGCTGGACGAGATGCATGATGCGCTGAAACACGCAGCAGCCGCGCCCATGGAGCAGCCCGAGGTGCTCGTAGATGCAGCGTCTAATCTGCTACGGGCCAACCGCGATCTGCCCTTCGCAACGGAGTTACTGCGCCGATACCTTTCCGCGACGACCGTGGAACAGGCTCCTCCCTTCAAGGCACACTACATGCTGGGCAGCATTCTCGAGAAGCAGGGTGACCGCGCTGGTGCCGCAAAGGAATATCAAACTGCTCTGGCCCTCGCCAAAGATTTTGGCCGTGCGCGGGAAGCGCTCAATCGGGTAAACCGGTAGAACGAGTGGTCCGTAATCAGTTGGCGGTGGAATCCTAGAAGCCGTGTGTCGCGCTTGGCGTGGTTCGGAAAGCGGAATGGATTTTTCGTCCGTGGCGACCGTCCGCTTGGCTTTCTTGGCCGACATGTTCTTGGTCGTGCTCTCTATCTTTTCTGACTTCCCTGTTCTCAAAGGTGACGCAATGGACAATCGTTGGAGTGCTGGCGTGTGTACACGCAGCCGGAGAGTTCTGGTAGCGCTTCTCTGCCTGATGACTGCGATGGCCATGGCCGAACCGCTTCCGCTGAAGCGTGCCGTCGAACTGGCCTTGAATCACGCCACCGCTACAGAAATCGCGGCCGCCGACGAGCGCCACGCATTAGCTTCCTATCGTGAAGGTCGCGACGCCTACCTCCCTCAGGCCGTCTTCGGTGCGGGGCTCGGGAAATCCTGGGGCTATCCCCTGAGCCTTGAGGGCTCGGCGCCGTCGATCTTCAACTTTAATTCCCAGTCTGCCTTGTTCAATCCGTCGCTCCGTCAGTTCATCAAGGCGGCTCGGAGCGAATGGCAAGCTACTACCCTCCAGAGTAAGGATCGCCGTAACGAGGTCATCCAGGACACTGTCATGAGCTATCTCGAGCTCAACATGTGGGAACAGCGCATGAGCCGACTCCAGGAGGAGGAGTCGTCGGCGATGAAGTTAGAAGAGGCGGTGACGGAGCGCGTCAAGGAAGGCGTCGAAAGCCCGCTCGAACGAACCAAGGCAAGACTTGCAGCGGCGCGTGTGCGGATGCGGATCGCTCAAGCGGAGAGTTCCGCCGACGTCCTCCGGGAACATCTGGCCAAGCTCACGGGGCTGCCCCGGCGCTACATTGAGCCGGTACCAGACTCATGGCCGGCATTCCCTGCGGTGAGCCAGGAGAGCGCGCTGGCGAAGCAGGCCGAGGACAACAGCCCGGTGGTCCAGGCCGCGGAAGAGCGCGCGCGCGCGCAGTACTTGAAGGCTCAGGGCGAGCATAAGGCGTTCTTGCCCAGCATCGACTTCGCCGCTCAGTATGCCAGGCTGTCGACTTACAACAACTATGATCAATTCTTTCAGCCGCATTCCTTCCGGGCGAACAACGCCACGGTTGGCGTGGCGATCCGGTTCCCGGTCTTCAATCCCTCGCAGCGCGCCCGTGCCGACGCCGCTGATGCGGACGCAGTCCGGGCCAAGCGACAAGTTGAGGCGGCCAAGAACCAGGTGACGGAAGAAACCCTCAAGTTGCAGCGCAACGTGCGCCAACTGGAAGCGGCACAGGAAGTCGCGCAACTCGAACTCGAAGTGGCGAGCGCCAATCTGGATGCGCTCCAGACTCGAGTCGATGCCGGCACCGCCACCGTCCGCGACCTCCGCGATTCCAGGGCCCAGCTCAGCGAGAGATTTATGACCCTGCAGGACACCACGTTCGAGCTCCAGCGCGCCCGCATCGGGCTGCTGCGCTCGACTGGAGATCTCGAGAACTGGATCAACCGCGGCAATTGAGGGCGTCCAGGGCTATGGGAATCGCGCGTCCTTCGGCGGGTCTTTTCGCCCCCTTAATGCATCCAATGGCAGTTCGACCGAAACCAGTTCCGCAAGGCTGGATGCCCTTGCTATCATTACACTTAAGCCAACATAGACCCGGCCGAGTGGGGTTGCGAAACGGCCGAGCCAGCTGCGCCCGCCGGCGAACCTAGGGAAGCACTCGGGGATCTGAGAGAAATCTGAGAGAGGATGTTAAGATAACTTATTCACCCCTATGCCTTTAAAAACACTGTTTTTGAACCCGCCCTCGTTTGAGAACTTTGACGGAGGGGCCGGTTCTCGCTGGCCCGCCACGCGTGAGATCGAGTCCTACTGGTACCCGGTCTGGCTGGCGTATCCGACGGGCATGCTGGAGGGCGCGAGGTTGCTGGACGCGCCGCCCCACCACATCACCGGGCAGGAAACCATCGAGATCGCCAAGGACTACGAGTTTCTGGTGCTATTCACCAGCACCCCGGGCTTCCCCGGCGACATCCGGCTGGCGCGTGCCATCAAAGACGCAAACCCGAGAATCAAGATCTGCTTCGTCGGTCCACATGTGACCGTGTTGCCCGAGAAGTCGTTGCGTGAGTGCACCGCGATCGATTTCGTCGCGCGCAAGGAGTTCGACCACACGGTGGTCGAGTACGCGCAAGGCACGCCCCTCGAAGAGATTCTGGGCATCTCCTACCTGAAAGACGGCCAGGTGGTGCACACGGCAGACCGTCCGCAGATCCAGGATCTCGACGCGCTGCCGCACGTCACCGACGTCTACAAACGCGATCTCGACGTCACCCGCTACAACGTTCCATTTCTGCTTAATCCGTATGTTTCGCTGTACACCACGCGCGGCTGCCCGGCACAATGCACCTTCTGTCTGTGGCCCCAGACTCTGAGCGGGCACCCTTGGCGCAAGCGGTCCACCGACGATGTGGCGAACGAGATGGCCAAGGTGAAGGCATACTGGCCGGACGTCAGGGAATTTTTCTTCGACGATGACACTTTCAACATCCAGAAAGCGCGCACGATTGAACTGTGCGCGAAACTGAAGCCGCTCGGGCTTACGTGGTCCTGTACTTCGCGAGTCACCACCGACTACGAGACGCTGAAGGCGATGAAAGAAGCGGGCTGCCGCCTCTTGATCGTGGGCTATGAATCAGGCGACGCGCAGATCCTCAAGAACATCAAGAAGGGCGCCACGGTCGAGCGCGCCCACCAGTTCACCAAGGATTGCCACAAGCTCGGACTCGTCATCCACGGCGACTTTATCCTTGGCCTGCCGGGCGAGACTCGCGAGACCATTCGCAACACAATCAAGTTCGCCAAGGAACTCGACGTCGAGACCATTCAGGTTTCAGTGGCGCACGCGTATCCCGGAACCGAACTCTACGACTACGCCGTGAAGAACGGTTTCATGGTTGCGGACACCAAGATGGTGGACGAAGGCGGCCACCAGTTGGCACACATCGAATACCCCGGCCTGCCTGCGGCGGAAATTCTCGAGCAAGTGCACCGCTTCTACGACGAATATTATTTCCGCCCCAAGGCTGCCTTCCGCATTCTGAAGAAGGCGGCTTTCAACGGCAACGATCGCAAGCGGCTTTACAAAGAAGCCAAGGCCTTCCTGAAAACTCGCGCCATGCGCCACAAGTGGGTGCAGGCGAAACACAGCGAGGAATCCTCCGCCGCAGTGGAGCCAGCCAAAGCTTAGGCGTACAGTGACTTTTCGCAAATACCTGGTGTTGGCTGGAGTGGCGCTGTTCGGATCCGTGGGTGATTCTCTCCTGTCCCGTGGGATGAAACAGATCGGCAACGTTTCGGTCACGCACCTCCAGACACTGCTTCTGGCCGTACGGAACCCCTGGATCGTCGGCGGAATCGTTCTGCTGCTCGCCTTCTTCGCGGCCTACATGATCGCCTTGTCGTGGGCGGATCTTACCTATGTCCTGCCCGCCACCTCGATCGGCTACGTCCTGCTGGCGCTGATTGCCAAGTTCGTCCTTCACGAACAAGTAACACCAGCACGCTGGCTCGGAATCGTGCTCATTACTGCCGGTGTTGGATTTATCGCCGGCGGCCCGGCGTTAACGCCAACGCCGCCACCCCAATCCGAAGCTGACCGCGACCTGGAAGTAGCCAATGCCGGAGGCCACTCATGAGGCACGCCTACACTTGGGCGGCGATCGCCGCAGTAGTCACGGCCTCCGTAACCGGCGACGTTCTTCTCTCGCGCGCCATGAAGCAGGTCGGGGACGTGGGAGAACTGTGGCGTCACAAGGGCGTCTTTGCGGTGGTCGGAAGCATTCTGCGCCATCCTCTCTTCGTCCTGGGGATCGTCGCGATGGCGGTCGCGTTTTTCAGCCTGCTGTTCGGGTTGTCGTGGGGCGACGTCAGCCTGGTGGCTCCCGCATCGGCGTCCCTGACCTTCGTGGGCAACGCGATTGCCGCCAAGCTCTTTCTGCACGAACGGGTTGACCGGCGACGCTGCATCGCCGCGGCCCTGGTGGCTTGCGGAGTGGCCCTGCTAGCGCTGTAACTACAGGTTTTGCTCCTTGACCGTGCTAACCGCCTCCCACCTGCTTGGCCATCGGCCAGAATTTTGGTTATCCTCATAGACCTCCCAAGGGGTCCCTGGCAGTTCATTCCAAATTCCACACGGAGGTATCTATGCGCGTCCTTTCGGCCATTCTCCTGATGTTCTGTGTCAGCTTCCTATGGCCAGACGCGGCTGCGCAAAGGAACGCGGCCCGCTACGATGAGCAGATTCTGCAAGATGTGAACAAAGTGCTGCAAAGCAAGAAAGAGTATCAGGGCGTTCGAGCCACAACCGAGGATCAGATCGTCACGGTGGAAGGAACGGTGAATCTCTATATCGATCTCGTCAACCTCGAAAAGAAAGTCAAGAAGATCAAGAACGTGGACGGAATCCGCAACCATGTTCAGGTGCAGAGCAACGTGCCGGACGACCAATTGCGGGAGAAGCTTGCCGACAAACTGCGCTACGATCGGGCGGGCTTTGGCATCGCGTTTAACGCAATCGGCCTCGACGTGCGAGACGGTGTGGTCACGCTTGGCGGCACCGTACGCGACTATCCCAGCCGGGACTCCGCCCTGGCGATCGCCGAGACAACGCCCGGCGTGAAGGACGTCATGGACAACATCGAGGTGGCGCCTACCTCCACCTTCGACGACGACCTGCGCATGAAGCTTTATCGTGCCATCTACGGCCAGGCTTCGCTACGCCGCTACGAGATAGACCCGCAAAAGCCGATCCGTATCGTCGTCGAGAACGGGAAGGTGACGCTATATGGAGTGGTCGACAACGCGATGGACAAACAGATTGCCGGCGTCCAGGCCAGCGGCGTGCCCGGCGTATTCAGCGTGGATAACAAGCTCGTGGTCGCGAGCCAGAAGTGAGCAAGGTCGGCGAGGTGGCGGCCGGGGGGGGAGCTTCGGCCTCCCACCGCCGCTCGCTTGGCCGAGGCTCTTACCCGAACAGACGCATAAATCCAGTCGGCGGCAGGTCGGGAACCAGAAACGTTGACTCCCGCTGTCCCGCCACTCTTGCCAGCGATTGAGCGGCCAGGTAGCCGCTTCGCACCGCGCCCTCCATGGTGGCGGGCCAGCCGGTGGCCGTCCAGTCGCCCGCCAGGAAAACCCGCGGCCAAACCGTTTCCGGGCGCGGACGGCTCGCGTCGATACCCGGTTTCGGCGAGTAGGTCGCGTGCACTTCTTTGATGACCGTGGATTTCACCAGCTTCGCGGATCGAACCTCGGGGAAGAACTCGGCCAGCTCTTGGACAGCCAGGTCCACAATCTCCTGCTTCGATTTGTCCACCAGGCTCTTCGACGAACTCACCACCAACTCCACGTAGCTGCCGTGGCCATTGTTCTCACGCTTCTGCAGCTTCGACTTGTGAAACATCCACTGGATCGTGCGATCGAGCAGGACCGCGTGCTCGAGTGGGGAGATCTCACGGTCGAACCAAAGGTGAATTCCGGTGATCGGCGAGGTTTCGAAGCGCCCCAGCGCATCGCGGAGCGGCTGGGACGCGGATGAATTGGGCAGAACCGCCGCCAGGTTTTCGAATGGCAACGCCAGCACCGCATAGTCGAAAGACTCTTCCCTGCCGTTGACTCCGAGTTGCACGTGGGACAATTCTGTCCGAAACGATTCGACCGAAGTGCGGAAGACTACCTTCCCGCCGTTACTCTCGATGTAATCCCGAGCTGCATCGTACAACTCAGTCAGCGGTATCGTCGGGATCCCCATGTGCCGGGCATCCGGCGACTTCAAAGACTCCCGCACCACCTGCCCGGCCGAGGACAGTGACACGCGGTCGATCTCCTCGTTCAAGGCGCTCACCAGAATCGGCTTCCAGAACCGCTGAATGGCATTCTCCGTCTGCCCACGATCCTGCAGCCAGGACAGAAAAGACTGCCCGTTGTCTCGGAGTGGCAGGGGGACCATCGCCGCCAGCGCCCGGGCGATTACGACTTTGTCCGTCAATTCAAGGAAAGGGAACTTTAAGAATGAAGGTGCGGTATGCAGGGGAGCCGGCAAAATGGATTCGTCCATGACCGTGGCGCGGCCGCCCGGCTCAATGAAGGTCATGTGCTCGAACCAGTGAATCTTGCTGTCAACGCCGATTCGTCGGTAGAACTCGACCAGATTGGTGCAGCATCCAAAGAGCACGTGTTGGCAGTTATCGACGACTTCGGCGGTTCCGGGATGCTGATACGACGAGGCGCGGCCCCCGAGATAGGGGCGGCGTTCAAACAGCGTCACTCGAAATCCCGTGGCGGCGAGGGCGCAGGCGGCAGCCAGGCCAGCCAGGCCGCCTCCGGCAACGGCTACGGTGGGAGGTTGTGTCCAGGACTGGGGCATCACGTCAAACGCTTCAGAAATCCCTTCCCCAGCACGCTGAGCTTCTCAAATCTGGTCAGGCGGATTCTCTCACCGTATACTTCGTACTGTCGTTTCGCGATCTTGTCGAGCAACTTCTGGTAGATCGTCACCAAAACCCACAAGGCGGGCTGGCTGTCTTCACTCACCAGTGGAATCAGGTCGTGACCGGAACGGTAGAAGTCGCGGGCCCGCTCTGCCTCCACTTCGAGCAACGAGCGCAAGCGCGGCCGATCGGGGGAGTCCTGCAGATCAGCCGGGCTCAGAGCGAACTGCTCGAGGTCTTCCTGGGGAAGGTAAACTCTGCCCATCGCGGCGTCTTCTTTTACGTCTCGGATAATGTTGGTCAACTGAAATGCAATCCCGCAACGCTCGGCAAGACGCTCGGCTTCCGGATTCTGATACCCGAAGATTTTGATGCACACCAGGCCCACCACCGAAGCTACGTGGTAACAGTACAGGTAAAGATCTTTGAAGGAACGGTATTGTACGACCGGGCCGGACACCTCAGGCGTTGCGGGCGATTGCTGGTATGGATCCTCGGGCGCGCCTTCCGGGACATCCATCAAGGTCCCGAACGCCAGCTGGTCCAGCAACTCGGAAGGGATCTGATACCGCCGACGAGCATCCGTCAAAGCCAGGAGCACGGGATCGTCGGTAGGCTCGCCGGCTTGCGCGTGGTGAAATGCGTCCAGCCAGGCCTCCAGTCGCGAACGTCGCTCGCGTGATGGCAGGGTCGCATCATCCGAAAGGTCATCGCAACGCCGCATGAACGCGTATACCGAGCAAAGTGCCTCTCGTTTGCGCCGTGGCAACACGAGAAACGCATAGTAGAAGTTTTTGGCCGACGAGCGCGCGATGCCGCGACACACGGAATACGCCATTGCCAGCTGGGTCTCGGTGGGCGCGAATTGCAAAGGGGCCGGTTGCACGGCGGTGCTCAAAGGAGCCTCCCCAGCGCTGCGCGCGCTAGCAGCGCCAGCTTGCGTGATTTCGAAATAGACGGCCGGCGGCCTAGCACCGCAAACCCCTGCCGCTCGATCGCGTTCAAAATCTCCTGACCACCGCGGGTGAACAGCTCAAGGTCCACTGCCAGTTCCTTATTTACCTTGCCGACCAGCGGCAGTCCTCCGCGAAACCACTCCCGCGCTCGTGCCACTTCGAACTTCATCATCTCGCAGAAGGCCTGCGTGTTGCGGTTCTGGGCCAGATCGTCTTCGCTCACTTCGTAGCGGCGCAGGTCCTCGAGCGGAAGGTAGATTCGCCCCTTGGCGTAATCGACGGAAACATCCTGCCAAAAGTTCGCCAACTGCAACGCCGTGCACGTACGGTCCGACAACGCCTGCCTCTCCACATCGCGGAAACCGCACAAGTAGAGCACCAGGTGCCCCACCGGATTCGCCGAGTAGCGACAATAAGCCAGCACATCGTCGAACCTGGGATAGCGCGTTGTGGTCTGGTCCGCACGGAAAGCCCGCAGCAAATCGGAAAACTCGTGCTGCGGAATTTCGAAAGTGCGCACCGTTTCAGCAAGGGCCACAAACACGGGATGCCGCGGAGATCCCTCGTAGCAGGCATTCAACTCCGCTTCCCACTGATCCAACAGCTGCAACGACGCGCCCGGGTCCCCGACCTCGTCCCCCAGATCATCCGCAATCCGGCAGTAGGCGTACAGGTTGTAAAAGTGCTGCCGCAGGTGCTGGGGGAGAAACCAGGTGACCACGGAAAAATTCTCGTAGTGTGTGGTCGCCAGCCGCCGGCAGTAGGCGCGCGCTTCATCGAGCGACGGCGCTCTGTCTGGAATCGCGTACTCGGCCGGCAACTGCTGCCAGCCCCTCTCCGGGGTCGAGGCAGGCATTGGCCGGGATTCGCTGCTGGCGATCGAAGTCATAGCGAGTCTTTGCCCGGGTCAGAAATCCTTATCAGTGTCCGGGAATAATGGCAGTCTTGATATCACCGTTGCGGTTGAGCATGTGCCGCAGCACGTCGTGCAGCCGCGACAGAGGTGCTTCCCCGGTGATGTAGTCGGTGCCACGCACCTTCTTCTCCGCGATGAGTGCAAAGGCCCGGCGCACCGTCTCGGGGGTGTGGTGAAAGGTCGCTTTCAACGAGATTTCCGAGTAGTGCAGCCGGTTGGTGTCAAGCTGCACTTTGCTGCCGCTGGCGCATCCGCCAAAAAAGTTCACGGTGCCGCCTTTGCGCACCATCTGTACAGCCCACTCCCAGGCTTCCGGACGCCCGACGGCTTCGACCACGACATCGGCGCCGCGCTTCTCGCGCGTCAGTTCTCGCACCGCCTCGATCGCGTCTTTCACCTGAGTGATCTGGATTACCTCATGCGCGCCTTTGCGCTTGGCCAGTGTCACCTGCGAATCGCGCTTCACCACCGCGATCACGTTGCAGCCTATCGCCTTGGCCACCTGCACAAACATCAATCCGATGGGGCCGCCGCCAATCACCGCGACCGTGTCCCCAATCTCGACCCGGGTCTCGTGCAGTCCACGGAGCACGCAAGCCAGGGGCTCGGTCATCGCCGCGTCTTCAAACGAGACATGCGGCGGAATCGCCAGCATGTTGGTCTCGACGATGCGCCGCGGAACGCGAATATATTCCGCGTAGGCGCCGTTATTGAAAAGCAGATCCTCGCAAAGATTTTCCTGGTGCTTGGAACAGAAGAAACACATGCCACAGGGCGCTGAGTTCAGCGCCACCACGCGCATCCCTTTTTTGAAGCCGCGTACCCCCGGCCCGACTTCCTCGACCACCCCCGCCAGTTCGTGCCCGAACAGGGCGGGCGGAACGATCATCCGGGCATGGTAACCACGCTGGTACACCTTCAGATCGGTGCCGCAGGTTAGAGCGACCTGGACTTTGATCAGAACCTCGCCTTCCCCGACGCGGGGAATGGGCACCTGCTCAATCTTGATGTCCTCCTTGCCGTAGAGGACCGCCGCTGTCATTTTTCCGTTCACTTCGGGTGTCCTTCCCAACCACTGCCCGGCTGGATCACGATTTTCATCGAATCGGGTCGGGGATGGGCAGCCAGTTCCAGCGCCTCCAATGCCCGAGACAGGGGGAAACGATGACTGATGAGCCGCTCCAAATCCATCTCGCGGCTCATGACAAAGTTCACCGAGTCTTTCTGCAAATCCACAGAAGCGCTGTACGACCCCAACAATGTCTTTTCGTCGACGCAGATCGCGGCTGGGTCTACGACAACTTCACCCCGCACAGTCTGCGCAAACAGCAACACCCGGCCGCCAGGACGAGTCGCATCCATGGCAGGCCGGATCAGGCCGGTGCCGCCGACCGCCAGAATCACGGCGTCAGCACCACGACCTTCCGTCAACTCGCGCACTTTCTGAATCACGTCCGTGCGTGAGGCATCAACTGTGAGGCCCAAACCGAAGCTTTCAGATATTGTAAGCCTCTGCGGATACAAATCGGAAGTAATTACCCTAGCCCCCGTCCGCCGGGACAACACGCTCAGAATCAGGCCGATAGGTCCCTGGCCGATCAGCAGAACCGTTTCCTCAGGTTTCAGGTGCAGGGCCTTGATCCCCTTCATGCAGGTGTTCACGGGCTCGACAAAGCAGGCCTGTTCAAAGGACACTCCATCGGGGATCTTGACGGTTCCCAGCTGCACAATCCAGTCCATCACCCGCACGTACTCGGCAAAGCCTCCTCCGCTCGGCTCGAATCCTGCCGTGCAGCCGACTTTCTTGTAGGTCTCACATTGCGCGAATGTTTTGTGCCGACAGTAGTAGCACTGGCGGCATGGAATGTGATGGAAGACCATGACCGGGTCACCCAGACGGAAGCGCGAAACTCCCTTACCGACCGCCGCCACCACCCCGGCAGTCTCGTGACCAAAGATGCGCGGGCTGGAGTGGGACCCGGTCGCAATTTTCTTAAGATCGGTTCCGCAAATTCCACAGGTGTGGACCCGGAGCAGCAACTCGCCGGCGCCGATCTCGGGAACCGGGACCGTCTCCATGCGGACGTCATTCGTCCCGCGATAGACTGCGGCCAGCATGGTGGCTGGGATGGCCTCCTGCCGGTCTTCCATTGCGATCTGCCCTGCGATGCCCATCGTCGTGTCTATTCTTCCTTGGCTCGTACTTCGCTGTGCGGAAGCGTATTCGTGAAGCGTACTTCCACCGTCATGTGATCGAGGTAGGGCTGCTCCTGAGTAATGAAATGGTAGTCCTTCACCTGCACCACGCAGTAAAAGCCGTCGACTTTGATCACGCGTTCAGTGGTCAGCGGAATTTTGGCGAACTTCCCAGGATCGAGCCATCCGATCTGGGCCTGATCCTGGGTCACGTCCGAGGTCGCCATCAACACGTTCGGATAAATTTTGTGGTGAAGATCCGCCAGCCGCAACTGCCAGGCCGTGATCCGTTCATCACCATGGCCCACCCGCTGCGGTTCGCAAACGAACAGGTAACGCTCCCGGGCGCTCTGATCCATCACGCGAATTTGACAGAACGGGTGCTTGGGATCCAATTGCATCTCATACGACGACTCCGTAACCCGGGCTGGTCCTCTCCGAAAGCTCTCCACATAGACGAACGAAGCCTTGGTTTGTGCAAACAGGCTGGCTGCCAGTAGCAGACTCGCGATCATCGCCTTGCGCCCCGCCATGTCTTCGACCGACTATTGCGCTCGCTCGCCGCCCCCGGTCGTCGATTCGTGTACGACCGCCCCGTTCAGCATACTGTTTCTGTCGCGCGCCAGCCGTTCGCACAAAGCGATCGATGCCTTCGCGCTGTTCCGGGCCAGGCGAATCACGGCCGCCCACAGCCACGGCCGAACCAGCGCAAACATGACAAAGCGGCCAGCCCGAAACCCGCCGTCCTTAGTGGTGAATCGATCCAGCGGCGGCATTGGGAAATCGATTTCGTCCGAAATCACCTTGATCGCGGCAAAAGGTAACCCGTGCGCCCCTGCGCCCTTTGCGACCGCCGCGGCCTCCATGTCAACCGCGTTGGCTCCGTATGCCTTCGCCAAGCTGGATTTCTGCTCGCTCCCTGCAACCGAGGCAAAGCTCACCAGGACGCCGGATCCGCGTCCCGTATCGACCTTGCTGCCGTCAGCGACGTCGATGACGTACCGCATGTCCAGAACCTCACCAACGTGCAACTGGCTTTCCAGAGATCCCGCAAATCCAACCGATTGCACGACTCGGGGCTGATAGAGCGCAATCACGGCCTCCGTCACGCGCCGGGCTGCCTCAGGCCCAATCCCGCCGCAAACAGCCATCCACGGCTCTTTGTCAAAGAATCGAAATGTCCTGCCTTCGTATTCCCGCTCGGTCACGCGCCAGCTCTTCACCAGCGGCCATATTTCGCGTTCCAGGGCGGCAACAATCGCGATTTCAGGCATAACCCTTTGCTTGGAACCAAGCGGCCGCGCGCCTTAAGGCACCATCGACGGGAACGATCTGCCAACCCAGTTCGCGCTCGGCCTTCGCCGACAGAACGAACATCTTCTTCCGTCCCATGCGAACCGCGTCGATCGTCGCCCGCGGCTGTTTTCCTCGAATGCGTCCCGTGAATAGCTCGTCGACGACCCCCGTGGCCAGCGCCATGAAGTACGGCACCTTCACGCGTGGCGACGGCAACCCCGTAATCGCGCCTAGCTTGTCGAGAATCTGCTTAAGGGTCAGATTCTCGCCGCCCAGAATGTACCGCTCCCCGCTCCGGCCCTTTTCGACAGCCGCCACGTGGCCGCGAGCACATTCGGCGGCGTCCACCAGATTCAAGCCGGTATCCACGTACGCAGGAAACTTCTTTTTCAAAAAATCCACGATGATACGCCCCGTGGGCGTCGGTTTGATGTCCATTTCGCCCACCGGGGTCGAGGGATTCACCACCACCACATCCTGTCCGTTCCGGCCCGCATCGAGGGCCACCTGTTCGGCCATGAATTTCGAGCGCTTGTAGTGGCCGATCATATCGGCGAGCGTGACCGGCGACTGTTCGTCCGCGGGAGAGCCGTTTAAGCTAAAACCCATCGTTGCGACGCTTGAGGTGCAGACCACTCGGCGCACTCCGTTCTTGCGGGCGGCCTCGAGCACTGCACGCGTCCCCTCCACGTTCGACCGGTACATCTGCTCGGGATCGCGCACCCACAGCCGGTAGTCGGCGGCCACGTGGAAAACCGTATCGCACCCCGACATCGCTTTTTCGACGGACGCCGGCGACCGCAGATCGCCCGTGACCCGGTCGGCGCGCAGACCTTCCACATTGCGCAGATCGCTCGTCGGCCGCACCAACAAGCGCAACTCAGCTCCCTGCTCGGCCAGTACGCGCGCGACGTGCGCACCCAGAAACCCGGTAGCGCCAGTAACGAAAGCTCTCAAACCCAGTTCCCAGCTAACCTGTCGGCGGTTCTCATTTGGAGCAGGAAACTCACATGGGACTCCGCAGGCAGGATCTGTCATTCGATATTCGCTCGCGCGCCCGCGCGAGCACTCGACGGCTAGCGGCCATTCCGAGTTGAGCTGGCCGATTCTCCCGCCACCACTTTGGCATAGGTCGTCAGCGCCAGCAGCGGGAAGTATTGCCGGTACATGTGATACTTCAAGTAGAAGACGCGCGGGAACCCGGTCCCGGTGAAAAATTCTTCGTCCCAAGGCCCGTCTTTCTTTTGTGTACGGAGAAGGTAAGCGATACCCCGGGCCACCGAATCACTCCGCGTGTCATTGGCCGCCATCAAGCCCAGGACAGCCCAGGCGGTCTGTGACGCCGTGCTCTCGCCGATGCCTTTGCTGTTCGGGTCGTCGTAGGACTCACAGCTCTCACCCCACCCGCCGTCGGCGTTCTGCACCATGCGCAGCCACTCCGCTGCTTGCTGGATGTAGGGTTCGTGGTGATCCACCCCCATGGCCTCCAGCCCGCGCAGTACCAGGGCCGTGCCGTAGAGGTAGTTGACGCCCCAGCGGCCAAACCAGGAGCCGTCTGATTCCTGTTCGTTGCGCAGGAATTCGATCGCCTTCTTCACCGCCTTATGATTTTTGTCGTAGCCGTAAGTGGCCAGCATCTCGAGAATCCGGCCGGTGATGTCGACCGTCGCCGGGTCGAGCATGGCGTTATGGTCGGCAAACGGGACCTGCTGGAAGACCATGCGGTCGTTATCCTTGTCAAACGAGGCCCACCCGCCATTGCGGCATTGCATCGACAACACCCAGTCAATAGCCCGCTGCACGGATTCGCGCTGGTAGCGGCCGTTGGGATGCTCGACCCGACTCAGAGCCAGGCAAACCTGCGCCGTGTCATCGACGTCAGGGTAAAACTCGTTGTTGAACTCGAAATACCAGCCCCCCGGCAAACCCTTCGGGTTCTTGACCTTCCAGTCACCCGGGTTGCGCACTTGCTTTTGCAGGAGCCAGTCGGCGCACTTGATGAGCCGCGGGTCATTGGCCGGAACTCCCGCCTCGCCCAGCGCGAATAGCGCGTAGGCCGTATCCCAGACCGGCGAGACGCAGGGCTGCATGCGGAACGTGTCGCCTTCTTCGATCCCCAGCTTCTCAAACTCATCCATTGCGCGAATCACTTGGGGATCGTCCACCGAATACCCCAGGCAGCGCATGGCGATCACGGAGTTCATGATGGAGGGGAAAATTGCCGCCAGCCCATCGCTCATTTCGAAGCGCTCGAGCATCCACTTCTCAGCCTTCTTGAGCGCGATCGAACGCAGGGGCCGGATGTGGACGCGTTCGAAGGCATGGACCACCCGGTCGAGCACCAGAAAGAAATTTCGCCAAGAAATGCGCTTCTTCGACCACTGCAGGTGCATCCGGGACTTGTCGCGTCCACCCACAAAGAGTTCCTCGATCCCCATCTCATCAGGAAGCTTCTTGAACGGTTTCTTGGCGTAGCAGATGGAAAGCGGCACGAGGATCGCGCGCGACCAGGACGAGATTTCGTAGATATTGAACCAGAACCAATTGGGAAAAAGCACGATCTCGGGCGGGATTGCCGGACAAGCGTCGTAGTCGTACTGCCCGAAAAAGCACAGATAGAGCTTGGTGAAGGTGTTGACCTCGGTGACGCCGCCCATCTCAAGAATCTTGGCACGGGCCTCCCGCAGGGCCGGATGGCTTGCGGAGTAGCCCGCGAGCTTCAGGCCAAAATAGCACTTGACCGAAGCGCTGACATTGGAGTGCCCCCCCTTGAAGATGCTCCAGCCGCCGTCCTCATTTTGATGCTCCAGGATGTAGCGGGCGGCTTTGGCAAAGCGCTCGGCGTCCACGGTGCCCAACATCGTGTGCAGGATGATGTAGTCGCCCTCAAGCGTGCAGTCCGCTTCGAGTTCCCCGCACCAGTAACCGTCGTCGTGCTGCTCAGAAAAAAGCAGACGGCGAGCCGCATCGGTGGCCGCGGCGACGCGGCTGGCGAGATCATCAATTTTGCCGAAACGAAGCTGGGGTGCCGACGAACTAGACAACCGGGGGGAGTAATCTTCCATCAGTTGTTAACTCCGTTAGTCCGCGCTGGCGCTCGCGGGAGCGGCGGCAATGGCCTCCACAATCTCCGGGGGCAAGCCAAAGCGCACATTTTCGGGCATCACTTCCAGTTCCTGCACGTTATCGAACCCCTTGGTCGCCAGGAACTTCACGACTTCCTCAACCAGGCACTCCGGAGCTGACGCTCCGGCGGTGAGCGAGATGGTTTTCACGCCTTGCAGCCATTCGGCCTGGATGTTTTTGTAACTGTCGATTAGATGCGCGTTGGTCCCCAAATTACGCGCGACCTCTACCAAGCGATTGGAATTCGAACTGTTTTCCGAACCAACCACCAACAGCAAATCCGCATCCGAAGCCACCTGCTTCACCGCAACTTGCCTGTTTTCAGTTGCATAACAGATGTCTTGCGCGTGGGGTCCCTGTATGTTCGGAAACTTCTTCTTCAGTGCTGCGATGATGTCTTTCGTCTCGTCCAAGCTCAACGTGGTCTGGGTGAGGTAAGCCACCCGGTTCGGGTCGGGCACCGTCAGGGAATCGACTTGCGCCGGCGAACCCACCACTTGAGTGACGGTGGGAGCCTCGCCCAGCGTGCCAATCACCTCATCATGATCTCGGTGGCCGATCAGGACCAGCGAGTATCCCTCTTTGGCAAACTTGACGGCTTCGACGTGGACCTTCGTGACCAGGGGACAGGTGGCATCGATGACACGCAACTTGCGGTGTTCGCTCGCCTGGCGCACCTCGGGCGATACACCGTGGGCGCTGTAAATTACCCGCTCGCCTTCGGGCACTTCTTCGACGCTATCGACGAAAATGGCGCCCTTTTCCTGGAGGTCCTCGACCACGAAGCGATTGTGGACGATCTCCTTGCGCACGTAGATGGGTGGCCCAAAGGCTTCAAGGGCAATGCGGACGATATCAATGGCGCGCACGACCCCGGCGCAAAACCCGCGAGGTTTCAGTAACTGCAGCGTTTTGCCTGCTTGAGTAGACACGATGACTCCCTTGCCGTCCCCTACTTTCGTCAGAGTACACTGATCCCCTGGAAGGTTCTTTATAGACTACCTGAGAGTACCTCTTTGGTCAACGTAAGCCATAGAAAGGGCTAGGATTAATAGCGATTGGCGATATTCAAGCGGCGAATGGGACGAGCCCACTGGTTTCCTCGCCTTGGTCTTGACCCATTCCGCAGGCGAGCGATTATCGTGGCGAGAGGCTAAACTGCCTCATGCCCGGTGGAGCACTCCGACCGGGGTCACGCTTCAGCCCGACCGTTCCATCTGCTGTTTAATCCGTCAAGGCGTGGGCGACGGCAAAGGTGAGAACAGCGAATGCCGTCAGGGTTGCTGTCGTCAACCCAGCGACCATTCGATTCCGTCGAAGAATCGACCGTCCGAGGGCGGCGTCGCCGCGCAGGGTCGGGTCGCTGCGCCAGCTTCGCAGCAGCGTGGTGCAGCCCACAACGACCACGAGGCCGGGGATGCCGGCAAACAAAACTGCCGCGCCAAGGCGTGAAATGTGCATCGTGGCCCAATCGAAAATGATCCAGCTGGTGCGCGCCGGTTCATATTGGCGGGGCTGGAGGAGGCGAACTGCTGCTGCCGCAAGAACAACCGTGGCAGGCAGCAGCATCATCCATTCACCAATCGCCAGCACTGACACCCGGAAGCGTTGATGGATTGGCATCGAAGACTGCTTTTAACTTTGTATTGCAAAGTTCACTTCACTGTCAAGCAAGACGCCCCGAACGCGAAAGAATCTGCGCACCAAATCATAATTTCGAGGTGACAAATACTCTCTGACACGGCGTCGAAGCGCGGTCAGGCGTTGGCCTTGATCATCTGCTCGGCATGCTTCAGTGAGGTTTCTGTGACCTTGGCGCCGCTGAGCATGCGGGCCACTTCCTCGGTCCGTTCCTCACCCGTGATATTGCGCACGGAGGTGCGGGCGCGGCCTCCAGATTCCTTCTTTTCGATCAGGTAGTGATGGTCGGCAAACGTGGCGATCTGCGGCAGGTGGGTGACGCACAATACCTGGTTGGTTCGGGCCAACTCCTTCAGCTTTCTTCCCACGGCCTCGGCAGCGCGTCCGCCGATCCCGGTATCGATCTCGTCAAACACCAGCGTCCGTGGCACCCCGGGCCCCTTTTTCTTGCTGCCGAGACCGCTTCCCGCTTCCACGCTGGACTTGAGCGCCAGCATGACGCGTGACCGTTCCCCTCCCGACGCGACTTGCTCCAAGCGGCCCAAGGGTTCGCCTGGGTTCGCGGAGATCAGGTAGACCACCTGGTCAAGGCCGGAGCTCGTCCAGTTCCATTCTTCGTCTGAACCAGTGACCTCGATGCGAAAAGTCGCTTTCATGGCCAGCTCGTTGACCGCAGCCTCCACCAGCTTTTCCAGTTTGCGGGCCGCTTCGCAGCGCTTTTTCGACAACACGCGAGCCGCTGCCAAGTAGCCTTCGGCGGCCCGGGACAAATCGGCACGCAGGCGGCGGAGAACCTCATCTTTGTTCTCCACCTCCGCGAGTTGGCGCGCGACCTCAGAGCCGAATTGGATCACGTCGGCGAGCGTGGGACCGTACTTGCGCTTCAGGCGATCGATCGCCGCCAAGCGATCCTCGACTTCGGCCAAGTGATCTGGAGAAGCCTGGATTCCCCCCGCGTAATCCCGCACGGTGGCGCCGACGTCTTCCACGCTGATCAGGGCCGACTCGAGTGCCGCCAGGCACTCCTGAAATTTCGGCTCGTACCGCGCCAATTCCTCGATCTGCTTTCTTGCCGCGCGGAGCGACGCCCCAGTCGAGGCATTCCCTTCGTACAGCAGATCAAAGGCATTCATGGCCGCGTGGTAGATCTTCTCGGCGTTCGCTAGCACGCGCTTTTCGTTCTCCAGCCGTTCATCTTCCCCGGGCTGGAGTCGCGCGTCTTCGATCTCGCGCCGCTGGTAGGTCCACAAGTCCAGCAACCGCACACGATCCTGTTCGTCTCTTTCCAACTCGGCAATCCGGCTCTGGATTCCCTTCCACGCCGTGAACGCTTCTAGAACGACCCCCAACTGCGAACCCGCGAACCCATCGAGCAATGCCAACCGCGCCGGGCCATCGAACGCGGCCACGGTTTCATTTTGAGCATGGACGGTCGACAAGTACGGTCCCAGCTGTTTCAGAACCGCGACGGTCGCGGGTTGGTTGTTCACGAAGACCCGCCCCTTGCCGCCGGTTGCAATCTCACGGCGCAGGATGATGGAATCATTTTCCGCGTCTAAGCCGTTGTCTTCGAGGATTCGATTCACCGTTTTCGCGGACGCGCTCTCGATCTCGAATACGGCCGAAATCACCGCGCGCTCGCCACCCGAGCGAATCACGTCGACGGAAGCCTTATCGCCCAGCAGGAGAGTGAGAGCATCGATGAGGATCGACTTGCCGGCACCCGTCTCGCCGGTTAGCAAGTTCAGACCCGACGCGAACTCTACCGCCAAGTTATCGATGACCGCGTAGTTTTCGAGCCGCAGTTCGACGAGCAACGGTGGTCCTGGGAAGTACGGAGTTGAGCGCAGCATAGCATGAAAATCGCTGCTAGCTTGTGCTTGGAACCGGTGACTTCAGACATTCGAAGCCAACCTCCCGCTGCCGTACCCACCTTGGTTCTGACAGAAACTTGCCCCTCTCATTGGAGCAAAGGATACATTTCAGGGACTATAATCAAGACACGGTTTCGACCCGGAAAATCTATCCTTGGAGGTCGGCGGGCGCTCGCGCTCTTTTATATCCCCAATGCTGAACCCACACTGGTTGGCCCTCGTAGTTGGCGGCGAAATTGTTGATTTGGTTGGTGAAACCGGCGCCGTTGCCAAGACTGTCCTAATCCTGCTGCTGGCTTTCAGCGTGTTGTCCTGGGCCATCATTCTTTCCAAGTGGAGCCTGCTGCGCCGGGCCCGGGTGCAGAGTGGCCGCTTCGTGCGCGCCTTCCGCAAAGCGCAGCGCTTGCAGGATATGGCCGCCGTGGCCGATCAGTTTCGCCCCAGCCCCTTGGTCGGGGTCTTTGAAAACGGCTACGAAGAGTACAAGCGCCAAGTCGGAAATCCCACGGGCGTGATTCAGAATCCGACCGCCGTTCAGCGCGCGATGCAGATTGCCAACTCGGAGGAGTTGACGCGCTTCGAGCGGAACGTCCCCTGGCTTGCGATCACGGGCGCGGTTACACCTTTTGTTGGTCTCTTCGGTACGGTCTGGGGCATTATCGACGCTTTTCACGGACTCGGCACCGCCGGGGCCGCCACGCTGCGCGCCGTCGCACCTGGCATTTCTGAGGCTCTGATCACGACCGCGGCAGGTCTCGCAGCCGCCATCCCTGCCGTCATTGCTTACAACCTTATCGGCAGTTCGATTCGCGAATTCGCTGCGCGCGGCGATGATTTTGCCCTGGAGATGTTGAATGCCGTCGAGCGCACGCAACCCCAGGCCGCGCAGGCCGCCGATACCGTGGGGGTACGCCGGTAATGGCCTTCACCGCTTCCAACGGACGAACGCAAACTTCGATCTCCGACATCAACGTTACGCCGCTGGTGGACGTGGTGCTCGTGCTGCTCATCATCTTCATGGTCACTGCACCGGTCCTGCAATCGGGCATCGAAGTCAACGTTCCGAAGACCCGCGCTGTAAAGGAAATCACCGAAGAGCGGATGGTCATCAGCATCAACAAGCAGCAACGCGTGTTTCTGGGTAACGACGCGATTAATATCAACGAGATCAAGACGAAACTGCGGCAAAAGATTCGCGATCCCCAGCATCAGTCGGTCTTCATCCGCGCGGATGAAGACGTTCCTTTCGGCGCGTTCGCTACGGTAATGGACGCCGTCAAGGGGGCCGGCATTACCAACGTCAGCATCGTTACGCAACCGCTGGACCAAAATGCAAGCCGACGCTGAAATCTTTTTCGAACACAGCGGGCTGAGAAAACCGCTCGCCTTGTCGGTGGTGCTGCATCTCGCGATCACCGGCGTGATCGTGTTCTTCGGCGTGATGCTTCACGGCCATGGCAGTGCCTGGGGCGCCGGCGGAGGTGGAGACGCCATCGGAGTCTCGCTCGTCAGCACGGTGCCTTTGCCCGCCAGTCCAGTGCAGACACAGAACGTGCTGGCTAACGACTCCAAAGGGCTCACCAAGTCCCTCCCGCAAGAGAAGACCAACGAGTCCGACGCGATCCCGATTGCCGACAAACAGGCGAAGACCAAGCCCAAGCCGGTGACGACCGCCAGCCATCAGAAAACGCCGACGCCGCCGGCCGAAGAAACCAATGAAGTGCCTTTTGGGCAAGGCGGCCCGGTCAGCGGACCTTACGGCACTTTCAGCGCCGCCGGAGCCAAAGGAGGCTTCGGGTTCCAGGGCGGAGGCGGAGATTTCGGAACCGCCTACGCCTGGTACGTCCGCGTCGTGCAGCAGAAAGTATCGGAGAACTGGCTGAAGTACGAAGTCGATCCGAATATTCATCAGGCCAACCGGGTGTACGTGCAGTTTGACATCAACCGATCGGGGCGGCCGGGAAATGTCCAGATCGAGCAGTCGAGCGGTGTACCGTCTCTTGATCAATCGGCTGTACGAGCCATCCAGCGCATCGACACGTTCGGCCCTTTGCCCCCTGACTACTCGGGCGGCAAAGTGACGGTCGAGTTCTGGTTTGATTACAAGCGCTAACGGTGCCAGCCACTTCCGGATTGAGACGTCCGGGCGGGCAAGAGTTTGGGGTTAGAGGAGTTAGGAAGAAAGTTATGTCCCACGGTATGTCGAATGCTTCTAAATTTCGCAATCCGATCAACGTCCCTCGAATTTCTACAGAGCGTATGGGCCCACAGGTCTGGAAGGCAGCCCGACGAGCCTTCGCGGTCCTAAACCTGGCGGGCGCCCTCGCCGTAGGGCTTGCGGTTCCCTCTTTGGCGCAGGATTGGATCCGCACGGGCACTGGTTTAGGGGTGGAAAAGGTACGGTTGGCGGCCTCGGATTTCAAGCCGAGCACGCAGGATCCGAAGAATACCGATCTGCTGAAAACCTTCAACGACACGCTCTGGAGCGACCTCGACAACGCCGGCATCTTCGACATGGTTTCGAAGAGCTTTTATCCGCTCGATGTTCCCGGCAATCCGGCCGAAGTACGCTTCGACGCGTGGAGTGGGCCACCGCCCAATGCCTCCATGCTGGCCTTCGGCGACCTGGGCGCAACCGGCAACAACCTCCTGGTCCATGGGTGGCTGTACGACGTCAAGAACGTGGGCTCGCCCCAGGTCTTGGGAAAGCAGTACACCGACGCGGCCACGCCAGATGCCGCCCGCCTGACTGCCCACAAGTTCGCCGACGAGATCATCTTTCGCCTGGGCGGCGGGGTTCCCGGTGTCGCCGAAAGCAAGATCTACTTTGTGAGCGATCGCAGCGGCCACAAAGAGATCTGGGCCATGGACTACGACGGCTCCAACCAGCACCAGATCACTCACCTGGGTTCGATTTCTCTTTCTCCCCGCATTTCGCCCGACGGCTCCCGGTTGGCGTTCAGCTCCCTGGGCAAGACGAGTTGGGAAATCATGGTGTACTCGCTCGATTTGAACCGGCTGGTGTCGTTCCCCAAGTTCGGCGGGACGAACCTGTCGCCCTCATGGTCGCCCGATGGCACCAAGCTGGCGTTTGCGTCCTCCCGGGGCGGGGAGTCCAATATCTATGTCGGCGACGCCGCGGGCACCAACTCGCGACGGCTGACCACCGACCGCGGCCCCGATGTGGGGCCCACCTGGAATCGCAAGACTGGCGCGCAGATCGCGTTTGTCAGCGGGCGCACCGGACTGCCGCAGGTCTACACCATGGAAGCGGACGGAACCAACGTCCAGCGCCTGACCGATCAGGGCTACGCGGTTTCGCCGTCATGGTCGCCCACGGGGCAGTTCCTGGCGCTTTCCTGGTTCCGGAAATATGGACCTGGAGCACCGGGAGCCAACGATATCTACCTCATGGACATCGCCAGCAAGCAGTGGGTTCAGCTCACCCACGATGGCGGCCGAAACGACTATCCGTCATGGTCCCCCGATGGCCGGCACATCGTGTTCCAGTCCAGCCGGTCCGGCACCGAACAGATATGGACGATGTTGGCCGACGGTACGAAAGTGCAACAGCTGACTTTCAGCGGGCGCAACACGCAGCCAAATTGGAGTTGGAAGTAGAAGTAAAAGGTGTCACTATGAGAGTTCGCACGAATATGTCTTCATTCCCGGTGACCGCGGAGATGTTGGCCCGCGGGGCCGGTCTTAGCCGCGTGCTCCGCTTCCGGGCGCGCGATTCCGTAGGGAGGAGAATGTGAAACACCGGAACACGAAGTGGGTCACTCTCGTATTCATCCTGGGCACGATCATGATGTTGGGTGCCTGCAAGAAGAAAGTAGCTCCACCGCCGCCTCCGCCTCCACCGCCGCCTCCAGCGCCCACCGCCTCGCTCTCGGCGAGCCCCAATTCGATCGAGACGGGGCAGTCGGCGACCTTGTCGTGGCAGACCACCAACGCGACCGACGTCAGCATTGATGGCATCGGCGCGGTGCAGGCGAACGGCTCGCAGCAGGTAACGCCGTCCGACTCCACGACCTATCATCTGATGGCCAAGGGCGCGGGTGGAACGCAGGAAGCGACTGCCCGGGTGACCGTCAACGCGCCTCCGCCTCCGCCTCCGCCGCCACCCTCGGCGACCGAAGAGGAGCTCTTCGCTCAGCACGTCAAAGACGTCTACTTCGACTACGACACAGACGCAATCCGTCCGGATCAGCAGTCATCCGTCCAGGGCGACGCACAGTTCCTCGGCCAGCATCCCAACATCCAGTTCACGGTGGAAGGACACTGCGACGAGCGCGGATCCACGGAATACAACCTGGCCCTGGGCGATCGTCGCGCCAGCGCCGTGAAGAATGCCCTGATCCAGGCAGGAGTGGCCGCCGGGCGCGTCAAGACGATCAGCTACGGCAAGGAGAAACCCTTCTGCACTGAGTCAAACGAAAGTTGCTGGCAGCAGAACCGCCGCGGTCATTTCGTGTACCAGAAGTAGGAAACAACATCCGCCCGGGGCGACGGCATCCCACCCTCGCCTCGGGCCCTGATTTCTCGGTTGCGCCATTCTCGTGCGTGCGCCGGAGAGCCGGCCCTGGCCCCGCGGCGTCGGGTGCGAGTTTGGGTGCGCCGCTATGACCCGAAAAGACCGTGCTTTGCAGAATCCAGCCGCCTTGCCTAAGTTCTCTATGGGATACTGGGTGGCACTCCAGAGGGAAAGGCCAATGAGAATGTTCAGAATGTCTCGTGCGGTATTGCATAGCCTTGCGTTGCCCGCGGCTTTGTGGTTGGCGGCTGTGCCTGCCTTCGGCGCCAGCAAGGAGATCATTCAACTGCAAACCCAGGTGGACCAACTGCAGCAGCAGATGTCGGCCATGAAGCAGAGTTTCGACGAGCGCATGGGCGTAATGAAGAACCTGGTGGAGCAGAACAGCGACGCCGCCAACAAGACGACGGCCGCGATCACCAGCCTGCAATCAACGTTGCAGAAGCAGCAGGGCGACTCGGCCGGCCGCGTCGATCAGCTTTCCGGACAGATGCAGGCCCTCAACGACACGCTCGACGAGTTGAAGGTCCGTCTGGCCAAGGTCAGCAAGCAACTGGAAGACATGCAGTCGGCCCAGCAGAGCCTGGCAGCACAACAGCAGGCAACGCAGTCACAAGCGCAAGCCCAGGCTCAGGCCCCGCCGCCGGACGTCCTCTATGCTAACGCGCTTCGCGACTACAACGGCGGGAACAACGACCTGGCGTCGCAGGAGTTCTCCGACTACATCAAGTTCTACCCCAACACCGATCTTGCCGGGAATTCCTACTTCTACCTGGCTGAACTGCAGTTCCGGGCCGCCAACTACAAACAGGCCGTCACCAACTATGATCAGGTGCTGCAAAATTTCCCCAGCGGCACAAAAGCGGCTTCGGCCCAACTCAAGAAGGGCTTTGCTTTGATTGAGTTAGGACAAAAAGATGATGGTGTGCAAGAACTGCGTCACCTGATCCAGCGCTACCCCAAGACCAGCGAAGCCGTGCAGGCGCGAGAGCGCCTGAAGAAGCTCGGCGTGTCCGGGTTGGCTACCGCCAAGCCAGGAGCTTAGAAGCTCTCCGCCGGACGATCATCCGAACGGAGTTCGAGGGACCTTACTGTCTGGATCCGGCCCTTCGCCTCGGGTGCCACTACTGCTTCGATGCGTCCTGTTTCTTGTGGTGGTGATGATGTTTGTGGTGGTGTTTCCCACCCGTTTTCTTGCCAGATTCTACCCGAGCAGACGTAGCCGGCGTGGATGATCCCTGCGCCGGGCTTCCTGGCGTGGACCCCTGACCCCAAAGAGTTGTGCTAAGCACTGCCATCACCAGAGCCCCAGAACCAAAACGGAACATATTCATCTCCTATAAGCGAACGAAATCGGTTGCATCAGAATAAACTCTTTGCCTCTGGAAATCTTCCGCAGTACTCTGGCCGTGTAGACCAGTTAGGTTCGGCTTCGGCGTCCAAGAAAGGGGAGCACTTATTCATGTTGAACATCAAGGATCAGGACCGCGAAAAGGGAGCCGTGGAGCAGGACGAGCGCAGGCAAACCGGCAACACCTCCATGCAAGGTCAGCTCGGGCACAGGGACCAGGACCCAATGTTAAAGGCCGCTGACAGCGACTTTCCCGAGCCAGGTGAAAACCCCGAACACAGCGGCGGCGCGCCCGTCATCAACGAGCACGACTTCGATGAGGTGGCTTGACTCGACTCTTTGAGTCTTCCGCTTCAGCTGCGAACCCAAAAGAGCCCTCCGATTGGGAGGGCTTGTTCTTTCCCTATATTTCTTTGAGTCCTAGCGCAGTTCTTCCATGCACTGTTCGAGCACTTCCCGGCTGGGTCGCGTCACCGATTCCGGCAGCGTTGCCAGGGGCTGATCGGTCATGTTGAGCAAGTCGAGGAAGCTCGGCGCCTTCGGGTCCACATAGAACACTCCCGTCAGCACTTCTTGCTTCTCGTGCGCTTCGAGCAGGCGGTGGATGGCGTCGATCCGGTGGGTGGGATCGTAGCCTTCCTCGAGCTTGCGCAGCCGCAGTCGCGAACCATCGTGCATCGTGACCTCGATGGTTGTACCTGCGTCGTACTCCACGTCGATTTCCTCGAAGTGCGGCACGAAGTTGATGTCCTGCAGCGGCTCTTCGTGGTCTTTCATGTACTTATACGACTTCGTCGAGCCGTCGTGGTCGTTGAACGTCACGCAGGGCGAAATCACGTCGAGCATGACCGTCCCTTTGTGCGCGATCGCCGCCTTCAGCATGCTGTGCAGCTGCCTCTTGTCCCCCGAAAACGACCGGCCCACGAAGGTCGCCCCCAGCTCAATCGCCAGGGCACAGGTATCAATGGCTGGAAGATCGTTCACGACCCCGGTCTTCAACTTCGACCCCAGATCCGCCGTCGCCGAAAACTGCCCCTTGGTCAGGCCGTACACGCCGTTGTCTTCGATGATGTAGATCATCGGCAGATTGCGGCGCATGAGGTGAACAAATTGCCCTATGCCAATGGAGGCGGAGTCACCGTCGCCGCTCACCCCAAGCGCTAGCAGGTTCCGATTCGCCAGCATCGCTCCCGTCGCGACCGACGGCATACGCCCGTGCACCGAATTGAAGCTGTGCGAACGGCTCATGAAGTAGGCCGGGCTCTTCGACGAGCAGCCGATCCCGCTCAGCTTGGCCACGCGTTCGGGCTTCACGCCCATCTCGTACATGGCATCGACAATGCGCTCGGAGATTGCGTTGTGTCCGCAACCGGCGCACAGCGTGGTCTTGCCGCCCTTGTATTCGAGCACTGAGAGGCCGATGCGATTCAACTTCGGCGCGGGAGTGCTGGGAGTGGTGGCCATCTTACTTGCCCTCCATGGTCATGATCTGGTCGGTCACGGAGCGCGCATCGAGCGGTAACCCGTGAATGTGGCTGACGCTCCGCAGTCGGGTTATCAGCTCGGGCCGGATGTCGAGTTTCAACAAACTGAGCATCTGCGCGTCACGATTCTGCTCGACCAGGTACACGCGTTCGTGTTTTTCGACAAATTCATGCACTTCGCGCGTCAATGGATAAGCTCGCAGGCGCAAGTAGTCAGTTTCGCACTTGTACTCCATGCTCAACTGGTCGCGGCTCTCGACAATCGCCCAGTGCGAAGTGCCATAGGCGATGATGCCAATCTTTGACTTGTCCGCTGAAATCAGTTCCGGACGGGGAACGAACGAGCGCGCCGTCTCGAACTTGCGGTTGATCCGCTCCATGTTGCGCTCGAAATCATCGGGCCGCTCGCTGTACTGCGACTTCTCGTTGTGCCCGCTGCCGCGCGAGAAGTATGCGGCCGCCGGGTGGTCCGTGCCGGGCAACGTGCGATAGCCGATGCCGTCGCCGTCCACGTCCTTGTAGCGGGCAAAGCCGCCCAACCGGTCCAAATCCTCTTCGCTGAGAACCTTGCCGCGCTTGATCGGCGTCTCCGGATACTGGAAGGGGTCTGACATCCAGTTGTTCATCCCCAAATCGAGATCCGACATCACGAACACCAGCGTCTGGAATTGCTCGGCCAGGTTGAAGGCATCCTGCGCCATGTCGAAGCATTCCGATACCGACGACGGAATCAACAGGATGTTCTTGGTGTCGCCATGGCTCAGAAACGCGGTGGAGAGAATGTCTCCCTGCGAGGTGCGCGTGGGCAGGCCCGTGGAAGGCCCGACGCGCTGAATGTCCCAGATCACGCCCGGTACTTCGGTGTAGTATGCCAACCCTGCAAACTCCGCCATCAACGAAATGCCGGGCCCCGCGGTTGCGGTCATCGATCGCGCTCCCGCCCACCCGCCGCCAATCACCATGCCGATTGCGGCCAACTCATCTTCCGCCTGAACGATCGCGAACGTAGCTTTTCCATCGGGACCGATCCGATGCTCCTTCATGTAGTCGATCAGGGTCTCAACCAGCGAAGACGACGGAGTAATCGGATACCAGGTCACCACCGTCACACCCGCGAACATGCATCCCAGCGCCGCGGCCGCGTTGCCGTCAATGATGATCTTGCCCTTGGTCTTATCCATTCGGGCAATATGAAACGGATCTTGCTTCTTCAGGTTCGCGGCTGCGTAATCGAATCCCGCCTGCGCGGCCGCCATGTTCAGGTTCGCCGCTTTCGCTTTTTTGGCGAACTGTCTGTGGATCGCCTTTTCCACTTCCGCCACATCGATGTCGAGGAGCTTGGCCACGACTCCGACATAGATCATGTTCTTGACCAGCTTGCGCAGCTTGGCCTCGGGGCAGACGGTCGCCACCAGCTTGTCGTAGGGCACGGCGTAGAAGACCAGATCGCTGCGCAGAGTGCTCAGGTTCAACGGTTCGTCATAGAGCGCAGCAGCGCCCGGAGCCAGCGACATCACGTCTTCCTGCGCCGTCTCCGCGTTCATCGCGATCAGAAAATCAATCTCTTTCTTGCGCGCAATGTATCCGTCTTTGTTGGCGCGGATGGTGTACCAAGTCGGAAGTCCCGCAATGTTCGACGGAAACAGGTTCTTTCCCGAGACGGGCACGCCCATTTGGAAAATGCTGCGTAAGAGTACGGTGTTGGAACTTTGCGATCCCGAACCGTTCACCGTCGCGACCTGAATGCTCATGTCGTTGACGATGGGTTTCCGCTCCAGGCGGCCTGGGGCATCCTGAAGCGCTACATCGGTGGTGGCCATCCCTTTCCTTCCTTTGGCACACGGGTCGTAATGGGCGCCCCGGCGCGGTATTCACGGTGATCGAAAACCCTTCATTATACGGGAACGGCGGCGAGGTCGACAGCGGGGGAGGGCCTGTTTCCTGCCGGGCGTACCCGACTGGAAAACTACGTTTCCATGCGATAGAACTGAGCCATGGTACGAAACTTATTATATCGTGACGCGATCAATTCTGGAACGGGCTTCTTCTTCAGTTCGTTGAAGTGCTTCTGTAATACCGCGTCGAGCAGAGCGGCAGCCGCCTCGTGATCGGAATGTGCGCCGCCGTCCGGTTCGGGAACCACTCCGTCGATGCAGCCCAGCCGGCTCAGGTCCTCGGCCGTGATCTTCATCGCTTCGGCGGCAAGATCCTTCTTGGTCGCGTCGCGCCACATAATCGATGCGCACCCTTCCGGCGAGATCACCGAGTACACCGAGTTCTCCATCATCAGGACGCGATCGGCCACCGCGATCGCCAGCGCTCCTCCGCTCCCGCCGACTCCGATCACGGTCGCAATGATGGGAATCTTCAGCCTCGCCATCTCGCGCAAGTTTCGCGCGATCGCCTCGCCTTGCCCACGCTCTTCTGCGCCCAGGCCCGGGTGCGCGCCGTCAGTATCGACAAACGTGAAAATGGGGCGCGCGAACTTCTCCGCGATGTGCATCACGCGCAGCGCCTTGCGATAGCCTTCCGGATGGGGCATCACGAAATTGCGATACACCCGCTGCTTCGCGTCCCGTGCCTTCTGCTGACCGATCACAACCACTTCTTCTCCATGGAAGCGCGCCATCCCGCACACGATGGCCGGATCGTCAGCAAACCCGCGATCCCCGTGGATCTCGCTCCAGTCGGTGAAAATGCGCTCGATGTAATCCAGGGTGTAGGGACGCTGAGGATGGCGGGCGAGTTCGGTCTTCTCCCAGGCACTTAGACCGGAATGGATCTGCCGCCGCAGTGCGTCCACCCGTCCATGCAACTGCTCGACCTGGTGCCGGATTTCGTCATTCTGGCCCGGTACCGCCTGCAACTGCTCGATCTGCTGTTCGATCCTGGCGAGTTCCTGTTCGGCTTTCACTCGTACTTCCATCTTCCTGGCATCGCCATTCCGGTAGGACCAATGCGTCTCTACCATGGAAAGCAGAAACTCGGCGCCCGACACCACTGCCGCCCTGTCGAACCCAGGGGGTGTTTCCGGGGAGGTCGCGCGCGCTTTCCTCGTTTTGGGGACCTTCATCCGCCGCCAATCTCAGTTGATGATGCGCACGCTGCCACGGCCACACAGTTCTTCCACGCGCGCAATGAAATTGCGATCCGGATGGACATTATAGCCTTCCGCTTCCATCACCACCATGAAATCGCCCTGGCGTTCCACGTCAAACAACACCCGCGCTTCGCCTTTCCGTTCCGTGAACAGCGAATGCAGGTTGTCGACCGTTGTCTCCGTCGCCCCCTCGGCCGGAATGCGGATGCGAAGCGAACGAGGTAAAGGTACTTTAGCGTCCTCCAAGGGTGTTATGTCGGCCGCCGTGATCTTCGGGTTGGACCCTTCCTCCACGCGAACACCAGCCTTGAGGAGCACAGGGACTTCCAGCTTGACCTTCTCCTGTAAGCGCTTGTAGGCCTCGGGAAATACAATCATGTCGACCGAACCAGACATGTCTTCGAGAGTCGCCTGGGCGTAAAAGTCACCTCGCTTGGACTTCAAAACGCGCAGGTTGCTGATGATGCCGGCAGTGGTGATGGTCTCGTCCTTGCCGGTGGAAGCCTTCATGGCCGCCACTTCCGAGATGCCGAGCGCATTGAGCCCTTGCAGTTTGTCGCTGTATTTCTCGAGCGGGTGCCCGGTAATAAAAAAGCCAAGAATTTCTTTTTCGGCGGCTAGGCGTTGATGCTCGTCCCAATCCGGGACATTTGGCAATTGCTCATGGGTGACGGGAGCTTCGTCTTCCTCAAACACACCGAAGAGCCCGTGCTGGCCCGATTCCGCGTCGCGCTGCGTCTTCTGGGCGCGCTCAATCGCACTGTCGATCACTGCCATAAGCTGGGCGCGGCGCCCCAGCGAGTCCATCGCTCCGCTCTTGATCAGAGATTCCAGCACCCGCTTGTTCAGCAAGCGCAGGTCCACGTTCTCCGCGAATTCGTAAATGTCGCGATAGCGGCCCAGCTTCTTCCGTCCTGACACGATCGACTCGATCGCGTTGTGCCCAACGTTCTTGACTGCTGCCAGGCCGAATCGAATCGCGCTCCCGTGCGGCGTGAAGTTCGCGTCCGACACGTTGATATCCGGGGGTTCGACCGCGATCCCCATCTCTCGGCACTCGTTGATGTACTTCACGACGTCGTCGGTATTGCCCGTCACTGAAGTCAACAGCGCCGCCATGAACTCAACCGGATAGTGCGTCTTCAAATACGCGGTGTGGTAGGCAAGCAGAGCGTAGGCTGCCGAATGCGACTTGTTGAACCCGTACCCGGCAAACTGGGCCATCAGATCGAAGATCTTCTCGACCTTCTTCGCCGGGTAGCCGCGCTGGGTCGCGCCTTCCACGAAACGCTCGCGTTGCTTCGCCATCTCCTCGGGTTGCTTCTTCCCCATCGCCCGGCGCAGGAGGTCGGCTTCTCCCAGCGAATACCCGGCGAGCCGGTTCGCAATCTGCATCACCTGCTCCTGGTAGACGATCACGCCCAGCGTCTCTTCCAGAATCTGCTTCAGCTCCGGCAGTTCGTACTCGATCTTCTTCCGGCCGTGCTTGCGATCGATGAAGTCGTCGATCATGCCGCCCTGGATCGGTCCGGGGCGGTAGAGCGCATTCAGAGCGGTCAGATCTTCAATCGAGTTCGGCTGGTAGCGGCGCAACACGTCGCGCATGCCATGCGATTCAAACTGGAACACTCCCGACGTCAGGCCCCGGTAGAACACCTTGTGATAGGTCTCGTCATCTTCCAGGGGAAGCGTCGCCAGATCCAGCTTCTGGTTGCAGCTCTGGGCGATCAGCTTGATCGTGTCATCCAAAATGGTCAGGGTCGTCAGCCCGAGAAAGTCCATCTTCAACAGGCCGAGCTTCTCGATGGCCAGCATGTCGAAGGCGGTGACGATTTCATCGTTTTTGGTCTTGTGCAGGGGCACCAGCTCGATGAGAGGACGTGGCGAGATCACCACGCCCGCCGCATGTACACCCGAGTTCCGCACCAGTCCCTCGAGCTTCTTCGCGGTCTCGAGCAACTCGCGGATCTGCGCATCTTTCTCGTACGCATCTTTCAGCTGCGGCGACTCCTGGATGGCCTCTTCCAGCTTGATGTTGAGCTGATTGGGGACCATCTTGGCGATCCGGTCTACATCGCTGTAGGGCACATCCATGGCCCGGCCCACGTCCTTGATCGCCGCCTTCGCCGCCATGGTGCCGAACGTGATAATCTGCGCCACATTCTCGCGACCGTACTTGCGCGTCACATACTCGATCACTTCGCCCCGGCGATTCATGCAGAAGTCGATGTCGATGTCGGGCATCGAAATGCGCTCCGGATTCAGGAAGCGTTCGAACAACAGTTCGTGCTGCAGGGGGTCGATGTCGGTGATGGCGAGCGAGTAGGCCACCAGAGCCCCCGCCGCCGATCCTCGGCCCGGACCGACAGGAATGTCGTGCTCCTTGGCGTAGCGAATGAAGTCCCATACGATCAGGAAATATCCCGAGAACTTCATCTGCTGGATGATGGCCAACTCCCGGGCCAACCGCTGCTCATAGTCCGCAAGACTATGCTTCAACCGGCCCTGCCGCTCCATTTCGCGGAGAACATTCAAGCGTTGTGCAAAGCCTTCGCGGGTGATGTGCTCGAAGTAGCTGTCGGGAGTAAACCCTGCCGGCACGTCAAAATGGGGGAATGGATTGCTTATCTTTTCGAGCTTGAGGTTGCAGCGCTCGGCAATATCCAGAGTGCGGGAAAGCACGGAAGGCGCGTCCTTGAAGACACGGTACATCTCGTCATGGCTCTTCACGAAGAACTGATTGCCCTCAAATTTCATCCGGTTCGTGTCTTGAATCGACTTCCCGGTCTGAATGCAAACCATCACGTCCTGCGCGTGCGCATCGTCTTCACACAGGTAGTGGCTGTCGTTCGTGGCCACGAGCGGTAGGCCGAGATCTTTTTCCAGCCGGAACAGGCCAGAGTGGATCCGATGTTCCATCTCAAGACCCTGGTCCTGAATCTCAAGGTAGAAGTTGTTCTCGCCAAAGATATCTCGATATGTGGACGCTGCCTGGCGGGCCGCGTCGTAGTTTCCTTCCGTAAGGCGCTCGGCAACCTCTCCCTTCAAACAGCCGGAAAGCCCGATCAGACCCTTGGAGTGCTCGGCCAGGAACTTTTTGCTGATACGTGGCTTGTAATAGAAGCCCTGTAGCGAAGCCTCCGACGTGATCTTGGTCAGGTTGCGGTAGCCTTCTTCGTTTTCAGCAAGCACCAGGAGATGGTTGTAGGTGTCGCCCTCCGGCGGCGTTCTTTCGGTGTGATGGTCTTCCTTCTTGCAGACGTAGAGCTCGCATCCGACGATCGGCTTCACGCCCGCGGCCTTCGCGGCATTCACAAAATGCACGGCTCCGAAAATGTTGCCATGATCGGTCATGGCCACTGCGGGCATGCCGAGGTCTTTTACGCGCTTGACCAGCTTCTCGACGTCACAGGCGCCGTCGAGCATCGAGTAATCGGTGTGCAGGTGCAGATGAACGAATTGGGACATGATTGGAGTTCTAACCCGAAATACCGGATTTATTCGATTCTATCTGGCTGGAGAGAAATCGAGGAAACGCCTGCAGGGCGAGGGCCCGCAGGAAAACTCAGTTGGGTATCTGAAAATCCACGCCGCGCTCGTCATTCAACTTCATCGTCGCAGCAAGATCCACATCGGCCAGGGGGATTCGCCTGCTGCGGGTACCGTCGAATACCACCAGCGTCTCGTTCATGACGGCATAGTTCTTGACTTCCTGGATGCGCTTGTCGAGAAAGACGAGGACAATCGGCAAATCGGACTCTAGCCTGGTGTCGGTAGGCGGTCGAGGAACCGCCGCCACGGGCGCCTGCGGATACTCCTCCGGCGGCCGACTGTAGTCCCGTTCCTCCTGTAGACGCTGCACCTCCGCCCTGAGATCGTCGATCTGGCGCGCCGTCTGCTGCTGGACATAGTCGCTAGCGGAGGAATCGGAGGATGACCCATACCAGTCCCCATAGAACGGGCTGTAGTAGCCTCCGTAATAACCTGGATAGTAGCCCGCGTACCACCTTGGGAAGCGAGTGATGAATCGGCGCCGATGAAAACCGTGGGGGTTGCGATCAGGCGGACGAAACGTCGTTCCGAAGCGCATACTCGTGCGAGGGGCACGAGCGAATGTCATCGCCCCAGTGCGCATTCCACCGTGAGAGGCGAATCCCCGACCGCCGGATGCCCCGCCCCGCATGCCACCCCTCTGCGCCCAACTTAAGGTGAGGGCCGCGGTCAGAACGAACGTCGCAATCAGCCAGGGACGCCGCACGCCGACATTATAACTCTGTTTGCCGCCGGCGAGAATCAAAGAACTATCGACTTTTCTTCTTGTCCTTGGCTTTTTTCGGAGGGGTTGACGGCTTGCTTGCAGGCTTGGGGAGCGCCTTCGCGGGACTTGGCTTGGGCGGAACACTTGTCTTGCCTTTGGCCTCGGGTTTCGGCGCCGGAGGCGGAGCGGTCGCCACCACAGCTGCAACCTTTCCTCTCTTCTTGCCGGTGGGACCAGCCACGGGGGGTGCCGCAGCCTCACTGGCCGCCGCCGCTGCTGCTTTCGCCGCGCGCCCGCGCTTGGCGGGTGGTGGAGGCGGAAGTGGGGGCGGAGGCGGCGCCAGCGGCTTCAAGAACTTCAACGTCTCCGTACGCGAGCGCAGCTTCCCGTCCAACAACAGCAGGAAAACATCGTGCGCGATCTTCGGATACTCCGGCAGTTGCGGGGAGATGTGCAGTTCGGTCATCTCGGGCAGCGGAATCTTCTGTTGCACCTGCCGCCACTTGGTAAAGAAGTTCTTGATCTTCTGCACCACCGCCTGCTGCTTCGCGGTCACCGCCAGAAACAGCGTCATCTCCGGCCGTGCATTCGACAGTACCTGCCAGGTACGCGAGGGTGTCGCCGACTCCTTCCCCGTCAACTTCTTCGCCAGATCCTTCGCGTTGTCCTCCAGATCCTTCCAGGCCTCCACCAGCGTTTTGCGCGGGATCAGCTTGCGCATGTCCGAAACTTCTTTATCGCCCATGCGTGAGGTCAGGAAAAACATCACCGCGGGCGCAGGATCGGGCTGATACCCAAGCTCATTCATCTGCTGCCGCGTCTTCATCAGCTGGCTCAACCCGCTCGTGTCAACCTTCGCGGTAGTCCAGTGGGAATTCAGAACCTTGAGCCACCCCTCTTTCTCGAGCACCCGCACGATGTGCAGTGGATCATCCTCGTAAGCGAGTTGTTCGATCTCGTGGCCAATCGCCTTAACGCTGATGTGCTCGATGTAGTTATTCTCTTTGGCCGAATCGTAGCGGGCCTGCGTCCGCTCTTCCAGCGGCCAGTGGAACCGGGCCGCGAAGCGGCTGGCGCGAATCAGGCGCGACGGGTCCTCCACAAATGCGTAGTTGTGGAGTACACGAATCAGTTTCGACTCAATGTCGGCTGCCCCATTGAACGGATCCATCAACAAGCCGCGCGATCCAGGATTCAGGGAGAGCGCCATCGCGTTGACCGTAAAATCCCGCCGCCGCAAGTCTTCGATGATGGTCGCCGGAGTGACCACCGGCGGTTTCCCGACCTTGTCGTAGCGCTCGGTCCGGGCCATGCTGATCTCGGCGCGCACATTCCCGGGCAATTGCAGGAACAGCGTCTTCAGATCGTCATCGGCCGCCGCGATCACGGCGCCCCCCCGTTCCAGTTCTTTTTGCAACTTGAGGGGATTCCCCTGGACGGTGAAATCCAGGTCGCGGATGGGAAATCCGCTGATAATGTCGCGCATCGCCCCGCCCGTCAAGTACAGGTTCAGGCCGGCGGCCCGGCTAATCTCTTGTACGAGGTTCGCGCCCTTCTGCTGGTCCGGCGTCAGCCGGATCTCCATGGTGTATATGTAATCGGCCATGCCTTCCTACGTCTGTCCCCCTGCAACCCGCTGGATGGTGGATTTGCACAGGATTTCCACAGGGCTGCAGCGGGAGTGACCAATGGCGCCAGCCACCCCGATGTAAGTGACTCTATACAATGGGCTTATGTTTCTTGAGACGGATCGCAGCAAGCTACCGAAAATAACACAACGTTAATCTTTTGGCTACTGCGATCACGCATTTTGCATGTTTACCGGGAAAAGGTGCGAAAATTCAGGGGATCTGGCGAGTCGAGACCGCACCCAGCGCGTCTTTGCCTCGAAGCTAAATGCCCTCAACCCACAAGAAGGTCATCGTCCGCAAGATGGATCGCGATACGATCTCCGGCTACGTCGCCCCGGCCAATTTCGTGCAGGACGGCAAACTGCAACTGCTGAACACCTCCGGCAACGTGATTGGGATCGATCTCAAGGAGATCAAGGGCGTCTATTTCGTGCGTGAGTTCGGCGATTCGGAGTCGCTGCTGCGCAAGACCTTCACCAGCCGCCCCCGGACCGAGGGTCTGTGGGTGCGTTTGAAATTTAAGGACAGCGAAGTCGTCGAGGGCTTGATGCCCAACGACCTGGCCCAGCAGATCGCCGAAGGGTACCTCGTCAACCCGCCCGACCTCCGTTCTAATACGCAGCGCATCTTCGTCCCGCGGACGGCGCTCGAATCCCTTACCGTTTTGGCCGTTATCGGCGGCACCCATCGCCAGCGCCGCCGCCCCGAAGACCAGCGCCAGGTGCCGATGTTCGGAGAGTAGACGGCGGTTACAAACACCCAGCGGCCTATTGAGACGGCCTGGAAGCGTTCCCCACTGCCTCCGTTACAATCACAGGTCCACCTAGCCTCACGGGAACACGCCTATGAAACTCTCCAAGCTCTCCGAAACTCTGCGCGCCCCGCTCGAAAACGGTTCACCCGACACGGAGATCACCGGTGTCGCCGGCATCGAAGAAGCCGCTGCCGGCCAGGTCACGTTCGTGGCAAACCCGAAATATGCCTCCGCCGCGAAGACCACCGCCGCTTCCGCCGTCATCGTTTCCGAGGACTTCCCGCTCATCCCGGCCGCGATGCTGCGCTCGAAGAATCCTTATCTCACCTTCGCCAAGGCCGTCGCGCTCTTTTATCAACCTCCCCGCTACAAACCGGGCATCCATGCCACCGCAGTCGTTCACCCTTCCGCCAAGATCGGCAAGAACGCCCACATCGGACCCTACGTAGTCATCGACGAAAACGTGAAGATCGGAGCCAACGCGGTTATCCTCGCGCACTGTGTGATTTATCAAGGAGCAGTGATCGGCGACAACTTTTTCGCCCACGCTCATGTCGCGGTGCGCGAGCACTGCCGCCTGGGAAACAACCTAGTCCTGCAGAACGGCGTCGTGATCGGCGCCGACGGCTTCGGCTTCGCCAAGGACGAATCCGGACACTGGCACAAAATCGTCCAGTCCGGCCCGGCGGTGTTGGAAGACGATGTGGAAGTCCAGGCCAACGCCTGTATCGACCGTGCCAGCGTCGGCGAGACGCACATCGCACGCGGCGCCAAGATCGACAATCTCGTGCAGGTGGGCCACGGCTCGAAGGTGGGCGAGAACACTCTACTGTGCGCCCAGGCTGGACTGGCAGGCTCCACCGAGGTTGGCAAGAACGTCATCCTAGCCGGGCAAGTCGGCGTTGCCGGGCACTGCAAGATCGGCGACGGCGCCATCGCCACCGCGCAGAGCGGCATTCCCAACGACGTCGCTCCCGGCGCCATCGTCAGCGGCTACCCCGCCATCGATAACAAACTCTGGCTCCGCTGCTCGGCCGCCTTCAACCGCTTGCCCGAACTCGTGAAACTGGTTCGCAGCAGCACGAAGGCCGACGGGTAACGCAGTCCTCTTGTGTTGCCCTCTTGGGTGTGTCGCGAACATTCATGGGCGCGACGTTGTCTGTCCAAAACCAAAAACGCGATGCATCCGCCAAGCTGCATCGCGAAACCGCACGGCCTCTCGAGATCAAGCCTGACTCTGATACTTCTCCGGCAGCCCTCCATTGATCAGGTCCCGCACCCTCTCCATCAGCGCTTCCCGCGACCCAAACTCCTGTGGTTCGATCGGCTTGTGAAACACCACCGTAACCGTCCCCGGCGAAATTCGGAACCGCGCCTTGGGCATGACGTCATGCGACCCCACAATCGTCACCGGCACCACCGGCACGCCGCACTCCATCGCCAGATAGAACGGGCCTTTCTTGAACGGCAGCAGCTTGCCGTCAAACGACCGTTTGCCCTCGACATAGATGGTCATATTCACTCCCTGCCGGATCACCTCGCCCGCGGCCCGCACCGCTGCGATCCCAGCATCGCGGTTGCCGCGATCCACCGGCACCAGCGCCCCCATGCGCATCGTCTCGCCCAGAATGGGATAGCTGAACAGCTCTTTTTTCGCCATCACCGAGGTCCGCCGCGGAATCAGCGGCAGCAGAATCGGCGGATCGAGGTTCGACGTATGATTCGACATGAAGATGTACGTTCGCTTGGGATCCAGCTTCTCCCGGCCTACCGTCTCCACTTTCACCCCCGCCAGTTTGACGCCGGTCCAGGCACCCCACATACCCATGCGGTAAAGAAAGCGGATGTCCTGCGTAAGAAACGTCCAGGGAAATCCGAGAAGGGCGGCTACCGGCAGGGCCAGAGTCCAGAACCCCAGCATCACGACGGTGTGCATCAAGGATGCGTTTCTCCCGCAGACTGGGATTCGCCCTTCAGCCACGCGGCCCGGCGGGCCCTCTGCTGAGCCGTGAGATTCTCCACATCCTGCAGCTCAAACTCAACCTCCTCCCGACTTCCTACCTTCCACTCCAGTTCTCGCTCTCCCCGCCGGTTCCGCGCTCGCAGATGAATCGTAGCCCCCGGCCGCAGATCGGCAAGCCTCGCTTCGAAGTGAGATGTCGCTGACTTCCCGTTGATTTCCAAGAGCACGTCGCCCACTCCCAGTCCAGCCTTCTCGGCTTCGCTCCCCAGCTGAACCCGAGTCACCGCAGGGGCAGCATCGAAATTCTGGATCGCAGTGAACCCGAGATTGGCCACCGTCGCACTCGTGTGAACCACGCGCAGGCCAACCGTTCCGAAAAACTCACCCCACGGAATCTCTTCAACTCCGCTCACATACTTCCGAAAAAACTCTCCCAGCTCACAATGGCAAACCGCTTCCGCCGCCTGCCGCACACCGGAAGAATCGGGAAAGAATCTTCCCTGCTGGGCGAACTCCCGGTTCATCCACTGAAACAGTTCCCGCAGCGACTCCTTCCCGCCACTGGCATCGCGTACCGCCAGATCCAGAGCAGTCCCCAGCAGCTCCCCCTTGTTGTAGTAGGAGATGCTGCGCTCCGGCCGCCGGTAGTAGGGATCACCCTCTAACCAGGCATCCAGACTCGATTCTTCCGCCGACTGCGTCAAATGCGCGGGCCGACGCTCCAGGTCGGAAATCTGCTCACCGAGTCGTCGCAGGTAGTGACCCTCATCCAAAAGACCCGCCCGCAGCAGGATGATGTCCTCCACGGTGCTGGTCACCCCTTCGCTGAACCACAGCGCCCGCGTGTAGTTTTCCCGCGAGTAGTCGACCGGCTCAAGCGTTGCCGGCCGTATTCGCTTCACGTTCCATAGGTGGAAGAACTCGTGTGCGCTCACATCGTCGAAGCCTTGCCAATCATCCTTAAGGCTGTGCGCGCTCACTTCGATGGCGGTGCCGTAGGCGTGTTCCATCCCACCTCCGCCTGGCCCGCGCGGAAAGTGATAGAGAAACAAGTACGTTTGATACGGCCGATCTTCCATCCAGCTTGTGGCGGAGGCAACGATCCTGCGCAGATCAGAAACGATCTTCTGCATGTCGTAATCCGACCGATCGGCATCCACGACTACCCGGTAGTGTCCACCGCCCTCATCGAAGTCCGATTCCTCGAAGGTTCCCGCCTCGACCGGCGAGTCCACCAGCCGATCGTAGCTCTCCGCGACGAACCCGCTGTCCGCGCTCGGCAACCCCGTGGCGAACTTCCAGGCCGGCGGTACATCGGAAAACTTCAATCGCATCTCACTGGAACGGCCGCCTACCGGACATATCAGGACTTCAGCCAGATTGAGAAAGGCGTGGCTTGGGCTGATCTGCGCGCCGTAGGGTCCCGGCTGGTCGGCGAATACCTCGTACTCCACCACGGCGCCTTGGCTTGCACCCTCAATCTGCCAGGTGTTCTTGTCGATCTTCCGAGTTGCGAGCCCTTCCCCTCCCGGCCGCTTCGCCTTCAACCAGTTCACGTACTGGGAGAAGTCACGCACCTGGTAGAGAGCGTTCCACAGCGGCAACTGCACCTGGCGTTGCGCTGCGCCTGCAGGTAGCTGCAATTGAATGTGAAGAAGATGTTCCTGATAGGCAGCCAGGGAAATCGTGTACCGGATCTGGCTCCCGCCCGGGCTGGAATCAGAGCTTCCCTGGCCAAAGAGAACGGCCGGCTGCAGGCACGCCCACGCGATCAGAACGAGCCTGAGGTCTGCCCTTCTCGGTAGGATCATGCTTTCGCGGAAGCCTCGAGAGAGCTAGGTCTAGACGCCGACATGCCGAGTTCCTTCAGACGCGCAGGCAGCTTCTCGTAGATGCCGTCGAAGCCGCCGTTGGAAAGAATCGCCACCACGTCGCCTCTTCGCAACTCGGGTGCCACCGTCTGCACAATCCCGTCCGCGCCAGAGATGATTCGCGCCCGCTTGCCGCGCTGCTCCAGATCGGCCAACACCGCCATCAAATCCAGCCGCTCGCCTTGCGGGATAACATCTGAGCGGAACACGCCCGCAACCACAATCTCGTCTGCCAGCGCCAGGCTGTTCGCCAACTCATGCTGAAACACGTTGCGCCGCAGTGTATTCGAACGCGGCTCCAAAATCACCCAGAGCCGCGAACCTCGGTAGCGAGCCCGCAGAGCAGTGAGTGTGCCTGCAATGGCTGTCGGGTGATGTGCAAAGTCATCAATGATCGTGACCCCGCCGACCTCGGCCTTCACTTCCAGTCGCCGCTTCACGCTCTTAAACGTCTTCAGCGCGCCCTGGATTTGTTCCTTTGAGACTCCATAACCAGCGGCCATCGCCGCTGCGGCGGTGGCATTCCACACGTTGTACTCCCCTGCCAAGCCGTACTCGATGTCGCCCCAGGGCTGGCCGCTGCGCGCCACCGTCCACGAAGTCCGCTCCGGCTGAAATCGAAGATTCGTAACCTGCCAGCTCGATTTCCCCTGTGAGCCATAACGCTCCACCGGACAAAACGCCTTGGCGATACAGCGCTCCACGCTCTGGCCGGTATCAAATGCCACGATCCGCCCGCGCCGCGGAACCAGGTTCACCAGCCGCTTGAATGCCGTCTCCACCGCTTCAAGATCTTTATAGATATCAGCATGATCGAACTCGACAGAGGTCAGGATCACCGCGTCGGGAAAGTAGTGCAGAAACTTCGGTCCCTTATCGAAGAAAGCGGTGTCGTACTCATCGCCTTCGAGAATGAAATGCCTGCCCGTGCCCAGCGCAAAGCTCGAACCGAAATTCTCTGCAATTCCGCCGATCAGAAACGATGGTTCCAGTCCGGCCGAATGGAATATCCACGAGAGCATCGAGGTCGTCGTCGTCTTGCCGTGCGTCCCCGCCACCACCAACACTTCCTTGCCCCGGAGAAACTCATCGTGCAGCATCTGCGGCAGGGAGCAAAACGTAATTCGCTCATCGAGCACGCACTCCAGCTCGGCGTTCCCTCGGGAGATCGCATTCCCTACCACCACCAGGTCCGGACGCGGCCTCAGATTCTTGGCATCAAAGGGCTGCGCCACAGGAATTCCCAGC
>Ga0210408_10000478_pt1 | contig 51200 bp, 69 predicted proteins | sample IncBWH4MmetaG_FD_155471 | JGI IMG/M metagenome (GOLD analysis project Ga0210408, IMG submission 155471) | Forest soil microbial communities from Barre Woods Harvard Forest LTER site, Petersham, Massachusetts, United States - Inc-BW-H-4-M | ecosystem: Environmental > Terrestrial > Soil >...
GGTAGGGAGGATAGGAATATAACAATCGTGACGCCGAACAAAATTTTAAAGACTGGTAGATTACTACCAGCCTATCAATTTCTGCTTTAACTTCCGCATTTCCATCTGTTCTTGTAATCTTAACAGACGTAACTCTTCCCTGCGTTGCAATTTTGACTTGTCTACACGATATCTACGTTTCTTCGCTGCTGATACTTCGCTCATATTAGCGCTTGCACCAACAACGCGCGTAGATATTATATGGGTTACCTTGCCACTGCGCATTGTTATTAATCCCATTAGATTATCCTCCCTACATCATGCTCTAGTTTCGAACACAAACTACATCCCTGCCATTTCAAGAGCCTTGATTTTCTCCACTCCACGACTAACAAGCAGAGTGTAGTATTCAAGTTTCTCTTTCTCAGACTGCGCTTTGTCCTGTTTCTTCCGCTGGTCATACTGAGATTCAATGATATTCTCGAGAAACTCTTTCCTGAGCATATCAAGATTCTTAGTAAACCACTTTTCGCCCTTGGAGTAGATCTGTTTAGCATGTTTATACTTCAACAAGCTGTCAAGATCTTGACCGCGAACTCCGTCGATTTCGATTTTCAGCGGTTCAACTGCTTTCTTAACAATCTCCGCTGCAATTTGTTCAGGTGTTTTGCCTTCCAACGTTGCCATGATCTTAGCCTCTCATCTGTAGAATTGGCTAGAGCATGATATGCGGAAGATAATCTATCGGCAGATATGGTGCAATCCTTGCACCGTTAGGTCTTAGTGCACATATAAACGGCTACCTTAGCAGGTAATAGCCTACCATAGAGCGCTGATCTATATGCTACACCGTCTCATAACTAGCAGACACCAGTACTATAGCAAGGCTAATACCAAACTTAAAGCCTTTAGAATCATACACATAAGCTCATAGTAATATATAATTATTACACGTTAGTGTGTATATTATACTTGCCGTAGGCACTCTAAGTGTAAGAATCTAAAGGCCGGGGGTAATATAGCAGAGAAAAAATTACACGACCGGGGACAGTCTCAGAATTTTTTCTAGTTTTTTCATTTCGTACATAATATATTTGTCTTTATCTATCATGACACTTATATTCACTTCGTGAATGATAATAATCATAATGAAGAGAGTTCAGATTAGCGAAGCTGAAGAGTTAACGCCGAAAGGCCAAGTCTACCAGCTACGCTTGGATAGGTAGATAGTTACTTTGGTAACTCTCTTTAGATTGTTCAGCCTGCGGTAATAATATTCATTGACTATACTAATGAAACCTGCCATACTGGTAGACAATGTAAGGCTGGTTCGATTGCGTTAAAGTGTGAAGTTGAAGCTTGATAGATTATGAAGCATGGTTCAAAATCTCGGCTGAAGTCAAAACAGCCTGCGAAAGTTGTGGCTTCGCCCCTAGAGAATAACCCACCTAAGACAGAGAACCATGATAGTAAGATTATCGGAGCTTTAGCTTCACACTTTAAGAAATGGCGACCAGAGGTCGTGGCTATATCGAAGGAGAATGATAATGCCAGCGAAGTATAAACGCTGTGTTTCTCATGTGAAGGCTTCAGGAAAAAGCACTTCTAGTGCTCATGCTATTTGCACTTCTAAGAACGTAGGTAATATTAAACAAGTGCGTAAGCACGAAGCCAGAAAGAAAACATAATGAGCTTCTCCCGTAAGGGAAAACATCATTCTAAAACAGTCGATAAGATTAGAATCGCCTGTAGATTAGAGATGTTAAATCTCGGCCTTAAAGATCGCGAGATAGCCCAACATATTGGGATGTCACAGACTTCGTATTCCCTCCTTAAGAAAACCCAGATTTATCAGCAATTACATAATCAATACTTGACAGGTGTTCTCAGCGTAGCTGATGAGAATATCATAGAGAATCTCCCTCTGCAAAGACGGATTCTTAATCAGGCAGTCCCTGTCGCGCTGGAAAATCTTTACGCAGCTTGTGTCCAGAAAATTGATAAGAAGCTTCAATTTGAAGCCTCTAAAGAAGTACTCGACCGACAAGGAGCTTTCGCTAAGGTTAGTAGAATCGGCTTGCCTACGGCATCGCAAAACGTTGATAATAGCCAAGATAATGAACTTGCAAGCGAGCTAATAAAAGCTTTAGAAACGACCAAGCGTAATAATGAAAAGATTATCTCTGAGTCTGTTCCGATAACAATTGATTCGCCTCCAGCAAGTGAACAGACTCAATAAGTTGGGGATTGTTATTTTGTAAGAGTGTTAAGTGTAAGCTCTGTCTCTTTTCCCTTGGGAGGGGTTTTGTTGACATCTTACGATCAACACAACGGGCATAATAACAATCCCCTTAAATTATGCTCGATAGATGCCCGGATGAGAGATCAAAAAGAAAACCCCTCCCTCGCCGAAGGCGATATATCTGGGGCGCGAAAATTAAGAGTTAAGACGTGTATGACTTTTAAGACGAGATATTATGCTAGTAGTTTTAAATCACGATGGGAACAATTTCGTAAATTCGTTATACAATCTCGCGGGCAGAAATGTGAACGATGTGGAGAAGGATTTGAGGTAAAAGATTTACATTTACATCATATATTTAAACGTAGTATTTTTCGAGAGTTTATTTTTGAAGTATTTAATGTAGTAATATGTTGTCAGTTATGTCATAATAAGCTAGAAAATTTTGAGCCAATTACTTGTAAGTTATTTTAATGCCTACTTCGACTTCAGATATAACGACAGAACTTGATGGATTAGTAGAACAATTACAACAAGAAAACTCGAAGAGTTGGGCAAATCATTGGACTATTATAGACCCTACAGGGTTAGCACCGAAGGTGGCAGATGTTATACATAGACTTAATGGCTTCGGTTCTCTTTATTATTTCTCTAAGATTATACTGCGTAAGCATCGTTTACGAGAGTATTTGCATAAAGACATCTGTGAGTTATTCGAATCTGAAAGATTAAAGGATATAATAGAAATACCACGTGACCACTTTAAGTCTACGATCGGTAGTGAATCCGCTCCTATATGGTGGGCTTTGCCGTTTAATGATGAGGACGAAAAGCTCATGCGTGCCTTGGGATATGGAGATGAGTGGATTAAATGGATGCGTAGAGCGCATGACCAAGATACAAGGACGTTGCTTGTGTCCGAAAATAAAGAAAATATTGGTAAACTCGGAGTACGAGTTGATAACCAATATCAAAATAATGATTTCTTCACTCGACTATATTCCGAAATTAAACCGGATACCTCATGTAATTGGAGTGTTACAACTAAGACGCATAAGCGTAGTGGAAGAACCGCTGATGGAGAAGGAACTTATGACTACTTATCAGTTGGAACTGCATTACAGTCACGGCACTATAAGCGAGCCATTGAAGACGATTTAGTAGGGAAAGAAGCATTAGAATCTGAAATAGTAATGAATGGTACGATCGACTACCATAAGTTACTTGTTGGAGCTTTTGATTCTGATCCTAATGATCCTGAAGCAGATAACGATGAAGTTGTAATTGGGAATAGATGGAGTTATAAAGACCTTAATCATTGGATTCGTAAAAATGAGCCGTATTTTAGAATTACAAGTCACAGTGCTGTTGGCGGCTGTTGTGACAAACATCCTAGTGGGAAGATTATATTTCCTCATGAGTTTAGCTGGAAGAAACTCGATAGGTGGAAAGCAAGGCTTGGTACTTATTTTTTCAGTTGTCAATTTCTTAATAGCCCTGTTCCTCCTACTGACGCTAAATTTAAGGAGTCTTACTTAAATTATTTTCGATATCAAGCAGTAGATCCCTTGAAGGGGGATAAAAGAGTTCAGATAATCCATGAAGCTAAAAATGGACAGGTTATCAAAAATCTTTTTCCTTCTCATTTACAGCGGGTTCTTTTGCTTGATCCTAATCACGCTGGAACGGAAGGGCGTTCACGGCATGCTCTTGTTGTTCTTGGTTATACTTTGGAATTGCCTTTTCGCGTATATCTTTTGGATTTGTATGCAGACAATTCCAGTCATGCGGATTTGGTTAGTAAACTATTCCAGTTCGGTGAGAAGTGGAAGATTAAAGAACCGTGGCTTGAAACTATTGGAGCGCAAAAATGGCTCAAGTATCACTTAGAAGTCGCAAGTGAAACAAATAAGAAGGCTGGTAAGTGGACCTTTACTAAAATCAATGAATTCAAGAAAGATAATAGTAAGGATGCCAAAATTAATCGTATTGATGCTCTTGAGCCTATGTTTGCTCGTGGTGAGTTTTATTGTCTTCGCACAGGACACGAACAATTCATTTCTGAATACTTGGAGTACCCTTTTCATGCTACTCGTGATATTCTTGATGTTCTTGGTTACGGTGTTCAGACCTTCGATATGGACGCTATGAGTAGTAGAGAAATTTCAGAATTTCTTACGCAGCAGGCTAGACAATTTAAGCGGCGTAAAGTAGGTTCGCAAGGTTATTAAGTTTCCCCCCTCCTTATTCTATGGTAGGAATAAAAAAGGGGAGATGTTGATGAACACACTTAAAGCGTGGATTCCAATTATAATTACAGTTGGAACCGCAGCAGTAGCGGCTTTAACACCAACCGCCACCGCATTTTGGGGCGCTCATCCTACAGCAAGTATTATTCTTGCTGGAGTATGGGGAGTTGTTAAAGGGTTGATGCCGTCACCAATTAAAGGCTAAGATGAGTATAACAGGCGACCCATTTACTGCTATTGCAAATATATTCCTCGGGATATATGAGACTAAAAAAGTCCAGCAATGGGTTGTCTTGTTATTTCAGATGTTCTTTAGTGCTTTTAGTACTTTTCTCTTTGTCTGTGGTAGTTCTTTAGTAAGTACTAAATCTTGGTCCTTATCAATTGGTGCTGGCATGATTTCATCATCTCTAGTGCTAGTTGTACTATTTAGACGCTCTCCCCTAACTAAAGGGATGATGGCTGTCTTACCAATTGATGAGGCCAAGGTTGAAATTGCTACTGACGTGCAGATTATAGAAAAGAAATAATATTAAGAAAGGCATCACTGATGCCCGTCTCACGACCCATAAAGGTTTCCTTTGGAGCCGACGAAGATATAGCTTTGCATCTCTTTGTAAAAGAGAACTTGCAAGCTATGATTAACGCTTATGATAAGTTTCATACCGAAAAAATCCCCGAATTTCGTCGTCTTTATAAAGGACAACCAGAACAAGAAACTCGTGATTGGCCTTGGCCGAATGCTTCTAATACAGTCATTCAGCTTATCGCTGAGAATGTTGATACTCTTAAGGCTCGTATCATAGGGACTATCTATGAGATTATGCCTTTATGGACTTCATCCTTAGTTGGTGATTGGCCAGAAAATGAAGAAGGTGGAGCACAAAGAACTGCGTTTGAATTATTTATGAATTTAATGGGGATGGAGCCTTCGGAGCTTGATCTCTATAGAGTTGAAAGCCTCGCAGCCAATGATATGATCCAGTTTGGATCAGTCCTTATTAAACAGCCTTGGGAAACAGAAATCGAGAAGAAGGTTACCGGACCAGCAATTGAAAATAGTGGAGTTCCTGCTACAACAGAACTCATTAAATATGATGGGCCAAGGCCCGAGAAGATACCAATCGAAGATTGGGGCGCCACTGCAAGTGCGCCGACTTGGGAAAAAGCACAATTCAAATATCATAAATACACTCTCACTAAGCAACAAATCCTTGAAAAAATCCACCTAGGCTTATTCGAACTTTCTGAAGAAAATAAAGAAAAACTTCTTAAATCTCCAGATCGCTACGGCGCTTCTAACGAACGTCAACAAAAAGAACAACTTCAAAATGTAGAAGCCCAACATGCTAATATTTTAGCAGAATGGGATATCTACGAGTGTTGGTTCTATTATTGGCATAACGATGCTAAGTGGAAAATTATCTTCCTTTATCATAAGAGTAGTGATATTAAGTGCAACGCTATTTTTAATTTTTATCCAGATAACGAAGAACCTTTTGAGTTCGGAAGGCTTGGTTATACTGACGACGGTCTGCTTGGTTATGGTTTCGCTGAGATGCTTAAGTATTACCAAGAAGAAGTCACCACAGGGCATAATCAGAGAAATGATAATCGGACACTTGGTAATACTAGTGTTGCTACTGTTGGCCGTAATAACAAAATAGACGCTAACCTTAGTGTTTATCCAATGGCAGTCTTGCCAATACCTACTGAAGAGTTTGGTCTTCACCAACTTGGTGTAGCCTATCCTAGTTCTGTTCAAGAAGAAACTTTAACTATAGAACTTGCCAAAGCAAGAGCTGGCGTAGACAGTGGTATGTCTGCGATGGGTGGAGATGTTACTAATAAAAAAGGCCAGCTTTCAGCTATGGGCACTTTTAGTGTCTTGCAGTCTGGTAATCGTAGAGTTAATGTTAATATTACTGATTTCAGATATATGCACCTTAAACTCGGCCGTAAAGCGGCAAAGCAGTATGCGGAGTTTGGTGTAGGAGATAGACTAAAATATTTTGGAGAACAAGCAAAATATCTTAAAAGAGCACTAGAGAATATACGTCAAGGTCGTATAGATCTACCAATTCGCGCAGCGAATGCGAGCATTAATAAAGAACTTGAAAAGCAGAATGATATGTTGCTTGTACAAGTAATGCAACGTCATCACGCGACTATCGCGCAAATTCTTCAAGGTCTTGGAAATCCACAAATGCCTGCGGAGTTAAAGACCTTTCTTATTGGTGTAATCGCCGCCTCTGGCGAGCTTATGTCGCGTATTCTACGTAACTTTGGACATGACGATATCTCCAGATTACAACCGGAGTTAAATGTAGTTAAAATGTTAACAAAAGGAGCCAATGAAAATGCCAGCAACAGACCCAATGAAACTGAACAGAGCACATCAACTGCGTTCCCAGTTAGAAGCAATGAACAACCGGGAGCAGTTCCAGCCATTCAAGGAACTTTACAGCCACAAAACGGCAATCGTTAATTGGATGCTAGATGATGCTGCTACGCATTACACAAAATTCTTGGAAGATTTGACAGCGCTTTATTTGACTGAGCTTGCTAATAATTATCTGAATGATAAACGTGAAGACGTTTCGGATGTTATTAGAGGTCGGCTCTTTGAACTTAAAGAGATTCTTGGGATACCGGAACAACTTAAAGCAATTGATAAGATTAAAGCAGAGCTTGCACAGTTAGAGGCAGAAGGTTATACAAAGTCCAACATGCCTAAAGTTGCCAAGCCTGAAAATCAGCCAGCAGGAGTAAACTAATATGTGTGCATGGGGAAAAGTAACACCAGAAGAACTTAAAGAAGCTGGTTTAGACCCTGATAGGATTAAAAATCTTGAAGGCAAACTAGACGGCGTTGCTTCTAAAGAAGAACTTAAAACTGTGACTGATTCTTTAGCAAGCATTAAGGATAGCCTTGTTGCGTTGACATCACGCACACAGCTTGATAGTACAGAACGGCAGAATACTGATGGCAACAATAACAATGGCGGAAATAATAATCGTCAAACTGAGCCTCCTCCTGATCCTTTTAATATTGATCCAGTCTCTTTTATGGAAGATCCTTCTGGTAATATTAAGAAGATTGTACAAGCTTCCATTGCAGGAACTCAACTACATACGCTTGGCGTAGCCGCTGATATGGCGTATCAGAATGCAAAAAATACGCTTCCTCATTTTGCTCTTTTTGAAGAAGAGATTAAAAAAGAGTGGGATAAATACCAGATCGTGCAAAAAGGTAAACCTAACGAGTTAATTGAGAATATCTATTATCTCGTTAAAGGTCGTCACGCAGACGAAATTGCTACTGATACTGCCAAAAGAGAAGGTAAATATAATATCATTCAGGCTGGAGGAACTACCGTTATTCGTAAAGACAGTAATACTCAAGGAAAGCCTGAAGATAGTTTAACTCCACAAGAGTTACAAATTGCTGCGAAATGGGGAATGACTCCTGAAGATTATGCAAAGTCGAAAGGTGGATTGAAGTATGTCTAAGTCTCTTGATGATATCGCTAAGAACATAAAGAGTACTTCTAATCCTGCCGCTATTGATAGCGATCTTGCTAATGCCAGCGATCTTGCTAAGGAAAAACTTGCAGAACCTTCGCAGGCGTCACCTAACTTGACACAACAAGTTATTGATCGTTTGGATAAGATGACTCCGAAAGGTAATACAACTAAGGATGTTATTGGTGAAGCCAAGAGTCCTTTTCAGCCTGATGTAAGAGTAACTACGAATAAAGTAGGGTTCTCTAGTCAGCAAACAACAGATCATCTTAATCCAGATGTTCAAATTACTCCTCCACCGTCTTCACAAGATCAAAATGCTCCAAGAGCGCGTAGCGCTACTAGAGTAGACTTGGCTAACTTGACAGAAGCAGATATTCTTGATCTGCCTTTCATTGATGCTAAATCTTTCGATATCCCTGCGATGTTACAAGTAAAACCGAAAGATCCATCTATCCGCTTTCGTTGGGTTAATTACAAGAACTACGAAGGTGGTAACTATGCAATGTTCAAAGCTATTGGATTTAGCAACGCAGTTGCTGAGGATATTTCAGGTGGATTTAGTGAACATCTTCTTAAAGAAGATGGAACTATCAAATGGTTTGACGTTGTGCTTATGAAGGTGAATGTTATTCATCTTATGGGTATACTAAAGAAGAATATCATTCGCTCTCTTGAGATGGTTGGACGGTGGCAACCTAATGCTATTGCACAAGCAAAAAGAACTCTAGCCAACGAAGTTGGCGCAGATGTTTTGGAAGCAATGCGTAAAGCAGGGCACACTGTAGAATTTTATGCACCGTCAACAGGAGAGATGGCAGCACAAGATAAAGAGTTTGCCGAAGGTCGCTGACGCGAGTTTTTAAGGTTGTAAAATAATCCGAAGGAGGAAAACTAATGGCTGCATTTTTAGCACATCATGCCCCTATTACAGTTGTACAAACCATCAGTGGTAACACTGATAATACTAGAGCAATTAACGAAAAAAATGGACAAACTTTCCTTGCTGGTACTCCAGTTGCTGTTGATGGAACTGGAAATATTATCGCTTGGGCAGGAACAGGTGGTGGCGTAGCTGCTGTAATTGCTGGTGTTGCTATGGAAGATGCTCACAATTTAGCATCTTCAGGAGCTGGCGCGCCAAGTGGTTTTGTAGGCGTAGGTTTTCCAGGAACAGGAACTACGTTTGGTTCAGTACCAAACGAAAGTTTGGCTGTTAATATTCCCCGTGGTGCTCCTTTTGTAACTGGTCAGATTGAATTTAACACTGCTATTGATGATACTATCTTCGAAGCAATGTTTGATAATTCTGCTCTTGGAACTTCAGTAGGAGCAACTCCAACACAAGCTATGCTTAATACTCAATTCGGCCTTACGGCTGACTTGACGGCTCCTATTTATTGGTATGTAGATGGAGCTAAGGTTACCGCAGGTACTAATACTGTGGTTGAGCTAGTCGAGATTTCACCAATTGACGGTCTTATTCCTAACGCGAGAGTACGTTTTAAGTTCCTACGTTCTGCATCGCAATATTCATAATTCTTAACTAACCAAAAAGGAGCCTTGTTTTACTTTGTTGTTCGTTATATAAATCAAGGAGACTTAATATTTTATGACTATGGTTCGCGGCCAGTATGCACAATTAATGGCGCCTGGCATACATAAGCTCTTTAACCAATGGTTAGAGACTTATCAACGGGACCTAGAATATCCTGCTGTATTTAACGTCGAGAATATTACTACTGCTTATGCAGACGACGTAGAATTTGCAGGAACTGGCCCGATGCCATATAAACCTGAAAATACACCTGTTAATTATACACAGGTTATTCAAGGTGGCACCTTACGTTATATTCCTCTAACCTACGCTCTTGCTGCTCGCGCTTCTTTTGAACTTTATGAAGACGATCAATATGGCGTAATTAAGCAAATTCCTAAAGCGTTGGCACGCTCTCAGCGTTTCACGGAAGAAATGGTTCCGTGGAATATCTTTAATCTTGGCTTTTCAACCGTCAAAACAATTGATGGTGTAAGTCTCTTTAATAATCAACATCCTCTTCTTGGTGGACCTACAGCCACAAACTACGGGCCTGGACTATCAGGAGTTATTTCTGCTGCGGGAACCTTTCCTAATCGTCCCGCAGTAGATGTTGATTTGAGTCTTGCGGCTGTAATTGCAATGACAAATCAATTTGAACGAATTGTAGATGGTGTTGGTCTTCCTATTGTTCTTAAGCCTAAAGCTCTGGTTATTCCTCCAGCGCTTAGATTTTTGGCTCGGGAACTACTGGGAAGCCCCGGTAAACCGGGAACTGCGACCAATGAAATTAACGCATTGCTTGGTGAAGATCTTGGCTATATGGTTGGCCATTATCTCACTTCTGACACTGCATGGTTTGCAGTTTGCGCAAAAGATATGCATCAACTTAAATTCATGTGGCGTAAAAAACCAGACATGGATTATGATGATGACTTTGACACAGATGCACTGAAGCAAAAATCTAAAATGCGTTTTGCTGCTGGTGCTTCTCATTGGTTGGGCGTGTGGGGTTCGAATGGCCCGTAGGTTCTAATGGTACGTTAACATTAGAAAGAAAGAGTGCGGAAACTGCCAGAGCGAAAAAAGGAGCCTTTTTTAAACCTGAAAGGAGTCTGTGATGGGTAGCTTGGATGATAAATTAGGTGGCGGTGCTGGGCAAGTTAATCCTGATGTAGATAGTCAGCTTAATGTTACTGATGCTACACAACAAGCAACACCTACGAAAATTGGTGCTCTTGGTAAAATGAAGGCCGAAATTCATAAAGTCGAAGATGAAGTCGAAGAAGCTGTACATGGTGAAGATCCTTCGGATATTGTGTTTACTATGGAAACTAGTGATGGAAAGCATAAGGTGACAGTAAAGCCTCAACAAGGTTTGAATTACAAATATTATGCTGAATGCAAGTGTGCGTGGCAAGGTCGGTTTAAGCATCTTCACGAAGCAGAAGCTGGTGCAGTAAAACATATTGAGACTAAATAAGATTCCATTTTAATTCTCTTTCTTCGCCTACCTTCGCGGGTGATACGAAGCAAATGAGAGTTAATAATGGATAGGGCAGAAGTTAGGCTTAAGGCTCCTTTTCTTCTGCCCGCCTTTTATAATATGACTGACCCTTCATACTAAAGGAGCCTTCGTTATAATAATCTAATGCCTAATCAACCAATCGTAGTAACGACAGCTTATCGTGGTGATAGATCGTTTCATCAAGTTGAATATCATTATTGTTCTCGTTGCGGTTCTCGTGTAAAGATTTCTGAAATGGTTTGGCAGCGTGGTTTATTACTCTGTAAGAAGTGGGACTGTGTTGATTATGGTAATCATGGAAATTATCTAGTTGGTCAAAGAGAATCTAACATAGCACAAGTATTAGAAATTCCTACCCACGAATTAGAACCGAATGAAAAGTTAGTAACTCCACTGGAAAGTGGAAGTAATACGGATGACGATATTATATTCTAGGAGGTTTTTAATATGGCTCAGAGAATTTCTACAAGTCCTGTTTGGCAGATTTTGGATGAAAATAACGTAGATGTTATTGCATCTCTTAACGTGGATGGTAGTGTAACGCTACCACAGATAGCTGCTGGTGTAGCAAATACCAATCCTGCTGTTGCAACTCCTTCTCTTATTGCTAGAGTTCTTTTAACTAGCGCGCAATTGCTTGCGCTTAAAACTACGCCAATTCAGTTACTTCCTAATCCAGGAGCGAATCAAGTTATTTATGTCGAAGAAATCACTCTTCGATATCTATTCTTGACTGCGGCGTATACACTTAATGCCGGAACTTTCAAGCTCTTTCTTGGTCCTGTTGTTAATGCTAAAGCAATTTCCGCGGATCAATCAGCTATTCTGACTGCTGTTGCTAATGGTTCTGTTATTGGTATTACTGGTCTTCCTGCTGGTTCGGCAGCAACCCCACTAACAGATGCACAAGCACTAGGACAAGGTGTTTTTGCTGGCAATGATGGTACAGCTAATTACACCGTAGGTGCAGGAACTCTTGAAGTAGTTCTTACTTATGCAATCATCAATGTCTAATAGCGAAATAAAAGGAGCCTTCTAAGGAGATGATCTATGGCTGATTTCACTGGAAATCCTCTTATAGTATTATCCACTGACGTAGCAGCTTTAGCAGCTAATAGCGGCAGTGGAAATAATCCAGGAGATGTTATTACTCTTAATGGTGCTTTTTATCTTGTTGTGTGGCGTGGACCTCAGAAAATTTATCAAGTTGAGTTTATGCAGTATATTGCAGACGCGGACCAAGCTACGCTGTTCAGATATGATAATATTGACGGTAATTCTCCACGTCAATTTGTTAATCTTAACGGTGCTTCTGACTTACAGACTGTAAGGTCTGGAAATGCTGGCTGGTCTAATAATGGTTTGTTAGTAAAAAATAATGGAATAACAAACGGTCGGCTTAACGTATTTCATGCTTAAAGGAGCTTCGCTATGAAAAGAATTCTTCTAGCTTCGCTATTAGCTGCGCTATTATTTTGCTGCGCGAAGCACAGCGAAGCTCAGACCATTCAGTATGTTTACTCAGCAGTTACTCATAATAGCACTACTGTAAGCACTTCGTGTGGAGACTTTCTTTCATCTTGTAATATTATTGGTACTGGAGCACAATTTCACCAGCTAAGCTGGAATGTTAGCGGAACGCTTTCTGCATGTACTGTTCGTGTAGATTCTTCTACGGATAATATTACATGGAACGTTGGCGATATAATTGCTGCACAAACTTGTACTAGTAATGGCAATGTTACTTCTACGGCACATACAGTTAATTATACTAGAGTTAATATTACGGCTATAACTCCCACAGGGAGTGCTTCGTTAACTACTAACCTTACAGGATATGCTAATAACCCCGCCGGAGGTAGTGGAGGGACTGTTACTAATACTGGTGGGGCCTTAACAGCTAATTCTGTCGTACTTGGTGCCGGGGGCAATGATACTAAAGTTGCAACAGGAATAGTAACAACTGGAACTAATAATAGTGAGTTAGACTTAGGCGTTAGTGGTACTAATGGTGTCTTAGGATTAAATGGTTCTACTAGTGGTAAATTTACAATGACTGCACCCGCAGTAGCTGGAACTGCTACTAATCCTGCTACAGTTTCTAACGTAATAGCATCACCTGATGGATCAAATACTAATCCAGCTTATGGTTCATCAGTGTCAAATAAAGGATTATATTTTAATGCGAATAACACCAGTCAAGCACTAATTGAGATCGCTACTACTGATATTATGGCCTTTAGTGCCGGTAATGGCCCTACTATACGCTCAGATTTTGGACTTGGATGGGGAAGTACTACTAATATTAATGGTGCAACTACATGGGATACTGAACTTAGTAGATCAGCGGCAGGTATTGTAGCTGTAGGAATTTCTAATATAGCAGGAAACGAAGCTGGATTGCTTAGAGATGCTAATGCTTGTCGTGTTACAGCAGATATAACTCTTCCAGTTAATACTGCTACTACAGTGTGTACTTGGTCTTTACCAGCAGTAGCAAAAGCATGGGCTTGGCAATGTAAAATTCCTTGGGTTATTTCCGCAGGAACAGGAACTAATACTCTTACTATTATAGCGAATGCTTCGCAAACTCCGACCGGAACTACTAATGGGATGGCGGAGATTAAAACATCTAATACTAATACTGCTACCGAAGCAGTAACAGCGATTTCTGCTTCTGGAGCAACTACGTTATTGACCAGCGGAACAATAACGCCAGCGGCTACAGTATTTCAATCTTCTACTTCAGGAACTTTATTAGCTTCTGGAACCGCAGGTACTTTTGCTATTCAGATGACAGCAGCAGGAACAACAGCAACGGCAGCAGCTAAAGCTGGAGCAAGTTGTATTCTATATTAATACTATGAAAAAATTAATATTGTTTTTATTAATTCTATCTAGTGCATTAGCGTTTACGCAGACGACGACAGTTACAGGAACTATTCAATTTCCTGATGGGCAAGTCTTTGCTAATGGAACAGTACAGGCTGATTTCACACCTAGTAGTGGGAATATTTCTGTCTTTACTTATAAATTAAATGGTGCAGCCTTTCCATATAACGTAGCTGGAACTATGAATGGTTCTGGTACTTTCAGTATTACTCTTACTGATGATCACAAGGTTACGCCACTAGGCGGTCAGTGGAAATTTACAGTTTGTAGTAATACAAGTATTCCTTGTTCAAGTTCTATTCAGGATGTCTTTGGGCCATCTATTGATCTTAGTGGACCAATTAACGCAGCTATATTAGTTGCTTCTGGCAACTCTCTTAATCTTCCAAGATTTTGGAATGATACAGAAGCTTCGCTTAATTTAATTGGTGGAGTAACATATTTCAATCTTAATACAAATACTATTCGTTTCTTTAATGGTACTATTTGGACTAACGTAGGTGGGACTTCGTCTCCATTAACTACTAAAGGCGATCTTTATACTTTTAGTACTGTTAACACGAGACTGCCAGTAGGTAGTGATGGAAGTTGTCTACTTGCTGCTTCTGGACAAACTACTGGCCTTCAGTGGGGAACTTGCGGAAGTGGTTCTCTTCCTACGGGAGCAGTAGGGCAGACTATAGCATCTCAAGGTGTTGGTAATGTATCTATTTTACGTCCTACTCCGTATTGGGATATTAGAGATTGGGCACAATGTAATACTCCTGTTGGAACAGCCACCGGCACAAATGTTACTACCGGAGTACGTGCTATGCTCGCGGCCATAGGTACGAATCCGGCAAAAGTTTATGTGAGAGGATTTAATAATCCTTCAGATACTTGCCTAGTTTCTAGTTTTAGACAGCCATCAAATGTTACTTTTGATTATAGTGGTGGTGGTGCATTTACCTTATTAGTAGATCATACAGCACCCGGTGGTGGTGGTGTAGTAGATCATAGCGGAGATGGTTCTACCCCCGGCCAATCTAATCCTGCTGCTTCTCCTTCAGCAACTTGTACAATGACGCTGAATAATACTACCGCAGGTAATGCTATATGGGTGGCTGTTGGACCTTATAATACATTTGGTAGTACACGTATTTCAAGTATTACAGATTCTGTAGGAAACTTCTACCTTCAACAACAAGCAACTACATTGGGATTTCCTGGGTTTGTAGCTGGTTATATAGCAGGAAGTATTATTGGTGGTACTACAGTTATTACTGTTAATCTTAGTGGAACAATAGCTAAGAATGCTTGTATGGCATTAGAGCTTTCTGGTTTAGGGCCATCTCCAAAAGCAGATGGACAAGGCGCCTTTACTTTTGGTTCAACGACACCATTTAATCCTGGTACAGCAACTTTTCTTGCTAATGATTTTGTTATTGTATATAGTGAAGATCCTAATGATGCACAGACTTGTACAGCAGGAGCTGGTTATACACAACCTCCCGGTTTAGCAGGTAATGTTAGTGGTCTTAATGGTGCATCTGTTTGTCAAGAATATAATGTTAATGGTACTGGAGGAGCAACTACAGGGACACAAAATTTTAATAATTCTCCAGTATTAAGTTCTTATATGTCTGCTATTATAGGACTTCGTCCGGGTTCAGCTACACTAGCGGCGCAAGGTGGTATTATTGATCCTGATTTACATCAGATTTTTTATCAAGCAACTGGAACTAATGGTACAGTAGATTTTACTGGTAATCTAGCTTTAACTGAAATTAATCCAGAATGGTGGGGAGCAGGAGCTAATGTTAGCGCGACTATTAATTTAGCTGCTTTACAGGCATCCGAATATGGAGCCTTTGGTTGCGGAAATACTACGTGTCGTATTAATGGTAGTGGGTTCGGTATTTATAATAAACAATGGAATCTTAATGCTAATTACTCTATTAATGGAGAGTTACAACTCTATCATCTTATAGGTAGTCAAGGCGCTCGTTGGCACATTAAATGTAATAATAATGGTGGTATAACACAGACTGCGAATAATGCTCGTATCTTTGATATGCAGTCTACTGCTTACGGCAATATTGATGATTGTGTATTTATTGAAGCAGGAACTACAACCGGAGCTTTGCTTGATATTGATTATGATGGTACTCATGGAGTTGATTTAAGGCCGCAATTTTTAGATTTTAATCATATAACTTTAAGTGGAAATAGTAATGCAGCTATAGGTTTATTTGCAGCTAAAAGTGGCGGAGGAGCACAGTATTCTAACGTTTACTGTTATGATTGTGAATTTGCTAATTTTACTTCTGCCTGTTATAAGATTGGTACAGCTACCAGCTTAGCTCAGAATGCATTATCTATAGGAATCTCTGGAGATATGCAAGGTTGTACTAATAATGGAATTGAGAACCACGGAGGAGGTTGGGTATCTTTCAGTGGAGATGGTAATAATACTTCTAGTATGGAGAATGGGTATGCTACGCAAACAGGATATGATATGTATTGTGATGCTACTCAAGGTCCATGTATTATGAAACATTATAGGTCTGAAAGTAGAAAGATGGCGGCTGGTATAACTCTTGAACTTGAAGATGATCTTTTAATAGATCAGGCTTCATTTCCTAATCCTGGTACAGGATTTCCTGTTAATACTGTTATGCGTGGTGGTCCTGTTGCCGGAGATGGAGCACATTATCAAGTTACTGTAGATACTAGTCCTATTATAGGTGTAGGCTTGCCTACAGCACCAATAAATGCTAGTGGTGGTAGTGCAACTACGTTGGTTGATACTAATGAAACTATAAATGGTACTGTAACAATAGGAACTTTTAATGCTATTAGTCCTGAAACTGTAACACAAGCTACGACTGGCGCAAGCGGAACTATTGTTGTTAATCCATCTTCTATAGGAACTATTACTGGTTCTGTAACAAGTGGAACTTTTCAATTTAATGAGATTATTAAACAATCAGTTACAAACGTAACTGCGACAGAACAAGCTCCGTCTCCAACTGGTAGTGCTTCTTTATTTGCTAATAATTTTAGTGGTACAGCAGATAATACGCATACTTGGGTTGGCCAAACTAGTGGGGCAGTTTATACACCTTCGGCTGCACCAACTTTTTCAGCTTCTATAATGACTATAACCGCTCATACTGGATCACCAGATAATACTCATAATTGGGTAGGTGGTACTACTGGAGCAGTATTTGTACCTACTACAGTTCCAACAGGAACTAATTGGACGGTTAATGCTTTTGTTGGTTTATTCCTTGCTAATTATGGACAGACTATAGGTAGTGGTATAAACAAAAATGCTTTGTGTTATGGTGTTATAACTGCAAACACAGCTAATATTATAACTGTGGTCGCAGGCTGGAAAACACAATATCCACTAATACAATGTCCCGGTCCAGATAGTACAAGTCTTTTTGCTACTGAACCACAGTGGAATCATGGAACCGTCGTTGCCGGTGGGGTAACGATGGTTTATATGAATGAAGATGTTATTGGTACTTGTGCTGGTTGTGTAGGATTTACAGGTACTATAAAAAATGTTACTGCTCCCGGTGGACAAATTCATATATGGACTAATGGAAGTCAAGCACAGTCTACAATTTCTAGACTAAATGTTACTAGACCAGACTGGTTAAATACTATCGGAGGAGTACCACAAGGATGTTGTATTAATGATCTTGATTGGAATGTTCGTGTAGAACTTTCTGGAGGGACACAACCTATATCATGGGCGATGCCAACAAATCTACCTAATTTAGGATTATTAACACCTATACAACAGTATCTTGGAACTAAAGTATTAATTTGGGATACAGGAGGAATTAATTCTGGTAATTCTGCATCACCAACATGGATAGGTGGAAGAAGTGATCCTAATGGTGGAAATGTTGCAAGCAGGAATATATTAGAATATGGTGGTATGCTAGGACGCGCGGCACCAGTACCTGCGGCGTCAAATAACTTTAATTTGTTAAATGTTGCAGGAACTGATAGTGATATCACCGGAGGTCCATCTACTGGTAATGCTCTTGGGGGTGCTATAAATTGGTGGATTACTCCTGCTGGAGGCTCGGGATCAACAGTTAATTCTGGTACTAAAGTTGGGCGAGTTAATAACCTTGGACAAATAGAATCTCTACTCAGTACTGGTACAGCTCCTTATGTTGCTACGTCTACGACGCCAGTAACAAATCTTACAACAGTACCGACTACTTATAATGCAGCAGGAACTCAACAAGTTAATGTTCATATAGTGGCAGACTCTTCGAGTTTGGTTTCTGGAACTCCAAGTACGAAAGTAATAACACTTGCTGGTGCGGCTGTATTTACTTCAAACGCTTCTTATAAGTGTGCGGTAAGTAATACAACTAACCCTGCTAACTCGTTAGCGATTACTTATACTGACGGTAGCCACTTTACTATAACTGGACCGAATACAGTTTCAGATAGTTTTAGTTTCAATTGTGTTGGTAATTAACTTAGAAAAGGAGCAGCCTAACTATGAAGGATAAAATTGTAAAATCTGGCAAGAAAGTAAAGATGCCACTTAAGAAAAAGAAGTAAGTATTAGTTCCGAAGGAGAATAAACTTTGCCTATTCAAATAAAAGAGAATGGCTATTTTGAGGCGATCTACAATGGTCCTTGGAAGGGGATCAACGTAGAAGAACCTGAAAATCAAATGGCAGATGTTTATTCTCCTAATCTTCAGAATATTATTCTTAAGAATCAAGAACTGCGCACAAGGCCAAGAATTACACCGCAGATACTTGGAACTCCAGATAACTTTCCTATAGACGTTATTGATACGTTTATGGATAGTAATAATATCACTCATACAGTTATAGTAACTAGAAAGGGTCTGTGGCAGTTAAATCCTAACTATCAAATTAACCCACGTAATGCGTGGAATATTATAGGAACCTTCCCCGTTCAACCGGGACCGGATATTCCTGTTGCTCATCAAACATTTCTTAATAAGTTTTACTGGACTAACGGTTCTAATAATCTATGGGTTTGGGATGGGATTTCATCCGTTAATACTCCTGTTCCTTGGGTTAAAAATCAAAGAGTATTTGCGAACTTTCGTATTATAGATTCCAATGGTAATGTTCAGATAGTAGTTAAGCCTGGTTTTACCGGAGCAGCAGCTCCTATATGGTCGTTAGTTATAGGAGGCAACACTGTTGATACGGCTGCTTCGCAACCTGCTACTTGGGTTAATAATGGCAAACCGGGACCAGCTAACGGATTCTATAGTACGGCAGTTGTAGATGCTACTAACGGTATCACCTGCGGTGCGTTTTTTCTTGGTATTCTCGCTTCGCGCTTATTGCTGTTAAGCACAATAGAAGGTTCTGGACAATCTGCTTTTACGCAACGCATAAGGTGGTGTCCTTCGGGACTTCCGTCTATTTGGGATAACAATGTTAATATAGGTGCAGGATTTAATGATCTTTTAGAAGTACCAGATATTATAACTGGTTATCTTCCTATCGGAGATAAGACAGGATTTGTATTTAGATCCAATGGAATATCAGAAATGACGGCAGTCAGTGATGGTATATTACCCTTTGATTTTAATCATCTGTGGGCTTCTGATCGTGGGATTGGTAACGTATTACCGTTTAGCATTGCCGGATATGGTCCTATTGGGATGTTTATTAGCAGTGACGATATCTATAATATATCTATTGGTGGTTTTAAAAATGTAGGAGGAGTCGCACGCGATCAAATCTTTACTGATCTTGCGAATGCATCTTCTACACCGTTAAGTGCGTTTGTTCCGAGAATGGCTAATAACTATATCTATCTAACTTATATGTTAGTCATCCCTTTCGGAGCAGATACTAAGATATGGATATATTCCGTCGAAGATAGTTCTTGGGTTTCTTGGATTAAAAAGAATCTTACTGTTACTGGAAGAATGAACTTCGTTGCTATTCAGTAAACTGATATGCACATTGATAATTTCATAGCGAAGTTACACGCTAGACGCGAACTAACACTTCGTATCTTTGATGGTGGCGGTGGCGGGGATGGAAATCCAAATCCTCCATATAAACCTCCAGTCGGAAAATCTACGATCAAAGGTTCTCCAGGATTAATAACTTCTACTGGAGGATTAGCAGGAATTTCGTTCAGCTTGCTGATGCCAGTATTTGATTCTATTTTTGAAAAAACTTATCTAGCAGGTATTGATCCAAGTAATTTTAATTCTGAAGAAGCTTGTTTTTATACATTTCGTCAAGAAGATGTAATGATAAATAGAAAGGTTTCTGTTCATCTTCTTTTTGTAACTTACAGAGAAATAGATGTGGCAACCTTTACTATCGGGGTTCGCGTTTATGTTAGAGATACGGATAGTTTTAAAACTAGCAGTCGCGTAGTAACTATTAAGCCGAAGGATGGGAGGAAAGTTAAATTTCCTTCGAATACATTGCGAACAATGAAGATTGGTATTGACGTTCTCTCCGGTGAACGGCCACAAGTTTTTTATAATCGCTTACCAAATAGCGGTGCTATTTCTATAACGCGCGTTATGATGGTTGGCAAAGCAGATGAGAAGGATTTCATCTAATGAAAGTTCGGAAATATTCTAAGCACGTAAGTGGTGAAGACAACCTTACGGTTGTTCTTCATGATATTTATAAAGCACTACGTGGTAGAATAAGTTATGGTGGTAATACACAAAATGGTTTACAAACTGATAATATTGATGGTGCCTACGGCACAACAAGTAATAGTGGTGCTGCTAATACTGAGTTCATTGTTACTCATAATTTAAACAGAGTACCTGTAGGTTTTCATGTTATACGTCAGAATGGCGCAGGAAGCTTTTATGATAGTGGCACTACGTGGACTGCTACACAGATATTTCTGAAATGTAGTGCAGCTAATCTTTCAGCAACGTTTTTCATCTTTTAGAATGGAGTTATTAAATGGCTAATAATGTTACTAATGCCTTATCTGCCACAATTATTTCCACCGAAGATACTACGGGACTTGTTCCTGTTAATAGGGGACTTGGTAATCTAAGCTTTGATAGTATTTTCGCAGACTTTACAACTTACGAAAAGCTCGGTGCTGGTGACAATGCTATTACTATTCCTAACGGAAAAGCTTTTCAAGTTTATGTAAAGAACAATGATCCAGCACTTTTCATTGTCGTTAAATACACTCCAACAGGACTAGCACAGCAGTTAAGTGCTACTCTTGGACCGGGAGAAGTTTTTGTAATGTGGCAACAGATCACTAACGCTAATGCGAATGCAGGTATTACTGGTTTAGTACTAAACGCCAGTGGAGCTAATGCTCTTGTTGAGTTCTTTTTGGGTGGATAAAAATGCTTATAAGAACTTTAGTTCCTGGAGTAGTACGAAAGCTTCGAAATCGGGATGACTTAGCTCCGATTATTCCTGTTTATATCAAGAAAGCTCTTCTTGATTTAACACAGAATTATGAATTTGAAGAACTTCGTTATAAAGGACCAGTCACTAACTTTCAACTTAATGTTAGTGAATATCCAAGGAATTTCTTTGCGCAGCCAAATCATAAGTATATTACTTTTATTGTGAGTTGGTTTCGTTATTTCGACCAAGTTATAACTGTCGGTCAAAGTACAGGTAACGTTTTGAAATACCGCCAACCTCGCGTTGTAGAAGGTATGTCAGTTATTCCGGGTATCCCGATGGCATATAGTCAAGTTGGAGAGCAAGTTAATCAAGGTAATCTTATTGTTGGTTATATGCCTAATGCAACTTATGCCACTTATATGCGTTATCAGATTCAACATCCGTTTCCGGATATAGATGATAATGCGTCTAATGCTGGAACCGTACTTGGTAGTGTACCTATACAAGTACCTGACGATTGGCAAGATATTATCGAATATGCTGCCGCTGAAAAAGCTTGTGATGATATTGGAATGTTAGACGTGGGAGTTTTATTTCATCAAAAGTTGTACGGTAATCCTCAAAAGAAAACTGTCGGTCTTATTATGGAAAGATTAAGTCAACAACAACGACAAAGTGAATATAATGAACGCCAGTTACGTCCAGTTGTAAGGAGATACTAACATGGCATCCTTTAGTTTACCTTTTCCTACAAGTAATAATGCTCCTTTGCCAATTCCCGGTGGATATGGTAATCCAACTGGAGCAAATACACATGGCTTTGGTCCTGGTGGTGGAGGGGCTTTTCCTTCTATTCCTTTGTTTGGTTCTCCTTCTTATAATGTTGGAGCCTTCAGCACAGGCCAAGGAATAGCAGGATTATCTAGTGGTTTTAGTACTAACGATCCGGGACGTACTCGCGATCTTTATAATTATTTAGGCTCTGCTTACGGTAAAGGACCAGGACAGTTAATTGGTAATATGATAACCCAAGGGTTATTTAACCCTCAAATTGCTGCTGCATTTTTAAATGCACAAGCACCGGGTATATCACGCGGGGAAGCAGGAATACAATCTAGCTTTGCTGATGCTGGAGCACGCTTTAGTAGCGCTGCTGCTTTAGGTTTGGGAGATTTTGAATCTCAAGTACAGCTTAATCAACAGCAGACTCTAGCGAGTCTTTTTGAAAATGCACAGAGTCAGCAATTGGGATTACTAGAAAATGTACTTCCAACTATCCATCAAGAAAGAGCAAATCAAGGTTCTTGGACTAATGATCTTCTTGGAGGGTTAGAAATTCTTGGTGGTGCTATTGCTGCTCCTTTTAGTGGTGGAGCTTCGCTAGGATTACTTACTTCTGGAATAGGTTCATTAATGGGAGCTAATAATCCTACTACTGGAGCTAGTACTGGTCCCAGTGGGGGAAATAGTCAAGCTGGTTTGTTACAAGCATTGCAACAGTTATTCCAGAGTGGTGGTTCATCTTCTACTCCCAATCTTGCAGGTTCTAGTATGAGTGGAAGTTCTACAGGAAATATGAGCGCTCTTTCTGAAATTATAGCATCAATGCAAGGTTCTGGAGCTTCTGCTCTCGGTGGAGAATCTTTAGGGATTCCAACAACAATGCCGGGTGTAACATATCACTAAGGAGATTTTAAATGCCAGATAATCCTGCAATGTTAATACCCGGACAAAGTGGTACAGATTTACTAACTGGAGCTGCAACTTCGGCTTTGCCAGATCAAGCCGCAATTCAGCAACAAGCGCAGAATCTTATACAGCAACTTGTACAACAAAGAATGGGTAGTGCTGGAGGCGGTATTACTTTTGGACCGGAATTAGCAAAACCAATTGTTCCATCACCTCCGCAACCTACACCGGGAGGAGGAATACCTCAAGGACCGTTCGGTAGTGTTGGAGAGCGCAAGCGTGCGGATAAGCAAGCGTTATTCGGCACGATAGCGGATATTGTACGCGGAGCAGAAAAGAAACACTATCAGATGGACGTGCAGAAACTTCAGCATGACTTTGAAATTATGTCCGGAGCTATTAAAGGCTATAATGAGGCGCAAGCTTCAGGCAATAAAGAAATGATGAAGCATAATGCAGATATCATTAATGGCATTGTAAGCGACCCTAAAAAGGCGAAAGCCTTAGCTAAAGCTTTTGAAGTGGATTTAAATCCTCTTGCAGAAAAGAAAAAGAAGGAGAAACCTAATCCAGCACAAGACGCGCTTAAAGCTGCTTTTGCTAAAGACACGCAAGATTTTGCAGCCAAGAAAACAATGTTAGCTCCTCAAGCGCAAGCGCTTATGAGGCAAGTTCCACAGACGGCGCAGATGGACCCAAGACTTGCAATAATAGAACAACTGACGAAGTCAGGAGTACTGCCGAAGGCAGGAGAAGAATTAACATTTACTAAGGATTTAATGCAGATCAATCAACGCGCAGCGGCGAATAAACTTACTAATGATGATAAGATGAATATGGCCAAAATGATGGTTGATGCTAAAGATAGAAACACTCAAGCTGCTGTACTGCGTACATTGATGACTGTGCAAGGTGCTAACGATAGAATGCAGATTATGGAACGCATGTGGAAGTATCGTGCGGATAAAGTATTAGAGGGAGTTAATAATCGCGTTCAACAATTACGCGAGAGATTTAAGCCTACGGCTGGAAATATTGAGGATAAGAAACTGGGTACACTTATTAAATCACTAGATTCACAAGCGAAAGCTATTAAAGAACAAGTAACAGCAGCGGCTAAAGCACATGATAATAATGCATTGAAAGCGCTAAATAATCAGCTTTCATTACTTGAAATGCAACAGAAGATAGTCTCGGCCGAAGCTGCTAAAAGAGTTGGTCTTGATGAAAATGATTTCAATCAAGATCCCCTAAAATTGGACGATAACGAGATGCAGCAAATGCTGCAACTATTCCAGTCAGGGGAAGATGATGCCGCAACGACAGCAGACCAACAGTAATGATATTGCTATACCGACTCCAATAACAAGTGGAGCGTTAGATAATCCTAATGCTCCACAAGCTCCTGCGTCTGCGAATAATCAGTCTCCGGTGATGATTAACACAGACGAGATGTTTCCGTTGCTTAGTAAATCTCCGGGCTTCAAGGAAGCGCTAGCACGTGCAGATGCTAGCGGAAGTTATGAACCAGAAACTACTCTTCCACCTTCAGTGGTAATGCAAAGACATCTTAAGACACTTGAAGAGAGTGATCTTTATAAGAATGCGACACCAGAAAAAAGACTTGCTTATCAAGCAGCTTTCTATAAGAAATACGTTGAGCCGGTAAATAAGGCTGCGAATTATAAAGGAGACTTTAAAGCTTGGGCCAGAGATAGAGGAACTTACTGGCAGGGAAAAGTTAACCCCTCTGCACAAGATAAACCGTTAGGTGGTATAATTCCCGGTCTTACTAGAGCAGATGAAAAGAAACATGAAGAGGCTTTAAAAGCTGGAGCTAGTGGTGTAGTGTCTACCGTGTTACACACGGCGAAAGCTTTAGAAGAAGCTAAGAGAACTGCTATCTTCCACTTCCAAAATATAACAAAAGAGTTCTCTCTTGGCGCTGCCATGTTAAACGCGACAGTCGCTCCTCACATGGGGCCGATTATTATGAATCCCCATTACACATCAGTGCGAGAAGATAAGACAGAAAAGAAGCTTGATGAATATCTTAGCGCTGACGAGTGGTATGCTTTGAATGGCTACAAACAAAATCTAACCAACAAGATTATGCGCGGAGCGGGAGAATTTGCAGGGCAGCTTCCAGCTTTCGAACTTTCAGAAGGATTACTCGGTAAAGTGGGAATCGGAGAACTTCTTAATGTTGATAAGGCTACTGGTATAGCTAAGATTGCTAGTAAATCTATTTATAATGCTGCTCAAGGTTATCTTGTCGGAACTGTATCAGGAGAGAATGGCCCAAAGGAAGCGGCAGGTTTTGGTATTGGAACTGCTATTTTTACTCCTGCGGAAATGTTTTTAGGTCGTATATTTGGTTGGGCCGGTGGAAAAGGAGTTTCAGATTTAGCAGATATTGCCATCAAAGATATAAAGACGAAGTCTCCAGTAACGACAGTTTCTACACCAACCATCGCGTTAGCGGGGAGTCAGAAACAGAAAATAAGCGCAGCTGTAATATCTGTCCTTAATGATCTTACTGGAGGCAATTTTAGTAAGGCTCCTGAAATTTCTAAGAAGATTGCATTAGCGAAACTAGCTAAAGTAGCTCCTGAGTTTGCAGATCAGATTGCTTATATTGACCAAACGGTCGTTGGTGTTGATGCGGCGCAAGACTTAGTTAAACAGCGAGCAGCAGTTCCAGAACTTAATAATGTTCTTACTAAATTAGAACAAACTAGTAAGCAACAAACGCATGAAAGTATTTCTCATGCAGCAAATAAAGATAGTCTTGATACGCTAATAAGAAATCACCCACAGAAGGCAATAGATCATCTTTATGGTAAAGGAACTATTGATCCGGACACAGGCCAAGCTATTAGACCAGGTGCAGCCAGTGCTAAAAGTTTAGAGTTTGGAGAAAACTTAACCAAGCATGTTGATTCTCAATTAGACAAGTTAGGATTAGGAAAGAATAAAATACAGTTCGAAGCTAGAGGTCATAAGTTTCTTTTCTATCTGAATATCTTAATGACGGACCAGCAGAGGTTAGGACCATCTAAAGAGAGGAATAAAGTTTTCACAGCTCTGCTATCTAAACTTCAAGAAGAATTTCCAGGTGATAAAGGGCGCTTACCAAACTTATTACTAATGAGTGATAAGGTTTGGAGTGATATAGATCAAGCTACTAAAGCTGGTCTTATGAAAGAAGGAGAGCCATTTAGATATTGGAGACAGCATTCTGTCCCCGGCGAAAGTCCTTTTGCTCACGAAGTTAAACTGCTTCAGCAAGCTTCAGAAGCAGAAAGTAAAGCAGCAGAAGCGGCTAAGAAAGTTCCGCAGGAAACAGAAGAAGAAGCTTTAAATCGTAGAATGCGCGAAGCAACACAGAAAGTTTCTGGCAAAGATACCATGAAACTTGGAGATGCGCTTAAAACACTTTATCCTGATAAAAAGTTTGAAGAGCTTACTTCTGAAGAGCGGCAAAAAGTTATTAATCGTTCATTAGGAAAAAAGGAATAATAAATGGGCGGCCTTAGCAATATTGCTGGTGATATTGTCGAGAAGGAAGCTTCTGAAGGAATCTCTTCCTTTATGAGTAAGTTTGCCGAAGGACAAGGTTTCTTTAAGACAGCTAGAGATATTCTATCTAAAAGTGAAAGTGGTAAAGTTCTCCTCGATCATATCGACAATGTTATTATTCCACAGAGCCGAAAGACAGCACAGGCTTATTTTGATGTAGGCGTTAAAAACATATCTCCTTCTATGAAGCCGGAGTTCCGTAAGAAAGCACTTGCAGATATATCAACCAGTGCTCGCCGTAAGGCGTGGGGAGATGTTCGGCAAACTTATCTTGGTAAAAAGGACGAAGTCCTCATTAAAGCTATCTACGATGCGACAAAGTCTAATGGTAAAGTCTACGGTAATATGATGAGCGATGCATTATCTTACGTGATGCATGATGCTGGAGAATCTTATAAGTTACCCGGCAAAGATGTAAGCCTACCGGGATGGCGTACTAGAAGAGTTAAGATTGATCCTACAACTAAGAAAGGGATAAGTTTATCTGATGTTGAGATACGTGAAAAAGGTAAGTGGACTCATCCTGAAGATTGGGAAGTTGCTTTAAGACAGGCTAATGGATGGATGAATGCACCATTAATAGCGATTCCACATATGAGCCAAGTAGGAGCTACGTTATTAGATAGTGGATTTAAAGCAACTGCTAAAGCGTTAGCAGACTATGGAAAGGTTATAACTGGCGCCGATGATATAATGAATGGAATAATGAAGAGTGGTGTTTTATTTGATGAGTTACACTATGAAATGCAGGCAGACGCCAGAGGCGCTGGATTGTTTGAAAAATTATTTCACTTTCCCGGTTTCAATTGGGTTAGGCGCCAAGAGCTTACACTCGCTGCTTTAGCAGGTAAGCACGCTGCGTTAGATGCAGCGGAGAAATTATCTAAAGATGGTTACGATCAATGGTCGAAGTTTACTCTTGAGAAGTTAGGTATCAAGTACGATGAAGCTGCTGAGAAGGGATTTCAGCTTACAGAGAATGATATATCGACGGCGATGTTTAAAGAAGCAAATCGTTCCATAATGGTAACGCGAGAACTTGATACACCTTGGAAATGGCAAGAATCAGCAGTAGCAAGATTGGCTTTTCAATATAAAGACTTCGCCTATAGATACGGAAGATTTTTATGGAGTGGTTTTTCTGAAGCTTACAAGTATGGCGGTCCTGCGGAATTTGCAAAAACCTTGCTAGTTTATGGAACTGTATTCCCCGCCTTTGGCGAGTTAGTACATTCGTTAGAAAATATTGCAAGTGGAAAGAATCCACTAAAACGAGACAATGAAGGCGCAGCCGAGTACTTCTCAGCCCTTGGCTACGCCGGAGGCTTAGGAATCTTTAACTCTCTTTGGCGAGCAGGTTTATATAATCGTGGGAAAGGATTTTTAGAAGGCCCAACTGCTAGCAACATAGAAGACTTTTTCTTTAAACCTATTATTCGTGGTAAGAATATTTATAAGGCCCTCGAAGAGGGAGATACTTATAAAGCTGAACAACAAGCTAGAGGCTTAGCTAGAGATATAACTTATAAACTAGGATGGCCGGGAAGAATAATTGCAGAACAACTTAAAGATCCTGATAAAAAATGAAATTAAAAAGGAGAAAGAAGATACAATGGGTAATCAACCGCACGTTCATACGGTCGAAGAAACAAAAGCAAATATCAAAAGAATCGAACATAACACCGAAGGTTCTTATGGTCCTCCTACTGGAGCAGAAGGAGGAAGTGGAGGAAATTTTAATACTGGAACTACTGAAGGAGTGCCGCCCAAAAAGAAGGGAGATGATTGGGTTTAATTAATTCTATGAAAGGACTCTATGATAATCTATTTTAGTATACTTGTAGCTTTGATTGGTGTCCTTATGTACGCACTTTGTAGTAATCCAAAACTTGCTGAAATTGGTAGAATAATGTTCGCTTGTGGCTTGTTAGCTTTCCTACTTGCTATCGGCACAGGACATGCTATTAATATTCTACCAAGATAAAGAAAGATATCAACACTATGGCAAAACTATTACTAGTAACTCATGAGTGCGTCGGTAATTGGTTCTCTTTAAGATTTCTTGAAGAGGGTCATAGTGTTGATATTTATTATTGTGGTAAAAAGAACAAAGCTTACTCTAACGCTCTTGGAGGACTTTGCCCTGACTTGTTAATGGAGAAGCCAGACTTTAAGAAGTATGATCTTATAATTTTTGATTCAACAGATATGGCTAAAGTTGCTGATGAAGCCGCAACTTTAGCGCCTGTTATAGGCGATAGTGGCTTCGCTAGTGAGATTGAAAATAATAGGTTAACTGGTATACAGATCATGGAACAGTGTGGTATTAATGTTCCTCCATACAAAGAATTCAACGACCTCGCAGAGGCGAAGAGTTTTATTAAGAAGACAAAAAAGAGATACGTTTTTAAAGCCTTCGGAGATCAAGATACGGCATTTACTTACGTGAGTAAGTCGCCAGAAGATATGCTGCGTTATATTGATAAACTCGGTAGCGTTATCAAAGGCGTAGAATTTCTACTCCAAGAAGTTGTTGAAGGGACCGAAGTTTCTACCGAAGGTTGGTTTAATGGAGAAGATTTTTATCTGGTTAATGGAACTCTCGAAGAAAAGAAATTCATGGAAGGTGGGAAAGGGCCTAATACTGGCTGCGCTGGTAATCTCGTTTTTATTTATGATAGTCTTAATCTTCCTCTTGTGTTTCGGGAAGGACTTGGAAAGCTTAAAGATTTTCTTCGTTCCGCAAAATATAGAGGGATGATTGATCTTAATACTATTGTTAGTGATCGAGAGATGTATGGCCTTGAATGGACACCAAGATTCGGATATGATGCGTCTCCGACATTATTTCATATTATAAGTTCCGATCTTGCAGAATTCTTAGCAATGATAACACATGGTGTTAAACCTGAATATAGAATAAAAACACAGTATGCAGGTGGAGTAAGAATTTCTATCCCGCCTTATCCTTCCGAAATAGACGGACATCATCATCCGGATATTCCTATTCAGGGACTTGAAGATGTTGAAGACATCTGGAGATCTTACTATCTTTATGATTGCTGTATTAATAAGGAAGATGAATTAGTAACCGCAGGAATTAGTGGATTAATAACGGTTCCTATTGCTAGCGGTAATACTATTCCAGAAGCCTTTAGTAAGATAGATTCGAGAATTAAAAAGCTCCAGATCCCAAACATGCAATATCGTGCTGATATCCTTGCTTGTGTACAAAAACGATATAACACTCTAATGTCGCAAGGATGGTTGCGCTAATGAATATTCTAATTGAAACTATCGACCACGATAAACAACGTTACCCAACAGTTGGAGATTGGCAGATTGATGCTGAAAAAGATACTATCTTAATAAGAGTGTCTAAAATTGGGAACTGGCGTTATGAATTACTTGTTGGTATACATGAACTCGTGGAAGTTCTTCTCTGTCTTGATAGAGGTATTACGGATGAACAGGTTACAGCATTTGATGTTGAATATGAAAAGAAACGAAGTAAAGATAGTCATGCTGAACCTGGCGATGATCCTCATGCTCCGTACAGAGCGGAACATTTCTTTGCTACAAACCTAGAAAGATTACTTTCGGCAGAGTTGGGCGTTAACTGGCTAGATTATGAAAAGGCCATAGATGACTTGTAATCCGGGGATAAAATGGTTATAACGCGAAAGTTGGCGCATAAAGTGCAGAATGATTTAGCTGGTATTATGGGATATATTGAAGTTGCCAAGGTAAAATGGGAAGAAGGTAAATTCGCTGATGCGTATGAACACTTAGAAAAAGCTAAAAAAATGATTCATACTCTTAGCCATATGCTTAATAATAGGATAAAAGAAGAACATGAAATCTAAACTTCTAGCTGCGCTAGTATTAATATTAACTGGCCTTGCCAATGCTACGCCTCCGGCACTTACTACCGTAACAGCAACATTGACGGATTCAGCAGGACAGGTTTGGGCAAATGCTCAATGGCAAGCTAATTTTATGCAACCGTTTGGTAATCCGGCTTCGCCATTAAATAACGGTAATCCTATAACTTCCAATCATTTTGGAATAGCTGACGCTACTGGTACTTTTACCGTTATCTTAGACGATAATACGGTAGTGACTCCGTCAGGAAATACTTGGCAGTTTATTCTTTGCCCGAATGCAAGTGTACAGAATTGTTCCGTTGCTATTGTTAGCGTACATGGTGCTTCGCAAGACTTATCAGCTTCGCTTAGTTCTTTCTTGATAGTACCTGCGGTTAATACTGCGCCTACTATTGCCCGTGCTTATCGAGATAGCGAAGCTAATGGAGGCTTTGGAGCCTTATATATTAACAGTATTGATGGAACAATGCGGCAATGTTTAATTGCTATCTGTAATGGTACTGGTTGGCAAGTTGTTATTATTGGTAATGTAAACCCTATATTTACTGGTGTTCTTACAGTACCTTGCGTTAAATTTAATTTCGATGCATCTAACGATACGACAGTATGTAGTCAAGGTGCGACAGGGCATATTAATGTTACATTGCCTGCGGTAAGTGGAACACTGGCGTTATTAAACTCTCCTGCTTTTACTGGTACTCCCACAGCACCGACGCAATCTCTAAGTGATAATAGTACTAATATAGCCACAACTGCGTTTATTAAGGGACAGAATTATATTACTCTTAGCTCTGCTCCTGTTACTAGTGTGTTCGGCAGAACTGGTGCTATATTAGCAAACACTGGAGATTATGTAGTCGCACAAATTAGTGGGGCAGCTCCATTAGCAAGTCCGACGTTTACTGGTGTACCAGCAGCACCAACTAACGGTAGTCCCGTTGATAATACTACTCAGCTTGCTACAGATGCATTTGTTCAAAGCGCTATTAGTGCGAGTGCAACTAAGGCAATACTCGCGCAGTCTACAACAACTACGTTGAGCACTACTGCAATTGGTAATAGTAATAACACAGTCATTACTAAAGCTGTAACTATGCCATCTTCTGGTTGTCCTTGTAGAGCGATAGTACATTGGTGGTTGTATGTATCTTCTACAGCCTCTGGCCAAGATGTAGCTTATGTTACTGACGGAACCGCAGGTTTTGCAGGTTCAGAAACAGCAACGCCGGGAAGTGCATCAGGATTCGGATTTACTGGTTCTGGAGGTTCTACGATTACCTATGCTAATAATGCTGGAGTGACCTTTAATTTGATAATGGCTTCTAGTCATGCTGGAGGTTCAACAGTATCTTCGACTCAACTAGGAACGAGTATAACCGGCGCACCTGCTAGCGCGATGAATATTTTAATACTTCCTAGCAATTAATATTATTAAGGAGACAATACTAAGTGTGGACTTTTTCGCAGAGTTCGGGGAAATTATATAAGAACGGAGAATTTTTTGCTTGTTGTTATTCTGGAATAGGATTAGGACTTAATAATCCTAACATGCAAGAAGTTAAAAATGTCGGTCCTCTTCCAAGAGGATTATACCGTATTGGTCCTGCTTATAACCATCCTCATTTGGGACCAGTCACTATGAATCTGGAACCTATAAACGGTACAAATACCTTTGGAAGAGGAGACTTTAGGATTCATCCAGATAGCAAAGCTAATTTTGGTAAATATCTTGCTTCGCATGGTTGTATTGTCGGCTTGTTACGCGCGCAGCGTGAAGCAGTTAATAATGATCCTGATAAAGAACTAGAAGTCGTTCTTTAATCTAAAGGATTAATACCAGCTTCTAACAATTCTTCTCTAATAGCTCCGCTCTGCGGAGTTTTTTCTTTCTTAGCAAGCTGTTTATGCTCGCAAAGAATATCATGTTGTTTCATTATACGCAATCTGACTCCAGCAACTACGAAGTCTATACCAGTATAATTGGTGTACATTACATGATCCCCGACCCGAAACTCTGTGACGTTCTTTCCGACCGATATAACCCGTCCGGTCAGTGAAGGGCGTTTAGATGTGTCTGGAACGATTACAGACGCACTGCGGCCCTTACATACGTCGCAAATCTCGTATCCAAAGGACTTTCTAGCACCCAAAGTGCCGACTTCGCAGTCTGGACAGGAACCACGACTTTTGTTTCCTTTCCAAAATTTAGTTCCATTACAATGTTTACAGATTACATCTGTATGACCTTTACCATTACAAGCAGAACATTCTAAGCCTGAGCGAAACTCATCTTCGATTATTAACACTCTATCGTCGATAGCTCGTAAAGCTTCGCTTTCATTAATTATCGCCCATTCTTTTGGGTCTAAAGTAGTAATACTTCCATCAGGATTTGATACCACTTGTAGAGGATTAGGATTATTTAGAATTTTATCAAGTTCAGCAATTGTAGGTCTTTTTCTTTCCATTGCCATTATCGTTTATCTCCAGTTCCTTTTATAGTGTTCATATTTTTTCTAATACGAAGCTTATTCAAATTCTTCATTGCTACCATGCTAAGATCGGCATTAAGCTCATCTGCAAGCATGGCAGTGTACCAAAGAACGTCGCCAAGTTCGTCGAGAATCTGATCTATTGCTAAAGCATCTAAGATGTAATCTCCGCGTAGAACTTTCTTAATCTTGTTTGCAGTTTCTCCTGCTTCACCACAAAGACCGAGAACACAATAAGATACGGGACCGATTGTTCCTTGACCGTAATCTTTATAAGCTCTTGTATCTTTGCAAGTTTTTTGATATTCATCTAATGTTAGAGGCATTTGTGGCTCCTTTATTTACAATTAATTTTTATAGCTTGACAATAATGCCAAGCAAAAGTAGTGTCATTTTGTTTTGGGGGATCACACTTAATATTTATGGGTATCGCATCATTTAGTAAACCATCTTTACTAGCTACAACTACACCATCTTTTCGTAGTATAAGTACAAGATTATCTTCTGTAGTTGTAATATTCTTTCGAAAAGTTATTCCAGTATCCTGCCCAATAATTATCTGGATAGATGAATAACCTATCAATAAAGCAAGAATTGTTAAATATTTCATGCTATATTCATCCATTGATAAGCTGTCTTATGCGCTTGACTGTATTCACTAACCATTCCACTATGTAGTAATGTAAACATTACTTGTGTTAATTGTTCATCTGTCATGTGCCGGAAATTATATCGCAGTATTTCTTCTCTAGAAACTATTCCTTTTATCTTTATAAATTCTATCACGCGCTCTTGAGCGACTGCGAGCGGAGATTCTCCAACGCTACGGAAGACGATATCGACTTGATCTCTGACATCTTCAACAAGTTCAATAGCTCGTCGTAGTTGAGATTCTGTAATTGTGAGAGAATCTGATTCAGAAATAGAGACTGTAATTGCGGTCTTGATGATGTGACTACTAAGTCTGGATTTGAAGTTTGCACTAACATCACTATCAAAATCTCCTTTTTTGTTGTGTTCTCCATATTTTTTATCCCAAAGCTGCAAAGCAGCTTGATCGAATTTCATTTCCCCTTCTATAGAAGATATGTGCTTTAGATCATTAATCAGATCATCTTTCAGTTGGTTTATACTAACTTGCGGTCTTCCCCATCCTCCGGGGACGAGTTTACTTTTTTCTGTTGCATAAACAAATATTGTTCTAGCTGTAAATCCACCCGTAATAGGAGCCATGCTATCGCGTGATAACATGCGTATAAAGTCCGGGACACAACCCGCAAGCATTCCAACGCACATGTTAGTAACTTTATAGTTTCCTTTGTTCTTGGTTTCATATTCGAAAGTGTTCTCATCCCAAAGTTGGCACATTAGTGCATGGAGCCATTCGCTAGAACTTAGAAATACTGGAAGTTCCTTAGATAATATAGTCGCTGTATGGTCTTGAGTAAAGTTAACCATACCGACACTTCCTGCTGTCATAGACGGTTGTAAGTTGGTAAAACCGTCCGCGAGCTTCTGAATTATTCTTTCTGCTGTGATTTTATCACTTAGATAATTGACCGTTGCAGCTTCATTTACTATTGCTGTAACTGGATGAATACTTGCGCCCTTACCAATACCGGGAGGTCCAACAAGTACGACGTATTGATTAGGAAAGTATTGTACAAAATTTCTCCAAATATAAACTCGTCTTTTCAAGCTTGAGGAGACAGCACTAATAGCACTCCATAAGCTATAAGACTTTGGATTTTCTGTACTATCAATATAATCTAAGTAACTATCCAGCCATGACTTCGTTAACAGTCGTGGCATTTTGCTCCCTTGGTATTACTATATTTTGTTGTTTTTCTTCATATCTATTATGGTATTTTTCATGAAGTTCCTTATATGCGTTAGCAATACCATCAGGACTCCAGTCTTTAATTTCTACTGTATTGAACCAGTCAAACCCGAGTTTTCCCTCAATAGGGATTTCAACGCTAATCCCGTTATCGAAAGTGATAACTCTTTTAAATGCTTTCGTAGTATCTTCATAAACTTTGAGTAATTCTTGTAAGGAATCAGGTAACTCTTGGATAATACTGTCATGTCCTTCCTGTACAACGTAATCATTACACGCATCCAAGTAGAGTACGGCAATCCCAGTATTATCACCGATTGTAGACTGTGGTATCCAAGCATACGCTTCATTAAGAATTGCATAATTCTTATCATTCTGTCTAATTCCAAAGAACTGGCGTTCTCTTCCAAGTGGAGTTCGCAAAATTCTTGTATCGTAGATTTGCTTCTGGATATACGAATGAAAAATTCCAGAGACGTTGGGGTCGGCTTTGTTGATCTTGTCAAGGATAACCTCACAAGTACTTTTAGGTACGGAATAACCTTCGGTAGTTAAAATTTCAGAAAACCTATCAGCACGCATCCCATAATTATTAGCATGGCGACCACGTTTGCCAAGATTATATTGAAGCTCAGCTTCGAACTCGTGATTATTTCTACCAATCCTAAGACTATCAATACTACGACCAAAAATAAGACTAGCGAACTTATAATGTCTATTAACACCTTTCCGCATCTCCTCTAAAGCTTCATAATTTTTTGCAAGTGCTTGAACTGGCCAATCTTCGGCTTGCTTTTGATCCACAAAAAAGAATAAACGGCCGGGCCTAGCAATGATGCACTTACGAAAATCATCACTAGAAGAAGTCCTAGTAGGAAAATTCTGTCCATTTCCTCCAAAACCGAATATATTTTTTCTTGAACCACGCCTACCAGTAACTGTACTAGCAACATTATAACTAGAATAAAAAATTGCGCCGTAAGGTACGCTACGAAAACGTGCATTTATATTCCTATTTCGGAAAGTTACTAATTCTTTAAGATCTAAATACTTTTTAATAGCATCTCCGCCTTGCGGATGCGGCCACAAAGTAGGATCAGCCATAAGCTTACGCATGGCAAGTTCTTTAACACTTTCATTCCATTCATATTCATCACTTTCAACATTCTTAATCCGGACCTTCGGTACTTTGTATCCTTGTTCTTTAAAGGCTTCTAGAACTTTCTGAGGACTATTTAGATTCAGAAATTTCGTATCTTTAGGAATGCCCTTTTTTGCCCCTATGAATACAGGATAACTCCATTGATTAGTAAACCAACCGCAGATGTTATCAAGTTCCGATTGAACCTTAACTCTGACCTGTTCAAGGGCAGTAGTATCAAACAGCAAACCTCGTTTATCAATGCGATGATATGCATTTGCGAGTTTATGTTCATAAGATGATGTTATCAATTGTTCCATGTTTACGATGTACCCAATCCATTATGTCGTTAATATGCTTGCCTATCATCCATTGTGCTATAGGCGGAGCATGTATTACGATATTATCGTCCACGATGATTCCGAAAGTAGCATAAGATAAAGTTATTTGATATATTTGTCGCAACATTATTTTAATAAATCTGCCATTTTTGAACGTTGTTCTTCAGGACAAAAAGTTAACATTGCAAGTTGCATATTGGCAACTTTTTTACCGATTCCATTTACATGACTTCTAGTTTGCTTAATCATAAAGTACATAAAGCCTGCGCCAAACGCGAGACTTATTATATTGGTTACTAATATGATAATAACTTCAGGATGGTCTGTTATAAAATTCATATTAACCTATTAAAATCTGTATTGCTTCATCATAATCATGCAAAAGTCGATGTAATTCTTCCATCCAATCCAACCAACCCCACATACAGTTAAGTTGGTGGTTAAAGCTTTTATCTAATTTAGATGCTTCTTCAATTTCATGTAGTATATCCATGCAATTACTTATTGCTTTTAGCCTTCTCCATTGGGGAGGGTGTATCACTAAAGGGATTGCATCCATTAGGATGTCCTTCTGGTCGTAAACAGGGTCGTCTGTCATTATCCATTGTCCTTACTATTTTCGCACAGATTGGTTTAAGAAATCTTTTAGATTCCATTAATTGCTTTGATGACTGCTTTAATGTCGAGTTGTTCATCTCTTATCTCCTGTGTTAAAATTGCTGTTTCGTGAAAAGCAATTCCGGGACGTGTTACATATCCATAGACAGTTTTATCGTCTGTTGGATTACCAGTATCTGCAATCTGCTTATATTCTCGCTCTATAGTTTCAACTTGATCGACGCGAGAGATACTAACTTTATACTTAACGAAGATGCGGTCGGTCATTAAATTCTCCTTCTTGAGCGAGATAAATCTCGTATGTAACCATAGCGTCTAGACAGTTATATCTCATTAGTTGATGCTTCTGTTTAGAACTCCAATTTTTTCCCTCATCCTTATAATAAGACTCTCTGGTATACTGTCTAGTTTGGAACTGTAATTTATGGGGCAATCCGGGCCATAAAATATGATGTCGTAACATTGTGTCCGAGCAGTTACCAAGACAAAGTCTATATCCGAGAACTTCCAAATGGTGACTATCAAAGGAAAAATAATTTTGGCCAATCTGAGGGATTTTCGATAGAACCTCATTTAGAAGCCTCCATATCTTAATAGCTTGCTCCACAGGATAATCCCAAAAACAAAAACTTATCGCTTCTTTAATTGATGGAGCAAGGCTAATAGTATAAGTGTAACCGGGATGGCCAATAGTATGATAGTTAGTGCTTTTCTTAGGACGGATAGTTTCGATATCTGAGGAGACAAAAGATAACCTATTTGCACTCCACTCAGAAACAAGCCACCGTAGATAATCACATAAGTTATCATATGTAGGATTCGTAATGATACTACGCATCGGAAGAGGATTAAGTTTGTTATTAGCATTGAAATAATCTATCTCCTCTTTAACATGACCGAAGTCTATGAATCCCTGAATTTCATGGTAATCCCAATTAGAAGATACAAAATCTGGTTCGTAGCTTGGAATTATATAATGATCGTAAGTTAATAAATCACTTCGAAGGAGTGAACCTGCCCACTTCGTTAGGCTTGAGGCTTTAACATTCTTCTGCTTTGTATACGGGACAAAAGTATTAAGAAGTTCGTCTCCAAGTACGACTATTATTTTCGGTTGATAATTATTAATCTTTGTAAGAAAGAGCAGAGATTGAGAAGCCCAATCATAAGGAACAGAAAGTTCAGGATTGATAGAAGTGATAAAAGGATCACTTGCTCCACTGAGCTTCCATGTTTTTTTAAAGTTATGGCCGTAACCACAAGACAGTAAATAACCCTGCTCACTATCCTTAGCATACGGTTCCCTCATTACAACCCAGATAGGGTTCTTCTCATCTCCATAATCTCGGATTATCATTTTCTAACCTTTACAATAATGGCCGGCTTTTCCTTTTTAGCTTCTTCTTCAGCAAGAATTCTTAATATTACAGAATAGACTGCTAAATCTGTAACAGTGTCAATAACAGTTTCATTAACAAGATAATCTTGCTTATGCCATAAAGCAGTCTTTAACCGCTTCGTCTTATCTGAAATCCGAACCAACACTCCAGCAGCGCCAAACTCGTTAAAGTTGGCTAAAGCTTCATCCCCTGGAGAATAATCATGATTTTTTATACTAGTAATTCGAAACATTTCTTCAGTTATTTCTTTGAAACGTTTTAAATAATCTTCTTTTGTCATTATGGCTCCTTTTTAAAAAGAGCTACGCTGTCCACACAACTGAGCGTAGCTCATCTCCTTGAGGCTTACAGTCATGGCGGCTGTAATGTGTGGGGAGATGCTTCGTAAGAATCCCATTACTTACGAAGCAAGCTTTAGCAGCTAAGCGGCTGCTTTATCTTTCCCAATCCAATTGGTAAGGTGCTTAACATCAGGAAATTTGGTAGCACAACCGTCAAGTCTGCATTTAATCTGACGGATTTTGTTACTCTCGTTCCCTTGATATGTGCTAACTACAAGCTCCGCTTCACAAATCTTACCAAGAAGCGGACCTTTATACTGCATCTTTTCTACATTGTCCTTATCATTTGGATCAGGAACCCAATCTCCCGGTAGACTCGCGTCAGGATTTAAAGGAAATCCAAAACCATGCGCGAAGTCAACGTGTTGACGGTCAAATTTTGTATTCAAGTTCTCGTAAACTCTTGAGCCATTATATTCGGCCTTTGAGTTTACAACTTCGAACATTGGATTAAAATTGACACTATCTTTCTTACTGGAAAGTTTAGGCCTAAAACCAACTAGTTTAAGCTGATACCATCCAGCAGGGACTGGTTTCGGTGCTTTAATTCTTTCAGGATCAGCACTCATCTTTGGCATTAAATTATCTTCCTTTCTATATTTTTAGGTCTTTTCGGACCAAATAGCCTCTAGGGCTACAACAAATTTTACAACGTCTTTCTTTTTTACCATTTTTTCTCACATATATACGTGTAGTTTCTTCTGTATATAAGTGGCCTTTATCACAGTGTGTTCTTCGTATTTCCGCGTGCCTTCCTTTCTGAACACAATCTTTAATATTATCTGATTGTGTTCCTTGAAATAGACAATCTGGATTTACACATCTGCGTATGTCGCATTTATGTAAAACATTTAAACTTGAATTAAAATCTGCCTTGTATAATTTATAGGCAACAACATGTGCAGGACGTTTTTTAGTATTGTCATGAAATACACCATAACCATCTTTATCTAAACAACCTGTCCATAACCAATGTCCATTTTCAATGGTTATATGACTTAGAAATAATTCTAGTAATGTTCTCTTTTTAGGTGGCATATTAAGTGTCAATATCAGGATCATCCATAGATAATACAAACATAGCAATTTTCTGTAAAGCGTCGGCAAGTTTTTCTCTGCTTTTATCATCTGCAAATAACTTATTAGGAACTAAAATCTCCATCGAAGTAAAATCAGCTATGTTATCACGAACACAAAGCTTAACTCCGTACTCAGTTTCGATTATGTTTTTGTAGAGTTCCATGTTAGCTTTTAATTCTGTCGAAGAAAACTTTTTAATCTCTTGCCATAAGCCAAAAAGTTGTTCTACCCATTTTCTCTGACTAGGATGAATAAATATTTGTGTTGGCTTAATTGCTACTGGAAAAGTTTTATTAAACGTATCTATAGCATCCAGTAAATTTTTGTAAGTTAGTAGTGTATTATCAACCCTCGCATTTACATTACTTGCAGTCGCACCAACTAAAAGACCAAAATCGTCCGGTTTTTTCTTCTCATCAGCCAATTTACTTCCCTTCGCTTACAGCTTTCAAATGTTTTTCTATCATTTCTTCGATATTAGGATTCTCGATTCCAGATATGTGTAAAGCTGTTGCGGCGTTAAATCTCCAATCTTGTTTCGTTTGAACCTTAAAACTTCCATCTGTGTCGATGAAAGTCCTCCAAGTTTCATTAAACTTTGGAAGTAACATTGCAAGGTTTTGCGGATCGACCGTGAGTTTATCCGTGTAAACTGTTTCTTCTTTGGTGCTCTTTTGTTTATCTTTTTCATTTTTAATATGGAAAGTTACATAAACGTCAATATCCAAGGCGAACAGTCTTGCTAGTAAAGTTTGTAACATTTTCTGCACTTCAACAACCGCATCCCATCCTTGCGCAATAGGATATTTTAAGTTGCCTACCTTGTAGGCTCTAAACATATTTGTATCTTTCATCATTTGATTCTCAGCTAGCTGGCGTAAAAATGTCATACTGTCAAGAGCAAAACTTTTAAATGGTAACTTTCCTTCTTTTTTCATCCATTCAAAAGTAGCTATATCACCTTCAAGAGAGTTCCATCCATTAGGAGTCATAGCGTCTGGATCGAGATACTGCTTAATTACTGTATCTTTAGCACCAGCTATCGACTCTTGTCGATCGTCGAAGTCACAATGAAAGAGTGGCTTCCTTGCTGTATCTGCGATTAGTTTACTTTTTCCAGATTTTGGTTCGCCTACAATAGCCGCTTTAATGCGGTCTACTTTCGTAATATCAGATGCGTTTTTAGTTCCTTGAACATAAGTAAGGAACTCGTCAAGATTGTAATTCTTAACTCCGTGATTGTCGGTTGCCATGATTTTTGTCCTCTCTTAAAATCCTCCCGGTGGAGGATAATGCTCATTGTAAAACTTAGCTGCTTCTTCCTTACAAATTTCAGCTATTTTTATTCTTATCTTACAACAATTTTCACATGAACATCCCCCTGTACCATTCATGTTGAAGGTGCCATGTAGAATCGAAAAAGCTAAATGTGCTACAAGTTTTTCACCCATTATTATCTACCTCTACTGACTCTGCTGCTACCGCATTCATTACATCATCTCTGACAATTAGACTTTCTTCTGGACGATTGGGATTCCAAGCTTCAGTAATATGATAGAACTGTTCAATGGCATGAGGCCAATATTCTGAATCTTGTCTATGTATTTCTCGATATTCGCATTGGCGGCCATAGATGTTAGAACACGCGTGCGTGGACCATTCAGGATTTTTATCTTGAAATAGTAGCTCTGCTACGCGCTTAAAAGTAGAAAGCTGTCTAGCAGCAAAATCGTCTAATTGTCTTGGAGTCTTATCAATTCTAGAACCTTTAAAACGGGGCCGCAATATTTTAGTCTTTCTTTCTACCGAAGGTGCTTTTCCTTGTATATGAAACACCCACCCTGCCATGCAGGGTTTATTATAACCAGGAAAATAAGTTTCAATTATTTTATTGGTCGCATAGATATACCCTAAAATCCCGTCATGTGGATTAAATTTATCATACTCATCACCGCGGAAAATATGAGTATGTTTATGATCGACGGGACCGATTATTGAACCATTGTCTACGAGCATATCTATGCGGCCTGTTAGGAAACATCTTATAGTATAAGTAAATTCATCTGAGTAAGTTAAGTAAACTTCTCCAAGAGGAACTTCTCTTTCAAATCCGAAAGGAATTTCACATGCGACTACTCTTAAACGCTGTTGCATATAGAAAGCATAATATTCTATAAGCAACGCTAGTGCTCCGTTCCATCCTCCAATATCTTCATACTTCGTATCGCCTTTATAGGCATCAAGATTTAACTCTGCCCATTTTTCTTTGCCATAGATTACATACTTATTAACGTCAATAGGAGTACCATTCGGATCATCTTTTATAGAGTTATAGAAATATTCCAAACAGTAATGCATCCAAGCTCCGAATACTAAACTCCAAGCTTTATGACCTTTCGGTCTTATATTGAGGATATGCTCAAGAACGAATTTAGATTCACAAGTACGAAGAGTACTTAACATCTGATGGTCACAAAATATATCTATCGTATTTGTGCTCGCATCATATTTAATCCAATGATATTTTTCCGCCGCTTGGATGGGATTCATTTAAGCTCCTCTTTTTAATGCTCTTAACATCTCCATAAATATTTTAGATTGTTTTTCTTGCGACATATCTTCAAAATCTTCAAAATACAATTCAAATTCAACATTGAGTTGCTCTTCTAAAACTTTCTGTAATTGTCCAACAGAATGAACCTCAATAATTCCTCTGTCACATAGAACAGTAAATCTCTCAGGAGATATAGCTTGTATAGAGAGCACTATTTTTTCTCCGTGTTATGCGCCGCAATCATAGCGTCGATTGTTTCTTTCGGAAGTTTTAACTTTTCTAAATCTTTACGCATCTTCTCGTCTTCGTTAAGTTTAGCAAACTTTTCATCGACGACTTTATCAATCTTATTGAGGATAGAATCTAAAACTTTCTTATCCTGTAAGACCGTAACTACTGAACCTTGTATCTTAAAATCACCTGCCGTAGTTTCTCTCGGAGGAGGTTCGTTTATCTTTGGCGGACGTAAGTCCCTAGTCGTATCAATATTTACTATTGCTACGTCGGTCATTAGAATGTTAAGATTCAAAGGACCGAAAATATTAACTCCTAGACATATGTCTCCGAAACTGTCGTAGGTTATTTTATTAACAAGATAAATCTTTAAAACTTCCGCTTGCTCTTGACTATCGCAGATCATACGATAGTATGTGCGATTATAGGTATATTCCACCACTAACCATAGATTCATTTATGCACTTTGCGAATTTTCCTTGTATGAGATACCTGCTGCTTGCAGCATGGCTCTAATTGTTGCTTCTGAAAGATTAAGCTTTTCCAATTCCTTTTGCATATCTTTAGGCTTCGCTTCGCGTTTTACAGAGCTAGTTTTAGTAGTAACAACTCCGATAGGCGTAGGTTGCGAGGCTAACTTGCGAGCTTTTTTAACTTTTCGAACTTCATTATCGTGCTCAATGAGTTTCAGCACGAAATAATGAAACTCATAAATCGTCGCAAGGTCATCATCTGTGAGGTTGTCAATCCATTCAGAGTAGAATATCCAATCAGGACCGTCTAATTGAATACGATCACATCCTGAAGTTATTTTTTCAACGGTATCTGTAACGGAATCATACTCCGTTGTTGTACGCGTAAAACGCGACATGACTGCCGTCAAGTTATTAAAGCAATCCTTGCAGAAATTTGGAGAGAATACAGCAGCGTGAAGACTACAAAAAGTGGATTGACACTTAAGACATTTCTTTACGTTCTCATTTAGACAATACTTACACGTTATTAACTGTCCGTTAGGTCCGTCTGCCATGACGTTTGTGCCTCTTTCGTTATATTTTTTCTTTCTTTAGAGCTTCTTCCACTTCAGGAAGTTGTTTTATTAACTCACTCCTTAATTGTAACATCTTCGAAATAAATTCTACATCATCATATTCACTTGCTTGCCAAGCATCTACAAGTGTGCAGAATACAGAATACCAAACTTTTAAAACTTCAACTTTAGCTTCGTCGATGTTAGGCATTAGATTGTTTCCGTAATTGTAAATTCTAAATCTTTAATTTTCCCCTGTAGGTGCATTTGTATTAGCGCTCTTAGCACCTTGGCGTATTTACCCCTTTCAGGGTAACGTTGAACAAGTTTCTTGTACTCCGAAGGAGGGATTTTAGTACTAACCACCCGCCAATTTGCCGTATGACCACCAAGAAAATTTCTGCTTCCAGCTTCCATTTTATATTATTCCTATCTCGCACTATCAAGTATACTGCTCAGCTAGAATAGCTGTATACGGGAGTGGGTGCAAGAATTTTATTCCCTTTGTATTCAGTCCTTTGCAAGACAATCGAGATTTGCCCACATTTCCACAGAAACCTGTGGAAAACTCTTAGCATAGCATATTATTTCCGCACATACATATCCTTAAGAAATTCATATTGAGAAATTAGCGCCGCTATATCATTCATCGACACAAATGGACCGTGAAAACGTTCAAGAGCATCTTTTCCCGGCCTTGCGATAAGCATGTCACCATTGCCCAATAAATTCTCTGCTCCCCCAATACCGAGAATAGTACGAGAATCCGTTTGGGTTGGCAACCGAAGGGAAATCCTGCAAGGTAGATTAGCTTTGATGTCACCATCAACAACTTTAACACTTGCGCGTTGGGTACAACAGATAAGATGTACGCCTGCTGCACGGCATATCTGGGATGCACTTTTAATCCATTGTTTAACGGTAGGAACTTCGTCAAGGCTGTCTCCTCCTTTACGAATAGCAGAGTCTAAATCCATCAAATCGCCAAATTCATCTATCATTACTATGATATACGGCATCATAGATATGTCGCCGCTGTACATATTATGATAGTCTTGGATTTTTCTACAGCTAGCACCTTGCAAAACTGCTAGACGCCTTCGTGTTTCTTGCATAATCCAAGTCATCATATTATGAAAAGCTTGGACGTTGTCTGCGACTATTTTTACATGTGGTAGATCTTTAAAAAGTGGAAGATCGACCATTTTGGTGTCGCAGAGATAAAAATTAAGCTCGTTCGAAGAACGATGCAGGCTTAACGCCGATAAAATCGCCGCTTCGAGTACGGATTTTCCTGAATTTGTTGAACCAGTGATAAGACAATGAGGCATATCCACAAGATCAAAGGTAGACTTATTACCTCTATAATCAACTCCCAAAGGGATTGGAAGAGCTTGTGTTTTAACTTTCGGATCATTGAGATACCAGAATAGATAATCTTTGAAATCTACAATCTTCTTCTCTGCATTGGGAACAAAGACGGCAATTAAACCACCGACACGTTGAACCATCACTTTATCTTGTTCCATCGCCATAGCAAAATCTTCGGCTCGTTTTATAACCTTACCAACGCTTTCCGAAGCGTCTAGTTTAAAGTAATAGACAGTAACAACTGGACCTTCTTCAACGTGGCTGAATTTTGCTTCGATTCCTAAACCAACAAGTTTCTGCCCAAGGGCAATTATATTATTGGTTTGTTCGAGATTCATGTTGTTAACCTGATTCATATTGTTTCCCCACGCTGTATTTTCTCTTTGAGTTCTGCATTCATCAAGATTCCGCGAAGCGCAGGCGCAAGATATTTTAGACTGGCGCCTAGCGCCTTAGCATCTTTAAAATGAACAAAGATACCGCCAGTCCTGTCGGCTATTTCTTTCAGAAGGTCATAACCACGTTCGCCGTCATAGCCAATAAAGATTGTATCAAGAGGAACCTTCTTGGCTATTGCCAAATTAATCATATCCTCTTTCAAGTCTTTATCGTATTCTTCTCCATAACCAGCATGACCGTCTGTTGGTGACCCGTCAGAAAATAATACTCCACGAGTAAGATCAGCTTCGTTGAGCATTTTAGTTGTGATTGTATATAACGGAGTTCCGCCGCTTTCGCGGATGGTTCCTACATAAAGATTGAGAACGTCGTAATTGCAGGTTAAAGCTTGTGGAGTTTTGTTAAGTGGATAAATCGCTAACGAAGTATCCTTGGGGTTACATTGTGCAGTGAAATTACGAATACCTGCATGAGCATGATCAATTTTCGATTTATCGTCTACTTGGGAACCCATACTACCACTATCATCGAAGACGATTCCAAGACGATGTTCCATCGTAGATGGATCTAAATCTGCGATTGCTTTCTTGGCTTGTTCTTTGGCAGCAGCTATGCCCCACTTCTTAGGTTTAAACATCTCAACGATGTTTGATGGTTTTTCGAGTTTGTTGTTTTCTTCGGTCATTTTATTTACGCTGCCTTCCTCTGCTGTGCAAGATATTTTGCTCTACGTTCTTTCATCATTTTACTAACACGAGCTTTGTTTTGTGGTTGTTGCATCCAGTGAGTACCATTATAACTTCTGGATTTTACAACTTTTAATTTTTTACTAATCGAAGACCCCTGTGCTTTGCGATATGAACGCTTAACCATCTCCATCTTGCGTGGGGTTTTATTTCCTTTGGAGGTTTTTCCTCGCAATGCGGACACGTTATTGACAAGCCTAGATATTTGCCCGCTTTTCTGTATGTAAAGAAACTCTGCCACCCTGAGGGTAAGTTCATACTCAGAATAGATATTTGACTCCGCGTAATCTTTGATCCACTGTTCGATCCTTGCGCTGACATAAATAATACTTTCCTTTGGGATTTCATTATTTGCTATCTCCATGAACTTCTGCCTCTTTTTGAATTTTACACCATTCTTCGAAAAGCTTACGCTTTGCTTCCTTTGAGATTGACAACGTGCGAAGCATTGCTCTCATCGTTGAAACTTTATAACTTTTGTTGTTATTTCTTTCTCTCTTTGCATTTGTTCGTCCGTTTCTATTACTGCCTGACGTGTTAGTAAATACGTGTGAATCGCTACTGCTGCTTTCAGCAGGATGCTTGCGATTACTAAAAGAACGCGATAATAATTCCATCTCCAGCAATCTAACGATAGCGCGATAGCGCTGGAGAGCTTCAGTAAGTTTAGCTTCAGAGAAGCTAGAAATAATTTGCGCATTTGAGAGCCAACTTTTTCCGCCTTCGGCGTTATTATCGTCTTCTTCTGCCGATGCAGAAGGTTCGTAATTGAAATTTTTATAATACCTTAAACGTGGCATTTAGACTTTACTTATCTTAAATTCTGTAAGTTCATAATCACTAGCATCTCTGATAATATTGATTAGAAACTCTTGCAATAATTTAAGATCAGTTTCAACAGTTGATGGAAAGTTATCTTTTATTTTTAAATAAATTTCAAAGGTTGAAGCAAAATCTTCTTGCTTAACTTTCATTGAACTTGCTCCATTACTCGCGTTATTTTAAAATGTCTTTCCTTAATAACATCCCAAGCTTCGTTAAATTCGCTCATTCGAGCATGTGCAGAAGGATTATCAGGATGTCGGTCTGGATGCATTTTCATCGCAGCTAATCTATAAGCGCGAAGCGCATCTTTATATTCCAATTGAGTAACATCTTGGTTAGTTATATATTGAAAGAGTTTAGTATATTCATCCAACGGAACAAACTTCGTTTGTGAAGAACCAGCAGGCTTTTCAAAATAAGAAAAGTTAAAACCATGAATCCCTTCAATAACACCTTTCAGAGTTTGAAAATATTTCTCGTGAATAGTCCATTCGTAAGTATCAGGATCATAGTCGCGTTCGTTTGATGGTATTGTCATTTTAATCCAAGTGATAACTGCCTTAACTTTATCAAAATCGCCGTAGGCGTTATCAAACTTGAGATTGTATGCTCCAATCATGGTAGACCATGAAAGAGATACGTTTACTGGACCAGAGTTTCTGTTGTAACGCGGCATAAAATTTAAGTCCTTTAAGATGGCTATTCTCTACTTTACAGGGTAGACAGCAAAGCTGTCAAGGTATTGATATCCTTTAGAATCAATGATTTACGAGTAATACTGTTTACTACTTAGTTAATAGAGAAGAGTGGCCTACCTGCTAGCATAATAAAAAAGAGCCATCTATACAATGATGGCTCTTTCCTACTAGTAGTATGCAGTTTAGTTATCGTCCTGCACATTAACCCGAACTATGTCTGACTAAAAAGACCAGAATTATCGGGAATGCTTTGCAAATTTCCTATGCTCATAACATAGGAATATTATTTAAGCCGCTGGTGTAGCCTGCCGCGAAGCTTGATAAGCAGATTTCATTGCTGCACGAACAGACTCGGGGAACTGCTCCAAGAAACGATCAAGTTTCTCTTCTTCAGTGAGAACCTTTCGCTTGCTTTCGCTCGCGATCTCTGAAGTTAGATCGAGAATGCCATTGACAACACGCTTGCTGCCATTTTCATCTACGGCGCTTTCAGGATCAAAAGCAACTTCACCAGTTCCCGTCTCTTCGAGAAGAATCGCTTTCAAACGATTATTCGCTTTCTGTTTTGCACCGCGATTAAAATTTGCAGCCGCTTCTTCTGTGTTCGGGCAAATTTCTTTAATACCTTCGAAATTCTTTGCCCTTGGAATAGACACGGTAACCGTGGTTACGTCTGCAAACTTTCCTTCATCGCGAAGCTTTTTAACTGCCGCAAGCTGCTCTTCGCTAGTAATTTCACGAAAAGCAACAACGCGGGTTTTTGCACCTGTTTTTTCATCAACGCCAAGATCATAACCAATAACATAATCTTGACGTTCTGAAGTTACGTTACTTTCAGCAGCGCCAGTCGCTGCTGCTCGGTCAATTGCTGTGGTGGACATTGTTGTAAGTCTCCTTTTTGATTGTTATTTTCTATTTCAGAATTTACTGCCTCTACTGCTTCAACTTTCTGTTTGATACCAGTGAAAATGAAATTAAACGAATCTGTTCCTGTCGGAACCATTCTATATTCAAACTCAGGAAAACTACTCTCTATAGAATCTGCGATTCGCATAAGCTCATTCTCAATGCCAACAGCATGAAAATACTTGCCACTGCCTGCATTGATAATAAGAAGCTTATAAGACTTATTATCCGGTGGATGGAATATCTTAATTTTTAATCGTCTTATAAGCATCTTGTTTCCCTTACAGGTTTTAGCTTTACTAATTAACATATTATAAGTCTAGACCGAATATTGCCCTCCGGTCAGGGGATTCGGCTGAGCCGAACATCCTTATAATAAAGGATACCCGAACGGCTGTCAAGTTATGGGAATGTTTTTTGGACTTTCGGCTTGTCCACTAGCACGATATCATCCTTGCTTTCAGGCAGTTGCAGACGACTGTCGGAGTCGATAATTATTCCGACATATTGAAGATATTTCAGTTCGTTTGTTTCGACTTGGCAGGTGCCTTCAATATTATGAAGGTTGTCTAGCAACTTAATAGTTGCTACGTTATACGGAACTTGTTTAGCACGGTAATTAGTTACACCGTGACTGTCCGTAGGAAAGCGTTCTTTCCTTTCCATTGAAGTTACTTGGCCAACTAATTCGATTCTCATTTTTTAGACTCCTTTTTTGTTATTTTAGTTCCGAGATTTTCCACTAAGATTGTGTCCATTTTACGCTTTTTTAACTCTCTTCTACAATTTGCGCAGACGTTTGTTTTGCAGATTGTTATCTGCGATGGCAACAAAACAACCCAACAAAGTGGACCGTCTTCGACTTTACAATAGCCACAGATGTCATAAGTATAAACTCTGCCACTAGGCATGGAAGTTTTCCTTAATCATTTTCTCAATATTGCTAGTTATCTCGTTTAAGCAAGTAAAAGGGCAATTGATATACTGCTCAAAGTTCGTATGAAAATGAACATCATGCAACGGCCATGCGCTAGCATCGTAGTGTTGATCTATCCACTTAATAATTTCCCGCGCTCGTTGTTCTGCTTCGAATCCTTGTAGATGATCTTGGCCTACTACAGAATGCATTAGAATATCTTCAAACAATTTAATTTTGTCCGAAGGATTATTCCAAAAATGCATGCTTTTAGCAGGATCATTATCTACGCTTACTAAAGCGTCGTAGATAAAACTAAGATTATGTTTCATTTAAATCACCTCACTAAGCTACGCTAAACTATGGCTTTGGTCCAGTATTGTACTGCACTGGATTTGAGGATTTAAGAGCGATTCGTGAGAATCTAGAATCTACGAATCCATTACCACCCTCATCATTCTCTGCTTAGCGTAGCTCACTAAGGTGATTTTAATAATCACGCTAGTGATAGCAATAATGTTGTACCCTCCAGACGGGCTAACGCCCGGTTAATAATTCCTCCGGTCATGTTCTGTCCAACGGACGATAGTTTTGTGTGCTATCTCTTCTTCCGACTCTGTCTCTTGCATAAATCTCCAGAGTATATAAACAGCAGCGATTGCAAGCAGGATGTCAACCATTTTAGGCTCCTTTAATTTAATACCCATAATATTGAAACTGAACCATAGCGTGGGGTAACTGCTAGTTTTAGTAATAATGTTAATAGCCTTTAGGCTAGAAATGCCAACCTGCTAGATATCGAAAAGTTTATCCATATCGCCGTAGGCATCCCAAAATTCATCTTCTTCGGTAAATGGGTCAACGTTGTTGATAGTTTCAATGTCGTTAGACTGACAAACATCACAATGTACAACTCCTTGGATAACGATAAAATTATCCTCATTTTCGCAATTGTTGCAAAAATAGCTAACGCTCATGTTAATCTCCTGTACAGTTTACAATTTCTTCTTTTGTTTTTGCTATATCACGTAAGGTATCTTGTAACGTTTCACAAGGTTCGTTCATTTGGCATACTTTACAGTTTTTCTTATGGTAATCTAAATATTCTAACATACCATTAAGAGTATCCTTTAATGCTTTTGTACTTTCAAAGTCTATCTTTCGCTCGCTCTTGGCTTGCATTTTTGCAAGTGTTATAGATGCTTTTAAATCTTGTGGGTCAAAACCAGCTTCTGCCCTACATTTTTGTCTTGTGTTAAAATCGAAGTGCTCTCCAGTAGCAACACGACGATACCAATCTTGTTTAATTGCTTCACGACGTTGCTTTTTAGTTGCTTCCCAATCTATTTGCTTAGGAGCATGGCAACTAAAATACCACTCAGCATCGTTAAACTTCTCTCCGCAACCTAAACATCTAAATGTTTTGCAATTGATAAGAAAATCACCTGTTTTCGGTTGTATTGCTATTGTTGTGTCCGAATAAGCATAAAGTTTAACCCGTCCGCAGTTAGGACAGTGTGGTTTTGTTTTCGGTCTTTCACACTGACATAGTTCTTCTGATAATATAATTATCGAAGATGCTTCCAATCTCTGTTGCATTTTAAAAACTCCTTGGTTTGTTCTAAAGCTATTCTCTATGCAACGCGAAGCGCTGTCAAGGAGTATAAGTTCATTATAATCAGTATATTAGCCGCTCTTTCGCTTGCCTCCCCCGTCCCTCCGGGGTCTGCATGTGCGGGTAAAAGTTAAGATTGTTGAGTCATATTACATAAAAAATAAATAATCAA
>Ga0210408_10000479_pt1 | contig 51138 bp, 41 predicted proteins | sample IncBWH4MmetaG_FD_155471 | JGI IMG/M metagenome (GOLD analysis project Ga0210408, IMG submission 155471) | Forest soil microbial communities from Barre Woods Harvard Forest LTER site, Petersham, Massachusetts, United States - Inc-BW-H-4-M | ecosystem: Environmental > Terrestrial > Soil >...
CCACCAACGTCCAATGTTCGTCGCTCAACAGCCTCTGTCGCTTCTTCATGACAGAAGCTCAACAAACTAACTGCCTCATCTAAAAGTACTTAGTTTGAGGCCGAACCTATTTTTGAAACACGCTCTAGCCATTAGTACTTAGCTGTTAGCTGCTGGCTTCTAGCTGCTAGCATTTGGCTTATAACTGTTATTGGAAATTGTTGGAGCTTATGCTGGGCCAAATCAAATGCTATATTTAAGATCAAATAGGACTGTCGGCCAGTAGCTAGAAGTCAGCAGCTAGTAGCATAGGCTAAGTACTAACGGCTAATAACTAATTACTATCTATGAAACTCCTCGAAAACAAAGTAGCTATCATTACTGGAACGGCCCGAGGTATCGGCCAGGCTACCGCAGAATTGTTTGCGCGCCATGGCGCTCGCGTCGTGATGTCTGACATTGATTCTCAGCCGCTGAATGAAGCGGCTGAAGGCATTCGCAAGTCCGGAGGAGATGTTCTGCCTCTGGCGGGCGACGTTACCGATCCGGCGTTTCCGGAAAAACTGGTCAATACAACGCTGGAGAAATTCGGCAACCTCGATATCCTGGTCAATAATGCCGGTTATACCTGGGATGGCGTAGTCCACAAAATGACCGACCAGCAATGGCAGGCGATTCTGGATTGCCATCTGACTGCGCCCTTTCGCATCATCCGCGCTGCCGCAAATTTCTGGCGGGAGAGTGCCAAAAAAGACATGGCTGGCGGTAAGGCGAAGGCGCGCAAGATCGTCAATATCAGCTCTACCACTGGCACGCGCGGCAACCCCGGACAGGCCAATTACGCCGCCGGCAAGGCCGGCATCATCGGTCTGACCAAAACTTTGGCGCGTGAATGGGGCCAATTCAATATCCAAGCCAATGCCGTGGCCTTTGGCTGGATCGATACACGGCTTACCCGTCCCAAGGAAAAAGAGGTGAAGATCCAGCGGGAAAACATAGAGATTCAACTGGGCATTCCTGCGGAGCGGCGGGAGATGATGCCCAAGCTCATTCCAATGGGCCGTGCTGGAACACCCCAGGAAGCAGCCGGGGCCGTGCTTTTCTTCGCCTCGCCGCTCTCCGATTATGTCTCCGGCCAGGTGCTTGAGGTAACAGGAGGGTTGTGAAAATAGCAAATGGCAATTAGCAAATGGCAAATAGTACTGAGCCATTGGCCGTTAGTACTTAGCGGCCATTAGCAGAGGAAGGGGGCAACAACCCCGATGTGATTCGTGTCTGTTTCTTCCAATGTGCAGAGTGAATATGCTAGTCGCGGTTTTGACTAAGAGCTGGTCTCATAAATGGGTTTGGCACTCACTAATCCTTGATTTTCAGTCACTCAGAATTATTTATGAGACCAGTTCTAAAGAGCTAAGAGCTAACGGCTAAGTACTAATTGCCAATTGCTAATTGCCAATTGCTAATTGCCAATTGCTAATTGCCATTTGCTGTTTCTCAGAAAGGACTCTATGCCTCCACTCGTGATCGACTCTCTCGACAACCTGAAAGACTATGTTGGCAAGCAGATTGCCACCACCGACTGGCTTACCGTGACCCAGGAGCGCATCCAGCAGTTTGCCGATGCCACTGGAGACCACCAGTGGATCCACATCGACGTCGAGCGCTCCAAGCGCGAATCGCCCTATAAGACCACCATTGCCCACGGCTTCCTCACGCTGTCTCTCCTGCCTCAGTTGATGCCCCAGGTGCTCCAGATCAAGGCGGGCATCCGCATGGGCATCAATTATGGTTTGAATCGAGTCCGCTTTGTCTCCCCGGTGCGCTCCAACTCTAGAATTCGCGCCCACTTTACCCTCCAATCTCTTAAGGAACTCTCCGATGGCGTTGAAATTGTCTATGCCGTCACTGTCGAGTGCGAAGGCTCAGAAAAACCCTGCTGCGTGGCTGAATGGGTAGTCAGGTCCTACAAGTAGTCGTTGCGGTAGCCTGTTTAAAGGAAAGCTGGGCCTACGCGTCAAGGTCCACCCTGACGAATCCAGCCGTGTGCTCTTAGGCCGTTATGCCGGGCAATTACGAGAATTTTGTTCCCGTTACGGTGAAGACAGAATTCGTCCGCTTGAGAATTTTGTAATTGGGTAATTGGGTCATTGAAAAACCGCAGTTTACCCAACAAACAAATTGCTAAATTAGTAGGGATGTGAAGAGCAAGCCCTTGCCTGGTTAGTCATGAAGGACAATGTTCAGGAGAGAACTGTGAACCTGGAGTTCGCCGTTGTATTCAATAAACCCCATCTTCCGGAAGCGATTCATAAAGAAATTGACGCGTGCCCGGGTTGTGCCCACCATTTCGGCCAGCACTTCCTGGCTTATCTTGGGGACCACTGTCTCCGGTGTGCCTTCCTTGCCAAACCGCGCGAGCAGCAAAAGAATCCGGGCCAGGCGTTTTTCGCTGGAATTAAAAAGCTGATCGACTAGGTCCTCTTGAACGCGAAGGTTGCGGGCCAGCAGATAGGAAACAAAAAGGTCGGAGAGGGCATGTTCCTGGTGCAGCGCGCGTATCATCTCTGGTCTATCGATCTTGAGTACCGCGCCCTCGGTAATGGCGACTGCAGTCCCCAGGCGCAGGGGCTGAGCAGCAGCAATGCACTCCTCTCCTAAAAAGCTCCCCGCGGCTAATAAGGCAATGGTCGCTTCCTTGCCGACCGAGGAGATCACGCTGAGCTTGACCCGGCCGCTCTGGATGTAAAAGATAGCATTCGCCGGATCCCCTTGCGAAAAGATAATCTGCTTCTTTTGCAGATCGACAATCGTCCTGCCCAGGCCGGTTTTCGCGAGAAAGGCAGCAGGATCAAAGTTGGGCTTTTTCTTAAGAGGGGTCTTTATGTTACCTGCCTTCGTCATTTTCGGAAGTGCATTGCTGCTTGCCATAATAAGGTTGCCAGAAAATCAAGTGGCGTGGCCCACCCCATTCTTTGCTCTGGGGCCTCGCATCACAGAATCTACTTTCTTCCTTACTGTAAAGAAGTTTACTTGTGCTAGTGTGAATGTCTGTTTGATACCCTACATTACGTAAGATTTCCTCGTACGAACCCCGAGCTCGGGTCTCGTTTGCATTAGGTGCTTGAGTGTTGGTCACGTTCGTGCGTCGCGATTCTTTGCGCGTAGCCGCGCGGCAAAGCCAATGTAGGCTACCCTACTGAATCATTTGGGGGAACACTGTACGATTTTCCACTTGGCGCGAGTAAGCAGGAGACCTGTTTTCCGTGTCCAGAAGAGGGTTTCGGCTGTGATTCTAGTTTTCTTAAGGCGCGTGTGTGGAAATCAAAAGCCTCCAAGGCGTGAAGTCTGGCGAGCGGACGAATACAGAAGGGAAGCCCGTCAGCAACCTGATACTGCTATCGATGTCTGATCGTGACTATACCTCACTTCGTCCTCATCTCGAATATGTCAGCTTGCCAAACCACATGGTCCTTCACCAGGGGGGTGGAAAGCTGGAATTTGTGTATTTCCCGAATCGAGGCATGATTTCTCTTGTAGTCGTAATGAAAGATGGAAGGACCGCCGAAGCCGGCATCGTTGGCAATGAGGGCTTTACAGGAACACCGGCGTCTGTTGGCTTGAGCAGGAGCCCGCTTCAAGCGATGGTACAAATCTCGGGGGATGGGTTTCGGGTAAAGATCGCGGCTTTACATAACACTTTGGAATCCGCTCCACGCCTGCAATGGATGTTAAGCCGCTATGCGGTCGTTCAGGGAATGCAGGTTGCACAAACAGCCGCGTGTAATCGGCTGCACGATGTTAAGCAGCGTCTTGCACGGTGGTTGCTCATGACTTCCGACAGAGTGGATTCGGGGTCGCTGCCCATCACCCACGATTTTCTCGCAACAATGCTAGGGACAGATAGGCCTAGCGTGAGCTTGGCAGCCGGTGTTTTGCAGAAGAAGAAACTCATCCAGTACACCCGTGGCGCAGTGAAGATCGTGAACCGCAACAAACTTGAAGACTTCGCCTGTGAGTGCTACGGGATTACCCAACAATACAATGGCGAGCTTGGCTTGAAATAAGTCCGCAATTGAAGACTCGCCCTGTTTTTATTGCCGGCCGAGCGCGAATCGAAACGATTAGGCGGCTGAGACAATAAGGTCACCTCCTAAAATACAGACTGCTACCACTACCGGAGGAGAAGGCGGTTCTCCCCCAACCCCTGATTTTTTCATCCTGAATTGCCTTCTATACAGCCTCGATCTACTAAGAATCAATCCCCCTTAGTTTTGATCGAAAGCCATTCCAACACAGAAGTCATCGCGGAGCCCGACGCTTTACTATGGTGTCGAGCTCGTGTCGGAATCGGAAACGAGACCTGGGACTCTGCCTGGCAAAGTAGCACATACTACGAATTCGCCAACAGTGTTCGCTACGCGGGACAGGATCCCGCCTGCGGACTCTCACCTCAATACTCGCAAACACCGGCGCGTATTGGGACCCCGAGGCTCCGCACGCTCACGCAAAACGCCCCGCCTTAACAAATGTTTACAAAAACCCACATTTCAAATCTATTATTTGCACACTTGGAGTAGCCATCAAGGGTACTGTGCAGTCTAAAATAATTCAGTTCCCAGGTATTGGTTTTTTGCAGTCGCGCCTGCACTGGTTACCGCCGACATGCTGTAAAGAAGAAACTGCTCTGTTAAATTCTTAGTATCCTGCCCCCCAGAGAGGACATGGATGTTCAAATTCTCGTCTTGTAATTCGCTGCCCTGTCGGATTGGTCTGTCTGTTTGCCTTTCCGTCTTTTTCATGGGCTGCACGAACGGCGCATCAAAGCAGCAACAACCGGCAGGCCGGCAAGGCCGAGGCCAGGGGCAGCAATCGGTACCGGTGTCTGTCGCCAAGGCGGAGCGCCGTGACCTGCCGATTGTTCTCACGGGACTGGGGTCGATTGAAGCCTTTAATACCGTTACCATCAAGAGCCGCATTGACGGCCAGCTTGTCCAGGTCGCTTTTAAGGAAGGACAAGAGGTAAAGAAGGGTGATCTGCTGGCCGTGATCGATCCTCGGCCTTATGAAGTGCAGTTGAGCCAGGCGCAAGCGAATCTGTTCAAAGATCAATCTGCGCTGAAGGATGCTCAACTCAACCTGCAACGCTTCCAAGACCTTTATAAAGAGGGCGTAATTTCCAGGCAGCAGCTCGATACTCAAGGTTCGCAAACCGGACAGCTTGAGGGAGCGGTCCGTGCCGACCAGGCGCAGATTGATAACGTGAAGCTGCAGCTTGTTTACACGCGCATCACAGCGCCGGTCAGTGGCCGTGTAGGCCTGCGTCTGGTAGATATCGGCAACATCGTTCATGCAGCCGATCCCAACGGGCTTCTGGTGCTGACACAGTTACAGCCGATTGCAGCATTGTTCACCTTGCCGGAAGATAATCTTCCCAATGTTGCTCGCTATATGCGAGACAGGCCGTTACAGGTGGAGGCATACAGCCGCGATGACCAGACCAAACTGGCGACCGGGACCCTGACGACCATCGACAACCAGATTGATGCTACGACCGGCACTGGAAAACTAAAAGCCGTGTTTGACAATCGCGACCATTCCCTCTGGCCGAATCAGTTTGTAAATGTCCATCTGCTGCTGGAGGTGCGGAAGAACAACACCGTTGTTCCAATCGCCGCCATTCAGCGCGGCCCCCAAGGCACCTATGTCTTCACCGTCAAACCCGACAATACTGCGGACATGCGCCCGGTCTCCGTGGCTTTTACAGTTGGCAATTTTGCCGCCATCGACCGGGGAATCAACATAGGCGAGGATGTTGTGACGGACGGTCAAGATAAACTTCAGGCCGGCACCCATATTGATCTGCCAGCGGCCACGCCCCGCCAGAGGCCGAACCGGCCGGCAGAATCGGCAAAGTAATGAGTCCTTCGCGTCTATTCATTCTTCGTCCGGTTGCAACCTCGCTGCTCATGATAGGGCTGCTGCTGGTGGGTATTGTGGCCTATCGCCAACTGCCGGTCTCGGCTCTACCTCAGGTGGACTACCCCACCATTCAGGTGATCACTTTTTATCCGGGAGCCGGGCCGGACGTTATGGCCTCTTCCGTAACTGCCCCCATGGAGCGGCAGTTCGGCCAAGTACCGGGACTGAGCCAGATGACCTCCACCAGTTCATTTGGCAGCTCGGTTATTACGCTTCAATTCAATCTGGACTTGAACATTGATATTGCCGAGCAGGAAGTACAGGCCTCCATTAACGCCGCCTCAACCTTTCTGCCGCGAGACCTTCCCAACCCTCCTATTTACAACAAGGTCAATCCCGCCGATGCCCCTATCCTTACCCTGGCGCTCACCTCAGACAGTCTGCCACTCTCCAAGATTGAAGATCTGGCCGATACCACACTGGCACAAAAAATCTCCCAGCTTTCCGGGGTAGGTTTAGTTTCCATCAGTGGCGGTCAGAAGCCTGCGGTCCGCATTCAGGTCAATCCTACGTCGCTGGCCTCGTATGGATTGGGCCTTGAGGATGTGCGCACCGCCCTGGCCCAGGCCAATGTCGACCAGGCCAAGGGTATTCTTGAAGGTCCTCGGCAGTCTTTCACCATCGCCAGCAACGATCAGTTGCTTTCCAGTGCCGGTTATAGATCGATCATTGTTGCCTATCGCAATGGTGCTCCGGTGCACCTCACAGATGTAGCCAGCGTGATCGATAGCACTGAAAACCTGAAACAGGCTGCCTGGATGAACCTTTTACCAGCCGTGATCGTGAACATTCAACGCCAGCCTGGAGCCAACATCATCAGCGTCGTGGACCGCATCAAGGCCGTTCTGCCTCAGTTGCAGGGAGCCCTTCCTCCTTCGGTAAAAGTCGGCATCCTTACTGACAGGACGGAGACCATCCGGGCCTCTGTAAAAGATGTCCAGTTCGAACTGATGCTTACCGTCGCCCTGGTGGTGATGGTCATCTTTCTATTTCTGCGTAGCCTCTCAGCCACTATCATTCCCAGCGTTGCAGTGCCGCTTTCCATTGTAGGCACCTTTGGGGTGATGTATTTGCTGGGCTACAGCCTGGACAATCTTTCGCTGATGGCGCTCACCATCTCTACAGGGTTTGTAGTGGATGATGCCATTGTGATGATTGAGAACATAGACCGCTTCCTGGAAGAAGGTCATTCTCCATTGGAAGCTGCATTAAAAGGATCGGGGCAGATCGGCTTTACCATCATCTCGCTCACCGTTTCGCTCATTGCTGTCTTGATCCCTCTGCTGTTCATGGGCGACATTGTAGGACGGCTTTTCCGCGAGTTTGCTGTTACCTTGAGCGTGACCATTCTTGTCTCAGCCGTCGTTTCATTGACGCTGACTCCCATGATGGCGGCGCGCCTGCTGAAAAACAAAGCTCAGGCCAAACATGGCAAGTTCTACCAGGCCTCAGAACGTTTTTATGAGGGAGTGATTGCGTTCTATGGCCGTACTTTACGCTGGGTATTGAAGCATCAGGGGGCAACGCTGCTAGCCACCGCAGGCGCGGTGGCCCTGACCTTTGTTTTATCGATGCTCGTTCCTAAAGGCTTTTTTCCGGTACAGGATACGGGAGTCATTCTCGGAGTCTCGGAGGCCCCGGAAGATGTTTCTTTTACCTCAATGGCTGAGAGACAGCAGCAGCTTGCAGCGGAGATACTGAAGGACCCTGATGTTGCCAGCCTTTCGTCGTTCATTGGCATTGATGGAACCAATACCACCGAAAACACCGGGCGCATTCAAATTAATTTGAAACCGCACGATGAGCGAGGCGCCACCGCTTCCGAAATCATTCGTAGACTCCAGCCGGAGCTGGCCAAAGTAGAGGGCATTACTTTATACATGCAGCCGGTCCAGGACCTTACGGTCGAAGATCGCGTGAGCCGTACCCAGTTCCAGTATTCGCTGGAAGATGCCGACGCCAATGAGTTGAACGATTGGGCCGGGCGCATTCTGGAGAAGCTGCGCACCTTGCCGGAACTGCGTGATGTAGCCAGTGACCAACAAAATGGCGGGCTCAAGGCTGATCTGGTGATTGACCGCGATACGGCTGCGCGTTTTGGAATACTGCCCCAGGCGATCGACGATACCCTGTACGACGCCTTCGGCCAGCGGCAAGTCTCCACCATCTTTACCCAGCTCAATCAATATCACGTAGTGCTGGAGGTTGATTCGAAATTCCGCCAAGACCCCACCGCGCTGAAAGATATTTATGTGAAATCAGCCACTGGCACCCAGGTTCCTCTCGCCGCCTTCAGTCATTTTGAAACCTCGAAAACCCCGCTGACCATTAACCATCAGGGACAATTTCCCGTGGTTACAATATCGTTCAATCTGGCTTCCGGGGAATCCCTAGGCAAAGCAACCAAGGTAATCGCACAGGCCGAGCAGGACATTGGCATGCCAGTCAGCATCCATCCAAGCTTTCAAGGGACGGCTGCGGCCTTCCAGAATTCGCTTTCCTCCGAGCCCTGGCTCATTTTGGCGGCGTTAATCACTGTCTATATCGTATTGGGTGTCCTATACGAGAGCTATATTCATCCGGTCACCATTCTTTCGACATTGCCCTCGGCGGGAGTAGGCGCAATTCTGGCATTAATTTTTACCCGCAACGATCTCACGGTAGTGGCGTTGATAGGCATCATCCTGCTGATCGGCATTGTCAAAAAGAACGCCATCATGATGATCGATTTTGCGCTGGAAGCCGAACGAGTGGAAGGCAAGCCTCCCGAGGAAGCCATCTATCAGGCAAGTCTATTGCGCTTCCGTCCGATCATGATGACCACCATGGCGGCGCTGCTCGGTGCGGTCCCGCTGGCGCTGGGCCGAGGGACTGGCTCGGAGCTGCGCCATCCGCTTGGCATCACCATTGTTGGTGGTTTGTTGCTGAGCCAATTGTTTACCTTGTACACCACCCCGGTTGTCTATCTGTGGTTTGACCGGCTGGCAAGAAGATTTGAAGGCCTTAGAATTGGCAATCCTATTGAGGAGCCCTCGGGCGCAGACTGAATATGAACATCTCTGCGCCGTTCATCCGGCGCCCTATTGCAACTTCGCTCCTCACACTTGCCCTCCTGCTGTCAGGAATCCTGGGATATACACGGCTGCCAGTGGCGCCGTTGCCGCAATTTGAATACCCGGTAATTTCTGTGAATGCAGGGCTTCCGGGCGCCAGCCCTGAGACCATGGCATCTGCCGTGGCTACCCCGCTGGAGCGTCAGTTTGGACGCATTGCCGGCGTCAACCAGATGACCTCCACCAGCCAGCTCGGGACAACCAACATCACTCTCCAGTTTGAGCTTAACCGGAACATCGATGCCGCTGCCCGCGATGTGCAGGCCGCGATTAACGCGGGACTGGGACAGTTGCCTGCCAACCTTCCCACTCGGCCTTCATGGCGGAAAAACAATCCGGCGGATGCCCCGATCATGATTCTGGCGCTCACTTCAGAAACGGTGCTGCTTCCGAGAATGTACGATGTGGCCGACTCCATCCTTGCGCAAAAAATATCGCAGGTATCAGGTGTTGGCCAGGTGAACGTCGGGGGTGGCGCGCGTCCCGCGGTGCGTGCCGAAGTAAATCCAACACTGCTCAGCAAGTTGGGAATTGGTATTGAACAGGTGGGTGCTGCATTGCAGGCCGCTAATGCCAACCGGCCCAAAGGAGAGCTGGCGAACGGCGCCCATGCCTGGGAAATCACAGACAATGATCAGCTCTTTGTCGCCGATAAATATAGAAACGTTATTGTCGCCCAGGATAGAGCTGGTGGAATTGTGCGGTTGTCGGATGTGGCCGACGTGCAGGATTCGGTCGAAGACACTCGCAATGCCGGTCTGGCCAATGGACGCCCAGCCGTCCTGATGATTGTCTTTCGCCAGCCGGGCGCAAACATCATTGATGCGGTTGACCGCGTGCGCGCCTTGCTGCCTCAGTTGCAGGCATCCATTCCGGCCGCCATTAAGCTGGATGTTGTCCTTGACCGCACCCTCACCGTGCGCGCCTCGGTGGCCGATATCCAGTTCAATCTTTGCATCTCCATCATCCTGGTAATACTGGTGGTCTTTATCTTCCTCAAGAACCTGCGCGCCACCTTTATCCCCAGCGTGGTTGTGCCGCTTTCGTTGATTGGGACATTCGGCGTGATGTACCTGGTTGGATACAGCATCGATAACCTCTCACTGATGGCGCTGGCCATCTCCACCGGTTTCGTTGTGGATGATGCGATCGTTGTCATCGAGGACATCACGCGATATATCGAGGAGGGCATGGCCCCGGTCGCCGCTGCATTTCGGGGAGCAAAAGAAATTGGTTTTACCGTACTTTCCATGAGTACCTCGCTGGTGGCGGTATTCCTCCCCATTTTGCTGATGGCCGGCATTGTGGGCAGGATGTTCCGTGAGTTTGCCGTCGTTTTGAGTACGGCCATCGCCATGTCTCTGCTGATCTCCCTTACCGCCACGCCCATGATGTGCGCCAAATTTCTGCGTCGCAACCACCAGAAGCATGGAAGGCTATACCGTGCCAGCGAAGCAGCCTTTGAATGGATCCACAAGATTTACCGGGGAAGCCTGGGTTGGGTATTGCGGCACCAGCCGCTTACGCTGGCCATCACTGTCCTCACAGCCGGTTTGAGTGTCTATCTTTACATCATTGTTCCTAAAGGTTTTTTCCCGCAGCAAGACACCGGTCGCCTGGGCGGGGGCATTCAGGCCGAGCAGGACATCTCCTTCCCCGCGCTGCGCGACAAGATCTTTCAGTTTGTCAGCATTGTCAGAAAGGACCCGGCGATCGATACCGTAGTGGCCTTTGCGGGAGGTAACGGCAATGCCAACGGTGGGCGCATGTTCCTGACGTTGAAGCCGCTGAAGGAGCGCAAAGTATCGGCAGACCAGGTTATCAACCGTCTTCGAGGCAAACTTGCGATTGTGCCGGGAGCGACGTTGTTTCTTCAGGCCGCACAGGACCTGCAGATTGGCGGACGCATGAGCAACTCCCAGTTCCAGTACACATTGCAAGCTGAAAATCTCGATGATCTTAGAAGTTGGTCTCCACGTATTCTGAGTAAGCTGCGGACCCTGCCCGAGCTGCGCGACGTGAATAGCGACCAGCAGGACCACGGCCTGGAAGAGCGAGTTGAGGTTGACCGGGAAACTGCATCCCGCCTGGGTATTACCCCGCAGCAGGTCGATGCGGTTCTGGGTGACTCCTTCGGCCAGCGCCAGGTTTCAGTCATGTACCGCCAGTTGAACCAATATCACGTGGTCATGGAGGTCGATCCCCGCTTCCAACAGGGCACAGATACACTGAAGAACACCTACGTGCATTCCTCTAACGGCGCCGAAGTTCCGCTTGCCGCCTTTGCCCACTTCGCGCCCTCCAATACTCCGCTCCAGGTCAACCATCAGGGACAATTCCCCGCCATCACCCTTTCCTTCAACCTTGCGCCGGGAGTCTCGTTGGGCCAGGCCACACGCGTTATCGAAACGGGGATGCAGCAGATCGGCGTGCCGGTTTCAGTCCATGGTGGATTCCAGGGCAGCGCGGCCGCCTTTCAAGCCTCTCTCTCCAGCGAGCCTTGGCTGATCTTGGCTGCGCTGATTACCGTCTACATTGTGCTGGGTGTGCTCTACGAAAGCTATATTCATCCCATTACAATTCTCTCGACCCTGCCCTCAGCGGGTGTGGGTGCGCTGCTGGCGCTGTTACTCACCGGGACAGACCTCAACGTGATTGCGCTCATTGGAATCATCTTGCTGATTGGCATCGTCAAAAAGAACGCGATCATGATGATTGATTTTGCCCTGCAGGCAGAGCGCAACGAGAACATGGCTCCTAAGGACGCTATTTTTCATGCTTGCCTGCTGCGTTTCCGTCCCATCATGATGACCACCATGGCCGCCCTGCTTGGAGGACTCCCGTTGGCCATAGGCGGTGGCACCGGTTCGGAACTTCGCCGTCCCTTGGGTATCGCGATTGTAGGTGGATTGGTCGTGAGCCAGGCGCTGACTCTTTTCACCACTCCGGTCGTTTATCTCTATCTGGACCGCTTCCGCTTGCGCGTGGCCAAGTGGAGAAGTGCGCACAGACCATCGCCAAGACAGTCGCCTCTATTGAAACCCACTGGAGATTAGGCGTTTTAGGTGCCAACATCGACAAAAAATTGTCGATGTTTGAGAAAACCAGTCTTACAAAAGAATCTCTATCTGCCAATTGCTATTTGCCATTTGCTGCTTTATCAGCGTTCATCAGTCAAATCAGTGTCATCAGCGGTAAGGTTGTTGATCTTCCTTTGCGTCCTTTACGGTAAATCTGCTTTGCCGATCACCCGATGACCCGATCTCCAGATCACCCGATCCCAATCACCGGTATGTCAATACCGAAGGATCATCCAAATGCGGGAAAGCATTGAAAGAACTCAAAGTAAACCGCTCGCCGGAGAACAGGAGCTCGCTGTAGGAGCAGTTCCGTGCCATCCAGGCGATTTTCAGGGTCATCTCCGGTGCAAGGTTTAAGGCCCGCTGCACGGTCACGCCGATTGGCCCGCCGGAGCTGAAGATCGCCACTTGTTGTCCGTTGCCGTCGCTGGCGGCAATGTGGGTGAGACCCCGGTATACCCGCGCAGAGAACTCAGCCCATGACTCCACATTATCCACCACAATTTCCTCCGCTACCCATTTGCCGATCACCACTTCAAAGAGCCGTTGGAAAGTCTTGTGCTGTTCGTTGAGATTGCGGGCATTCTTGAAGGCCTCGTGCAGCTCGCGGATGTGCGGATTGCTTTCGACCAGTTGCGGCAGGCTTGCGTCCAGCACCGTCTCGCCCGAGTATTCATCAAACTCCCGCATGATCACCGGCTCCGGCCAGGAGAGATCAGCTTTGGCGTAGGACTCGCCGACAATGCGGGCTGTCTCGATTTGCCGTATGCGGGGGCCGGAATAGACGCGGTCAAAGATCACGCGCCGATGCGCCCAGTATTCACCTAGCAGGCGGGACTGGGTTTCGCCCTTCGTAGAGAGCTTGTCGTAGTTCTGTTCGAGAAAAGAGGCTTGACCGTGTCGTACCACGAAAAGGCGGCTCATGGATCCCCAATGCGGTTGTGTATGAATTGGAAAACGCAGAGGATAACACGAAGCAGGATTCTGGCGCGAATCCTCGCTCTAATCCGGGTGTAATTAAAAGTGCGAGTCAGTCCCCTCAGCGCTGCGAGGCCCCTCCTGAGCAAAGGACAAATCTTTGCCATCGTCATTCCTGTATGCCTGTCAGCAGCAAAATCATTCTGTCATCCTGAGCGACTCCGAGCGACGTAGGAGTGAGGGGGAGTCGAAGGACCCCGGTACGGCATCCTCCACCACAGTGCTGCGGAGAGTTCTCACAACCACCAACGTGCCTCATCCAAGACGAGAAGACCGTTACGGGGCTGAATGCTGACTGCTGAGTGCTGAATGCTACTTTTTCAACTGGATCATCTCAGCCTTGATCTTGGCGCCGTCCACTTTAAAAACAAGATAATTGTAGAAACCGCCTGGGCTGCTGTTCAAAGGCGCTCCCGCTCCTCCGGTGACCAGATAATAAGGCGGCTGCGACGGATCGGTGCGGTTGGGCGGCTGGTCCAGTCCCTTTTTGCCCTTGCTTTGCGGGTTGTAATACAGGTGCTCATGCCCGGAAATTACATACGATACATTCGAATAGTTTTTGAAAAGCGCCTCCAGCGCCTGTACGCTTTCTTCAGCTAGGGCGTCCTTGCACTTTACCGCCTCTACGGGATGATGCATGAAGATCAGGATGTGGGCCATGGTTTTGTTGGCGTCCAGGTCCTGCTGTAACAAGTTGAGTTGGGTTGGGTCGATATATCCCGGTGCGTTCGGCTTGTCCTTCTTGTGCTTTTTATCTTTCTTGCTGTCTTTATCTTTGGCGGACTCACTGCTGGCTGCCTGGTCCGACGAGCACGTCCCTGTGGTTCCCGACGGAGCCTGCTCTTCGCTGTTCAGAGTTATGAAGCGGGAGTTGCCGTAGGTAAACGCTCCGTAGGGCAGTCCCATGTAGGATGTGTAGTATTGCAGCATTTGCGCGTTAGGCACATCGTTCGCATCATCCAGTTCGTGGTTGCCGGGAGCGTTGAAAACCGGCGTGCCGGCTGTCTTGGCGATGCCCAGAAACTCTGTGTACTCCTTTTGCAGCACCGAGGCGGTCGGATCTTTGCCGTAGATGGTGTCGCCGGTCCACATTACAAAAGCCGGGCTTAGCTTGCTCGCAGCGGCAAATATCTCGCCGGGTGTAGATGGCTGCGGATCGCTCGAGTGGGCCGGACGATTGTCTCCCGCTACAACAAATGTGAATTTCGTCGAGTTTGCTGGAGCAGACAAGCTGCCAGTTCCTGGCAACGGTGAGAGTGCCGGCATCTGTCCGTGGACAGCAACCGCGAACAAGCCAATCATGATTGTCAAGAAAAAGATATATCGGAGCATTGCCAGCTTCTGCATCATCGAAGCTCCTTTCGATTGTCGGCGAAGTCTATTGTACTGTTTCAAACAGTCTCGTGCGAGGTTAAGAATCCCGCCCTGAAGTTTCAACATTTGAGTTAGGAGATGTGATCTGCAACAAGTCCCGAAAAGGGACGCATGAGAGTAGCGCCAATACCATTCAGGGTCGAAAATCACATCGTCCATGGCGTCCACTCAGTCCACCACGTCCACACTTCGCTACGGGAAAATCGATTTTCATGAGCTTTCGGCCAACGGTCCTGAGAACCTCGCCCTAATCTATAAACTGCATTCATAAGCGCAGCACGATATATACTGCCAGCCTGCGCGGGAATTCCGGTGATCGCGCCTGAGCTGGTTGATTGCTATTTATCTTTCGCCCCGCAATGGAAAAGAAGCAAGAACGTATGCCCACCAGAGAAGAGCTTCACGGTTTCGCCTTGCTGGCTGTTCGCAGATTTGATCGGTTTTTGATGCGCGATCCGAATGTAACGGCGGTCGGCGTCGGAGAGAAGGCCACATCTTCGGGCATTGAACCATGCGTGAAGATATTTGTGACGAGGAAGGTGGCGGCCAAGTACCTCTCACCCAGTACACTCCTTCCCTCGTTTCTTCCCAGCGGACCGCATTCTGTTCCCACAGATATCGTGGAGGCGGGACCATGTTATCCGCTGGATAACAATGTCCGTATGCGGCCCGCCAGGCCCGGCGCCGGAATTAGCGCGGCCAAGAGCCCATTTGGGTTTGGCACCTTCGGAGCGGTTGTTATTGACGATTCATCCGGCAAAAATCGGGGAAAGGAGCTGATTCTCTCGAACAATCATGTCATGGCGGAAATCAACAGCAAGCCCCCAGGGTCGCTCATCATTCAACCCGGATTGGAAAACTCCAGCAAGGGCAAGATTGCCAGGCTTCTCAGATATGTTCGTCTCAAAATTGATCCGGAAGTAAGCTTGGCGGATGCTGCGGTTGCCCTGCCTCTCGACCCGGACATGATTTGCAATGATCCCCTTGATCAAGTTCCCCGGCCGTCGCCCGAATGCCGGGCTGTGGGTTTACTGTGGGGGGGCAGCGAGGGAGTAACATGGCTGAACCCCATCCAGACCGTCCTCGGTCTACTTAACGTCAGTTTTCCTCTGGCCGGCTCGGTTTCCGAAGCATACGTTGGCATGGGCATTCAGAAAACCGGCGCTGCCTCAGACCGGACTACAGGCGAAGTTGTTTCAGTGAACACGACTGTCAAAATTTTTTATGACACTTTTGGAATAGTGCTCTTTCAAGATCAGATTGGCGTAGCCTCTTTAGACACTCCAGACGACAGTTTTGCCATTCCAGGCGACAGTGGCTCGCTGGTTGTTGAGAATAACCAGACTAAGGAACAACCCTAGATTCTAGCCTCCCAGGTTCTTGACAAAACTACTCCAACAAATTCGTTGTGACGATATCTGTTCATGAGACTTAACAATTCCTTTAGATTTCTTATCGCGCGCTGCTCTGCGGAATCTGGCGGTAAGGGTTTGGTTTTCCTCTGCTGCCTCTGTTCCTCCGTGTTTCAAAGGTTTTGGTTGCGGGTTGCAACGCTGTATTGCAAAGGTTTTTGGTTTTATCAGCGTCAATCAGTTTAATCAGCGTCATCAGTGGTAAGACTTCTTCCCATTCCTAGCTCTTCGGTGTGGGAGGCAGCGGAGGTGGTGGAACCATGACACCGCAAACCTTGCAGTCAGCCCCCGATCCGAAATTTGCTGTACTGCTCGGACAAGGGTCGAATGAAAAATCAATAGTATCTTCGTCAATCCACGGATACATGCGGACCATCTTCTTGAAAGCTGCTTTGGCTTCTGTGTGGTTCGCTTGGTTTATGTTTACAGGAGTCAAGTTCATCTCTAATGTGGCGTTGGGCAGGGACTCATCATTGGCAAAGCACGGTTTAAAACCGCCTATGGGAGGAGGCGCCGTCACGGATACCTTATCCAGATTAACGGCGTTGTACACGAATGAGGTTCCGGCCGCCAGACTTTGAAAATTGGTGCATTGCACCGGAGGTTTGCTGGCTTTGCTCAAGCAGACACAAGTTGGGTTGATTCCGATAATGGAATTCGGCACTGGTAACTTAATGGTAAACATAGGGCTTTCTCCCTTCTCTATAGGGCCTGTCGGCGGTGGATATTGCCATACCGTTGTCCCAGTAGCGTTAGGAAATTGAGTCGGAGGGGGATAGTCCGGGAGCACCAGCTCATACTCGGGCCCGTCCTTCGGAGCACCGACAAACCGGCACTCATTCGAAGTGGTGGCCATCCAGGGCACATGAGGCGACGTCGCAGAACGAATTCCCACCTGCGGAGCCATGACGATAATATGTCGAATGTTTTGCATGTCTGGACCAGCCAGTTGGTAGCCGAATGGCCCCACGACCCTCACGATCAAGTTCTTTGGCTGCCCGTTGGTGCAAACACTCAGTCCACACTTATCGAATGCCGCAGCCTTGAGAGCAGGTGCAGCCAGCATCATCATCCCGGCGTTTTTCAATAGATTACGACGATTCATCTGCTTGACTCCTCCAAGTATCATTATCGTATTGACTTGACTCCCAAAAGTCTTCCCGAAATTCACGCCCCGCCAAAAGATGAAAACGAGGCCCAATAATACGGGTGCGTTGTTCCCGGTGCGGTGCGAATCGCTTTGGCTGCGGTTTGCAAAGCACCGGGTATCGTGCTTCCAGACATAACGGATCTGTAAAAAAAGGCCATGAACTCTGTGGTTGCTGCTGAGTCTATATTCCAGCGGCTGGCCACCACCTCCCACGTCCCGGCCTGAAGGAATTCTGTTACCACGCTGTTCCACTGTGAAGTCTCGCTGGGCCGGGCTGTTCCGCAAGCTGAAAATACGGCCAGCTTTATCTTCCGCAATGGTTCATCTGCCTGCCGCTCTGCCCTGTCACCGGACCTCCGGCTTATTCCCGGAATATCCAGAGTGCCGTCAGCCAGGAGCATGGCAGCCCCTGTCCGGGCAAATGTTGCATGTCCTGCGAAGTGGAAAATGTTGCTTCTGGTGATCTCTCTTCGTACAGCGCCAATCTGGGCCTTATTTCCAGATAAAAGAGTTGAATGGACGAATTGCTGGGCAATCTCGTTGGCCTCGGAAAGCGCCCCGGGGGGTGGTTCGAGTGAGCCTTCGGAATTAGTGGGAGCAGCGACGATAAGCGCCCGGTCAGAAGCACGTATCGCTGTCGAACGTGGTGCTTTCGTTGATGGCGTCAGCGCTGGCGCTAAAGTAATGGAGTAGCGCTCTCCGAGATACGCGCCTGAAGAGTCCATAAGCGCTTCTATAGGCAGGCTGCCTAACACACCGTCTGGTCTGATAATGAGATGGTCGGAAGGAGACAGCCAGGCGCCTACCGGCTGGATGAGCCACAGGTACAAACGGCGTGCATCTTCGCGTAGGTTCGACAAATCGGAGTCCGGTCGGGAACACTCCTCCATCAAGTTTTCTGCAGTGCGTTTGAAATCAACCGGCGAAACCGGAACAAAAACGGAATGGAAATCCTGCCGGTCCTGCATCCAGATCATAAGACCATCCGAAGCAAAGGCGTATGTGAGAATCTTCGCTCGAGAGAAAAGAGCGCCTGGGGCCCCGTCATTGGGAAGGATCGCGGGCGCCTCGTGCCGGTCCGGTGAAAAGCTGCTCCCTCCAAACGATTCGGGTGAAGCTGTTCGGAAGTGCTCCCATAAGTTGAGCGCGGCTTTTTGCTGTCCGGTCCGAAACAATAGCTCAGTCATCAATAAATAAGGCTTCCGGTTTTGTTCCATCCACTTGAGCCGTCCCTGCCAATGGAAGAGAGAATGAAGGCCGTTGTCCGCCAGCCGAATTGCCAATCTCAAATACTTGGTTGCTGCTTGTGTGTCTCCCATCCTTAGCTTCAAATGTCCAAGAGTGGTGTAGTACTGCGATTCAATATAACGGTTGGAAAGGCGCTCTACCTCAGGCAAATAAGCCAGGAGCGCCGTAAAAGCCTCGTCCGCGCGCCCGCTCTGGAGCGATTGAACATTTGCCAAATCAATTTTGGCTTCTAATATTCGCCACTGGACGGAAGATGTGTCAGGCGCAGAAGAAAACAGGCGTGCTGCTTCCGCAAACTGCTGCTCTGCAAGTTGCGGCAAGTCCAGACGCAGGGCCGCGTCGGCAAGACGCGACCTTTCCTCAGCTTCAATTACATGGTCAGGCCCGCCTGCAATAAACTGGATTGCCTCGAAGGCGGCAGCAGATTGAACGTTCCAGTGGCCCAGATGTTCGGTAATCGTATCAAGCAGCATGTAGAAGGAATATGCGCGCATAGAAGGCAGATTGCCGGTCCAGTATTGTTCAAGACCCTCATGAATCGCTGCCCAGGCGCTGGCTTCATTTCCTGCGTCTGCCTCCAGGCTGGCAAGCAGAACCAGGCCCCGCAGGCGAAAGCTCTGGTAGTCATGGTTTTTAGAGATATCAATCGCGCGTGTTGCCAATCCTTTGGCTTTTCCCAGATTGCCTCTCATGTTGAGGCAGATGGCTTGTTCCAGAAGAGCTTGAATTTGCAGCCAGGTGTAGCTATGCTGCTCGGCGGCGTTAGCCACTTTGGCCGCCGTCTCTGCGCATCGGTCGGCTTGCGATTCAAAGTGCAACGCATAAGTTTCTTCAAACTCAGCCGACGTCACCCCTGCCGGGTTGCCAAGCTGCCGAAACAACCGCGCGGACTGAAATGCATCTGAATAGGCATCCTCTGAATGCCCCGCGTTGTTGTCATTGGACGCTCTACTTAGCAGTTGCACAGCTTCATGAAACCCCGGCTGGTCCGTCGATCGCAGCAGATCGGTAAAAAAAAAATCAGAGTGTAAAGTCTCAAAATACTGGGCCAGGAGGGCTGCGAGCTGATAATTCTTATCTTGCTGGTTGGGGTGGGAAATATTCGGTAGGATTTTTCGTTCGGCGAGTTCGATGTATTGTTCGGGATCTAAGGTGGTTTTGTTTTCCACTGTGCTTTGGAATTCGGCTGAGGTCAAATGTTCGGGCGCATCCCGGGAGCTGTGACGCTGCTGCCTGGAGCGAACGTCGCTAAGACGTTTCTGCGCTTCTTGTTTCCATCCTGCATCTCCTTCAATCGTTAGCAGAAGTTCCCAATCGGCAACTGCCCTGCTGTACAGGTAGAGGCGTTCATAAACGATGGCGCGATTGAACAAAGCTGCCGGATCGTTAGGGGACAGGCGCAGAGCATCGCTCAGGTACTGCAGGGCTGATTCATAGTCCGCCGGAGTGGTGGTGGCCTCAGCCCGCTCAAAATAGGCGGTGGCCAAGTCGAGCAGAAGGAAAGAAGATTGAGGCTGAAGGCGTAACGCATGACCAAGTGTCTCAATCGCTGGTTGGTAGTCCCAGTTCAACAAATCTGCTTCAGCCTCCCCCCGCAAAAGGTTGGGATCATCCGGATGTTTTTCCAGGCCTTTTTTGATGGAAGCTTCAGCTTCCAGCAGTACGCCAGGACTGCTGAGATGGGACTGTTTTTGCGCCCGTTCGACTCTGATTGGACCGTATCCTGCGCCCGGAATGCGCAAATCCAACGTACGTTGTTGGGCGTAAGCTTGTGCCAGAAGCTTGTCGGTGGAGTCCGGTCGCTGCCTCAGGAAGATGCTCAGCGCGATTCCCGCGACAACCATGGCCGCGGCTGCGTAACTCCAAACCGGTAAACGGAAAGTGCGAGAAGGTTTCCTGGCAAGGAGAAGTGGCTTAACGCCCTCATCGTCCAGAACCTTCAGGCTCCGTGTGGCCATCTCTCCTGCCATCTTGTGTTGCCATGCTTGACTGCTGGTCTTAAGATTCTGCTGAAGCCCGGGTTCCGGCGGAGCGCTGCTGCCAACAACCTCCATCGCATCTTTCAACTGCATCGCGCAGGCGGAACATCCAGCGGCATGTTCGATATGGCCCAGGGCCTCCTTATTTGCGAGCAGGCCGGCCGCCAACTGCGCCCAGATGTCCGAGTGCGGGCAGCCGTCCTCTAGGGCTGCTCCTGCTCTGTTGAATAGCTTGATTTTCGCCATAGCACCTTTATACTGGTTCCTAGCCTTGGCGCATTCTGCGCACTGGGCGAGATGGTCTTGGATTTCCTGTTGCGAACTGCTGTCTGCGTGTCCATAATCTGGACGAAGTACCAGAAGAATTTCTTCCACGGTCAGGTGCGCATTCGCTTTTCTCACCATCTCTCCTAAAGAATAAAGACAAATCCCGGCTTATTCCTTCGCGCTTCCTACAATATGGTTCCGCAATTGGCGGGTAAGCCGGAGCAGGCAGCTTTCCACCCCTTTTTCACTGAGTTCTATTCCCGGCATCTCTGCAATCGCTTTAGCAGTGAAGCCCTGGCGGTAGTAAAGTAGGAAGACCAGCTTGTCCCGGTCGGTGTCGGTAATTTGGGCCACCATATCTTCTATTTCATGGAGAAGCACTTGGTCTTCCACCGAGCTTTCCTGCGGTACGGTCTGTAGAGCTGTATCAAACTCCGCCTTGCTCAGTAATTGGGCCCCCCGCTTTGTGGCATGCTGGACTTTGAAATGGTCCATGGTTACGTTGTAGGCTACGGCCTTGAGAAATCCATAAATGGCATCCTCAAAACGGCTTTCGAACTCGCGCAGCCGCCGGAATTCCTCCGTGCACAGTTTGAGGTATGTTTCCTGCACCAGATCGTCGACCAGACTGGCGGAAACATCTGTCCAGCGCATGGCCGTGCGTGCGACTACTCCCGCGATCAGTGGTTGAAACCGACGGACGAATTCCTCCCAGGCCTCTGCTCCGGCTCGAGTGACACACTCTTTGAGCAATTCTTGTGAGGACAGCTTGGCGTAATTCATGAAGTGGGCGCGGTGAAATTTTACAACGAAATTAAGGCGAAATAAGGCCATAAAAACATTTCCGGGCCATTAATATTCTTTGATCTTGACCCGCGTAAGGTGCAGGCAAGAACCAGGCCTAAGAGGATTGAACAATTCTGTGCCAAGATCTTGCCCTGCTAATTGCCAATTGCTATTTGCTGCTTCATTAGCGTCATCAGCAGTAAGATTTTGATCTTCCTTTGCATTGCTAACAATCAGATTCGTGTCAGGCCGCGAAGGATTTTGCGAAGATTTTCTTTGCTTTCTTTGTGGTTATGGGTTTTGCTTTCCTCTGCTCCCTCTGTTCCTCCGTGTTTCAAAGGTTTTGTTTTGGTTGCGGCTTGCCGCGCTGCGTCCTTCGCAGTGAAATTTCAAACATCCCGAAAACAAAAGGCCCGCATCCCGATTGCGATGCAGGCCCCTTTTTTTCCCTCTTGAGGTACCCTAGGGGTGAGTTACCACACCCGGCAGGCGTTTGCGCTTACCATTTTCTGCCCCGCTTTGCAGCCAAATGCTTTGGCAAAATCTTCATTGTTTTGCAAAGTGCCGTTCACGCGATATTCGCCAGGAGAGTGAGGATCAGTCTTTGCCAGCAGTCGTGCGGTTTCCGGCGTGTGGTTCTCGCACCAGATCTGGGCGAACCCCAGAAAGAATCGCTGGTCGGGAGTGAAGCCATCTTTCTTTTGATTGGCTGAACGGTCCTTGCCGCCGGCCATCGTCTGGTGCAGCGCCATCAGGGCAATGCGTGAGCCGCCGTTGTCCGCAGTATTTTCGCCCAGGGTCAGTTTGCCGTTAAGGTGAACATCGTCCACAGCCACAAACGAGCTGTATTCATCGGCGATGCAACCGGTGCGTTTTTCGAATTCGGCCTGGTCAGCACTGGTCCACCAATTGCTCAGATTACCTTTACCATCAAATTTGCTGCCCTGATCGTCAAAGCCGTGCGTAAGTTCATGACCGATGACCACCCCGATGCCGCCAAAATTCACAGCATCGTCTTCTGTCTTGTCAAAGAACGGGGGTTGCAGGATTCCGGCAGGGAAGTTGATGTCGTTCTCCGCAGGATTGTAATAAGCATTTACCGTTGGTGGAGTCATGCCCCATTCTTTCTTGTCCAGCGCTTTACCAATCTTGTTCAAATTGCGCTTGGTTTCAAAAGCCCGTGCCCGGGAGACATTGCCCAGCAGGTCGCCTCGGACCACCTTGACTGTGCTGTAATCCTTCCATTTATCGGGATAGCCGATCTTGTTGGTAATGGCCTGAAGTTTGACTTCAGCCTGCTTTTTGGTTTCCGGCGTCATCCACGGTAAATCCTGAATATCTTGAGAGAGGGCCTTTTCCAGTGCCATCACCATTTTTAACATGCGTTGCTTGCCGGCTGCGCCAAAAGTCGCGGCGACGTAGGGCCGGCCTAGCGCCTCCCCTAACAGTTGGTCTGTTCTTTGCACGCAACGCTTCCAGCGGGGCTGCAGCTCTTTCACGCCATTGAGGTAATGTGCGTTGAAATTAAAGTCTTCCTGAACGAAAGAGTTGGATAGAAAAGGGGCGGCTGACCGCACCGTGTGCCACCTTAAATATGTCTTCCAGTCCTCGATGGGAACAGAGTCTATTACACCATTGACCTGCTTGAAAAAATCTGGTGGCACAACGTTGACTTCTGTGAATGGAGGCGCTCCGCTGGCTTGGAAGAAGCGCGGAAACTCGAAATTGGGGGCCAGTGTCGCCAACTCCGAAACCCGCATTTTATGGTCGCGGTTTTTAGGATCGCGCATCTTCACCCGCTCAAAAGCTGCTTGAGCAAGCTTGGTTTCAATGTCCAGGATTGTCTGCGCTTCCTTCTGCGCTTCGGGTTGTTCATCGCCCAGGAGAGTGAACATTTTTACTATGTGGTCGCGGTACTTCTCGCGGGTCTCCTGGGATTTAGCGTCGGTGTTGAGATAGTAGTCGCGGTCAGGAAGTCCCAGGCCCCCCTGTACGACGTTGGCAGCTTCCACGCTTGCATTGTGCAGGTCGGGCTGAGCGCCAAAGCCAAACAATGCACCCACGCCTTGCGAGTGCAGATGGGCGATGATGTCGAAGAGCTGGTCTTTATTAGAGATGGCGGCGATGCGGTCCAGTATCGGCTTCAAAGGGCTGCTGCCCTTAGCGTCCACTGTCTTTTCATCCATGCACGTCGCATAAAAATCCCCGATCTTCTGCATGATTGGCGTGCGCTTTGCACTCTTGGCCGATGCCTTCTCCAGAATCTCGTGCAGGGTCTGGCGGTTATATTCGTTTAGTTCGTTAAAGCGTCCCCAGCGCGCCTGGTCCGAGGGGATCGGATTTTTTTTGCGCCAGTTGCCGCATGAGTATTCAAAAAAGTCCTCGCATGGGTCCACACTTTTGTCCATGGCGTCCAAGTCGAAAGATTTTGGACGTGTGATTGGTTTGGAACCGGAATCCGCATTGGACTTTTGCGCAGCTTTCTTTCCAGCATGGGCCTTAGGCGCAGACTTCGATTTGCTCTGGCCGGTATTGCCGCTTTGGGCGGACGCGGCCACTACGCCAATAAAAATTACGGTTAATATTCTTCTCCAAAACATGACTACCTCATAAGTTGAAGGTTCAAAACTGCCAAGTTTATTCCTAACAGCACGCCTATGCAAACACTGGATCTCAATGGGGTGTAATTAAAAGTGCGAGTCAACCTTGAATCCCGGATTGTTCATGAACATGCGAAATAGAGAAAAAATTGACTCGTCACCCCGACGGTCTACCCGCGCGCCAAGCGAGGGTAGATCGGAGGGACCTTGTGTTTAACCCAGAACCGCAAAGGCTCTGAAACGCCTAAGCTAACGCCCGGAGTCAGGTCGGTTATCGATCTGGAAACGGATCAATTCTCAGTCTCTTGCGGTTTATTAATAGATGTTCTAAAGTAGTTCTAATATTCCCTGTCCAACGGCTGCCTAGGCGGCCAGAACCACGCGTTCTTTGACAACTAAATACTTCCCCAATGGCCCTTCTCACGGCTGTCGATGGATTTAATGGCGACGTAGCCAGGCCAGCGAAGGCCGCTTGTAGCGGTTGTAGCGGAGTAACATGGATCACTGCAACCGCTTTTATCAAATATTTTCAATGGTTTACGAGGAATCTGTAGCGGAGTAGCGGCTTTAGCCTGATCTCGATTGCGCCAGGGGAATTGGCGGTACGGCTTCAAACTTCAAATATCTTTGGCTAGAACTTATCAATTGGAAATTACCAATTAGTTACTCCCCCCTTTTTTGGATACGCTATGGATACGCCATGGCTACTGGGATCAATCGCGAGCGCCCTGGCTACCCATCGATGAGAATTTGCTCAGCTCTGAGAAGAAGGTTGAGCCAACGGCGTCTTGCCAAGCGTTTCATTCAGCAGGTTGGCTAATCTCAGTCCGGCCAGCGCCAGTCTTTCATCTACGATGCCGATATTGGCCTGGTAATAAGCTTCATCAACGGAGCCTCCTTCATTCAGCCAGACCTTTTGAGCATATCGATAGGATTCATTGGCCCAGTCTTCAGCAGTTCCACCGGCTTTCGACTGCAGATTGCCGGAAGCGATCAATTGCTCCAGTTTGGCTGTGTACTGTTCTTCTGAGAGACCTGTATGTTCTAGCAGGCTAATGTCCCAGACGAAATGAAAATTACAGCGGCCCTTTCCGCATTGAGGTGAGCCGAACTCCACAACATGAACATCGTTCCCGCCCCTTGCCTCGGCTACAGCATGGAGCGGCTGGTGAATGTCTCCAATAAAATGGACGAGGAATTTCAAGGCCTCAATTCGATCGTCACGCGATGCGTTCTGGTCGGCTAGGACCTGCTTGAACATGTTGATTCGATCAACCACGCAGTTGTGATGATCGTCTTTTGAAGATGGACGTTTCTCGTCAGGCTGGTAGCAGTCACGAGGTTGAGAAAAACTTGCATTCTTTGGAATATCCACGAAGTGCCAGCCGAATGTTTCTGGCCTGCTCCCCTTGATCTCGTCTGCCCAATTCGCCACCGACGCCAGGCTGGCATCACCCAACAATAATTGAAGGTTGTGCCGGGTGATTTCAGTCAAATGGGACTGGGCGATGGCCCCAACAATTTTGTGGCCCTTCGGCCCCCAGGCAAATAGCTGGGTAGAGGTGAAGGCAAACAGAACCAGGGCGGCGATTAGCTTTTTCATGGCAGGTCGATAATAATCCGATTGCGCATGGATGAAAACTCGGAAGAGGCAATGTTCTTGTTTCCGACTGAAAAAACTGTTTGGCGGTTCGAGAGATCACCGAAGCAGGCGGCGGTTAAATGGATTGGCTATGATTGCGAGACTGCAAGCTTCCCCAGTTGCTCTTGCCAGATTGAGGTTTGCGATTGGTCGCGAGTGTTCTGCATGGTTTCATGCCCTGTTCGCTTCCACGGACCTGCGATACTTTCCGTGCAGCCACATAATCAGCCCCAGCAACATGGTTTGCATCGGGCCTAACCGGAGGAATCCCGGATCCAACTCCTGCCCAAGTGCATGGACCTCATAGACTACATGATAAAGTCCCCAAAGCAGGCCACTCACGGCAATCAGCACTCCTATCGTTTTTTCCCACCAGGTACTCATAAACAACTCCCAAAAACTCATCTGTGAAATCAAACCCTTCGCGATTGAGGAAGTCGCAATTCCGCGGGCTGGAAGTGCATGGCTTTGGTAAGAATTCGGTTAACTGGATGTAAAGAATCATTGAGAGCAATAAGCAACCTTTTCCGGTGAATAGTGTTGCGGCGGTTTGCGTTATGTCCAACGATGCGGAGCGTCGCGGAGGATGACTCAATATGGTGTTGAGGCCCGATTGGAGATATCAATGGACCTGAGAATCTCGGGGGCCGCATTGACAAAATATTAGTAATATATTTATAATGCTTCTATGTTAACTCTCATGCCAGTCGCAATCGCTTACCTCAAAATGTTCCAAGCGTGTCTTTGGAAGCAATTAGACGGCATGTCGAAGCGATTCAGGTCGGCACAAACGGAATTTAAGTCGGCACCCCAGGTGTTCAAGTCGGCACCCCAGGTGTTCAAGTCGGCACCCCACGGCCTCAAGTCGGCACAAGTCGGCCTCAAGTCGGCACAAAATAGACAGCTCGGTACAGATATCCCAATGTTTTCAACACTGCGTCAAAAATATGCCGTCTGGAGGCGGTGTTTGCATCTTGAGGCGTGTAGGAGGCGTGAGCGGAGTTTGTTGTCACCCTCGAGGTGAGCGAAGCGAGCTGAAGGGCTCCTGCCGAAATCCTGAGCGGCAGCGAAGGATCTACTCTTGGAAAAATATTCGTTCATGGCATGAAACAACCCGCGTCATTCGCGGGGACGTTAACTTGAGGCGTGTAGGAGGCGTGAGCGGAGTTGTTGTCACCCTCGAGGTGAGCGAAGCGAGCTGAAGGGTTCCTGCCGAAATCCTGAGCGGCAGCGAAGGATCCCTTTCGACAATCCGGTGTCATCCGCGATGACTCTAACTTTCGTGGCCCTTCTGCTCCGGTAGCACGATCTCTGTTCCAAATATCTTTGCAAGAGCTTTTATCTGAAGAAAAGAATCATTTACGGCAGTAGCTGATTTTCGATGCGTTGCCCTTGATGGCTGAATGCGCAGAGTGTGCAATTGCGGCATTTCACGACTAAGATGGAACCGCTCAAATCTGCTGCGGAGCCAACACCTGCATGTCCGGACCTGGGACCAAAACTCTAAGAAGCGCAAATTTTCGGGTGTCACTTTCCCGAATTTTCTCTGCGTACAGCCTCCGATGTGGATTTGCCCTCTTGTTGCTCAATATCGGGGTTGCTTCGGCTTCGGTACGCAAGATTGGGCCGGACCTATATGCCTACATTTCGGAGAATGACAGCAGCGCCAATTCAACATTTCTGGTTGCTGCCGGCGGAATCCTGGTTGTTGAAAATGCCCGTCATTACCGTGGTTCCAGGACACTTTGAGCTTGCGTCAAAAGAACAACTCCGCCGGCTTCGGGATTATCTTGCCGCGTTGCGCGACCAGGTGGGTCAGCTCTACCGCTCAGGCATATCTTTGGAGCAGATGGAGAAAAGCCTCAAAATGCAAAAGTACCAGAATTTTCGTCAGTACCCGCAGTTTGAGGCGACCTTTGCTGATAACGCCGCTGCCTACTATCACCAATTGGAAAAGCGCAATAGGCGTTAGCTGCTCCAAGAACGCGAGGTTACCAACGGCCAGCGTTCGAGAGATGAGAAACCGGCGGTTTTCCTATCTTGCGGTCGGTCTTTTCCCACATCGTTTCCAAGTCGGGGCAACAAAAAGGAAGACCCTCTGTAACCCGCGCTCCGCAGAATGGGCAATCGACGGCCGCTGCAAATCGCAGACGAAACAGGTGAATTAATCTTGATTTCTGGCGCATGATCCAGCGTACGCGCTTGGTTGATCGCAGGGCTTTACTTAAACTCATTGGGACCCTTCCTTTTTTGGGCTTTCATAAGGATAGTGACCCCAAAGCAGCAGGCGTTTCACTGTTTGTGAATTAAATGTGGCTACGGTATTCAGGCCGGGTAATCAGCATGCACCCATTGATTGCATAGACTGCTCGCTGGATTGTTCCTGCATCTAATGTGCGACCGGCAGCGTTGCAAAGGTGAGGCTATGTCCAAAGCCAGACCCATTGCGGAGCAATTCCAACCCGGACAATTAGTGCCCGAAACAGGGATTTACTTGGTTCGACATCGCTCCCATCGTCCGCAACACGAGGCTATTCTGGTAAAAAATGAAACGTTTCCTCAATGTAATCTGTGCAAAGATTCGGTGCGATTCCAGTTAACGAAGACCTTAATATCTGCCGCTGATTTGCCTGCGACCTAACGCCAAACGGCAATAATTTTAACTAACATATTGATAATAAAGATGTTAATCAGAGTATTACCATATCTGCTCGGGGCACACCGTTAAGTCCCATCCAATATCCGGAATGAAATAATCCATATTTTTAAATTTAGAGTGAAACGAAGCTACCGCAGTCGTCACTACTTAACAGAGCCATAGATTTCGCGATTGGCTTTGAAGGTTTGTGAGGATGAAGATGGTAGAGCAGACAATTCAGGACAGAGCAGAATCCAGCTCGGACACATATACGCAAACTTCCCATGCAATGGCATTTTCTGAGCCTGAATTCATGCACCGTTCCAATGCTGAGGCTATCTCGGCAGGCATCAGATTTGTCTTGGCAATGCGGCAGGGCAGGCATTGGGCGGACTTCAATCTTCCTGTGGGCGGTTCTGACGCCTGGGTGACTGCCTACGTACTGGTGCGACTTGCTGAAATTCCTGCTGACTGCCTGAGTTATACCACGCGCCAGCAGGTGGAGGACTCCCTCGACTGGTTGATGGAAGCCCGTACCGCCGGTGGAGCATGGGGTTACAGCTCGCAAGTAGAGGATGATGCCGATTCTACCGCCTGGGCCATTCTTGCCTTGCGGAGGTATGGAAGACCTGTGCCCGCTCCGGCTTTCGAATTAATGGAGCGTTGCAGGAAGACAGATGGAGGATATGCCTATTATCCCGAGGAAAGTTTCTTATCCAAACCATGGAAGATGGGTACTCCTGATGTGACTGCGGTGGCTGTTAATGCTTTGAGAATGCTGGATACGAGAGCTGAAGGATTCTTGTCTGAGAAATGGTTGCAATCCGACCGTCCACGGTCTCGTCCTGCGCCAGCGAGCCGGCTTTCATCTCGGTTTTATGCTTGCTCCGCCGTCCTGGATTGGGACGCCGGCCTAGCGCCCTGGTCTGTGCTGAACAAGCTTTGTGAGCTGATGTCTTATTACAATACCGAAAATGCTTTTGAGCAGGCGCTCTTACTACGGTGCTTGACTCAATTACGGGTGAAGAAAGCATGGTCGGCTGCGGCCAACCTGCGGCGCATGCAACAGTTCGATGGCGGATGGCCGGCATCGGCGCTTTTGCGTCCTGTTTCAACCAAAGCGACGGAAGGCACAGGTCCACTCTATCTGGACCACCAGAGAATTTTCACAACAGTTACTGCAGTTTCCGCCCTGGCTATAGGAGAGTCTCAGCCAGGGCTTTATTTCGGGTCTGATTGGCCCCAGCCCCGGAGGCTTTACGAGTCGTAGTCCAATGACTGGAGATCTCTGACTTGAAGACGGCGAAACACAACGCGGAAGAAATGGAAGAGGTGCGCGGCCGGCGCTACCCTCACCGTAATCTTGACCCCGCAGCCTGGAGGTACGGAAGTCCAGGGTCTGAAGTATACTTGTCGCCATTGCCAGTGGATCTCTATTCATTTGATGAAGCTTATCTCCGGCGCCTTCAGGACTGCGATTCCGCCACGGAAGAGCATTTCGTTTCCTATTTCCGTGATTTGCTGCGTATCAAGCTGCGCAGCCGGATGTTGTCTGTTCACGCGATAGAAGATGTCCAACAGGAAACTTTTACCCGTGTGATAACAGCGGTCCGGGCGGGCGAAATTCGCCAGCCCGATCGGTTGGGCGCTTTTGTGAACTCAGTTTGCAATAACGTCCGCCAGGAGCTTTACCGCGCGATCTCCAAAAATCAGCATCTCGACGTAGATTGCGTCGAGGTCCCTGATCCGGAAGCCGACCTGGAAGAAGGAATGCTAAGGCAAGAACGTATCCAGGCAGTGCGCGAGGTTCTGAAAAGGCTCTCGGTACGCGACAGGAGCATCTTGCGCGCAGTTCTGGAAGACCGCGACAAAGATGAAATATGTGAAGAGTTTGGCGTGGATCGCGGGTACTTGCGTGTATTGCTTCATCGGGCCAAAAAAAGTTTCAAGGCACATTACAAAAGAAAGAGAAGTTAACGTCGTTACTGGCCGGGCGGCGAAGAGCTGAACATCAGGTGAATAGTATGGATCATAATTTTGCAATCAAAAATAACACTGCCGAGCGGTACCTGCTGGGCGAATTGACCGAAGTAGAAATGGAAGAGTATGAGAATCACTTCTTCAGTTGCACCATTTGCGCCGAAGAAGTGAAGCTCGGATCAGAATTCCTCCAGGATGCCCGGGTGGCGTTCAAAACAAGTCCCCAGCCAGACGTGAATCCGGTGTTGAAATCGACAATTTGGGGGCGCAAGTTCAACTGGCGTAGCTTTCTCCAGCCTGTCCCGGTATTTGCGTTGGCCCTGCTCATAGTGGGCGGATTGGGCATCCGCGAAAAAATAGTTGTCCAGGGACTGAAAGAGCAATACAAAGAGTTGAATGAACGCACCACGAAGCCGCAGGTGTTGGCGTCGATACCTCTCATGCTCAGGGAATCGCGGGGAGTAGTGCAGGAGCCGGTTAAGGCTTCCTCAGAGCAGCCCTTCGGTATAGCGTTTGATATCAAGCCGGGAGAGCGTTTTGGCTCCTATGATCTGGAAGTATTGGATGAATCGGGCGCGAGAAAATTTTTGTCGCACATCTCGGCCGCTCAGGCCCAAAATACAATCCAGATGAATTTTCCTGCCGGAAGCCTGACGACAGGGAACTATAGCTTGGTTATCAGGGGAGTAAACAGTGGGACAGTAGAAAGTAAGGCTGAAAAAGAAATAGCCCGGTATTCTTTTAGCGTGCAAATCCAGTAAAGTAGAAGTGGTTTCTCGGCCCTTAGTTTAGAAGATAACGCAGGAGTTGAGTAATGTATTTCTATCGCGCTAATGCTCATGGACTAGGCGGAACTATCAGCCGTCCTTTTAGTGATGTCATCGAACCCCAAGCAATTTGTTCGTTGCCGCCTACCGGTGGACATCGCTCTGCTCATGTCCGGGACTTCAACTTCAAAGGAATCATTTCATTTAAATCTGCGAGAGTTGATGTGACCGGAAATGAGTATGAGGACAAAGACAATAAGAATGCTCGCACCTATGCCACCCGGATATATACAACTATCGAAGATCTGAACATACTCGACATGGTAACTGCGGATAGAGTAGTTACCCGTCTGGCTTCCGAGCATAAAGCGGATTCTGAACCCCAGCCCGCTTTCATTCCTACGGGAAGCTCTTTTGACAATCTAAAGATTGCCGGATACCCAATCCATGTAGAATTCGGTCATGATATTTTTAGTCATCACAGAACATACAATGACTTTACGAAAGACCTGAAAGATTCGAAAAATCCAGCGTGCAAGGACTGTTATGAATGCATTCTGGGAAGCCGGATCCCGGACGACGCCCCGGTGCATCTGCATCCTCTGCGCGATCGATATAGAGACCTCCAAAAAAATCCAGCAAACGATGGGGGAATGGTACTGTGTTCCATCGTCAAAAACCTGCAGCATCCCAACACCTCAGACCTGAAGGTTCATGGGCCGATTATTGTCGTTCCTCACTTTGGGACTGTTTATCTGGGTCAATATCTTCTCCAGCCGCATGGGCGTCTGCTGAGCATGATCAGAGTGGCTATGGGCTCTCCCGACAGCGGCGTCTTGGATGTGGGCTTCGGCGATGGCAGTGGTCTACCTTATCCCCCTCACTAGCATTATTAGGAGCTCTGTTACTCTGCTTTAGCGCCTGCGGCCATCCTCCTCCGAAGAAGGATTGGGCGAAGCTTTATTCGGATGCTCGTCAGAAATTTGAGCGAGGCGAACTCGATTCTGCTTTAGCAGAAGTGGATGAAGGTTTTCATGGTTCCCAGCAGGACAACCCGACAGCAAACTACAAATTTCGAATACTAAAAGCAGAAATTCTTTTTGAAAAGCACCGATGGGAGGAGTCTCTGGCGCTGCTTGATGTTCCTCCCTCTGCACTGGCCAACGCAGAAATCGCAGCCCGAAGGAGGGCTATTCAAGGCCTCCTTCTGGGTTATAAGAAACGGTTTTCTGAGGCCAAGCGGTATTTGACTGAAGCGGAAGAAATGGCTGCGACTGTTGCGCCCCAAGTATCAGGAGAAGTGGCCCTTGATGAAGGCATACTTGCATCCCTTGAACAGAAACCAGCGATGGCCGAACAATATTCCCAAAAAGCCCTGCGGCTGGCCCGCCAGTATGATCAGTCCTACATTGAAGCTCAGGCCCTCGGCATGTTGGGCTATCTCTCCACCGACCTTGAGCATTACGACGAAGCAATCGACTGGCTGACGGAATCAAGGGTTGTTGTCCAACAACTTCATGCGGGTTCTTTGGAAGCCACTGCCCTGGTCAATTTGGGGTGGAGCTACCTGGATCTAGGGGATTTGGACAAGGCCATCCCTTTGTTTGAAGAAGCAGAAAAACGCTCTGCCGAAATGGGACTGAAAAGCAACGGGGTCACGGCATTGTTAGATCTAGGCGAAATATATCTTGCCCACGGAGAGTATCCGAAGGCCAAGGACTATTTCACGAAAGCCCTTAATATCAACAAAGAGCTGGGCAACGAGACGGATGCAGAGAAAGACACAGCGATTTGCGAGAATGGACTGGCTTCGGTTGCTCTCAAAATGGGGAATCTGGATGAAGCCATTCAACACAATAATCAAGCTCTATCGCTGAAAAGCACAACTTCAGACTATCCTTCCGAACTCGAGTCTAAGCTTATCTCCGCTCGGATTGCGAACGCCAAGCGTGATTTTGCCTCGGCAGAACGCCTTCTTTTGCAGATAATTCAAGGAAGCCCAAAAAAATCCATTGGCTGGGAGGCGGAGGCTGAATTAGCGGACATTTACCTCGCCCAACACGAGATCAGGCGTGCAGAGGGGCAGTTTAAGAAGGTATTGGCCAGACTGGATGCTGTTCTTTCCACGGTCAAGAACCACGAAAACAAACTGGCGTTCTCTGCCCGTGCGGCGGAGTTCCGGGGCAATTACATCAGTTTCTTAATTGAGCAGGGAAACTGGTCCAAAGCGTTGCAAGTGGCGGAGTTCAGCCGTGCTCGCACCCTCAGCGATGGACTGAGAGTTACAGGTCCAAAAGATCCTACCGAGATGCGAATCTCAAGTATTCAAAGTTACCTGAAGCAGCGCTCAAGAGTTGTGTTCGCTTATTGGCTCGGGCGGAAAGAGTCATTTCTTTGGGTGATTACACCCAGCGATTTAAAGCTGTTTCCATTGCCCGCCCAGCAGCAAATTGCGGAAAAAGTTGCACAATATAACAGGATTTTGCAGGGACCGCCTGGAGTAGGGGACCGGGAGGGACTGGCTCAGGATTTATATGACATGCTGGTCAAACCAGCCGAGAAACTTATACCCCGTGTATCAGAGGCATCCCATGCTTCGCCAATTATTATTATTCCGGATGGCAGCCTCCATCACTTGAATTTTGAGACTTTGCAAGTATCAGGCCTTAAGCCCCACTATTGGATCGAAGATGTTGAGATAGAAAATGCCAGCTCGGTCTTGTTGCTGACGAAGGCAGTCAATAGGCAGGCTGAAAATTCCAACAAATTGCTCTTGATCGGCAACCCGTTGGCCGACAGCCGCTATCCGCACCTGCGTTATGCCGAGCAGGAAATAAACACCGTCGCAGAACAACCCTTTCTGAAAGGCCGGGAAACAACCATAAAGGGCAAAGATGCGGTTCCTTCGATATATCAGGCGAGCCATCCGGAACGGTTCGGCCTGATTCATTTTGTGACTCATGGTACTGCCAGCGAGCTTAGTCCATTAGAATCGGCCATTATTCTGTCGCCAGAAGGTGAGAAGGGCATATACAAGCTGTATGCTCGGGACATTGTGAAGATTCCGCTGCATGCCGAACTTGTGACCATTTCAGCCTGTTCGGGGGCCGGCATGCGCGTCTATTCCGGAGAAGGGCTGGTGGGACTGGCATGGGGCTTCTTGCGAGCGGGAGCACACCACGTGATTGCAGGACTCTGGGATGTGGATGATGCGGCCGAACCACAGCTAATGGGCTATTTTTACTCGAAATTGGGCAGTCATGAAACCCCGGCGTCCGCTTTGCGTTTGGCCAAGCTCAAGATGCTTCGGTCCGGCTCGGTCTACAGCAACCCATACTATTGGGCCTCCCTCCAGTTGTACACCGGGTCGTAGAATAGCCAAGATACGTTTGCCTTTAGGCCGCTGTGCGCAACTTTCAAATTCTTTTTGACGAAGGCGAGGCATCTGCGATTGAAGATGCCGCTTACCGTCCTTATGGCATGCTTGGGTTTCCTGCTCCTTTTGCAGACCGGCCTTGGACTTACGCCAACTTTGTTCAGTCGCTCGATGGTGTAGCTTCATTCAAGGGACGCCATGCTGCCGGGGCCGATATTTCCCAATCGGTGGAGGACCGCTGGCTCATGGACCTGCTTCGCGCCCATGCTGATGGGATCCTGCTCGGCATCAATACCCTTTTGGAAGAGACACAACTCTCCGGGGACCGGGGCCCTGTTTACAAGATTGAAGATCCTGGACTGCAAGAGCTGCGTAAAAAATTGAGACTCAAGAGAGAAAAAAACATCTTTGTTACTGGCGCTGCGCAACTGGATATGGGTGAATTCAAAGTGTTTGACAGCGATCAGGTAGATGCCATGGTCCTGACGACAGACACCGGCGCCACCAGGCTGGCGCAGAATAAATCACTCTCTCGCGTGCAAGTCATCATTGCCGGAAAAGGAGAAACTGTCGACCTGTATCAGGCCATGCGCATTCTGCGCAAAGATTTTGGCATCCGGCATCTCTTGTGCGAAGGTGGCCCAACCCTCTACGGCCACATGTCGCATGCCGGACTCATCGATGAGAAGTTTGTGACTGTTTCTCCGATTGAGATAGGGGTTATGATTCCGGCAGAACAGGAACCCTCAGCCGCGGAAAGAAAAGATCCGCCCAAACTGCGGCCCACCACCTTTACGGGCCCCGGTTTTGTCAAAGAAAATGCCCCTTGGTGGCAATGGATAAGCTGTCGGAGGATTGCCGGGCATCAGTTCAGCAGGTATCGAAGGAGTTAATAGAGCGCTACAAATTTCCTACTGATTTCCTGTTTTGGAACTCTTGTGACCAATAGTTCCATTTTGGTCCTAATGGTTACTTTGGTAATAACAGAATTAAGAATTTGTAACTTGCCACACTGCCTGGCCTGAATTTATGCTTCTTTGGTCTCTAAAAATTAGAATTTATTAAGGACGTAAGCTTATGAGACGGATTCTTGCGCTGGTGGGCCTGATCGGGATGTCTTGCGGCCTGTGCTGTGCTCAAAGCAGTGAGCCAACCGATTCGGCGGAGACAATCAAAACCCTGGTCAAAGAAGTCAATGAACTCAAGGCCCGTATTGCTGTGTTAGAGGCAAAACAAGCGCAGCCCCAACTGCCGGCAGTGGCGCCGATGCAAACGGACCAAACACCCTCAGCTCAGCCCCAAGAGCCCAGCGGGGAGACGCCTTCACCATTTGGTCTGCTGCGCGGTATTAAACTGCAAGGCTTTGGTTCAGTCGGTTATAAGGCCAGTGATGCGAACCCTCCTGAAAATTCATTTCTGGGCTTTCGCGCCGGTTCCGCAGGCAATTTCGCAGTCGGTGACGTGGATCTTTTTGTCACCTCATCGCTCACTCAAAAAAGCATGGTGTTGAGTGAAATCGTTTTCACTGAGAAAGACAGCGGGGTCTTTGAAACAGATGTGGAGCGGATGCTCCTGAAATACGATCTGAATGACTATCTCAAGATGTCGTTTGGTCGTTTCCATACGGCCACCAGCTACTACAACTCAGTTTTTCATCACGGCAGATGGCTGCAAACCGCGGCTGACCGGCCGCTGGTGGTTGAATTTGCTGACGATGGTGGCCTGTTGCCGACGCAGGCGATCGGGGTATCGTTTACAGGAAGCATTCCTTCGGGCAAACTGGGTCTGAATTACATTTTCGAATACGGCAGCGCCGATACGATTCGGCCACAAATCAACCGCCCAGGGACACCGGAAATCGACGAGAACAATGGAAATGGCACGACGGTCGGTTTATTTGCCAAGCCTGATTGGCTGCCTGGGTTGGATATTGGCGGCTCGTTTTATCACGACCGCATGAGTCCCGATAACCGTCCGATTCATATTGGGCAGGCGATTGGCTCAGCCCACATTGTGTATGTCACTCCCAGGTTCGAGTTTCTGAACGAAGGTTTTATTATCCAGCACAGAATCGAAGGGACCAGCCAAACCTTCAATACCCCGGCTTTCTATACGCTGATTTCGCAAAAATTCGGTAAGAAGTGGCGGCCCTACTTCCGCTATCAGTACGTGAATGCTTCTTCCCAGTCGCCGCTTTTCTCGGATGTGGGCCTGCGGCATGGGCCCAGCGCCGGAGTGCGTTTTGACTTCAGCGATTATGTGGCATTCAAAGTACAGTACGACCGTATCCTGCGCCGGCAACTGGCGGCGATCAATGATCTGGCGCTTCAACTGGCGTTTCGTTTCTAGCGGGAGGTGTGCGATGAGGAAATACCGTAATCATCTGATCGGCTTCGGGGTCATCGCCCTGCTGTTGGTGGTTTGCTGCGCATTCGCCCCGCAAAAAGACGATGAGGTGGCCGTGATTGTAAACCCCGCCAACTCCGTTGATTCTATTTCGCTGGCCGATTTGCGAAAGATTTTTGCCGGAGAAAAGCAGTCCTGGAACTCCAGCGTTCCCATATCGGTGTTTGTCCGGGGGCCAGGATTTCGTGAAAGGGACATCCTCCTGAACCGCGTATTGAAGATGAATGAATCGGAATATCAGCAGTATTGGGTAAAGAAAGTATACAGCGGAGAAGCGCCTCGCCAGCCGCTGGCGCTGCTGTCAAACGGCATGCAGCTTGAGGCAATCCGCGCCGAAAAGGGCGGTATTGCCCTGATCTCCATCCAAGACCTGCGTCAGGGAGTCAAAGTGCTGAAAGTTGATGGGCGCTCACCCGGTATGACAGGCTATCCATTGAAATAAGTTAAAGCATCTGCCTGTCGTGCTATGGTGCAGATCTACTTTCTCTTCCAGCGGATTCCATCTTTAGTGTCTTCCACCACAATTCCTGCTTCAGAAAGCTGGGCCCGGATAGCATCTGCGCGGGCAAAATCCCGGGCTTTTTTTGCTGCGGTGCGCTCGGCCACAAGCTGATCCACTTTGTCATCCGCGATTGCTTCTACTGGGAGATTGGCTTCGTCCAGCTTTCCGTGAGACCGCGCCCATTGCAGGCTACGATTGGTCTTCTCCGCATCGTCATCTTTCAGGACTGCAAAGATCTCATCGAATTGCCGCAACGCTTCGAGAAGCGGCGCTTTGTCTTCCTGACGCAACTCGCCCCGGTCCGCCGCGCTGTTGGCCTCTCGCACCAGATCGAACATGGCGGCCAGCGCCTGCGCCGTGTTCAAGTCATCCTCCAGGGCCTTCCGCATGTCGTGTATTGCCTGCTCTGCCTGGTCCTGAATCTGCTGGTGCCTGCCGGGAGGGAGTTGTGACATCTCCAGTCGCGACTGAAAATTCCGCAGGCGCTCAACCGAGTGGGCCGCCTGTTTCAAACCGTCAAAAGTAAAATTCAACTGCCTGCGGTAAGGGACGGAGGCCAGCAGATAACGGATCGAGGAGGGCTTGTGTCCTTTAAGCAGCAGGTCACGCAAGGTAAAGAAGTTGCCCACGCTCTTTGACATCTTCTCGCCTTCCACCAGCAGGAACCGAACGTGCATCCAGAATCGCGCGAAGATCTTGCCGGTCACGGCTTCGGATTGCGCAATCTCATTTTCATGGTGCGGGAAAGCCAAATCTTCTCCACCGGCATGAAGATCGAAGCTCGGTCCCAGATATCGCATCGACATCACGGAGCATTCGATGTGCCAGCCGGGACGGCCTTTTCCGATCGCGGTTTCCCAAAATGCCTCGCCCTCTTTGGGCGCCTTCCACAAAGCAAAATCCCGCGCATTATCTTTCTCGTATTCATCTACATCCACACGGGCTCCGATCTCCATTCCGCTGAAGTCTTTTTTCGACAGCTTTCCATACTCCGGGAACTTGCTGATCCGGTAATAATAGGAGCCGTCTTCCGTGCGATAGGCAAATCCTTTCTGCTCCAGTTCCTGGATAAAGCGGACCATTTCCGGAATATGCTCGGTGGCTCGCACCAGATGCTCCGGGGCCTCCAGGTTTAAAGTGTGCATGTCCTCCACAAACGCCTCTTCGTAGGTCCTGGTGTAGTCCTTGACGGATTTTTGTTCGCGGGCGGCATTGCGGATGATCTTGTCGTCCACATCGGTGATGTTCATCACGTGTTGTAGCTTGAAGCCGCTCAGGCGCAGGAAGCGGCGCAAGATGTCCACGGCCACAAAGGTCCGAAAGTTGCCGATGTGCTGGTAGTCGTAGACTGTAGGTCCGCAGGCATACATGCGCACGGTATTGTCCACGGAGGGCGAAAAATCCTCGACCTTTGCCGAAAGCGTGTTGTAGAGCTGCATTGCCATAGGAGGAAGCAAACCATCGATTCTAGGTGGGAAAGAACGAATGGGTCAATGACTGCGGCCCAGGTGGGTGCGGGCCAAGTGCAGGGCATCCTGAATCAGGCGCTGAGAGCAGCACGTGAATCGGAAGCTCCGGTGCCAAACCTATGCGTGGTGCTGGGTTGCATTCAATTTTTCCTCGCGCAATCAAAATACGGAGCTAATGGCAAAGTACTAATTGCTATTGCCAATTGCTCTTTCTTCTAATGGCTGGCGTTCGCTGTCCGGGTGCTGGCACTGCGCAGATCAAAGGCCAGGCGAACCACATAATGGACGCCGGAAATGATCGTCAAGGCAATCGTTAAAGAGATCCCGATTTTCTTGCCCTCGGCTATCCAGGGTGCATGGGAGACTTCAGACAGCATGACCAGCGGCACGGTCAGGACCTGAACGATGGTATTGGCTTTCCCAAACAGGCTGGGACGGAACATGCGCATGGTCCCGGTGGCGTACAGGAGAGTACACACGATAAGGATAATAATATCGCGGCTGAATACCAGCACGGTTACCCACGCTCGAATGCGGTGCATGTAGGACAAAGTCAGGAACATGGTGCTGAGCAGCAGCTTATCGGCCACCGGATCAAGATACTGTCCCAACATGGTTTTCTGCTGGAGCAGCCGCGCCAGCAGGCCATCCAGCGCATCGGTAATCCCGGCGGCAAGAAACAGCCCCAGAGCCAAGGCGTATTTTCCTTCCAGAACTGCAATAACAGTGAAGGGAACAACAATAAGCCGCAGCAATGTGAGCAGGTTCGGAGCAGAGCTCAGTTGTGAGATCATTGGCCTGACTCGTGAAAAAATTTGTCCACTTCTACGCCGGTCTTAGCGGCAAACTGTTCAGACAGAGATGGTATGTCGCCGCTGCGCGCATCCAGTTCAATGCGTTCAACCCGGTGCATGGGAAAGAAGACGACACTGAGGTTGACGGGTTCTCCTGACCTTATCAGCGAGGAAAAATCATCCAATGAATGCAGATCAATCCCCCGCAGGGCCACTCCTGCCTGATCCAGGGACAAGACCATTCCCCAGAATTTCTCCCGTGGATTGTTCAAAGTCACCAGGACCATCGATCCCCGGGCAAAGAGCTCTCCAGAATGCATTTTGATAGCAGTCCCCACGGGATTGATTGTCAGACGGATATGCAGGAATTGCAAGGAGGAACGGGTACTCACTGTGGATCGGCCTTTGTCCGGCTGGATTATTGTCGATTCCCCTGCGTCCGTGGTGTCCTGTGCGGTAAAATAGTTCTGCCAGCCTCTATGTAGGCGCGTAGCTCAGTTGGTTAGAGCGCTACCTTGACACGGTAGAGGTCAGGAGTTCGAGTCTCCTCGTGCCTACCATTTATCTTCGCTATGCCTGCTATGTACATCCTGCAAAGCACATCGACGAAAAAGTTCTATGTCGGTTCCACGCTGGATTATCCTCGGTCGGATGCCTGCTGCAAGCGGGTTATATCAATCTTGTCCATTTGAAGCATTGCGTTCATCACCCTCTTTGCTTTCTCAGCATCTTTGTCGTGCAACAGTTTGCCTAAAACGGAGGGAATGATTTGCCACGACAGGCCATATCTGTCTTTTAGCCAGCCGCATCTTTGTTTTTCTCCGCCTTCAGAAAGCTTTTCCCACAGATCGTCTACTTCTGCCTGTGTCTCGCAATTCACAAAGAATGATATGGCGGGCGAGAAGGTAAATTGCGGGCCGCCGTTGAGAGCGAAAAAGTCTTGTCCATCGAGTTGAAATGTCGCGGACATTACCGTGCCCTTCGGTCCTGGCCCTCCTTCTCCATGTCGATGCACGCTTACAACCTTTGAATTCTTGAAGACAGAAATATAGAAATTCATCGCCTCTTCGGCCTTGCCGTCGAACCATAAAAACGGGGTGATTTTTTGCATATAAGTCTCCTGATTAGATCGATTTATGATGGTTTAGGAAATCGTGCAGCTATTTTTTACTGGAAGCCCCGGCTTTCAGGCCGGGGGAAGATATTGTCAATAAGACAGCGCTTTAGGGCTGGTGGCGCTGCATCTAGTTCCAATCGGGGCCGCATATTGGGGACCGTTCTTCCAACCAAATTGACACGGTTCGCATGACTTTGCGGCGGCGTATTCGGTTCTGTCATTTCTCCGCGGCCAGTATCAACGTCAACAGCTCCGCAAGCCTGTCGTAGCCCACAGCCACGCCATGTTCCATCGGGGTCTTGAGGACGGCATCGCGGGCCTCCTGCGACTCGTAACGCACCGTGAGCGTGAGCGTCGTCTTGCCGCCCTGCTCAACCAGGACCGTGGTTCCTACGGCGTCACCTGGATACCAGGACTGGTCGTACGATTCAGTGCCGACGTAGCGTTCGGGTGGCACAATCTCGCGATAAACACCGCGCATCCCCATCTCTGTTCCGTCCGGGCCACGCCACACGAAGCGATACCCGCCACCCACCCGTAGATCGATCTCACATACCACCAGCGACCAGCCCGGCGGCCCGAAGAACCAACGCTTGAGCAGTTCGGGCTTCGTCAAGGCGTCAAAGACCAGGCCGCGCGGCGCATCGAAGACGCGGGTCATCACGATCTCGCGGTCCGTGGGCGTAGTTACTTTCAATGTTCCGGTATTCCTCATCGGTGATCTCCTCTATCGCTTCGTGCGTGCACGTTTTTTCTCCTTGGTCTTCATCTCGTCAAGCAGGGCGTCGAGGCGCTGGAAGTTGTCCTCCCAAAGACACCGATATCTCTCCAGCCAAACCTCAAGCTCTTGAAGCGGTGCAGGCCGCAACCCATAAATTCGGCGCTGAGCATCTACGCGAACGTCAACCAGTCCGGCCTCGCTGAGTACCCGCAGATGTTTGGAGACTTGCGGTTGACGGAGGCCCAGCCGGTCAACCATGTCCCCGACCGGCCGTGGTCCGTCCCGCAGAAATTCGACGATTTGAAAACGATTCGGCTCGGCCAGCGCTCTCAGTGTTTCCATCATGGCAAGTCTTAATATGCCTCAATAGGAATATTCTTGTCAAGACATATTCCTGTAAAAGAATATATAAATAGATTTTCAATCAAACTATTGCTCTGAGGCTGGTATAGATGCGTCGAAGGAATTCAGTAGTGAGGCATTTTGAGTGAAGATGTGTATCAGGCTGCGAACGCCAGCAAATCCGGGCGTCAGGATTTCAGCAGCTTTATCTGGGATGTGTGCCTTCAAAAGCTGGTAATGCCAGCATGAAAGGACAAAAAGGTCTTGCCAGAACCGATGTTCCTCATAAATGGGCCACAACGATTCCAACCCGATTTGGGGATGGGATCGTGCCGTTATAGTCCCGTATACACGAACGTCACGGCTGTTCGGTGATGTTTCCTGGCTGAATCTGACTACCGATTGCTTCTTATTCGCTGGTCTCAGTTTCAACGGCGGATGCGGCCTTGACGTGTGGACGCTCCACCTCACGCAGACGGGCGGCCTTGCCCTTGAGGCTGCGAAGATAGAACAGTTTGGCGCGGCGTACCTGGTTAGAACGAACCACCTCAACTTTATCCAGAACCTTGGAGTTGAAGGGGAAGATGCGCTCCACGCCCTGGCCAAAGCTGATCTTGCGCACGGTAAAACTGCCTTGCGGGCCGTTGCGGCGGGCAATGACAGTGCCTTCAAACGCCTGGACGCGCTCTTTGTCGCCTTCCTTGATCTTGACCTGAACGCGAACGGTATCTCCCGGGCTGACCTGCGGGATATCTTTGCGCTGCAAGCGGGCAGCAAGCTTCTCCATGATTGGGTGTTGAGACATAAACTTTTTCCTTTTATGACAGTTCTTTTTTCAAAATCTTTCAATCGAAGACGGAATCGACCTTTTTTGAAATTTAAAATCGCAAATTTCAAATTTGAAATTTCAAATTCTTCTTCAGTTCTGCGAGAAACTTCTTATCTTCTTCGCTCAACGGCTGCGTTTCCAGCAGGTCCGGGCGGTTGCGCAAAGTCTTTTCCAGCGCCTTTTTCCGGCGCCACTTGCGAATCTGCTCGTGGTTTCCGCCCATGAGCACTTCCGGCACCGCTAAACCCTGAAACTCTGCCGGACGAGTGTAATGCGGGTAATCCAACAATCCCCCGGAAGCGCAGGTGCTGTCCGGTGCATCTGACCCAGGCTTCGGTCCGGTCTTCGCGGCTGCCGTAAAACTTTCCTGCTGGGCTGATGCTTCATTTCCCAGTGCTCCGGGCATCAGCCTTGTAACAGCGTCCACAATGATTGCTGCGCCCATCTCCCCGCCGCTCAGAATGTAATCTCCGATGGAGATCTCCTGGTCGGCCAGCTTCTCGGCTACCCTTTCGTCGACACCTTCGTAGCGTCCGCAAAGAAGAACAATACGTTCCAGCCGGGCAAGCTCCTGGGCCACGCTCTGCGTAAACATGCGTCCTTGCGGTGAAAGCAGGACCACGGTTTCGCCAGCGTCTTGTCTTGCGCGCTGCTCACGGGGCCTTACGCCCAGGGACTCTACACATGCAAAGATCGGCTCCGGCTTGAGTACCATGCCTTCACCGCCGCCAAACGGACGGTCATCCACCGTCTTGTGCCGGTCTGAGGTAAAGGCCCGCAGATCGTGAATCGAGATTTCAATGAGCCGAGCTTCGCGCGCCCTGCGCACGATGCCGTAATCCAACGGCCCGCGAAAAAAGTCCGGAAAAATCGTTACGATCTCGAACTTCATCAACGGACTCAATCAGCTTTGTTCCGCCGCTCGCGCTTGTCTTTCTTGAGCGGCACATGCAGCTCGAGCAATCCTTCAGGGAGTTTCATCTTCACCTGTTTCTGCTCCAGCGCAATCTCTTCAATGTAATCGCCGGCAAACGGTACAAGGTATTCTGTTTCGTCCTGTCCAGCACCGGCTACAACCAGGAGCGGCGCCGCACCGCTACCAAACTGAACATTCTGGACCGTACCAACCTTGCGGCCACTGTCGTACAGGGTACAGCCAACCAGGTCGCTCACATAGACTGCGCCTGACTCAAGCTGGGCGCGTTCGCTGCGGGGTATCTGTATCTCCCAGCCAAGCAGCGTTTCTGCCTGGCTGATGGTGTCTATTCCGGCAAACTTCAGCACCACCTGGCCTTTGTGGAGCCAATGGTCTTCCAGGTCCAATTCTTGCCGCTGGTTCTTGCCAGCATCGATCAAGCCAAACAGCCGCCGTCGCGAAGTAAACCGCTCCGGAAAATTCGTGAACAGCGTTGCTGCTACCTCGCCCTTGCGTCCCTGGGTCTTCGTCACCTTGGCGATGGTGATGAATTCTTCTTCAGTCATGCATCCTACCGGCCCGATTTTGCGAGGGCACACAGCGCCTGCAAGGCGCTGGTCCTATTTCATAGCGAAGCCGGATTATTCGATGATTTCCAGCGTGTAGCGCTTTTTAAACTTCATACTGGCCGCGCCCAGGATGGTGCGAATCGACTTGGCCGTCCGTCCTTGTTTGCCGATGACCTTGCCCAAATCAGTTGCCGCTACACGTAATTCCAACACGGTGGCTTGATCTTCATCTACCGCGGTCACCTGAACTTGATCGGGAGCATCCACCAGGGCCTGAGCGATTTGCTCCACGAGCATCCGCATATCGCCGCTCGGTTCTGTCATAACCGTCCTCCTGCCTTGCTGGGAGCCGGTATTACTGGCAAAGAGCTTTCTTTATTAGGCCGTGGTATTTGCACTTGCTGGTGACTTGGAGAGCAGCCGGTTAACTGTGTCTGAGAGCTGTGCGCCCTTAGAAACCCAATAATCAATACGGTCACGCTTTACGTCAAAGGTCGCTGGGCTAGTCCGGGGATTGTACAGACCCACTACCTCCACCGAACGGCCGTTGCGGGCGCGCTCCTTGTCAATTACAACTACACGATAATAAGGCTGTTTGCGCGCACCAATGCGCGCCATTCGAATCATTAACACTTTTGCTTGGTTTTCCTTTCCGTTTGGAAGCCCGCCCGTCGCGGGCAAGTTGTTATTATCGCGTAAGTTGCGGGGAATGGCAATAGTTGCTGGGATCGGGTGTTGGGGTGATCCACGGCGAGCCGGGACAGGGTCCGGTGATCGGTGCATCGCCATTCTCAACTACAGCCAGACTCCTAAACAACCTGTACTCTTATCAAGAAAAGGGCCGGCTGGTTTGCCGGCCCTTCGAGTACGTTTGGGACTCAAGTATTTACCTGTCGTCGCGGTCGTTGTCGCTGTCTTCATCGCTATCCTGGCCCACGGCGATCAGGGGCTGGGAGGAGTGCAGGCTGAACCGGCCGATCGTCCGATAGTCACCCAGGCCGTTCTTGGGTTTCTGGGTGTGATAACCGGCAAAGATAACCGTGATGTTATGCCGGTCGAAGAGGGTGGCGCTAGGTGCATATACCCGTCCTGCCAGGAATCCCTGCGCATTTCCCACAACCGGAGTGGAGGCTGGAATGGTGACTAGCTGGGTCCCAGGTCCAGTCGCTGGAACGCCCTGCGCGTTTACAGAAACGGTAGCTGGAAAGACGGAAGCGATGGGGTTGTTGATTCCATTGACCACGGTCCAGTGGATCAGGTCGTTGGATTCTGCGTAGCCAATGTAGTGGAAGGCGTCTGAATCGGCATCAATGCAGTTGCCGCCTGAATAAAGCAGACCAAAGCGGCCATCCTCAAGTTTCAGAATGGTTCCGGCAGTGGCCAGCCAGCGAGTCCCGGTCAGGGAGACGGTTGTGGGATCATTCAAGCCCTGCAACGGACCAAGATCGGTGAAGTTCACGCCGTCTGTGGTGGTGGCCAGGCGCAGGAAGGTGATGTCATCGTTGGGCGAGAGGCCGCCATTCTGAGCATAGAAATTTGCCCAGAATGTATTGCACTGCTGCGAGGCCGGCAGGGCGGTCGTGCCGGTTTTGTCGCCGTTCAGGACCTTCTGCTCATAGATGATGGTCAGTGGGCTGCGTCCGGGCACTATGCCCAGAATGCCGTCAGGATTGAGCAGGCCGTGGGTGTGGAACGACGGTTCCGGCTGGTTTGCGGTCTGGTCGGTTGGTGCATCGGTGAGGGCTGGCGCCCCGTTTAATGGCAGTCCGGGCAGCGGAGTTAAATCATGGATGGCGAGGTCATCCACGTCGATGTGATTGTTGGCGCGAATCAATGTGTACAGATAGGTGTGCCCGGCGATCTTGATCACGAACTGATGGCCCTGGCCATCGTCGTCGCCATTGTCGGCGTTGTTTCCCGCCACGGCATCTTTTTCGCCGTCAGGCTCTTTATTCGCCTGATCGGGGCAATGCTTCCTCAGCTCCAGCACTAACTGCTGGAATGTCCAAGTCAATCCAGCGTCATCGGAGACCGCGGCTGCAACACCCTCGTCGATGTCTTTTGGCCTCCAGTCGAAGTATCCCTGCAAATGCTTTCCATGGCCGACAATGCTGGGGAAATAATAAGGCTGCATGCGTTCGGTGCCTGGATTGCCAACCTGGTTTCCATTGCCATCGCAATAGCCAATGGACTTCAGACCATTGGCCGCTCCGGACTGTTCGAGTGTCCAGGGTCCGCCGGTGATCGCTGCTTCGGCGGGCGCTCCGTTGCGCGTCCAGCGAACATGACCGTCGCGGTCTTTGTCTTTATCTTTGCCTTCGCCAGCCATACCCGCTGTAGAGAATGCTGCCACCAGGATGGCAACTGCTAGAACAGAACCTTTCATGTAGTTTCTCCTTCAAGTTTGAAATGAAATTGGGTTTCGTCGTTCTTTGTCGTTTGCCGTCAATCTTTTTCGAGTGTTGGCCTTCTATTCGTCGTCTTGGTCGAAGAAGAACGGCAAAACCTGTGTCTGTTCTGCGCGGACGGCTTCCAGTTGCTTCGGATCCAGGCCAAGCACCTTCAAAATGGTTGGCGCCACCTGCTGATTGGTGACCGGTATCTTGACCTGCTTCTCTTCCATGCCGGCCTGGGAGAGGAGCAGCACCACGTGCAGATCGTCTTCGTTCAGGCCTCCGTGTTCGGCAATCTTGGAGCCGCCGGTAAAGATCACGCCGGTGTTGGTTTTGAGGATGATGTCTGGAGTACGTTCATCTTGCAGCGGGCTGTTGAACTTTTCGGCGAGAGACTGGAGCGCAAAGATTTCCTGGATTCCCAGGGTCTGCTGGTTTGCCGTCGTGCTCAGGTTGGCGACCACGCTCGCAGTCAGCGCCGGATCGGTCAACCAGATGAGCGAGCCATCGTCGGAGATGTCGAAGGCCTCCGCCGGGCCGACGGTGGTCTGGGGTTCTCCGTTGCCGATTCCTACACGTTTCTGGACATCAATCGGCGACTGTCCGTGCTTGGCGCCGATGATGATAAGCGTCGAGTCAAATACGTCCTGCTTCTTCAGTGCGCTCACCATCCGCCCTAACGACTGATCTACAAAGTCGAATTCACTTTCCAATCCAGCCGTGGGAGTGCCCAAAACGTCTTTGTAGCCGTTGCCCTTCAGCTTCTGTCCTACACTTACCGCCTGAAAGTTCATGCCAAAGATGGCTGGAATCGGCGCCCTACTGCTGCGGTCGTGAGTAAAGCCGTCGATCTGGCTGATGACCGAGTTGACCTTCAATTCGTCATAGCAGGTGATATTGAGAATGCTGGTAGTCCAGTCCGCAGTGTGCGCGGGATCGGGAACAGTGTGGCAGCGTGGCACATCAAATCCCGGTGTGTTCAAGGGAACTACTGCCGAGTTGATTTCAGGACCGAAGAAATCGTTCACACCATGGTTGCTTGGTCCGTTCACCCACTCATAGGCGGGATGCTTGTCAATCCAGGCGGTGTAAAGGCCGGCGGAGCGGGCAACATTAAAGATGGTGTTGACGCGCAGGTACTGGTGCGGAAAGACCGGCTTGCACCCATTATTGGGATCGCGTGGCAGGAAGTCGGGATTGATTCCTCCTCCACCGTCGATCCTGGTCAGGTCAAAATCAGAGGCTTCGTCGAACTCCAAACCAGTGCCGACTGTTCCTGGGCAAAGGTTCGCGCCACCAGGAATACCGTTAGGAGTGGTCTTGGCCGGAGGCGAGAGTTTGCGGTTATAGCTCACGTCATACCAGAGGCCAGTTGTAATCGGAGAGCCGCCAGTGATGAGGGCTGCCAGACCTGGGAAGGAGTCCGAAGGCTGCGAGGTGGCGGCATTGGTGTAGGTGATGCCGTGCGCCCTCAGGTGGGCAAAAGTTGAATTGGGATGGCTGATTACATAATTCGTGAGATCGAGCGCGTGCATGCCATCGACGCTGATTAGAAGTACATGTTTGACACGGTGGCCGTCGTTCTCGCGTTCACCGGTTGCCGCATGCACTTGCAGCGTCAGCCCAAGTAGCAAGACTGCCGCTGATAAAAACAAAGACAGAGACTTTAAAAACCGCATTGCTTCTCCTTGTCTGGGGGATTGAATTTTCTTTTCCAGTTATAAGGTGGTGAGAAATTCTGAAGGTGAATGCGCGGTTAAGGGATTGTTAAATTGTGGGTTTGGGTCTCATCCAGAACAAAGCGAGGGAACCCGCCGGCCGCGAAGGACTTTGGGGAAACAACTGTTCGAACTATTTTCGTTCTGTCTTTCGCAAAGGGTTACATCTTCGAAACTTCGTCCAGCATAGTAGCCAGCGCGTGGCGGATGTCGTAAGCGGAGTGTACGGAGAATGCGCGCACTTTGAGCGGCTTAAGCATTTCTTTGACCTTGTCCATCCCGCTTAGCTCATAGAAGGGCAAGAAGTCGTACTCCAGGTAATAGATCAGGCAGCCGCATTTTTCCGGGAGCGAGTCAGGAATTGGGTTTGAGTCCAGGTTCTTGAATAAATCGGGATTCAACGGACTGCTGATGAGCACAAAGACCCGCAAAGGGTCTTGGCCCCGAGGAACAGGTCCTCCATTTTGGGTTGTAATGCGGCGCACCAACTCGTCTCGCAGGAAAGCGGGACTGGTTCGGTGGCTCTTGTTGAGGGCCTGAACGCTGATGGTGCCTGGCTCGCTCGACTGGATGAATGTTTTTAAGCGCGGCCAATCAACCTCTTTCACATTGTTTTGCTCAAAAGTTACTTTTCTCTGCTCCAGATCCAGGAATGCCAGGTCGAGAGCCCCATTACCTATATCAATCTGGCCAAGGGTCTTCATTGTGGGTATGACAGCGGCAAGATAATCAGTATATGCGGTATGTGAAGCCCCAATCCCGATCAAAGAAGTCAGATCTGCAACCAGCTCAATGTGCACCGGATTCCGTGCCGCAAGATGCAGGTTGAGTTTCCCATCGATGTCCGGATGGAAGAGATTGTCAGTCGCGTTGGCGTCCTTAGCCGCCCAATACTCGACCGTGGGCAGGTCCTGCCAGGCGCTGGGCAGCGGGTCCGGCCTCAGCGTGGGGATGTGTAGCTTGCGTCGCCCGAAATTATGCTCCCCGGTCCGGTTGTCATACAGAGCCAGGGCCACGTCATAGTCTCCGGGAAGCACAAATGCGTCCCATGAGAAGATCACATTGGCATTGCGCGTATCAGGCCGCATCTCACTCAATTCGAGCTTCCCATCGTTCTGATAACCCTTTTCCTTGGAGTCAGTGAGTTCCACCATGGCGATGAGTTGGCCGGTCTTTCCATGTTTCAATGCACGGTCGGCATCCGCCTCAATCTCGATGTGGGCCACCAGTCTTTGATGGAGCGAAAGCCCTTTCGAGGCGATCCGCACCTTCCACGACAACTGCGCGCGTGGACCTTCTTTTTGCCACTGCTCAAATTTTGTTTGGTCAAACGACGAAGGTCCAGGGTCTTTTTGAGCGAAGAGCGGGGCCGTTAGCACGAAAGCAGCCAGTAAGGACGTGAGAATACTTCGGCGATTGAGCATGTGTAGTTTTAGCCGCCAATGAACACGAAGAGGCTCGGGTCTTATTCGTGTTTATTCTTGTTCATTCGCGGCCAAACCTTCTTTTCCGCTTGCGCTCCCGGCTTTGGAAATTTCTGCGAGCATAGTGGCCAGGGCTTTGCGAACCTGTAGCGGCGAGCTTGCTGAGAACTTCCGTAGCCTCAGCGGTTTCAGGACCTTGTCGATATCATCGAAGGCCGCCATCCGTGAGAGCCACCAGTTATATCTCACATGATAGATCAGGCAATTGCATTCCCTGGGTAGTTCGATCTGGCTGAGGCCGTTGTGCGCAGTGAAAGCCACAGGGCTGGTGAGCAGGATAAAAACACGCACGGGGTCTCCGGCCTGATCTTCTGAATGCAAGGCTATACGGCGCGCCAATTCGTCCCGCAGGAAAGCGGCATTATATTTGCGGTCCTGCAACGAATGAACATCAATAGTATTGGGATCGGCTGCAGCCACGGCTTCCCTGAGGTGTGACCAGTCCAACTGGTTAGCGTTGACCGCGCTCTGTTCAAAACTCACCTGCTGCCGTGTCAGATCGAGTGTGGCCAGGTTTATGATCCCGTTGGGTACATCCATCTGGCTCAACGTCTTCAATATCGGGATCAGCGCGCGCAGATTGAAGTTGTAAGCCCGGTAAGAGCCGGTCAGGATCTCTGAAGGTGTCAGGTTCACCAGCACCTCAATCTGTACCGGACGCTGGGTCGCCAGAGGCAAGTGAAGGCGCCCGTGAATCTCTGGATGGTACGAGCTATCGGCTTTTTCTGCCCGCTCCATGAACTCTACGTTGGGCAAATCGCGCCACGCGTCCGGTAGCGGGTCATTCTTGAGCGGGGCGACGCGCAGGTTGCGTTGCAGGAGGTTGTGTTCGCCCGTCTCACGATCGTAGAGCGCAAGCGTTACCTTGTAGTCTCCCGGCAGGACGAATGCGCCCCAGGCGAAGTAGGCGTCTTTTTCTTTTAGTCCCGGGTTCTTCACCCCTGGGTTTACGCCTTCCACTTGCACGGAGCCATCGTTTTGGTAAACGCGTCCTGTGCCATCGGTAAATTGCACCAAAGCAACCAAACGTCCCTGGCCGGGCCTTTCCGCCAGCACTTTTCCGGACAACAGGATTTCCACGTAGCTTAGCAGCCGCTGGTGGCTTGACAAGCGCTCCGGCCACAGAATTACCTTCCAGGGAATCTGCTGGCGGGGTCCTTCGGCGAGCCATTGCTGAAATGGGACCCGCGCAAACAGAGGATCCGATGCGCCATTCTGGCCAAGAAGAGAAGTCGAAAGCCCTAGACTACACAGGATAAAAACGAATACTTTGGAACGGTGCCATTGTACGCAGCGCTTGTGTTGCATGGGCCCTTTCCCTGAAACCATAATTCTATGTCGGATGGACGGGGAGGGAAATAAGAATTTGAGTTTTTACTGCTAAGGACGCGATGGGAACGCCGGGATAAACCGGCATGAAGTAGGGAATGAAAGAGTCCTACAGGAAAGGAATAGCGAACCATCCTGACCCCGAATCATGCGTAGGTGTTTCCGTAAGGACGCCACGAAGTATTGATCAGGGGCACAAGC